>Ga0065711_1026488_pt1 | contig 68397 bp, 30 predicted proteins | sample Hoacrofraction12_FD_59098 | JGI IMG/M metagenome (GOLD analysis project Ga0065711, IMG submission 59098) | Hoatzin crop microbial communities from Cojedes, Venezuela - Epithelial fraction 12 v2 (version 2) | ecosystem: Host-associated > Birds > Digestive system > Esophagus > Crop | place...
CTTTCTTTCCATTCTCCTCCGCACGCCGGCGGGGGGAGGGGCGGCCGCGTGGCGCTTTTGTTGCCGGCGGCAGCCGAAACCAAAACAATTTATTGTGGCACAAGGAAATGTTTTTATCAATCTGAAAATGATACAATTTTAATGATCTGCAGAGTTAAAAAATGCATCAAAGAATGGAGGAAAACTGAGGAACGAAATATTAATGAAGGTTACCTGAAAATCACTGCAGTACAGAGTGGAATCAGAATTATTTCTTCTAACATAGACTTCTCAGATATTATTGCAAGTCACTTCAGACATGTGCTGTAACATCCGCTTCTGAAAAGCTGCTCTAAGAGTTATTCTCTTACCTCGTAGAAAGCTAAACTCTTTCATTCCTAAAGGAGATGAGCGAGGTAGTAGAAATAGTCTTTTACAGGTCTTTTTGCAGGGTTCTCTGAAGTATTGCATTATAGCAGCCAATCTTTTCTAAATACTGAATAAATCAGAAAGCCTTCTTGCACTTTTGAGAGGACGGATAACTATGAATTTAGTGCGCTGGGCTGGTACTCGGGACATCTGGGTTTAAATCCCATCTCTGGCATCTACAGCATCTGGCACCCACGCGTCTATTGTGTGACTTTCAATGAGCAACTGTCTTCCATCTCCCAGTCCATGGAACGGGGATAATGACCCTTCCTCATGCTCCCATTTTGTCTGTCTGATCCAGTTAGGTGAAAAATTCATCAGATCAGAGCCTGTCCTTTCATAGATGCGAACCAGTCAGTGTCGACCAGCCAAGTGGGACCTGGTCAGCTTGGGACTCAGTGTCAATGGGATTTGTCCAATATAACATGTTTTTCAGAGATTGCTCAACCCTTTTAGAGGAGGCATCTTGCTCCAGTTTGAGACCCTATAAACCAGGCTTTGCCGTGCAAAGATCTTGCTACCAGTTGTGTCACAGTGGAAAGGCAGTTTCTAATGGGAATGCTGCTGCATCTCTACCACAGCGTCGAAGCCAAGCTGCTGTAGTGTGAGATAATGACTGTTCTAAGAACAAATTGGCTCCTGCGATGGACAAAGCCAATAAAACAATGAATTTTCTTAAATTTATCTGGAACCTCAGCCCTACGTACAATAAGCGTAGAAAATGACAGTGTAAAATAAAGTAGGTTTGTTTCCTTTTTTCAAGTTGTAGATAGATAGTTTCCATGACTGCCAATTTTTCAGTCCAAGGTATTTGAAATTCATAATTGCTGAGTTCTAGGTTGTCTGACCTAATTTTTATTCATAAATAGTAGGCTCAGGGTTCCCAGGGTGCTGATCCTGTACTGCCCAGTCGATGAGCTTGGTACCTGTAAATGTAAAATTTCCACTTACTAGAGTGATTCTAATTAAACTAAAGTAGATCCTTGCTGTTTTGAGAAGACAGGAAAGGGCTGAGATAAAGAGGCTCCTAAATAACACTACTTAGACAAACCTGACTTGCTGTTTTGGGGAGGGATAAGAAAGCTCTAAGATAGAAAGACTCCTAAATAATGTTATTTGGACAGCTCAGCCTTGGGAGGGCAGATGCACCAAGCTACAGAGATAAAGAGGCACCAAGAGGGCAACAAGATCGGAGCAAAACAACCTGGAGGAACACGGTAAACTGATCTTAGAACTGAGTTTGCGCAGAAACAAAGGTCAACCAGTAAAAACACTGTGATGAGGAGTATAAGCCTTCATCTTGGGACCACCAAAGACCACCCGAGGATGTTAACAGACATGCGTAAAAGACATTAACATATGCTAATTAGTTATTGGAAAAGTCATGAATACTCTAATCATTTCTCGGAAATACAATGAATATGTATACTGTGATTGTATTTAACCTGAAATGACAGGGTGTTTGGTGCACACGTTTGGAGGAGAGATCCCCCGTGTGCCCAGCGCTGTGACAAATATCTGCTTAATAGTCTGCCGACTATGCAGTCTGCAATTCTGGCTTTTCACAGCATCAAGCTGCAAGGCAGAAATATTTGTTTTCCTTTTGTATGTACAAAAGTAATTACTGGAAACCAAATCCAATCTAAAGAAACCTGCATCACGAGAGAGAGGCTTTTATACCCTGGCTGACTGCAGGCGCACTTCTTGGTAATTCAGCATGATAGATAACGTGACCTCAGTATAAGCTGTGCCCCAAACTCAATACCAATGTAAAAAACCAGTAATCCCTACAGAACAATAGACTACAGAGTAATTTTATATCTCTGTTTCGCAGTTTCTTGAGCCTGATACTTATATTGAGATGAAAAAAAAAAGCATGCAAAAAAGCCCCACCAAAAAACCCCCACCCAAACATGCGTTTTAAGCTAAATTCTCATATGATGGGCTCTCCAACAGACCAGTGTTCAGCTGATGGTATTAATTTAGTCCTCACTGGTCATTTACATGGTAAAATTATATTTTGGTCTTATGCGAAGATTGCTGCAACACAAGCAAATCAAATGCTGTACTCTTGTGCTAGCAAAGCAAAATACAGAAAGTAATTAGAAGGAGATAAAAAATAAATTACATACTTTCCCTGTAATATGAAGCTCTGTAGGCAATTTAGAATTTGTAAATTAAACACCTTATTAAGGGCAGCAAGACTGCTGATCATCTGCTTTCATTACTGCACAGGAGTCCAGAGCACAAGGTATAAAATTAAAGGTGAAATGCAAAATGAGTTATCAAATAATTCCAGCTCAAATACACAAATTCCAAATTTACTGGTAAGATAAGAAATAGGGGGAAGCTATTAGGAAAACATTATCCTTAACTTCACTTTTAAGAAATTCAGTTCCTAAAAATGCATGTACTAGAAAATGACTTGGATATTAGCTAGGCAACGAAACATGTTGTCACAGAGACTCTAAAATCCACAGTGCTGCAATTTTGTCGCTGCTGGTTTTGGAGGGGCACATGGCCTGCATTTGCAAGGCGCTGCAGGCAGGTCTGCCCGGCAGGTGCAGCGCTGGATCGGGCTCAGTGCCCTTCTTCCCTCTGGTTCAGGACGGGAACGACACCAAGAAAGCTCAGCACGTTCAGGCAAATGTTCACCCATAATCCTCAGAGCTGGAACAAATAAAGCTGTCATACATTTTTAATATTTCTCAACTATTTAGAATGTGAATATTCATCATTCTTGCAAACCAGAGCCTAATTAGATTCATAAATTATTATTGCTTAAATGTAGAGCGGAAAAGCAGCACTCACTTCTGAAACTCATTTCACCCGGAGGAGCCCTAGTTATGTTATGCACAATAGTGAGATACGCATAGTATTGACTCTTTGTGAAGCATTAAGAGACAAATACAAAGCTGAACCCCACACACCATGCCAAGCTTGGGCCTCCCTGTGCTCCCAGGCAGCAGATTCACTGAAGTCACCGGCGCCTTGGTGTCTGTTCACACAGCTCCCGCTCAGGTTTTGGAGGACATGTGCTAAGGCCTGGCATGTGCTGGGAGCAGAGCCACTGGGTCAAAGCGAGAGCAACACGTAGGCAGGACACGATGGAGAGGGGTAACAGGATAAAGGTTATCATGCACCTCCTGCAGCCATCACCTGCTACATCCTTGGCATTTTCATTGTCTGGAAGTTTCTTCAGAACCCATTAACTTATGGAAATGTTATAGACATTTCCAAGTTGGAAGGTTTAAAAATATCAGCTTACTGCCAAAAAAGCTTTTGAAGGAGATGCTAAGCAGCAGGAAAGAGGGGGAGGGATGTGCTCTGCAGGGGTGGTGTGCGTATCTGCTCTTCCCTGCACAAAGCAAGGAAAGGACATGGCCCTTGTTTTAACCTTTTGCGTCACCAAATGCTGCTGTTTTCCATTTTCAGTGGTGATTACAGAATTCTACAAGTTGCTTCTTAGAAAAAAATAAAATCTGCAGAGGATCTGAGAAGCTCTTAATCTGGATGGCAGGGGATTAACATGGGAACTTTGCAGCTCTCCATGGTGAGTTGCAAGCCACAGAAACAAAGCCCTCAAGTGTCCTTCACTCCTTGTTGGAGTGTTTGCTCAGATCAGGCTGAGTGTTCAAAGGCAGCCGGCTGAAATTGCCTTCTCTGGAGTATATTTGTTTATCAGAGGGAAGAATAAACAGTTGGCTACACTGTGGTTATAGCTGTGGTTGTATGTACATCTCCTGAGAAGCCCTCAGTGTAACTAAGGACATGCATAATGCATGCAGACTAAACAGATCGTATAAATTTGGGGATATTTCCAGCTCCAAAAGCTTCAGATTTTTCTGTTTTGTAAGCAAACGGAAATGCTCATTTCCATGGTGGCACTGCCCCGCGAAGGTACCTCAACTCCACAAAGACACCCATGAAAGGCCAAACGATGTCGATCGTACCATGCTGCAAAATGGTGCTGTGCGGAGCGTTGCCAGACAGGACACAAAAATAGAGCAACCCCGATTCTCGTCAGGTATGAGAACTCGCACTCATACAAGTGTCGTGGCTGCTTCTGTTCTTGCCCTAACTCATAAGTCAATTCTGTTTCCATCCCATTCTCAGGTCTTTTTGAATAAATCTGCGCAACATAGGGAAAATGACAGGGTTTAGCATCACAAACTAAGAATTAGAAGTGAACAGTTCTACTATATGTGCCACAGTGTTGGGCCAAATGCATCTCATTTTAAAGATAATTCTTAATAATAATAATAAACAGATGCAGCAAAGTTGAAAATCATAACATAGTTCTTCCTCTATAGAGAAATCTGCTTTAGAAATCAAAAAGGAATTGTTTATATTTGGATTTCCATTACGTAAAAGACTTCCCATTTTAGCTTCTTTATAGTATAAAAATAGCACCAGGGCTAAACAAAAATCTAAATCTGTTGTATTATTTTTGTATTAAAACACATTCTAATTTCAGGCTGCCTTTTTCCTGAGCTACATTTTTCTATATTTCCTTTTGAGAGTTGTCCAAGATCATAGCCTTGAATCCAGAACTTTTACTGTTTTATCACAGGTCCAGTTCAAATCTCAGCATCAAATTATTTCCTGGAATTTAAGTGTCTCTACAACAGATGAAATACAGATTTCAGAAAAAAAAAAGAGATTATTTAACATCTGTGTTTCTCTTAAAAATACACAAATTTTAAAAGTAAAACTGAAATTATAACAACTTATATTGAGGCATAAATATAGGCAGTTTTAAATTTTATATACATTACTTATATACTTTTCAAATAGCACGTTTGCTGCTGATATTGTAAAGAAAGTCAAGCAAGTGTCCTGAAGGAAGTTATTCTCCAAGAAGCTAGAGAGTTAAACGAATAAATCAGCTCTACTTTGGGTAGTAATTGTTTCTTCCATAGGAATACAGAGAAAAGAAAATTCAGTGTATTCGAGTTTCAGTTCATCTGTGTTCAATGAGTAGGTCATTCAACGCTGAGAAACCAGCTAGGAGTTGAAAAAGCAAGAAAGTTTGTTTTCTTCTTCCAATTTATACACATGAATGAGGTATGAGAGGCTGAATCCCGTTAGCTCCAAAACTTTGGCCGACACACTGTGAAGAAACAAGTGCTTCAGTTTACTGACTTTGAGAAAAACTTCCCTTCGTTCATAAATCCATTCATTTTAATTGACAAACATGCCTGTGTGAACTAACTGCTTTTCTTTCTAATGCACCTAAATTATTCAAAGACAGTTTTTAACTCATGATTTTAAGCTGCTGCTTTTCTCACTTTTAAATTAAATTTCAGGTTTTATTCAAAAGAAGTTTCACACCAACTGGAAGTGAAATCAGCCATCCTGTAAATAATATATGTTTTTCAGCATTCCTAAGGTAATGAAAATAGAAAACCTGATAATATGAATGAACGCCTACTGAGTTACAGAACGGTTTAAACATTTATCAATAAGGTCTTCTCTCCAACAGCAGACTTTATAGAGCAAAATAAATCCAACACATAAAAATCAACTTTACAAAGAAAGTATTTTAAAAGTATAAAATGCAAAATAGCTTTAAATCTAATGTTTCTGACTGTTGCTACAGATCATGACTTCTAGTTATAGTTTAAAGAACTTCAATCCGTTCCCCCAAATATTTCCCTTTGCCCCAAAGCAAACACGGCAGCTATTGAGCAGGCTGCTGAAGCACTGCTACAGCACACCACAAGTGGCAAAACTCCATGCTGTGGTGTAAGCAGATGACTGGAATTTTCTAACTTATTTACGTTTCTCTGCAATTAAGAAAGTGGAGAACACAGCGCAGAATGTAATTTTCCCTGGCAGCCACAAGAGGGGAGCCTTTTCCTTCTGTAACTTAGGGAAAGGCTGTTAATAAACTCCTCACGCGGAAACCATTGCAAGAGGGAAAGCCAGCTCCTTTGATTTAGCAGAAAGGTTTGGCATCCCTTTCAAAGTCAATAAATACATACATACAGTCAATTAAAAAGAAACCAGCCAACTTATAACCGCACTAATTATTTCTATATGCATGTCGAAGACTCATTGTTCTAGAGCTTTTACATGAAAAATTAATTTATATAGAAGTCTGTATTGCTTTTCCCCCCTCGTGTGTGGCATGTGTAAAACCCACATTGCTGTTCAGCACACTGCGGTCACTGGGGGAATCCACTGGCTTCTGCTGAAAGGCCAAATAATTTGAAGTCAAATCTTCAGTAACAAAGGATGGGCTTGCAGTAGACTGGGAGCTCATTAGTTGTAGGCTCAAATGTCACGCCTGCTATTAAACCTCGGCAGTTTATTGTGAATGTTCTTCTTCTTTTACATGGCCAGGTTAACTATTTGGTGAGTGAGACTTGTGCTTACCTGCAGGAATGAGCAGGTGTTTTTCTCTTGCTGAGTATTAATGAGTTGGGGCTGGATCCATAGCAACCAGGGCCACCTGAATCTTTCCGTGGACCACAGAGAGCTTAGAGCAGCCCTCAACTGACCACCGCTGCAGAGGGATCCCAGAGGCTAAACCCCAGCACCACCAGAGGAAGCACTATGGCCTGTGCTGGCAGCGTTAGCCAGCAAATTCTGTGCCCATCCTGGACCCCACAAAGGTGCTGGGTGGCCCTTTGGAAAGAAGATGGGTGGCAAAGGAAGACTGACATCCAGCTAAAACCAGCTCAGGCTCAAACCCAAAACACATGGTTCAGGTCAGAGGAAACCTTGCAAGGTTGGAAATCAGAAACACGCATGTTACTCTGCTATCATCTGCAAACTCACCTTTTTTAAAAAAATCCACTTGTAGGAAGCCCCAGGTAATTCCTGCCTAACTTCATCTAGCAGTCAGCGCAGCCTGTCTGTGCAAGCCTTCCCAGCTGCAGGGCCAATACGCTCATCCAGAGGGAGGTGAAGGAGGATTCAATGGTGACCACCGGCTGCCCAGGAGAATGCAAAACTAAGGCCTGAGATGAGAAATGAAAGATGCTCCAAGGTGTGAATACAGAACACTAAACGTGAAAGAAGGAAGGAAAGTGTGAGCTGTATTGTTTTTCTAATTCAACAAATAGTCTGGAACTCAAACACATCTTCATTTTCCAGATAGAAGAAAGCCCAACTCGACATTTGTATTCGTGACCGTATCTCCGAACAAGCCTAAGCTCAGTCCTGTGCTGGGTACTAGTCATGCTGCAAATGCATTTCTTTCCAGCTACAAAAGAACAGTCTATTCTCAATGAAAGCTGAAACCCTCAAATCAAATGAAGCACTACTCAGACAGGCTGCAGCGAGGCAGAGGCAGCAGTAGGGGCTGGCAGGTTCTGCCCTGCTGCTCGACCAAGGACAGCCGCCGGCCCTTGGGAAGCACTCAAAGCTCTACACCTTCCCCAAGGGTTGGGCCAAGGGTGAGACAACCTGCGTCCCGCTGTCTGTGCTGCCATCCGTCCTCCGCGGAGCCAGGCAGAGGTTAAGGTGGCCGAGTGAGGGACCATTATCCTCTCAAAATGTCTAGGGAGGCTCCAGGCACAAATTTTCCGCTGAGTGTTTTCACTCCAGCTGTGTCCCTGTAATGGGATTATCTGCTGGCTCTTCAAGCACTCTACTGTCAGTATCTGGATATTATATTCCTTTATTCTACTTACAAATCAATCTCTTGATTTTAAGGACAGCTCTTCTCTCTCCTCCCGCTTCCCGCTGCCTCTCGATGCTGCAGAGTCAGAAAGCAGTCATGTTACTGTAACATTTGATAAGCTCAGTAAAAGAATCAGAGTATGCGTAGTACAGAAGGGATACAATGCGATTTTCATCTATTGCTCTGCAGCTATTATCTATAAAGCACCGATCTAGCACTAACAGACACAATAGTCTGACTCTGGCAGCGACAGGTTTCAGGTGATGCTGCCTCCACCATGACTATCTAATGCAAAGCCCATTACCTCTTAATATACACTGCTGGTTGTTAGAGAGACCAAGGGAAGGCATGGCTGGCTGTCAATGGTGAAATATCTGAGACCTCGAGTTTTCACTGTCTGAAATTTCAAGAGCATAAATTATCTGAAGTAATTTAAGCAGTCTTTCGAAAGCCAGTTCCTAGCAAAAGCCAACTCAGCAGCCGTTTTGACAGCTTTCCAACGTCTCCTTGGGACCTCCATTGTCTTCTTACTGCAACATCATTTCTGTTTAGCGAACGGGCGTGGGACATCGTTGTGGCTGTGCACTTGTACAACCCTTTGTGTGGAATAAACCGTAAGCCTGTGGATGAAGAAACAAGCCTTGATTGCTAGGTTGTCCGAATTCATGGATTAAAGCTTACCCAAAGGAAAGACTATTTTTTATTACCAATGTACTTTGTTTTCAGAAAAGAAACTGCGTATAAAAAAAACCTTTGCTTGATATAGGTCCATAGAAGAGAATAATAATTGGGATCATGTTCGTTATTTACCACCAGAAAGGGACGAGGTTTTAAAGCGGTTTTGTTCTTTACAGCTGCTATCAATTCTGACCTTCCCTTATAACTCATCAGCAACCTCTGATTCAGACTCTTATTTCTTCTTCTTTAAATAAAGGGAAAGAAGTAATGAATTTTAACAAAGACATCTTACACCTCAGAGTTTCTCAGAAGTCTGAGTTAAAGTAGCACTAAGAAGAACCAAAGAGCTTCAAACAGTTTGAAAAAAGTTCTCATCCTCACCATGGATCAGCCTTTATTTGCACAGTATTTCTTGCTTCACCACCCTACCAGTTCTCCAGTCATCTAAGTAGAAATGACCTGATACAAAAAAACCCACAAAGTCAAGACATTTAACAAATTAAAATGTTTGAGGGTTCTTTAAACAAGTATCATAAAGTAGTAATGAAATTAAAAAAAAAAATCAACAAGTTCACACATTTTTCACTATGTGGACTCCACCTGATCAAGAGAAATATCTTTGCTGGGAATTACCGAACCTCTTCTGGTTCCTGGTTTTATAAATGGCATTTTTGTTTACCATGGTACCCACAGTTTCCTATGACCTTACATATGAGATAACTGAGGAGTGATCCAGCTCTAGGCAAACTCAAATGGAAAGAACAGTTTTGAATACTAATCTGCCGGTCACACACTGATTTACTCCTGAGAAGCAGGTCCCCTTTCAGAGGCAGGAGAGCGCTTTATATAGAAGTGTAACTTTATTTAACTTCAGTTACAGAAACCTTGGCCCGAAGACTTAGCCCACCTGGAGATGCTGCACATTGATGACGACCAGATTTCCATTGCTGTCCTGCAGCACCTCGCTCACCCCTTGGCAATGCTTCTGAGCATCTCTCTTAATGAGTTACTTGGGTGGAAACAAGTTCAAGCCGTTGCCTAGTGAGAGGAGGTTAATCAGCTGTTAGATATCAATCCTTCTGCATAATTAGTGGCTGTCTCTTGATGATATAAATAGTATTATTAATTATACTGATATTAATACTGCCACTAACATTATAAGGTTTCATTATGGATACAAATTGAGTTTTCTGCAGGATCACAAGTCAATTACAGAAGGAATTTGCAAATCAACCTCTGCTTCCCTGAGCAGGACACAGACATGAACACAGAAATGTAGCCTACAGTGATTTTCAAAATTTTCAGTCCATCATCACTTTTCCTGGACAAAGGCTCCGGGCAGACCAACACTGAGATGTTCTGCCTCACCATCACTGTAAAAGGCTGCGACTTGTCTCTGTTTTGACTGTTGAAATCAAGTAAGGGAAGGGTGCACTTAATGCAAACTACGAGACATTAAGGAAAATCAGAGTGCCAAATACCCAGTACCTGTTTACATGCATTGCTAACTCAAGATTCTATTTAATTTGCCTGTAAGATACTTGTTAGTCCTACTTATTTGAGCAGACAAACAGGCCAGCAGCTGGTGTGGCAGAATCTCCCTAATTCGCCTCCTTTCCTTTGTCCATTTGCATAACTTAAATTCCCCTAGTAAGTTGGGAAGACACTGTAAAATTGTTTGCCTGCCTTTCCTACCAAGCAAAGCAATCTCAGAGCTTCAGTTTGCATAAATACCCAAAAGCAAAGCTGCCTCTCCCTCCTCTTTGGTCACCTCAAGAAAAAAAAACACCTTAAGATCACTGGTTTGTCACATTTACTCTCAGGTCAGAAATTCCTGCTTCTAACAATATTTCACTGTATTTACCAGTTTCTGCCTGCGGCTCTAACTGAAACCAGGCACGAAGTACACCAACTCTTTGGCACTTGCAGAGGTTGGTGGGGTGGGAGAAACTGGCCACCCTCAGAGAGCAACAAAGGAAATCTCATTAATATCCATGCCTGCAGGGAGGCTGGGGTTCTGTTTCTTTACATTTAGTCATTAATCTTTTTTTATTACTTTCATTAATATCGTCATCCATGCTTCTGCTACTTTATACCTTACCAAATCAACTAATGCTAAAGTTTAAAATGCAGCTACTGAAAACATCTTACTAGGATTCAAGGTGAAAAAAAGATTCTAGAAATGAAGTGTTCTGAAAGAAGCAGTTCTGAAAGAAGTGGCGAAGCAACATTCTTAGATGTCAGAAGTGAGCTGATCTTTAAAAAGGACCGTCATCTCCCGAATTTCTCATTTGTGAGGTACATTAGAGAAAACAAAGAAAAAACAGCAAATCTCTTTTTCTGCTTAAAAACTGTTTAAATAATATCCGTGCTTGGACAGTATTTTATTCGGGAACATAAAAAACCAAACTACACCAGATGAGTGCACAGTCCACGCCTTGCTCTGCCTTCTGCCTAGGAATAACAGAGCCCCAGAGCAAAATCCCTGGGGCCCTGCGTGGCTGAGCCGGCTGGAAATTGCAGCTGGAGCTCCCAGCCCGGCTGGGATTAATCAGAGGCTATCACCAACCCTTCGCTGTTCTGTGACTCAGGGCTTGGTGTAAGCACAGACATTTGAATTCACGTGGCTCATAAAATAAAATTGTGCCTCTAATTACCATTTGCAAGCATGCATTTTGTCATAGGCTGTTAGGAAGTTGTAGATCTTGACACAGTGAACATTATGGCAACAAATATTTTGGGGCTTTTGAAACCTCATTTAAAAAAAGGGTTTATAACCATGCTTAATATCAAAATCCCAACCTTTGGAGATCAAAAATTGTGAGATAGGTGGTTAAATAAGGATAAATTTGTATACTGCACTTAAAAAACAGTTGTGCCTAGAAAGAACCAAATGAGAATTTGCGAGGCCATTCTACCAGAAGAATACACCATGTATTTGAACAATTAATGAAACATTACAACTGTAAGTTGCTCAAGGAGATGGGGGAAAGAAGAAGAATCAAACCCAAAAATGCTGGGAAGACTGCTAAATGCATAAATTGGCATATTTGTGCATATTTGCATTCTTTTTATATTTCTGCATTAATTCAATCTTTGTAAAAAAAAAAATTATAGCAGCCTCAGAGAGAGCTGAGGACCTACACAGGATTTCAGGCCACAGCCCAGAGCAGGTGGACATTGCCTGCACGTCAATCTGTGTGAGCATCGAAGGAAGGGAGCGGGGGACCATCCCACCGAGGGCTCTGCGGGAATACCTGTGTCCTGCCCTGCCCTGCTGTCTCCACGCTCCCCTCGGAGCAGGAAACTGCTGCACGGAAAAAACACTGCTGTCACCTTTTTACCCCACAGGACTGCACTGCACAGCCTGCAGTTTGACACTCTCTGACTAACTGGAAAACCACCACTGAAAACCTCCACAGAAATTAGCTGTTGCCTTTTCTTGCTGCCTTTTTAAGAGCTCCCAGACAGGCAAGGGTTCCCTTGATGAAAGGAAAGCGGCTTCATTTTAGCTCACGAAGCAAGCAGGGGTGCAGCAAAGATGCGCACAGCAGTCTGCAGGTGCCCCCATCCTGCACAAAGAATGCACAGCAGCAATGCAGCGTGCTGACAGCATTAGAGGTATTTTCCACACTAACTGGTAGGAAAAAAATGCAAACAGAATAAGGAAACAGAACAAATGATTGAAAAAACTGTCAGAAACACCTGAATTTGATCAGTTATCTACTTGTGTACAATTAATACCGTAAAAATTACTTTTTTCTTACAGCACACTAATTCCATGCTGTGGATCTCAACAGAGGCTCATAAGCCATGCTCTTGAAGTTAACAGGAGATGTGATATTGATCTTTAAAGACAGAATTTAGTTCTATCATGTTAATGCTTTGGTAGAAGTAATTGTATAGCCTATCTCTAATTGTGTATCAAAATGAGCAACAGTTTTTACTAATAATACACAGAAGTCAGTACAAATGTGTGTGTAGGGGCATTTTGAACTGTAAAACAGCTGAGCTGGATGACAATATTGTGAGGTCACAACCTCAGGATTTAAAAAAATACAGAAAATAGAGATCAGAATTATGATGTTTGCAGCCTTAATTTAACACCTCATACCCTGAAATTACTCTATTCCCATCTGGAGTCAAATGAGAGGTCTGTGGCATAGCCAGGCATGAAGTCAAACTAGACTTGTTTTCTTTCTCCAACTTTTTTCTTCTAAACACAAGAGCGGGCCCTCTGACGAACCCACCCTCCGGCACACAAGTCGCTTACAAGGCGGGAAACCAGCGCTGACAGCTCTGCTGTCGCTTCCAGTGCAGCAGCTTTCCTGGCCATGATCCAGAGCATGTGGGGCCCCGAGCAGGCTGGATGCAGGAGTTCCTCCTCAGCCATTCTCAAAACTACATCAAAAAACCCCTGAGACGGTTTGCATTCCAAGCAGAAGACAGCTGGCAGTCTTTGACTTTGAAACATCAAACAGCCTTGTGTTTGCTAGGATTTTATCTCAAGCTAATCAGTTAATTGGAGTTAAGTACTCTGAGACATTACACATCCCTCTTCTCCTAATGAAGAGGCCACAGCCAGCAGCCGGGCTCCACACACAGTCCACTCACCGTTCCCTGCCCCTCCGACATGCTCAGAGCTATAAGCTCAGGAAATCAAGACGACTTCAACTAGTCCAGTGGGTTTTCAAATCCACTCGAGCACTGTGAAGCCTTTGGATGCATGGGGCTAGGGAACTGCAATACTTTATTACTGAACCAGATCTTGGAGGTTTTATCTGGTTCAGTGCCTCTTGCCTATGAGATGGAGTTTGGCAAGAGCGTGCAGCAAGCTGCCGAGATTTGCTTCATTACAGCAGAACCTTGCAGAGCAGGCATTCGCATGGAGAAGGACTTGGGGTCCAAGTGGCTGTTAGCAATAACTGACATCAAACAATCACTCTGGCATGTAATTATTAATAATAAAAAGTAACACCATGTCACTACTCATATATGAGGCTTTTCATCCACAGTTTAAACAACTTCACGCACTAGTGACAATTATTACTAACATTTTCAAGGAGCAGCAAAATTTCACTGCTAGGTGAAATAATTTGCCGGTCTAGTTGTCAGCAGCAGAGCTAAAGGCAAAGCCCCAGACTTGCATTACTAAACCACGCGTCCTCCCATTTTTAGGTTATACCTCTATCCATGATCGTCCCTCTCTGTAGACACAGCTAAGCTACCTGTCGCCATCTCCTAGAAGTGGTTTTTCTTCCTTTCCCTCCCTTTTTACCTTTTCCTTCTTGCTGATGCCCAGCTGAAGCAATCTGTGCGCTTGGGATGGGTCAGCCAGGAGAGCCCAGACCTGTGCACGGGATGCGAAAGCTGATGCTCCCCAGGACCCCCTTGCCCAGGGCTCGGCAGGGAGCGGTGGGGACAGGACAGGTGGTGAGAGGTAGTAACAGGCACCAGGGACTGTCACCTCTGCCACTGGCGAGACAGGATCCAAAAGACACGTCTATCTGCAGGAGCCTCTGTTCTCAGGCCTTCAGTGTCGCATTTTATAAATATTTTACCCGGTGACACTGTTAGCATGCAATGCACTGAAAGGCATTCAGAACCTGTCAGGAGATTTCCTTCCCCTCACTGTCTCCTCTCAGACTTGACTATGATCTATGCCTTGCAGGAGATTTTCAGCTGCTTTGATTAAATACTTACACTGTTCCAGCACCAGAACTGAGTCCTTGGCTAATATTTTGACTGTCAATTTTGCCTCCTATTTTTTTTCACATGACATTTACTATCTTTTTTCTTTGATCTACCTCATATTATATTTTCCATTTTTTTCCCTGCTGTTCTTTTAACAGCATTATTGATTCAAATGGATGCAATAAATCCTTTTCAAAGGCATATGGTACTGGTTTAAGAACAAATCAGAATGCTGAGCCAAATTAATTGTCTTAAAAAGTGTGGTTTGGATCACTGGACAAAAGTCTTTTTGCTGGGTCAGATTCGAATCACAGATTTAAGGAGACATGCGTGGTATGGGACAGGACAAATTTGGCCTTTAACATTTACAGTTCTGCAATAAACCTTAGCAATCTGTATTTAAATAGCAGTAACAATATGCACACTATTACTTGCTGTGAAACATTCAGGTACCCTCAAACCTTTAACACAGGATAGTTTTCCTACAAAAATTATTTTTTAACCTTGATGGTGTGGATAAAAACACAAATAAAATACTAAGAATACCTTTCTGTGAAGAACATCAATGTTATTTATTCCAAGCCATCCCGTGTCTGAAACCCTGAAAGCTGATGTGCATGCATTTTAGAGTTATATAACTTCCATATATATTTGAATTTTATATACAGGCTGCATTAGATTGGCAATATTGAACCCTGTGATGATAGGGATACAAGATGAACCTGTTATAGGAAAAAGGCCAGAAGAGAGTCTATCTTGCCTCTGTAACTAACTCATTTACAACAAGCAATATCCACTGCAATGAAGCAGCAAACACCGCTGGTAGGGAAAGAGAGAATAATCTGAGGAAGACAGACAATTTCCAAAACATCCTGCTTGTTGGAAAATAAATTCATTCAGAGCTCAGAAACTGGTGTTCTAGGCAACTTCTGGGCAACAAATGCAACCTATAAACCAGGGGAACTGCAAATGACCCCACTCACAGAAGGGCCATAGTGTTTCATTAACGAATGCCAGGACAGCTCTTCGTTTTCCCGCTGACAGTCCCCAAGGGAAAGTCTTCTAGAAAGCCAAAGTCAGGGTTCAGAAAAAAATGTTTTTGAGAGCATCTGCATTGGAGAAACTCATTAAACCTGCAAAAACCAGCTAGCACAGTCTCTGTCAAACAGCTAAAGTAGCACTTCCTTCACTGAATACCTCTTCAAGCACAAAATAACTTAAAGCTATACCTTTCATCTCACATCAGGCTTACACTGCATTAATTCATTGATGTTACTCCCAAACTTAGAATTAGGACCCTTGATGTCCTGTGCAGTTCAAACGCTAACCTACATACCAAGTTTTACCTGGACTCACTCCAAACTAGAAAAACGATGATTTTTTTGGTAGCACATTTAATGTGATTTTTTCCTGTCTGATTTTCTCCATTTATCTATGTAAGTATGAGGTCTTATTATCTCATTTATGAAGATAATCCAAAGATATTTGCACTTCTTGTCTCATTGTACCCAGTTACATCCAAGTTAGGCAAAATCAAATATTAAGCACAGGGATCCACTGAAGCCAACAAACCTACCTGCATGTGTAACGAGAGGCAGACGATAAATGCTTCGCTGAAATAGGACTCTTTGCTGGGGTTTTCTACAGTGAAAAAGTTATAGCTTGCCATTCGCCCTCTTCTAGATTGCCATAACTCATCCTGTGGCTCAATTTTGATTCTGGTTCCCCGTGTCCTTGCCAGGAGCTCCTGTTGCGCAGCCTAAGCAAGCAGGGCAAGCAAAGCAACCGGCAACAGCATGAAGCAACACACACTAGAAGGAGGAAGGGGGTATTGATCATTAATGCATCAGCAAGACACAAAGGGCCAACAATTTGTGGTTCAGTGAAAGTGTTCATTCCTTTCACTTTTATTCCCCGTGAGCATCCCCCTCCTCCACTTCCTCCCATTACCCACTCTTAAGGCTTTCAGAACCATAAATTCAGTAGTACGTGTTTGAACCCATCATTTATACTGGGTGATAAACTGGAGCATCATTATTTGCAGGTGCAAAAGTTCACCCACAGGAATGTAGGCTGGGATTCGATACTTGATACTGCTGTGCAGAACTTTGCCTAATTTCTACTTTACATAGTATATTGTACATTACTTCAAGTTACTTAGATGGTGAATCAGCTCCCCTGAGCCTTTAGAATTGAGAATTTTATGGGTCAATGAGTGACTGTCTTCATAGAGCCTCAGACAAATCATTTCTTTGCTACAATGTGCCTTAGAATGGACAGGGATGTTCAACTCTGAAAAGTAGATGAGAGCTGGAAATCAGAACCACACAGCACTGTTTCTAAGATAGACTCACATATTTTCTTTCAAATGTGGGGTTTTAGTTATTTTCTTCTTTGCTACAAAGAAATAAACACATCCTTTTTGCAAACTGAGGTATCCCATAAAACTTGCTACTGTCTCTTTTTGGTTTCCCTCTTAAGATAAAACATATAGTTTATAAACAAAGCTAAGGTTTTACTCTATTTGAAAAAGACAAGCGGTGTATGAGTAGGAGAGCAAGAATTTCTCTTTTCTCGCAGGCAGCAGCATCCCCATGCCAGGCACAGCCCCAGCCCAGGGGCTGTACATGAAACAAAGCAAACACAGCCTGAGTTACAAGAAATGGGCTGAGCAGGCAGTTGTAGAGAGGGAAAAAATTATTTTGACTTGTAAACTGAATAAATTTGATACAGAAATGGGAGTTGAAGAATAAGAGACAGCAGCCTAGTGTTGGTGTTCTTATACTCCATGTTTTGACCAGAAGAAGCTTGTTTAAAAATAGGGTTTAGATGTTTTATGATTATCTGAAACTAGAGATCTGAAGGAAAATCACTCAGAATTGAAATCAAAACTCTCAGGCCCAGACCTGTACTTTGTGGTTGAAATTCCAAGACAGGTATGAGATGTTATTATGAAAACAAGGTTGTCAAAACTTCCTTGTGGTTTCATGCGGCCACTTGAAGCTGTCTGGGAAGGCAGGTTTGGAAGACCCCATTTTATTCCATGTTGATGCTCCTGTACCCAGAGAGACACCCCTCAGCTCTGCCACGGAAAGGAACACAGAGCTCTTTGTCTGCCACTCATTTATAAAACAACCAGTATTTTTAGAAACCTCACTCACAAAAAGTGCTGCTCCTCAACTTGTGAGAAATCAAAAGATATCAGTGGCTGGAAGCTGCCCAGAAGGAAAGGAGGAACTGGCTTTCCTCATTCGAAGAAAAAGCTTCTTAAAAATTGCATTCCAATACAGACCAAAAGCCACTGATAAACCAAATCACATCAAATCACTGACTTCAGGGTTCTGCCTGCAGGGAGCACAGCACACTGACTTTGGGCTGAAAATATCAATACTTCTTTTTTTTTCATCTGAAGGAGACAGAGTAAAGGGTGTTTTGAGAAAATATTTAATTTAATATTAATATTTAATGGCAATTTAATTCCTTGACATGCAGATGTAGGGAGGGAGGAAGGTCTAGGTGCAGGGAGATCTTTATCGTTTCCCAGTCCTGGTTCCACGCCCACCCCAGGGCAGCCAAATTACAAAATCTCCCATTCGTTATAAATTTCAGCCTCCTGTTTTTTCTGTCACTCTCTGTAGCGCACAGGAGCATTTTAATGTGTGCAATCCTTAAATGTCAGTATAATGGAAAGCAGATGAGTCTTATATGACAGCAATTTTTCACTCACTTTTCTTGCTAAAACTATGCAGCAGGAATGAAAAAAAAATTTAGACAGTGAAAATTGTGGTTTAAATCAGACACCACACTATTCTCCTTGCTTTAGCCATGTGAGGCACACAAGTCTATCAAGGCATCCACCTCCTTTCAGACTGCTCTGATGCAAAGAAAACTGATGAAGTTGAATGAGAATTCCTCACGAGCATTGCCCAACCTTTCTGCTACTCAAGTTTTGTTATGAACTTAATTATGGGGTGCTGTTACATGGTACGGCACTCCCTGGGCACTGCACAGGACACTTCAGACGAGTGACAGTGCCTGAGCGGGCAGTAATGCATCGCAGGGTAGAACAGTGTGAAGGAAAAGCAAGCTTTATCCTGTTCCTCCTACCACCTCGCTTCCAGAATTTTGTATGTTCCACTTGCACAGCCTGCAGAAAGAGCCAAAGATTTAATGAGCATTTGAAAGTTAAGTAATTTGTAGATGTGACTGTTCTGAAGCCTCTGTTTGCAGAGAGACAGAAAAAGATACGCCTCTGCACGCAGATGAAGCTGAACCACTCTACACTTCTCCAGCATCTCTCATCAGAAAGTAGGGGAAATGCCAATGGAGCTAGATACACACCACGTTTAGGAAGGTCACTGTCCAAGGATATGGTCTTGTTACATATGCAAATGGATGAAGATATCTGAAATTATGAGGAGAGTATAAAACAGCATTTAAAAGGTGAACTAAAGTTATTGCAAGTATACAACAAAAATAAATGAGATGATCACTTGTCCAAATATAATATTTAAGAAGGTAAGCTAATGATCTTTCTTTGAAAATAAATCAAAGCAACTTCATTTTAGAGTACTGTAGTTCTTCAGTTTGTGTGAAGTTTTGTTATTTAATGTTTTTCATTGAGGGAAAAAAGCTGTAATCCACCACAGAGAAATTTAAATAGGTCCCTTCTTCAAGGATATGCAAAACTTGTTTTGTGTGAAAAAGTAAAAAAAACCCCATACCCTCACACCACACACCCCACACTTTCTTATGTGCATGCAGCAGAAATCTCAGTATGCATACACATCCACTTGAAACTTTGAGTATGTAAAAGCTTATCTCAAACTGTCAAATGGCATCTGGACATCCAATGTGAAGGCTACCAATATCTGAATCTCTGTATATCATGTACTAATTGCATAAATAGATGAAACATTTTGTTTTCCACCCTTTTGAAATCTTATTTTCAAACATTTAGATGCTTTATCACAGTATTATTCAACTGTGTCGTAGTACAGCCTTAAGGTATTTCTCATGTTGGGCTGGAGGCAGCACAGAGCTCTAACTTTATAGCAAATATATAATACAATTAAAAGCAAACCCCAGCCCCCCCAACCCTCCAGAAATATATAAAGCCTGATATTGTCAGCTTAGCTCTAATCACAGCAAAACACAAGGTAACCTTCTCAGTAGGCCAGGTGCTGATTTGCGAGCATCATCTGAGATGCTTTTCTTCTGGCTGGACTAAGGATCCACTCTTTTGGGGATGTGAGAATGACTGATTGTGGCGAGCGCCCACAGGAAGAGAGTTTCAGCTGGAGCTTTCTCATATCCAAAGAGCTCTCTAGCTCATTGCAAGAGGTGAGATGCAGAAGGTAGGTAGAGCTGTCACTATTTTAGGATTTAAACTTTATGGAAAGTTCATGGAATGTGCCTCACACAGTTACATTCATTAGCAGTAAAAACAGGAACTGGTTCCAAATCATAATGAGTAACCTTTTAAAATTTAACTCTGAGACTAAGAGCGTTTTGCTGAATCAAAGCAAGTGACCCACAAGTGTCTGCACCAATGGGCTGTGTTTCCCTAGCTGGCAAACACCAGCTCCAGTTTTTCTGACTGTTTCAGAGCAAGGCTGCTTTGCCCAAGGAATGCAACCTCAGACTAAACCTGAACTTGTAAATGTTTAACACCTGTTAGAACTAGACCCAACCTGGTAATAAGCTGTTTAGGCCTTGTCCTTCTGGACCTCATCTGGCTTTGATCAAAGGATAGAAGACTACTATCTAGGACATGTCTAGTCTGTAGAAGTAAAAATCAGAGGCAACTAATCCTGATTAATCCTCAGTCTACCACTGGGGAGAATCGCCTCTCCATGATTCAGAGGGATCCTCAAGCACCAATAACACCCCAAGTCTCGGTTTTGTCCTCTTCTTCTGACCAGGCCACTTACACTTACCACTGCTGTTTGGGTAGTCAACTACCCATAAAGGGCTTCAGCTACAGATTTCATCACTGCCACACAAATACTGCATCCAAATAGATGCATAAACAATTTAGGCCTAGAAAATAAGTTCTTCAGATTTCAAACATCCTTTGAGATAAAAGCAATAGGATCAGGATTTGATCCTGAGGTTCCCACCTGCCTTTTCACCACACTTACTTGAGATTTCACTACACAGAAGAGCAGTTGTGTTTCCCAGACTTACTACATTTTCAGCAAAGTGAAACGAGACAAAAATCATCCTCCGTTTTTCTACATGCCTAGAAAGTTAAAGTTATGATCTTTGAGAAGAACCAGTGAGAAGCTACTTTGTCTGTGCACTGCAACAGGGAAAACCTGCTCAAATGACTCTGCCTCACCATATTCACACGTGGTCACACAGGGGCAAGAAGTGTTTAGAGGCCATTTGCAGGGCTTTCCCTGCCTCTGGACTCCTGCACAAAGAAATTACATTCTCACTAGGGCAGCTCTGCTTCTGGATGAACTGGACTAAGCCTGTGTGGGAGACACTAATGTAGCACAGCCGTGATACACAGCCTGGGATTCGCAAGCTGCACGCAGCTCTCGGGGGGGAGGTACAGCCCAAAATCCGCAGCAAGGTGATGCTGACAAGGTGACCGCTCCATATCCCAGTCCTCAGCCATGCAAAGAAACACATTCTCAGTGAACATAGCTGCCAAGGTGAAACTACCTGTTTGCCCACAACCTCATTAACCACCCAGCTGGGACCCTGGAGAGATGCTATGGTCTCCCAGCTCTCAGATATACATGAGCACACATCTTGTGGCTCTCCAACATATGGAAGCTTTGCTCTTAGATTCATAGGTTCTGCGAGGTGATGGGGTTCTTGTGTAATTCTCAGTCACACAAACTCTTCTAACAAGGTCACTGGGTGTGGATGGACTCTCTTCTTCACACCAGACTAACTAAATATAGGCCTGGCTGTCTGCTGTCGCTGCACAAAGGTCTTCAAAAACTCTTGCTGAGGTGGCCAAAGCAATCAGGCAGTCCCGAAATGGGTTGCTACAAACCCTACCCTTGTTTCCTCTAAGGCCTGACACTTTACTTGTTGTTAATCAGTTACTAAATAAAACTCACACTTTCCTATGTTCTGTTTACTCAAAAGAGCTAATGAAACCACTTTAGGAGGTTGTTTAACCCTTTAGGTAGTCATCTAAAGTAGTCACAATTAAAAATCTGCCTGTAACTGTACTTCAGACTTCGAGGGAGAACAGGTCTCCTCTGTTGCTTGATAATTTGAAGACAACTAAAAAACAAATGTCGGAAAGTTGACTAGATGATCTGTCCAACACAGCACATTTTTAATTTACCCTGCCGTCCTTATGAATAAGCTCTTTACAGTGCTAAGCCACCTAAAGCAGCAGCATTATTCAGCTGCACAATTGGAACAATACAGCAAACAGTTCAAATTAATTCTGTGTAAAGGCAGAACAAATTGTGTCATTTGCAATGCAAATGTGATTTCAAGCTTCATTAGCATCTTCTTTAAGGTCTAGTGCCTCAGTAGTAGGATAGAGTGATGCTTCCCAAGCCCTTAGACGTGTGCCAAACACCCTGCCACTTTTTAGGTCCTTCCATCAGAGAATAAAACAGGGGAATACAACAAGTATCAACAGCCAACAGCAGTAACATAACTTGCTTCGCTCCAATTTGGAATTAAACCCCAAAAGGTAGCTTTCATTTTAGCGGAGTAAATTCCTGATGAACCCAAACATTGCCATTTATTCTGTCTTTGCTTAATAGCTTCCACAGCAGTGAGTGGATGGAATTGTGTATTGACTTCCTCAAGAACAACCCAGATCCCTGTAAGCTTTCTCCTACTCTCAGGAGTGCAAATGAAATCAGATACTGAGAAAAAAACTGTAAAAATGGAAATACAAAATAAGAGCTCCAGTATTTGGCTGCTCCCTCCCTCTTCTGTTTGTCTCCTGGCCCCCCCCGTGCTTACAACATGAAGGCCAAATTCAGCTCCATTGCATGAGAGTGCAGCAATGAACGGTGGGGTTACGGACCTGGGACCTGAGTGGGGATGGGAACATGAAAAGTGTGTGGCAAGAAAAAGCAAAGCACATGACAGGGTTCGTCACTACTGGTATAGCACTGCGTTGGTCCAGACCTCTCAACATACGTGGGTGACTCCATGGAAGGACACTTGATGGCAATATAATATATAATCTGTTCGATATTGAGTAAGTACATTTAATGGAAGATATGGGAACAAACTACTGATAGATATTTTGGAAACACAGTATTAGAGATATTTAAAGGCTACTTACAGGGCTAATTATACTGGTTACGTTGATTTGTGAATTCAAGGTGACACGATTACACCAAAGTAGTTTTCCATGAGGGTACCCGGTGTACAAACCTCCGTGTAAACGGGATATTTTCGTGGACTTGTTTAACTTTATTTGCATAGCTGGAGAAGTCTTTCCTTGCAGATAAGCCCTCCAAGGATGGTTGAAGGGTACAGAAATACCGGTGTTTTGACACAGCAGCCCACTAGAGGTCCTGCTCACCTCAAAGTGATCGAAACCTCCCTCAGTTAAATGTGATAAAATGCAAATGAAAACATGCCCAAATTGTGCACACAGACTGGCTACATAGATGCATATGCTAAATTTAGGAAATGCAAATATGCATCTGATTCATATGCCAAACAACTGCCGGTGCAGGAATAAATCAGTTAATTGGCTCAGGCCAAAGCAGCTACAAGGTAGCCAAAACGGCAACTGTTGACCTGTCCATGTCCATAATCACACCAGCTGTGTGCACAATTGAATAAACACCTTTTATCAAATCAGGATCTGAACGACTGAAGGAGAAATCTGACTGCCTGGTGCTGTCTTCTATCTTAAATCAAAATCTTACCTTGGGTTCACGGAACCATTTGCCAAGGTTCAGCACGGGACTGGTGAGAACCCATCTGGCGTTCAGGAGTCTTGCATGAAACTGGGTGCAAATAGTGCGTCTATCAGGAGTCAGACACTGGCAGGAAGCAAGACGTGAAAATCAAGCTCTGCTGGAAATCCCAGAATAGCTGGGTGTGAGGAGACAGATAGCTGATGCCACCAGCTACCCAGCGACGGCAGAAGGTGCCTTCAGTGAGGCTGAAGCATGCAAATAAAAAGCTGGTTGCAGAGCACACGGGGAGCATTTCCGAGAGAACAAAAAACTCTGAATGAGGAAATAAAACACAGATTAGATGCACAGATAAATACGTGCCCTTAGGTGGCACGTGGGACTTGGATCAGCTTTGGGAGCGGATGTGTCCCCTTTCAGCATCCACTTTTTGGAAAAGTGACCTGTGGCTGTTTTTTCCATGGGGAGCAGTGGAAAACCAAGCAGGCAATGGGGTGTGTGGCAGAGAACTGGGGTGCGATGGTGCTGCAAGTGCACGGCAGTCACTCACTGCTCTTTCACAGCCCACTTTGAATCTTGCTCTGACAGAGATAGAGCAGAACAGCAGTACTCAGCTCCTGGTTTGCTCTTTGAGTTATATCTTTTTATTTTATTGACAAAAGCAAGTTTTCCACCTTCTCAGCCCTGCAGAACCAACACAGGGAGCAGATTCCCCTGCACGCATCACGAAGAGGCAGCACAGCTCTAGCTGCCAGTAGCTTTTTCTGAGGAATGGCAGATGCAGACGAACAAATACCAGCTGGTAGAAAAATCAAGTCCTGATGTCTCATCTGAGGCTCGATTTTTACCTTCTCATTTGAGAGGTCTCCTTTAAATCAACACAAGAGGCCTTCCAAAGCTGCACACATACCATTGCTCTAAAAACTTCTATAATCACATGTTGCGAACAGACATGAGTCATGAGCAAAACTCTGAAAGCTGAAAAGGCTTTAAAATTAATCTAAGAAATCATCACATTACCATCAGTGCTGCTTAAATCCTTCCTATAACTCACCTTAGCATACAGATAAAGTTAAGGGACGAAAAGAGTCCAAATGGCCAATCTACCTTCGCCTAGAGGTAAGGACATAAGGAGAGAAAATCAAAACAATACTGAGGGTTAGCTGAAAATGATCCAGTGACCTGGGGAAAGGGAGAGGGGGAGAAAGCAGGGGAAACAACTGAATACTTTTCTCTTTTTTTGCCCAAAAATGTTTGTCTACCTTGAAACCTAAGCATCCAAACAAGGAGGGGCAGGGGGAAAACGTAGCAAACTATAAAAATTCAAGGTTGCATTTCTTTGGATAGAAAATATCCTCCCTCCCTTCTATTTTCATGGCATTTATTTGGCCTGCTAAGTAAGTTACGCCCAGCACCCCCGAGAGTCTGCAAAGCTGCGGTTACAAATCCCGCTGCAGCCCAGGACATGGTTTTATGCAGGGCTTTGGCATGGCCTCGCTCTTCTGCAGGAGCCTCTAAATCAGAAACATCCACTGCCTTTCCATCTCTTGGTGACAGCCCTGCTTACAGCAGAGACAACTTTGCACCCCAAGCAGAGGAGCATTGTATGGCAGAGCCAAAGCAGAAGAAAAAGCAGGAACTGAGAAGGACAGAGGTCAGAATTTATCAGTTTTGGAGCTTTGTCTGCAATAACTCGGGAAGAAGGTCACAGAGGGAAGAACTCTATTAAGCCGAGCTGACCTTGAGCAAAGCTCAGTGTCTACAGGCAGAAGAGAAGAAAAGGACAGGGGAATTGTTAGTACTGTAACCACAGCCCTCAGAACTGGAGGTGAAGGCGTACAAGGCCTGCAGCAAATATGGGAGAAATTTGAGATAGGGTAGGTGCTGCTCTACCACACAAAGTCCTTGCAGCATTTCTTCTGACAGAAAAGTGTCTCATATTTTACTTCTAACTTCCATAAAGTATCCATATGAACACAAGCCATTGCTCCATAATGTCCCATGGAAAGAGGTGACAATCTTCTTGTCAGATCATACCTAAGAAGCACTATATGTATATTTGTTTCCATCTATTTATAAAGCCTCCATCACCATAGTAACTTATCCTTCTGTTAATACCACACAATATCTTCCTCTGTCCAAGAGAGGTAAAATACAGTTTTTCCGTTATCAGCACTCAAGGTTACTGCACCATTTTCACAAGTGATTTCAAGAGCACATCATGGCTTGCCAAATTCTGCGCTACCGGTGATGCCTGCTGATTACTGTGGTCTGGGTTAGGAGCAGGGAACGGAAGCTTTCTTCCAACAGGGCGTTGGATATAAGACTGCACTGGAGCACAGAAAAGAGCAATGTTAATTCTTGCATTCTGTTCCATCTCATGCCAAATCAACTGCTCTAAATATTGGATTTTTTTCTAATGCTTAAACTCAAAAAAAAAAAAAGGCAAGAATGAGAATCTGAGTCCAAAGAGAGGCTGCAAGCACCAGTTGCTGCACATAATCACTGAAAGCTGTAGACCTGTGAATATATTTCTGATTATGTTTCAGTTCTTCATTATTAAAAATGGGTTGCAGTTGATTCATAGTTTTGCTGCAATCAGCTGAAACCCAATTACCATCAAAGCAGAAACCACTTCTGATGCGGACTCTCAGGCTACGGGGAAGAAATACCGCTGTATTTCTAATGCACTAATTTTCCCCAGTGGCAAATGCAGGTCATTTGTTTACACAGTTTGGGAATTGTCTACAAAACTTTGTAGAACTAAAAGCTACATGGACAGTTATACAGGTTCTGGACTACTCAGTGGAGCTGGATTTTTCCTTTTTCAGAGAGCTTTAATTCGACATTGACCACGGCACCATGTTACAACATCACCAAAACAGAAATCTTTCCACCATGGGAGAGAGTTTGCCCCCGGCCTCCTGCTGCAGAAGAACCCACAAATCCGGCTGTCTCCTGGCGCTCTCATCTTTCAAGTCAAACCTGTTCTCACAAGCCCACCAATTTTCTTCAGAAACAGCATGGGGTAGCAGCAGGGTGGGGAACGACGTTTACATTTTTGCCAGACACGTAGCATAAGCAGCATGAGCAATAATGGCTTGTCACTCTGCCCATCTCTTTTTCCTTCCTTCCCTCCAACTGTTTCTTTTCTTTGGGATTGCCCACACAGAGAAGTAGGAAATTACTTTCATTTTCCCTGAAAATTAGACAATTTCTCTGTGCATGTACTTTCAGGAGATTCTTCCTACAGAATTATAGCCCAAAGGGTGCCGGTAGGCAGAGACGGCAGCGCAGCTTAGATTGGGAGTGTCACAAGAATCAACAGATCATTATACCAGTACTGTGTCCCATCTCTAATTACAGGCAATTTGCACCCACTACAAGTGTATATTTATGGCTAAGAAAGAAGAGAGATTTGTGCATCAGTGGAAGTTCGGGATGCAGCACACAGAAGAACGCAGAAGAGGGAATGGCAGAACCGGCTTATTAGGAAACGGGCAGCAGGAGAGAAATAAAGCCTCACTGCGTCTTCATGTTTCTGCCCTCCTTCAGAGGTGAAGTCATATCTCCATTGGCAACATCACAATCGTCTCCACAGCAACAAATGTGATGCCGCACAACGCTGAAATATCTATTTTTAAAAAGGTAGGAGGAAAACACAAATGTGGAGCACGTAGGGGCTGAACAGCCACACAAGTCTAATGACTATAATGGGAGGTGCATAAAAATACTCACTGCAAAAGAAGCTGAGCAAAATCAGCTTCTGAAAATTTCTCCAAGCGTAACATCTCCTGGACCCTTCATTACGTCTCCTGCGTAAAGACAGTAAAGTCACAGAGACAGCACAACTCTCCCACAGCTGCTGCGCGGCCTCTTCTCGAGCCGCTGCCCAGCCCCACCAAGGCAAGCAGGGCAGGTGCCAGCAGAGGTGCTGCACAGCCGTGAATGAAATACCCGTGCATGTGACTCGCATAGTAAGAGGGACTGGCTTATGAACAGACAAGTGTAAGATGGTGTTTCACACTGTGTTAAAGTGCGATTAGTTCTGAGAGGAAGACCGCTTACCCTTTCAAGGGCCTAAAAAGGATTTACCACCATAAAACATGAAGGCATTAAAGAGAAGTTTATTTTCCAAGTCTGATCTAGATGTAGCCAGAATGCTGTAAGAAGCATTGCCATACAGTTCCTTTAGCTGCTGCTAAAATCCTGGGAAATTTCTGCTATGATCTGCATCATCCAAGGTTATGAAAACCTCTTTAGGTTAGTTGGAAAGATTTCTGACATCTTGGACTGAAATCTTAAAAGAAGAACTCTTAAAATGCAAGAGTGCGTGAATCCAAAATCTCATCGACTAGCTTTATCCTGAACTTTTCTGCTTATGTCAGGACTTACAAGTGGCTGAGAATACTTTCTGCTTTGCACTCTGAGAGGGAGATGCTTGAGAGAAAAGCCCCCCCTCTCTTCATCCTTGAGAAAACAGCCTTGGTTTAAAACATGAGCTGCAAATACCACAAATGTGGTGGTCTTCTCTAAGGCTGCAGAACCTTTGTCTGTAACATACTTAATTCTTCCTTTTCTGAGACAACTCTCTTTAAAAGCCATTTTGTCACAAGGCCCAGCAGGGCTTCCCGCAAAAGGGAGAGGTGGATGCACCCTCCTTCATTCTCCGCTCTGCCATTCCTGAACACTAATGTTCTTTCTCATGCATGGAGAAAGCAAGTGGGACCCTGGTAATCAGCAAGCGCATTGCTCCATGAGACAGGTCCTTCCCACCGCACCTGACAGCATTTACTTACAAAAAGAGCCCAAACGCTTGAAAAATAAGAGCATGGAGTAAGAACGGATTTCGGCAAACGAGCAGTGGTGACCCGCGATGTAATCAAATTGCAATCAAATTTATGAAAATCAGAATTTTGAAAAGATGAAAAAGCTATGCTTAAAATTTGTATAGGAAATATAGCACCGTAAATATTTTTAATTGGTGCTATGAATTATGTTTTATGCTGCTTGTGCTGTGCACTGCGTATGTTTTGAAATCAGTAGTTTATCACTGAAACTGGCTGATAGTTTCCACTGAATGCACACTAACAAGAACTGGGATATGAGAGTACAATAAATACTGTAGAATAAATGGGAATACTTTTCACTGCAGAAGTAATATATCTTTCTTCAAAATGAGTCTCTCTGGGGCTTGACAACACAATATGATTGTCTTCAGCCTATCTGGATGAAAAAAAACCCTCAGAAAATGCCGATTTCTCAAAAAACAGAGTAATGTATTAATTTTTAAAAACATTTCATCTGGAAACATTTTAGAACCTTGGGTTACTTTCAGAGAAACCTGGGAGTGGGAAAGGTTTGCTATGCTGGCCCATGGTGTCTGGAACCCTGATCTAGATTCCTTTCCTCTCTGGATCAACCTAAATGAGTGCCCACATGCTCTGGGAAGCTGCCTTTTGCCAAGCAGGCAGGTCTCCATCCGAGTTTTGAAAGGCTTTCATCCTCACCCTACAGCTCAGCTCAAACATTTTTATGCCACAGTGAAAATACCTTTTCAGGACAGGAAATCAATTTCCTTCCCAACTCCATTTTTAAATAGCAAGTCAGAACAAAACCACCTACTAAAGGCTTCCTTCGTGCTTTTAGACATTTCTCTTCCTCTGCACCTTGTAATAACCGCAATTCAGATACGCATAAAAAATGAGAAATAACAAGGTAATGGCACAAGACTGCTCTGCTTTGTACAACAGCCCAGCCAGCTGCCTATGAGAGAAGAGCAGAGCAGCAGAGAAAGTTAAACCACCCTGAATTCCTTGCATGAGTGAACCCAGAAGGCAGTCCATCCCACCCAAAACAGGCCCACGGGCACCTGCAGCAGGCACCTGGCAGTGGTCTGCGCGCACTGCAGCGAAGATTTCTGCATTCAGAATCATACATTAAATTTTGAAAAAAAGCTGACCCCAAATTGTCAGAGCTCCATAAACTGGAGAAAAATGTTTCTTTAAGAAAGCAAGGTTTGTGAAACAAAGGTAGCGCATGCCCTACACACATAGTCAGTGGAAGTTCAGTGAATTATTATATGTGTTTAAATTCCCTTGTATCAGGAAAGATGAATCCTCTCCACAAAAGATATTCAATAACCTTTAAATGCTGGAAGAGTGAAATTACTCTGCTAAAATCCAAGGCACTCTGAGGATTTCTCACATTTCTGTGCTTATGACATTAAACTTGCTGGTCGGACTGACATGGCAGCCCACAGAGAACAGCACAAGGTTTTGGTATCATGTACGTCCACCAAAAAAGCGTGAGTTAGTGCCTGTCAAAGCAGGTCCAAGGATTCTCAACAGCAAGAGCACTTCGAAAGAAACCCTTAAACACTGATCTTGCTGGTGAACTCCACTGGGATGCCCAGTCCACCTCAGGAAAACAATAGCTGTGCCCATGCCTAGTGATTAATAGTTCATGATATTGAAACTACACACGTCTGTTCAAAGACATCTCTTCCACACTCCTTGCAAAACAACTACAGGATTGTTCTTATCAGCTGAACTGGTACCTGGTGACAGCCTCCTTTCCTCTTCTCTTGTTGAAAGCAATCAAACTACCACAGAACACAAACATCTGCAATGCACTAGGGCAAGGGTTTAGTTTCAGAGGTGTATTTTTTCCCCTCCAATGTCCCAGCCTTCTGCTGGTGCAGTTTTACCCTCTCTATCCACATTTGTGCCTCCGTCCCAAGAAGCCTGTGTATGTTATTGCCATCTACAAGAAGGAAGAAGTGGTTAGTCCCTCTCATTCAGCTCTGGATGCAAAATGATTCTTCCTCCCAGCAACATTATTTTATCTCTTATTTTTATATTGATAACAGAACATTCGCGTGCACAAGTGCAATTCATATTTTATTATTTTCCTGTCTCATAAAATATGGAAGTTTAAATCACCAAGGAATTAAAGGAATGAAAGGAATATTATGTTTAAGCAGCTACAAAATGTGGTTTACATCATGTAGTGGCATATGTTTAATGCAGTTTTACACAGCAGTCTTTCATCATTTACATTTGCCTCTGGGTTAATAAACTGTGTCATTCTCTTTATGTTTGTTACGGTTGGATATAAATGCTTCCCAGGTAGCATTCCCATGAATCACACCTAGAACATGGAAACTGGCAATCAACATTTTCATATATCACTTACATGCTTCTGCCCCTCAGCCTTAAGCTTTAATATTTTATTTAGGAGTGTGTCAAGTGCTTTCAATTAAACTTGATGGCCAGCCATGAGCACCAATACCAGACAGCGTAAAAAGATATAAGGTTTCAGCCTGCCATCCTCCCTCCAAGGAATATTTTGCTCTAGGAGTCATCACGCTGGTGGGGGTATGTACATCCCCTTAATTATTAAAAGAGATGAAGCAGGACCTCTGACATGTATTTTGTTATTACTACAACAGCTAAGTGTCCTTCTCCATGAAAGATGATGGAATCAATGACAGAACTCCCACTGACTCCAGCAGAGATGGGAACTCACCTCCAGCCTTCTGGGGGCATTGGGTAGGACAGCAGCAATAAGCAGACATGACACCAGAGATAGTTCACCTGGGAAGTCACGTTTCCCCATGAAACCTTGCCTCTAAGCAATAGCCTTCATGTGCTGAGAAAGCCCTCCAGAAAGAGCCGAGTTTGAATGCCCATACAGAGCAGTACCTCATGGAGACATTGTAGAAGCTCAGCCTACTCTAAGATCTGTTGACTCAATATATATTTTTAAGCCTACAACCACAGTAAGATTTTACAAAAGACAGAAATTTGCAGTGCATATTGAGAAACTGTCAAGAAACAGCCACCTTCACACTGCAGCTGCCTTTAGGACGCTGGAGGTGTCGGAAGTAACAGAGGTGGAAACAGGGAGGCTGGAAATGCTGTGTATGGCCCATTTCTGACTCGGGGCTGCACCAGTGTCTCTGGTGTTTTCAGTGCACATGTCCAGATTTGCTGTACACCAGCTAAGGCAAAGCCTTGCTGCAAGTGGCTGCAACGTGTGTAAGACACAGGGACTCACTGCACAGGGATAGCCAGGACCGCTGTGCAGCCCTCAGCAAAGAGAGGTGGCCCTGGAGTTTCACAGCCTCAAGGAGCAAAGGAGTGAGGTAGCTGAGGACTCTGTGGAGCCCAAAATGCAGCTGGGAGGTTTCAGCAGGAACAGGCAGGACTGCATGGGCCAGCAGTGCACGCTGCCAGGGCTCTCCCCAGGGACATCGCTAAGCACCCTCGATGGGGCAGTGAGCACTAAATAAACACTACTTTTCCCAATCTATGAGCAGGGAAAATACATTTATACACATTTACTGCTGACTACACTGCAGTCTGACCTCCCTGCCTTCTTCAAACCAACAAGCATTTGTAAAAGAGACGCTAGGAGCTTTGTACCACATACCCATTTGAAATCTGTGAGCTCAAAGTGCTTCACAGACCTGAGCATCCCTGACTGCAGCGTGCTGTGCCATAGCTGAGTAGTATCAACGCTATAGAGATGCAAACTGCACGGCACAGAGAGGTAATGCCGTTCTTATAGCAGGGGGACATGACAGTGACTTGCCCACAGCAAGTAAATGGCAGTGAGAAAATAAAGATAGATGCCTTGACAATCTCTGTTTTCCAGTGTAAGCATGAAACCAAGAACATTACCAAGAGTATTAGATTTAGCAGCTTCACATCTAATAAAATAAGAATAAATATTATGGATATTTCCTTAAAAAATTGCCTTTCATAGGCATTTTTATGCAGGAGCAGTTTCTGATGTGTAGAAAACTATTCACTTTATGAAGGAGATTACAAGTACATAGATCTCTAATCTCTTTCATCAGTTTTCATTAAAAATCAGGACTTATGCAGGGCTGAAAGTTCTCCAAGATTTTATTAAATTGGGCAAAGCCAGAGGAGGAGTAACACATATGTTCACAGGGATGAAGTTTTGCTCTCATTATAAACCTCACATTTTCTTCTCAATGTTGGGTTTCCATTCTTTCCCTCCAGCATTTTCTGGCTCCTGTTTATTTTGATGTTCATAGTCTTAATTTAAATCTAGATGCAGTGTATATGATATGACATAACAAGGATTACAAATCTTGTTTGGCAGTTGCATTTTTTTATAGGCATGTCAAGGAATGTCTTTCATAAAATTCTACCTGAAATGCTCTTCACGCTTAAATAATAGAGTTACAAAGTCAGCATAATAGTAGAAAAAGAGGGTGAGAGAGAGAAAGAAAAAAAAAAAAGAAATTAAACAGGTAATAAAAGAGATTATCAAATGAGATTTGGAATCAAAAGCAGTGCCAGGAAAGCATTTCAATAGAAAGGAACTACCCTGCATGTTAGAAATTGCAGAGGAGAAGGTTCTTGTAAAAATCTTACAGTAGAGGAATGCATGCAAAAAATCACAAGCTATGCAGAAAAGCACTGTAGCCAGGGTAATTTGGGGACGAAAGGAGAGCCTAGAGAAGCACGCAGCTGCATCCCTACGTCATGCCCATAACGGAAGGGGCAATATGAAGTGTGTGGAGAATGGCATAATTTTCTAATTAGGCACTAATATACATTGGCAATGTCCTTAGACACAACTAAATCTCTGTGCAGGACATAGTGGAGGTAGGAATTTAGCACAGCAAGATGTTCAGACTCTGAGCATTACTTGCAAAGGAAAGGAAGTCAGTCAAGAACAGCAGCAAGAAAAGGGCAGACAGTAAAACTTTGCTTTTAGTCTAATCATCCTCTGAAGAAGATTACAGTGTACTCAGTAATTGCATGGATGGCTTCCATTTACAGCAAACTTCATTTAGTCCCAAATAATTGTAAAAGATAGATCACAGCTGCAGTATTAACACATGCATACCCTATAAAGGTATAAGAGGGAGAAGGCCAGAAAAGCAGATAATACTTCTGTAATACTTCCACACTTGCAATCACTGAAGTTAATCACCAAGTTCCTTAATGAAAACTCATCAAGAGAATTCAATGAAATCAGAAGAAATATTGCTTGAATAACTCTTGAGATGGGATTGGAGATTTTTGCAGCACTACATTATTAAAAATGATGGGCAAATCCTGATCAGCTTCTAATAATATCAGGCATGATAATCCACATGGTTTTAGTTGCTACCTTTATCCATTTTAACTACAAAATCTCTGATAACCATAAACTGTCAATCTCAAGCAGGTTTGGAAACCACACGGAAACATAAATCAAGCCTTCAAAATATCAACAGAAAACAGTAAGGAAACATTTTTGACGGGCTCTTATCAATGTTTCACAAAACAAAAAGAAGCCCCAAAGTAGAGCACAGAATTTGAAAAGCATAATTTGACCAAAGTAACAGGTGTAATCAATAAGACCTTCACTAGACTTCCAGGTAGATAGGATAGCACCTAGGTTAAATGAGCTATAGTTAAAGTTTAAACATTTATTTCCTTTATTGAAGATTGATGCAATATCAGCTGCAGCCTCCAGCTGTCTGAATCTTTCTATGGTATGTCAGGAGCTAGATCGCATACTTTCCAACACAACACTGTAAGAAATATTATGATAAATCCATTCTGTGTTGGCATTGATGCATTATATTCATGATTTGAAATTATAAAATATCCCTAATGTAACATTTTATTGCTTTCATAAATCAAATTCACAATAACATTACATTTCTGGTAACCTACTACGAGAGGTCTCACTCTTTTATTAGACAGACCTATTTCTGTGCAAAATGCAGTGTACTCCTACCACAGATCACCATAAACACTTCCAAAAATTTCCTGAATGTCTGGAGTTTCATCCTGCCTTTCTGAAGGCTGGCTCATTGTGGCTGTTCCCTTTTCAAAGCAACAATAATTTGCAGTGGTCTGGAATAGCATTTTTTTCACATTGAACTCAACCCAGTGACATCCTCACTGTACCATGAAGATGGCAATTTCAAACCCATCAAGATCCAACCACGTCTGAGAAGCGTAGATTTCAAATACTCATCTTTTTTCAGGCAGGCCTCAGAATTAGCTTAGGCTCACTGCAAGATGAAGTTATTCAGCACATCTGTGATGTGAGCTCTTTGTTCTGAAACACACACAATTAACCGTGCTGTCCCATGTATGCAGTCTTTGAGGTCCCTCCATCTGCATTTCTACTGTCATGCCATGCATATTGTATTTAAACAAACACATTTGTTTTATTTGTTAAGAGCAGGGACACTAAATGACCCAGTCCTTCCAAAACAAAACAAAACAAATCTACATTTTGGCACTTCTGGGATTAAACACTTATGACAATGGAGTTACATATGGAAGAGGAAAATGGACACAGGTGCCTACATAAATGGAGTGGAATTCTCCTGAGAACAGACTTTCTTATCAAGTTTTATGAATTTTCTTCTTCCAGCTGGATTGGTAGCACTGTTTTTGCTGTGTTAAGAGAATCTCCACTTCTAGACTGGATAGGAATCAGGGTTTACAGAAAAATGTGGAAATAATTAAACTAGGGGAAAAAGCTACTCATGTTTTAATTTCATGCTTAGGTTCATTCAGAGTTTAAGATGAAGGGATGAGTCATCAGTTCTTACTTTACTCAAACCCAGCCCCTCTAGAGAGTGTTAGATTACATGAAGTTACAGCCTGTACTCTGGCAATTAACCAGTTTTGTACATTGGCTGCCATTTTTCTGATCCTCCATGTCTGAGAATTAGCCTGAAATCCACCAGCCAAAAAGCACAGCCTGCATTACTCACCCACGGCAGCCTCCGAGCACAACGGCCTCGCAGCCACTGAGCTGCCATGGCTTCACCGCCTCAGCCATTAACACCGTGCCAAAAGATTTGGCCCCGAGAGGCTCCGAACACTTTCTAGGACATGAAGGGCTGTGCATGGCTGACCACAAGAGCTGAGGCTTTAGAGTTATTGGTTGTGACAACGTATAGGGAGCATGTGCAGGAATGCTTGATGTAAAAAGAAAGAGTTGCTTGTCTGTCTCACCAGTCCCCCTTCCCCTCCCCTGGTGATGCTGGTGCCTCAGAGGACAGAGAAAACCACTGGATGTCACTTGTATCTAAGGATTAACTACAGCTTCTGAAGCTCAGACAGTAACCTTTCCTAAAATACATGATTTTCTGACAAAAGGACTTGTAAATTAGAAGGGCTTTGTCTGTGTTTAAAGGTTTTGGGAAGGGGGAAACGCTGGCTTTTCTCTTTACTATACTTCATTATCTGTGTTGGAGACATTTCCCCATTGTAATTCTGAATGGCAATGAGCACAGTGCCTTGCAGAATTCTCTGCACAGTCTCATCTCTTTTCCTTTCATATGCTCCTTCAAAAGATTATTTTTAAAATGTAATGCAATCTGGTATCAGAAAAAAAGTAAAACAAGAAAGAGAAAGTCCATTTCAGCATAGAGCCAAAAGCCTCTCTTCCCCAAAAAAAGACAGACAGTATAGCTTTAGCTAGAGAAGGTGGAATGATATTTTCATAAATTCCTGAAAGGCATTATGTCACTTCACTGCATAATTGTACGGTAAGGGCACAAAAGTCAGAGAGACGTTTTGGTCCCACAGTACATGATCATACCCCCGACTCCAGACAGAAGAGATAAGACTGTGACTCTGTTCTGGGTGTCCAGTGGCACCCATAAAACAGAAACTCCAAAGCAAACATGAATTTAAAGACTTAGCTCAGCCCAATAGTTGTCTGAGATGATCTAAGGAGCCAGGGTGCACTTTTCTGTATATGAGCTACATTCCCTTGCTGTTTGATGAATGCCGATCAGCTGCACAGCCACGGGAGCATATTTCATTCGAAAGATGGAGCTGTTTGCTGTACCCGCAGAGATGAGGTTTCAATAAATGCAATATATGAGACACAGGTCTGATATATTTTTCTTCTTTGCCTACATCTCAGTCTTTTTTACATGTGCATGAGCAACAGCAAAGAGGATTCATTTGTTAATGATCAGACTTTTGTTTCTATCAGCAGCTCCAATGTCCTTCAATTAGTTTTTTTAATGGGAACCCAACAAAGTTAAACCTTCATTAATAATTCAGACTTTTCATAGGTCATACCAAATCACTTCACTTGTACCTTCCATATGTTATTCCCTCTAAGCTTTCATTACCTTTTATACTCCAGCTAGGCTCATAACTCTGTTCTTTAAGAATGTGGCTGTGGTTTTAAACCACCACCCTCAACAGAAACACATAACTGATAGTGGGTTGTACATGCCTTGTACCTTCCTGAGATCATCAGAGGCCTTTGTTCTTTATGTTTTAGTAATTTTAAAGAAGTGATAGGTTGCATAGACTCCATGTTTGATTTGTATCTAGTTTTGGTTCAAAAAAGGAAGGATCTGAGCCCTCCCATCCGTTACAGATCTTTTGTAAATCATCCACAAAATGCAATATAGCACTAGACAAACAAATAGTAAACTCAAGTCTGCCAATGCCTCAACACATTGTGAACTAAATTATTTATTACTGTGTCTTGGTTCATTACAATAGCACCAGCACACATTAGGTTTGTTCTTTCCAGCCTTCCCTCAGGCTGTTTTGACAGGAGAAAGACTAATTGATAGCGACTGTCGATGGGCTTCTGCCTCTGCCTGGCCTTAGGACATTCAGCAGGTACCCAGAAGCAAGGGGGCACACCCTGCTGAGGACTAGGACAGTCCGATCACGATTTCATTTACAACTGCTTCTAGCCAAATATACTTAGTTCCAGTTGTAACCACTGCTCCACAGAAAACAAAAGGAATTAAAACAAGATAAATTCTCATCTACCGGAAGTCTCTCAAACGCAGAAGGACTGAGGTGCCTTTTTCATTCAAATCTACAGGCTTCAAAAATCCCCCCTACGCTATACCTTGTATGTGCAAGCACACAGCGAATCATCCAGCTTTGTAGTGAAAAATAGGAATTCCAAAATAGGAAACATTTTAATTCATTGTTAGGAACTTTTTCATCAGTTTGCCCAGACCACTTCATAGAATTTATGAGCACTTCATATCCTTCAACACTCATTTAACTGCCAGCTTCAGACAGGCTTTTCATCTTACAGACCGTTAGACCTCTGCAGTGAAGTACAAGCCTGATTTGACCCACACACATATTGTTCTCTCCCCCTTCTCTCTTTTCACTCTCTTCCTCCAGCAGAGTTGAGAGAATAGTGCTTCGGGAACTTTTTACAAGGGCCTTAGCTCCAAAGACCCAAGGCCTGGCTACATCTTACCAGTCGTCAGCCATTGACAAGTCAGACATCTCATCTAGTGCTGGCAGCGAGCCTAAGCTCCCTCTGCACTCAAAAAAAAAAGAAAAATAGGTACATTGGACGGGTAGTTCGTCTTGCCCTGAGACAGGTAGATGGATCACCCCGCGGAGACTCAACTTCTCTGTGTAGCCTACAGAGGGAACCCAAACCCAGCTTAGCTGGGACACCTTGTGCTTGGAGCGTGGCTGGGTGAGACGGAGCGAGCAGTCAGCCGTCGCTATGAAGATGCGTGCACTGGTTTGCACACACAGCTCCAGCCACTGTGCACAAATCAAACTGTACATTCAGCAGATCCTGTGTTCCCAAAAAATGCCATCACCTGAATGTGCACGCGCATTTCAGGAACTAATAATGAATCTTTCTTCACAATATGGCATCTGAGGCATAGTCTTAAAAATGCTTTTGAAAATCAGACTGCCTCTAGGCAAGAGATAGGATAGAGGATTATCTAGAGTGCTACCTGCTAGTCAAGGTACTAGTCTTTCATATTAGCAGCTGAATGGGACATAATAGATCACAGTAGAAGTAATTATTAGATAAATAATTCTGCACCTAAAATCTCCAAAGAAAGTTTTTAAAAAATGAGACAGCAGCAAGTGAAGGAACTCAGAGCACCTGGGAAATATATGAGAAGCCCCTGAGGTTTTGGGTCTCGTGAGAAGTTTTGTTTCATTTAAAAGACAGAAATTTTGTAAATAAACTCTCTATAACCACAATTCTTAGTTTCAAAATACCATGTAATCGAAAGCCAAGCAGCAGCAATAACTAGCATTACAAGAGTAAAATGGATTACATCCAGATGACATCCAGTATAATGAAGTTTACAAGTGACAGGAGTCTGAACCACCCTCCAGGTGGGATCACTCGTTTGGTAGCCCAGATTCATGAACAGAAGTTTTGACTTGAACAAGAAGCAGACAAGAAAGCAATCACATAAGTTGGAAGTTGGATTTACAATTAGCAGATTTAAAACAAAACCAAACCAAAAGGAGACTGAATATTGAGGGCTGCTGAATGAGTCATAAGGCAAAAAGACTCCAGGCTAGGGGTGGTGTAGGATGAAATTCAGCGTCCTGATTTCAGCATCTTTAGCGTTACAAACAATTTCCACTTCTGCCAGATATTCAGAGGTGGTCTATAAACCTACAAAATCCAAAGGTTGCTGATACATCTGTTGTTAATTCAGAGCAGTCTGTTTAAGTTCACCTCTCCTAGAACTATACCATCCCATCTGCCCAGCAGAATTGGATAAATCAGTATAGATCTGATGATGCTTCATCTGCATGATCATTCCTGTATAGGTTGTTAAATCCTAGGGCAGGAAGTGAATTCATTATAAATCTCTTCAAAAGCTCAGCAAGTAAAATATTAAATACTATATTCATCACAGTCATTACCTGACAGCACTAGACCCATTACATAGTATACCATAGGGCCAGTGGGCAGGATATTTCAAATTAGTCAGTGCTATGGCTTTTTGTTACTATGATTAATGACATTTGAATGCTGCAGAAGGATCCAGTTCAGCTCCCACTGTGTCACATTCATTTCTCCAACAAGAATCATGTGTGTTGCCAAACCCTGTCCCGTAGTGATCTCAAGTCTTCTCATCAGGCAAAATTCCAGTAAATGCCAATGAAGACTTTTCCTGACTAAGTACTTCCTTATCTGACCCTTTATTGTTATGCATCAGAATTATCCCAGTAATGCAACTTACTATCGACACTTTTCAACATACAATTCTACGTGAAGTTCTGCTACACATCTCAGTATAAGTTCAGCAAATAGCAGTGTGAACTAGTGGGTTTGATTCCCAGTGGGGAGCTCTGATCACTGATGTTTTAGTCACACAGATTCATTCTTTGGCTTTTGACCAGTCACATGAACAGCCTTTGCCTCAGTTTCTCCACCTATGCTGCATGGGAGGTGAGGACAGAATTAGCTTGTCTGTACAGCAGTTTAAAAAGCAAAAAATAAATAAATGGCACAGCTTGTCAGGAATTAGTGGTAAATGTACATCGAGCATTTCAGATTCCCAGTTGGCTCTGATCCTCAACTAGTGCAAGTCTAGTTACAGCTTGACTCCGACGTGTTGAGAAGTGGACCCTCAAGAAACAGAGAAGTGACGAAGGCTGTGTGTCTGCAGTGCACGCTGCATTCACTCAAATTCATCCCACCCAGCTTTCAGACACTGCACTTAGACATGAAATGGGTTTTATCTTGCTCAGCACGAAGACTGATCTCATGATCTTTCACGGGAGAAGAGAATCTTTATCTGGAGCTGAACAACGCAGCTCGGGGAAGTGCCATTACAGCTTACTCATACCGACCGAGCGAGGTTCCGCGGGATGCACAATGAAGAACAGGCTGTATGGACACAGCTGCTGAAAGGGGACAAGTGCTAGCAGAAGGGACTTCATCAAGATGGAAGGAAAAGTGTAAGAGGTAAAAGTATGCCTTCTAACAGAAACAGTGAAATGCTCTCTGAATGGAGGACATGTATGAAAGGAAGGCAATTTTCCAGTGCTATAAATATCTAAATTAAAAAAAATAAATATATAAAAAAATATAATGTATAATATAAATATGTACATATAACAGAGCTGCATACAAATACACACAGAGGTGGCAACAGCAGCTTCTTTTTAGGCAGAAAAGATGGCAAATCATGCAGGAGTATGAGAGAGTTAACATCAGAGTAATATTGCCTCTGTTTCCTAACAGCCTTATGAATATACAAAATACAAACCTTCAGCTTTTAGCTGCTTCATAAGTTCTCACGACGGCTGCCCTGAAAAGCAAATTTTGGTTTTCATCTTCAAAGTGAATGAGGGAAGAAAACCAAATATATCAATGTCATAAAGAGACAGGATCCATCAGAATTTCAGTCTAAAGCCCAGGTATGTCCCAGATAGGACTCTCAAAGAGAGGGAACAGAGTTTTCGAAAGCAATTCTGCTTTGACAACGCCCTCACTAATGCATTAATAGGATCATCACAGGCTACCGTGATATGTGGAGTACAGCAGTGTCTCTGGGTGAGGTTTGCTTTTTCAAAGTCAGGAGGAGTTCAACACAGTCCCTCCAACCTCATCTCTGCTGCTCTTCCTTGCTCACCTTGTACAATCATCCTCCAGACCAGGGAGGTTTTAGTGAGTAAACCACTCAAACGCCATTTCAGACAAATATTTTCCAAAGCCCAGGAATTCAGGTGTTTTATCCAAAGCACTAGGTGTTAGTGCTTGCTAGTGTCCTCAGCATTGATTACTGCAGCTGACTGACCCAGCTGCGTACAAATACACACACAGTCACAAGCTGAGGAGGCAAAAGCAACTTCTTTTTTTGGCAGAAAAGACGGTAAATCATGCAGTAGGATGGGACAGACTTAACATCAGAGTAATACCGCCTCTGTTTCCTGACAGCCTTATGAACTCAGAAGTGTTCAAGCATGAAAAAGGACAGCTAGAAATTCCATAGTCTCAGTCTTCTAATCTGACGCTTTTACTGAGAAGAAAAGGTATTAATTAAAAATATATCTACAGAACGCCGCACAAAGCTGCATTTTAAAAGCAGACACCTTTAATTATGCTGTTGAGAAGGGTCAGGCAGGCAGAGCACATGAAAAGATGGGTTAAAACTACAGGCTGCGAGAGATTGCAGTGGTCCTTTGCCTGGCTGACTCAGTGACTTGGCAAAGTCACTTCATCTCAGTAAAATGAGTAAAATTAGCTGTTTTAGAAGAATACTCTCAATATTTTCAAAGCACATCACAGACACTAACATAGAAGGAGCTCCACTAGAATAAAAATAGCAGTATTCAATTCTCCATCATCGTTAATATCATAAATCCTGTTCCTAACAAGCCAGTACATCATTTTTTTCTGTACCAAAAGTTCCAAATTGAATGATGTGAGAGAATCCTCAGAATAAAATGAAGGCTTTAACAATGACGGCCTGTTTAATCCGGTGATTTAGTCAAGGTAAAGGAAGTAAAAGAGCAGCAAAAAAGGAGAACAAGAGGCTGAGAAAGAATAAAGACATGGAGGAAAAAAAAAAACTTGCACCTCAATTGTGAGTCTTCTTAGCTTATAAAGCAGCTGGCTTCCATGTGTCCTAATCCCTGGCCTTTTTAAAAGCAAATGTCAACACTGATGCCTGACTGTAGATGATGGCTGTGCTCCATGAACAGAAGTGAATTCCAGCAGCACCTCATCATTCATCCCTTCTAACTCAGCAGCACAGACAGCCCAGAGCATCAATCCACAGCGACACTTGGGCTCCAATTATATATCATTGAATTAAAAGCCCAAGAGCTGATCTTGCAGCATTGTTCTTTCATACGGAACCCGTTTATGAGATTCCTAAATCCTTTTTAAAACAGACATGAGAACAGCTCTAATAATTACAAGAAACTAAACATTTTGAAGGGTAATTTGAGGTGGCTTTGGTGGGGACTAGCTGCTCTCACAGTTGTATTTCTGGGCCTTTTGAAGCTTCCCGTTGAATAAGAATTTTAAATGCTACATAGCAGAGGTACAGCCCTCTCCAGCCTACATGAAAGCTGGCAATTACACAGCTGCAAACAACATGAAAAGCCTTTAAAATAAAATTACGCATCTACTTTAATAACACCTCTGCCTTCTTTCTGCTTCGCACACCAGGTGCGGTTTGAAAGGCTCAGTTCTGCAGGGCCAGAGCCTGGAAATGACGAGGGGCCGGCGCGGGCAGCGGGAAGGGACGGCTCAAAGTCCTGGCTCTGCACCATGCTTACGCTCAGGATACTACAGGGCAAGACACGCATGTGAGGGCTGCTCCCCATCCCCACCACACGCTGCCTCCTGAAATTCCTTCTCTCCTCTAAGAAATCTAATTATCGAAAGACAGAGCTGCAGGGGACCTATGAATCATGTACATGTTCTTGCAGTACTTAACAACTGCTGCGCAGTTCCTGTTAATTAATGCTCATGATTTGCATTTACATTGGCCCTAACTTTATTACACTCTTTGTTCCCCCATCAGAGGACTGTGTAATTCCCCAGTTCAATTGCAGAGAGGGGCGGATTAGAGTCCATTGATGGGGATGAGATAATTCAGGTGCAGCACGGCACTCCACTCAGGCCAATGACAGATGGCTTTGGTTACCCTGTGCCGTGTCTCTTTCCAGAGGTATTTAAAGCACCTTCCAAGAATTTACAGCAGCATAGTACACATGAAATGGGAATAAAAACCACTAGTGTGGTTCACTAGTGCTAGTGAAGGGTCTCTTAACAGACTTTCAAGACCTCTGTGCATAAACCTACCAAAGTAAGGAGCACTTCTTTATGCTTTTTTTGCAGCTCTGGCCCAAAGAGTTGATAATGAGAGAAGCATCCACACGCGTGTTCTGCAGCTTGAGAAAGCAAAGTAGAAAGCCAAGGAGACTAGGTCAACACACACAAACGTCCTTGCCTTTGGTCAGTATAAGCTATGAATGCCCACACTGACCTTCGCAGAGTCTCTGGCAGGTTTAGAAAACGGTCTGATTCTTCCTACTCCTTGCCCTGGAGTCTCTCAGGACTGAAAGATCCATGTTGACACATTGCCCCAGCATGAACTTCTTCAGCTTTGCAGTCACTTGGAGGCAATACGTTTTCCTGGGCCAAGCCTAATCTCACCTCCACTTTCTTCTGTATGCCATCACTCAATCAGCATGACATCACCAGTCACACTTCAGACGATAAATATAATTTCATTTTTAATTCTATTTGCTGTTGCTCTTTTTTTTTTCCTGTATTTCCAAAATTTTTTGGCACTAACACTATCACTGTCAGGATATTCTTCCCATGACATAAGCTTTCTCAAAATGAAAATTCAGACACTAGGAGAGATGGACCATGGTCAAACTTCAGTATTGAATTTTCTTTCAAATAAAAATTATATTAATGACATTTTGAAGAACACAGATACATTTTGATTTTTTTACAAGGTAGAGGATGGGAATAGTTCATACCTATGCACGTACATGGACCTTTAAAGATATCCCCATGCTATTGTGTGTATTCATGTAACTCTATGGACAAATGTTCGTTCTCCTTCGCAAGGAAAGTAAGTTAACTTCATGCCACCATAGTGCCATAAAATCTGGCATCCGTGCTAAAGTATTTACAACTTTACAGCTCAAATATCTTGGCATTGAGATGCATTGTGTGGTGCAGATTTATCCTTTGAGAACTAAATCTCCACTGACTGTCAAATGCGGGGTACCAAGCAGCTATTTTTCTTGGGCCCCTTTTACCTTCCCATCTTTATATGCTATCTACAAGCTGACCTTCCCCATATGGTACATAAGCACACCTCCAAAAGCCCTTCTCTGCTTACTTGTCAGACTTTTCAGCAAGGTATACAGATATGAAACATTCAAGTTCAGTCTGTATTTCAGGCAGACTTCACTGAAAAATAATAAATACCCACTAAATAAGCAAGTTATTTCCCACAATTAAATTCTGCTTCAAAGTAATTTCCGTTATGTCTTCCATAACCCCTGCTTGTCATTCAGTGCATCATTTGGCAGAAACAGTCATAACTGATTGCTCAATTTGAAATCAGAAACACAATAAAACAGGAATTAATTTTTATGTTTCACAGAGGTCCATACCATTAGACAGCCACTATTTTTGAGGTCAAATATCTTCTTTTCCTTCATCCTTCCATTTGACTGAAAATCTTTAAGTTGCTTAATTCTTTGGTGTTTACCCTTTAACAGCAGTGTATTTTCTTCTGCTCAGCTTGAAAGGATAGTTTTAATTGATTAACTCAGACATGCTCCAGAAAGACTTTCTTTTAATTTAATTTTTAAATGAAGAACATCATGTTCACATTAGGAGCAGCAATAAGGAAAAAAAAAAAAGAATAATTCCTCAATAATTATTAAAAAGACCAGAATTTCAATTAAATTCATGACCAGTAACAGGAAGGGTAAGAGGATCCAATTACAGCAACTCTTACTTCCATCAGATGCTCCATGGGAATAAAGATCATGGCATGTATGAGTAAAAACTGCAATATGAGATCCCACATTAAGACGCTGGCTCTGAACTGCAGCAAGAAGCTTTGATTTTCTGCCACTTTCACTGACAAGCAATGCACTTCTCTAATTTACACAAAATCAGTATTTATCAACAAGGTTTCCTTTGGGTTAATAGATATAAAGAACCCATTACCAGTTCCTTGTTCTATATCGTCCCAGTGTGCATTAAAGATTTGTGAATTTGCTGTCAGCTCCTCTACACCATGATAAGTGGAAGGAAAATTGTTCCAGCCACTCCATAAATGGCATTTGCAGGAGAGTAAAAAAAAGTATATATGCACCGTTCAATAGGATGAGAGATGGAGAAAATTCTTGGCTGTCAGAAGAGCTGATGTTGTGAGAAGAAAAAGGATGTGTGTCCAGCGTCCCTTGCTTCCAAAAAAGAACAAAAGAAATCTTTCCCTTTCATATTTGTCTCATTGCAGGGATAGAATCTCACTGCCACAGAATCACTGCCACAATTTGTGAATGACACCTGAACTGAAAGCCTCTGCCCATTGCAAAAGCAGAATGCATGCAGCCCCATGTAATCACGTCCGTGCAGTGGTATTTACTTTAATATCCTACCCAGACAAGCAGAAAAGGCCAAACTAAAAAGACTCCTACAAAATGAAAGGGGTGAAGTTTAAGAGGTTACGACTCGAGAACAAGCTGCAATATAAATTTATGAGCCCAGTTTTCTGCAACTTGCACCTTTGTATTGTCACATACACTCTTATGAAACGGTAAAGATCTATTCCACATTTACAAGTCACCACATCACTTGGAAAACACTGAAAAAACTCTTTCTAGGGTTCAAATATACCATTCCAAGAAACGGCAAAATAGAAGGTTTTAAGCTACCTATGCAAAAGCTCACCGTTGCACCGTTGCTGGGCACCTCAGCATGTATTCCAGTTTACACAGCTTACATATCATAAATGAGCCAAGAAATAACTCAGAAGGCTGTAGGAACAACCTCCAACTCTATTTTATTCCCATTTAATGTACCTCATCCAGACTAACTAGCTTTCTAGTGGAAACATTGGATCCACAGAAAAAGCCACATTTGACTGTAAAAATACCACCTGGGTAACACAAGCTCATTCTGGGATCTTTGTCCTAAGTGGGGATAAGCTGGGACTGCATTATCACCCAGTCGGTCTAGTCTACTTTCTTTGGTGGTGTTTCCCCGTCACCACCAAAGAGACCCTGGAAGGAGAAGGGTCAGCTGATCTGAGCACATCACAAGCACGTCTGAGAGCACCGTTTGTAATGGCAGCCCACATCGCTCCCATGCTGGCTGCCTATTCGTTCATAGAGTTTATCTGATAAGGAAATGTCAGATTTGTTTGGCTTCTAATTATTTCTCTGTTCAAGTCATCGAAATGTTCTAGAACAGAGGAGACAGTAGCTCCTGAGGAAGGAAAAGGGCAGTTTCATATCTGTGTGATAAGTTTACTGCAGATAATGCATGTGTTTGAAATCAGTTATATCTCCAGAGGGTCTAAGAGTGTCTTCCCTGAAAACAAGCAGGAAAACACATTTTATGAGTTGTTGAATTCCTTTCAGTACAGAGCAATGGAAGAGTTGAGGACATCAGTGCAAATATTTCTGTGTCCACATCTGAAACCAAACACAATTCAGATGATGAATCATTTCAGCCAAGAGGAAAGACAATACTCTTCAAACCTTCAAGCATTTAAAGTATCTAAATCTGTGCTGCACAGGAAAACAAAGTGTACGGAATTTGAAGAAAGTGCAATGAAATGCTAGGAGTCGGACTTCTCCATCGGCTGCTCTCCTCCATTCTGCAATTAGGGATTGCTGACCCTGAGTCTCAGAGCAATGCTTATTTGTAGGAAGTGCTTTCCATGCAGAAGATCTCAGAATATCTGGGAAACTTCACCAAGTTACTGCAAGCATGTATGTTGCTGAAGGGTCACTACTGCTGAGCCAGGCTATTCCCTGCTCACAGATGCTTTGTTTCTTATATAAAAGACATATTACTAAAAGGAGGAAACTCCAAGAACATGTCATGGTTCCAGAAACAAGGCTTCTGTTACAGACTCCACTGACACTGGCAGGTGTAAATGCCTGTCATCCCAAGTGGAAGAGTGCTGTAAGGACAATGAAGTCTCTCCTCTCAAACCCCTGGCGGAGCTGAGGCTTCCCCGAGTTTCAGACAATCTCTGCAGAGGAGCCCTATGGGACTTCACTCTGGGATGTGCAGAGAGATGCGAGACAGCCCATATAAACACACAAAAAGGGAAGAAAGCTGCAATGCTGCCTGTGTAAAATTACAGGGCCCAGTTTGAGCCTGGGACTTAATTTGATGTGAAAACCAGATAAAGGTCAGGCACTGTCTAAAGTCTATCCCTATTGTATCTTAATTTCTTGCAAAAAGCCAATACTGTCAGGGGGATAAACCAGCAAAAATCTCTAGTACAAGATTAGAAGTATAAAATCCCTTATTTTGGCTAACTAGTCCTGCCCAAAAAGGCAGTATTTTTAATAAAGAAAAGCTCTCTAAACCTGGTTGTTTACTTGTGCTGCTGCTACACTGGAGCTGGGAGTTTCTACACGAGAAGACAGGCAAGCCTGGTAAAATTTTCTAAAGTATTTAAAGGAACACTGTTCAATTCCCAGGTGCTAAAATAGTATCACTATTAAAGTCGAAATGCTAGAACACCGAGAACAACCTTTTCTGCAGAAAAACATAGAAGAATATTAACTAGACAGAATTGGTTCACACTGGAATTTTACCACATTAAGATTGATGCTCTGTGCAAAAACAACCAGTGAACCATCCCCATGCAGATATTTCATTTGCGAGGGCCACGCTGGATTTTCTACACAGATACAATTATAATGGATGTCTTTATTTTTGAAATGCTATATTTTGAATGTTACATTTCCAATATGATGGAAACTTTTATGCAACCTTTCTTCATAAACAAGCCCAGCAACTTTCTAAGAATTTGCCTACGCTGAAATAATGGTGCAGTTATAGTCATATTTAATTACTGATGAAAGAAAAAAGAGCCCACTTTCGCTCCTTGAATTTCCAGGTACTTGCTGTAAGCCAGTCCACAGAGTGATACTCCTTACTTTGTTTGTTTTCAGAAAGTAACATAACCAACAAACTAAACTCTAGTATTAAATCCCATCCAGTCTGTGACAGCAATGACATGTCAGCATGGACTGAAAGAGAAAAGTTATTGGATACACAAGAAAATATATTTTTTCCCAAAAGGGAAAATATTTTTCTTCATAAGGGCAAGTCACTTCTATAAAAAATAGGAGAAAATTATTAGCATCCTTTAACCCAAAACGAGCACATGCAGCTGCAACAAGTCTTCAGTGAAATTTCAAGCATCAGTCAGAGAATTTTACCTTCAGCCTTCTGATAGCTGAGCATAAGAAACCTGAATAAAGGTGTTCAGCATTGTTCCTGTCCTCCCTTTAACTCGGGCACAGGCTATTAGAGGTATACATGCCTTCAGGATTCTTTTTTTTCAATGTACACACTTCACAGTAAAATATCTAATTCCATTTTTTTAACATTTTAAAATGGATTTTAGACAAATAATGGCAATGCACAATTATTGTCCTGATTTTCTCCCAGAGGTTCTCCCACTGATGCTAGAACTCGGAAAATAAAGTAAATACACTGAATAAATGAGAGTCAGAAATCAACAGTGGAAAGAAAAGGAGATAGCGAAAAACCATTACCTGGCAGAAGATAGCTACAGGGCTCAGCATTTTTATCAGCGTTTGACTAATGGAACTTCAAAACTGGGCAAAGTAGGAAGGGAAATAGGTCAAGGACAATCTCCACCACTGAAAAGGATTCTTGTGAAAAAACACCAAGCTATCAGACAACACTTTTATCTCCCAGCCACCTAGAAATGACTGAACTGATGCACACTTTGCTGCTCTCAGAGTCATGCTTCACTCGGTACCTATTCAAAGTTAATATAAACCCTCATACTGTGCTTTGATATACAAAACATACATCCAGATTTTAGTCTCATCTCCAAGAACAGACAATGCTTATGGCTATTAAGTGACCAGTTGTTTTTTAAGTAGAATATCCACACCAAGCATCAGAGAAGGAATAGCATGGGATAACTGCGATGAGGCGTCTACTTGGAGCCTGGGTATGACCGACAGAGGCAGAGTGGGGCAGTTCAAAGGAAGGTTTGGGCTGGGAGGGTATGTTTTGTGAGTGAGAGACAAAATTTTGCTTTCTTAAAGCTGTTTCTTAATTCAGCAATTCTAAAGTCAATCAATTTAATACTTCCATGGGACTAACTTGGCCCATCCCATACTCCTTGTCGAATCACTCTCCCATGGTTTCAGCAGCTGCAGTGACATCAACATGCCCTCTGCAGCTGCCACCGCAGAGGGAAACTGCTTCTCACTCCCCATCTCATTTCTAATCCTTAAACAAAAATACCTTTCTCCTTTGAACATCTGTTTCCCCTTTCTCCCAATAATTAATCATAATTAATTTATATTAATTTCATTAATATTAAAAAATTGAAGAAAATATTTGTCTTAAATACAGTCTTAACTATAGCAGTATTAGAATCAAAAAAATAGCCTGCTTACTCCTTAGTATTTCTAGTTCCTAAAAACCAGACAGAACTCCACATGCACACACCCCCACCTGGTAAACCATGCGCTTACCAGGCACATGCCCACACCAGTTGCACCCTTTAGGAACATAAATCTCTTGCTGAATGGGGAAAGGTCCAACATCAGTAGAGGCAGTCTGCAGAGGGCTGTCGTCTGTGATCAGAGCCAGCCCTGAGACCTTCTGTAGTCACGGATGCAGGGGACCACGCTGGGGGGCTGTGCCTGTTCTACTGTCTGAGAACTGGTCCTTAACCAGAAGAGCCAGTGATGACTTGCGGGCCTAAGGAGAAGCATAGCAGCAAACATAGCACTGAATTTTAAACCAGATGAATCTGAGAGCTGTGATAACATTGCTAAATCACATCTTAAACACTACTATTCCTCTTCTGGACTCTCCATCCCTAAATTGGTGTCACTGGGGAGCCTAGGATGCTTCCAAAATGCTTTGATTGTCTTTAGTTTTCTATTTTCTTCCCTCACATAGCTCTTCCCTCTTACTGAGTCAATAGAATAATGAGGAGACTGTTCTTGGGTTTTGAAGCCAAGTGAGTAAATGACATTCCTATTCATTATTTATCTACTTTGAAACTCTCATGAATACCACCACTGACAATCACCTAATTTCTATCAACTTATTTCTAGATCACCATCACATAAAAAAGTGTATTGTAGGTAGAAGCTCAATCCAATATTTATGAAGGGATTTTTTTTTTTTAATGGATATATAGAGACTCTGTGTAATTACATCTAGAGCTATTCTTTGAAATTCCATACTGGGGACACATTGAATAGAAATACATTTCAGTTTGTTGGAGCTTACACAATTGTCTGAAAACGTCATAATCTTTCAAAAAACATACAGCAGATATAGTCACGTTATGCTGTGCAGAATTAGATCTACATGAAAGGTTATTCCATCTAGTAAGTTCTGCTATTTCTGCTCAGCATAGTAGTAGTGTACCAGCCATTACTGTCAGAATCCATCTGGGATGAGATAACTGCAACCCCTCCAACAATCCCAGGCAGAAATTTTAGAGGTGACTGCAAAGAGCTGAAGCCCATGCACAGCTGAGCAGTTAGGTCAGCGGGGAGGCTTGTATCATCTTAGCACAGCAGAAAGTTGGGCAGCTGTCACCTTGACTGTCTAAGGGATCTTCAAGGCAAGCCTGAGGCAGAGCTCGCTGGAGCAGCCCGTGCTGGTGGTGCCAAATGCATGAGCAGTGTCAGACCCTTAATTGGATTAAACTTTGCTGGGAAGCTTCTCTGTGTTGAACCATGGTGGCACTTCACCTGCTGCTTTCAAAACATTGCAATTAGACGGTGTCCATTCACAGTAGTGTCAAAAATAGCCTGGGAAATTCACGCACTTCAGGATTTTTAAGACTTCGAGTAGAACGTAAGGAAGACAGTGCCCTCCATGCTGGATTTTGTGAGATATCCTGGATAACTCCATCACATTCAGCAAGTTTTAGACTATAGAACTTCATTGCTTTCATGTCCCTATTTTACAGGACTTTGTTCTAGGTCATTGAACAAATAGGTACAGTTTGGGATATCTTGGCAAAATACAGGGCAGTAACTAAAACTGACACGTTTTAGACTGCAGTTGCTGATAAAGGATGATAATGAGCTCTGTTGTACAGTTAACGTTTGGAAAAATGAAAAATGGTGCAAAGCCATATGAATAGGAGCATTTAATGATTGTCATGACAATCATTATTTTGCTCAAAGCAAAGACTAAAAATTGTGTATCGCTGCAAATTGAAAACAACCCAAATTATACTTCTTACTACCACCTCTGCCAATACCATTGACCTGCATAATCCGTGATTTTTTCCAGATTTTAAGAATTGTCACAGGTCTTCTGTAGAAGGTTGGAGGTCACAGTACACTAATTGAAATGTTGAACAAAAAGAGCTCAGCTACTCCTCCAGCGGACAGATTAGTCTATTCGCATTGAATGAAATTTTAATAACTCCTACACAGGACATTTGCAGCTCTGTCCCAGCCACCTCCATCTGCCAGTTCCAGGGTCAGTTCAGAATAGCCTCTAGATCTCCTCGGGGAGCCCAGGGCACCTCCACACACTGGCTCATGTTAGAGAGAAACCTAACAGCCTGCTTTTAGCTCTGAGTAAGGGCCAAAGCCAGGGCCTTCAAAACCTGTTGAATATCTCAGGAAGTTTTGAGTTGCAGCCTTTGATACAAACCACCATTCAGTGATCTAACGCCACCAGCAATCCAAAACCCAAATGTTATTTACCTTCTGAATCTGTACAGCCAAAGGATTTTTATTGAAACGGGTGACCAAAAGATTTCAGGCCAGCATATACTGAAAATATGCAAGAAGATTTATGACATTTTAATGCTGTTGAATTTGAACCTTGATTTAACCTCAGACCTGAAGCTGATGTATATCTGAACGCCGACAGCTCTATTCTACAATATATCTACTCCGTACACTGTCCCAGCGATTCCCTATTCCAATTTAGCCAGCAGTGATCAACAGCAGACTGGGCAGTTGTGAGTTATTTTCCTCTGAATCTGACAAACTTTACTCTGACTCAGACTGATTTTCATTCCTAAATAGGGAAGAGGAAAGCAGCCAAGCCGAGAAGAGGAGGAGAAGGAAAGGGAGGAGCAGGCAATTGCTCTGTTTTTGGAAAGAAGAGCAAAGGGAAGCACAGATGTTGCCGAGTTCCAAGCAGAACTAGTATCCCATTTTTTATCTTTTCTTCCTTGTTGAATTCAACAGTCACACAGGCCTTGGGATAACAGTGAAGCAGAAAAAATGGGCACAGCATTCACTTGGCTTTAATGCGTAAGTAGTGAATAATTACAATAAAGATTTTTTTTTTTGGCTCGCACATCTGCCGCCCATGAGGAGGATGATCACAAATCCTAATGTTTGGCATAGAAAAAGATCTAAAGGGGAGATTTTTCATCCTGAGAAAGCCCTAGTCTGTGTCAGGATCAAATGGAAGGGACATTGCAGCCCTTATTTGATGATTTGGTCTTTTCTTTCTCTCTCTGAGCGCATTACAAGAGTAAATCCTCCCTCCCTCTGAGTCATTTGTGTAAGAAAATAGCCATGCCCAGCTCTACTGTCACTCAGTGTTAAAACCTTGGACTGCTGTGAGCTGGCTCTCTGACTGGATATAATCTAGCAGCTATTAGCAAGAGAAATGAACCAGAAAATATCCATAATAAGAACATGACCAAAAATAAAGCATAAAAAGAAGAATCCATCCCAGTGTGAAGACAGCCATGAAACACTACGTGTGCTCCTTAAAAACCCTGAAGCAGGCACAGTGCTTGCTTTCTGGAGTGTCTTGCATCAAGCATAATATTAGGAAAATAGTGCAAAGCTTTGTAGTTTGGCTCTCTCTTCTTTCATACCTGCCACTCACTCTCCTCCTCGTGCCTACATGGATGTCATCCAAAGCCCCTACAAAACCTGTTAAGGATTTGCAACACACTTTTCTTGTCTAAATGCCAAAGCTACTGCCTACGTTCAGCATTTGCTTCCTTTGGAGATCAGTTCTTCCAGGGGCTGTGTCCTCAATCTTTACAGGGCTGTTTTATTGCATATTAAGTGGCATGGAAGAGTCACCTTGTTCGCCTTCTACCTGTGGGACCACACAAAGGCTTTGTGAGGCAGCTGAGGCCTTCCTTTCAAGGGCCATGTCGCTCTCACCACAGCTATAGAAGTTCATACTTCCAAGTCTGGTGGTCCCAGGGTCAGCACCAAAACAGGTGTGATTGCAGTTGCATTTTGGGCCAGCCTCTTCCAGAGGGAAGAGTGGTAGAAAGCAACTATACAAAGAAAGAGAAAATGAAGAAAGGGATATCAGAAAGATAGCCTGTACTTGGCACTGATGAGGCCGCACCTTGAGTACTGTGTTCAGTTTCGGCCCCTCACTACAAGCAGGACATTGAGTTTCTGAAGCATGTCCAGAGAAGAGCAACAAGGAACAAGGCTGGTGAAGGGTCTGGGGCACAAGTCTTATAAGGAGCGGCTGAGGGAACTGGGGCTATTTAGTCTGGAGAAGAGGAGGCTGAGGGGAGACCGTATCACTCTTTACAACTACCTGAACAGAGGGTGTAGTGAGGCAGACATTGGTTTCTTCTCCCAGGTAACTAGTGAAAGAATGAGAGGCAATGGCCTCAAGTTGCGCCAGGGGAGGTTTAGATTGGATATTAGGAAAAATTTCTTTACTGAAAGAGTGGTCAGGCATTGGAATAAGCTGTCCAGGTAAGTGGTGGACTCACCATCCCTGGAGGTGTTAAAAAACATGTAGTTGTGGCACTTCAGGACATGATTTAGCAGGCATGGTGGTGTTGGGTTGACCATTGGACTTGATGATCTTAGAGGTCTTTTCCAACCTTAATGATTCTATGATTCTAAAAATACACCCGAGTGGAGCACAGTGTTAAGGCGGCCAGTATCAAGTTGAAGGAGCACAGAGAAACGTCATCTCAGATATTCGAATAGGTGGCAGGAGAAAAGACCATGATAAGAAGCTGCAGATGGATCTGAGGAGACCACATAAAACTAAATTTCCTGTTTCTCAAGTCTGAATATAAACAAAACCCACTCAAACACAGCTTATGACAGATATCCAGCAGCAGCCCTGCCCAAAGACACAAAATTGTGTTGAATGCCAGGTTCAAGTGTTTGACCCTAACGTTCCCTATGGTGACAAGGGACATGGGGATGCAGGAGGTGCAGCACAGGGAGGACAGCGCCTTCTCTGTGCTGCCCCACAAAACGGACCACTCACTGCAGTCTTGTTGCCATAACAACCATAAGAAAGGTCCATAAATAGAATATCTGCTGCCAGGAGGATATCATATTGGCAGAGAAGATTTAGCTCCAGTTTCTTATAATGCACCTTCTCCTTGAATATATATACACATATACATAAACTCAGAATATGTATAAATGAATACATATATATTCATAAAAGAACTATAGTCAGAGGCACAACTGTGTGACTAAGCAATAATGATAGCCACTTTGAGTTTTGTGGCAACCATGGAAAGAGAGCTCAGGTCCTCTGCTTCTCCTCTGTGCAAAGGAAGACAATTTTTAAGGTGTATGGCCTAGGAGCCCTGCATGAGTCCTGCCAATTCTGTCTAGAGAGAATACATCAAAACTTCTTGCTTCCTCTCGGGTTTGAGTATCAAAAAAGATAGAAGGGAAGGCTGTCCCACTTACTTGTAAACACACAAGAAAATAATCAGAACACTCAGATAAGAAAGCAGGAAAGCAGCAGGGGATTCTTCATGGTATACACAGCTCCCAGACACAAACAGAATTGTTCTTTCTCAGATTACTGTAAGATGCAAGCGACCTTTTACCACATCCTTTCAGTGCATATCAGCATCTTAAACCTTCTGTGACAACTCAGGGTTTTAGACAAAGACATGTATTACAGAAATTGCATTACTATTCTTGTTTATTTTTTTCCCACTTTCACGCTTCGGTTGCCACAGTAGTGAGGCACTTTTAAAACTACACTCCCCCGACAATCATAATAGCTACATGGAATCATCCAGTCATTGCCATCAGGGTTCGCTGAAAAGAAGTGAATACTGTAACTCAAACCCCTTCCAACATCAGTGTCAGTCATTGTATTCAACTATTGTATATTGCCAGCAATAACAATACCTCAGCCTTCCACCGGCCAGAAGTCACACCACCAGAGCTCCCTGCAGCCCCTTCACCTGCATATCTGACACATACACTCTAGAGGCAGCAAAATAACCTACACCATCACCAAATCGCTTTATGTGTGATAAACCCCATCCATCTGTCCTCCTGTGCTCACAATCCAAGAACAAAGCATCACTTCAGAAACCCCCGTGTAACATCCAGGTACTCTGCAATCTGGTCAGCCTAACACCTCCCTGGGGGAGGGGATAACGATGTGCCCAGTTTCAGAGGCAGGGACAGCAGGCATCAAGCACTGTGCATCCAAGGCGTGTAGGAAGCCTGTGGCAGGACGGGGCTCTGCGAGGAGCTAGTCCCAGGCCTAGTGCTCTGGTAAGGAAACTGTACATGCAGTAGGTGGCAAATCCAGGACCATGATATGGCTTGGTAAAGGAAGGTGTCAGCTTTCGTAATCAAGAAACTAGCAATGAAAATAGATTGATAAGAAAAACTCAGGGGAAAACAGATAAGCAAATTAAAAATTTGTGCTGCAGTCCAAGCTATCTAAGCTCAGCTCAAAGTTCAGGGCTTTCCTGCCAGGTTACTCTCTCTTATCCCAGATCTGAGGGTTGTCTGATGACTCTATCAAAATCCAGTAAAATCGCTCAAGGATTAGTTTGTCTTCTTGACTGTTTAAAATTACTTCATTAGATTCAGGGAACCAGTGCCATCAGTCTCCTGTACTCCCAGCTTTCTCTCACAAATATAAACCCAGTTCTTGGAGAGTAAGCTCCTCCATTACTGTGGTTTATCGTGGAGCTGTATGTCACAACTGCCACAATACAGAGGAGGAAACTGAGGCATGGAGACACGGCATGTCTGAAGTAAGGTCACCCAGTGACAAAGTCATGAATAATACCCAGGCCTGTTGACCACAACGTTATGCTTTACCCACTAGATCATATTGCTTATTAGCAAAACCCATATCCTAACTGGGATTATAATGGTCTACTATGATTAATAACTCTCTCCTCTGGAGTCTTTAAGTTGCACCTGCACCAGATAAATGAAGACAAAGAAAAAGCTTCCGAAGAACCTGATTATGACCCTATTACTTACTCCTGGACTTCTGCAGCTGTTTTGATCCTACTGATGTTTGACTAAACTTCAAAATAAACAACATGGTGCATTTTGCACCATTAAATATAATTAATGGGTACAATTAGTCAGCCAAAGATAAAATCCCCTGGCAGAAAGTCCATAGCAATGTGAATTTTTGCTCCATTTTTCTAAAGTATTTTATTTACTTGGCATCTCTGGCTTTGTTTCTCATTCATCATAATCTTTTTATCCTCTGAATTCTATAGATTTCATTTCAAACTCCGCTCTTAATCTCATCTAATAAATGTAAATGTTGGACCATTTCATATTCCAGTTGCCTGGGAAGTTGACAAAAACAACTTTTTAAAATCTCATTTTTCATTAAAATGTTTTTCAAATTATGTTTTCAGCACATTCAGTCATCTTGTTTACTTTATTTTAAGTTTAAATAGATGTACATCATGACAAACACCCGTGACTAGAGCACAGTAAATATTCAAGTTCAGTCTGCGAAGAGTTGGTTCCCAGGCTTTGTGCATCTGATGTGGAACCTGTAAGGCATCCACATGAGGGTACAATATTGGCAGATAAGCTACCTCATTTGTGTGTCCAGTTCCTCTGGATGCATACAAATGGATTTTAATTTTTTACCCACAGCAACACCATTCATGCATGTGGTCCCATTAACTCTACTTACCAATTAAGTAAGAAATTATGCATAAGTTCTACTGACAAATTGCATGAAAAAAATCAGAGTACATTTACGTAAGGAATGAAGACTAAAGCACATGACAAATCGGAACCCTCATTTTTCAAGAAGTTGCAAGTTGTGCAGGTGTTAATCAGTAACCTCTGCCTCCCTGATAAAGCTAACTGAAGTCAAGGGAGTAGAAAGCATGTAAAAGCAACAGCAAAATCCTCTTTCTATATACTCAGACATTTTCATCCCAAAGACTGCAGAAGAGATGTTTCAAGCTATATAATGTGAGATAAATCCATGCATCTCTAAAATGAGACTACTTTTGAGTTGATATTTGTTATAAGAGGAACTTCAAGTACAGGCAAAATATGTTGTGCATTAAAACTGAAATGAAATATATTGCTAGGACATAGGGTTAACATCATAGATGTTCCAAAAGGTGCTTGCATTGCCACGTGATCCTTGTAAGGTCCAGATACATTTAATAACTTAGCTTTAAATCAGAGCTAACCCAGCTTATTAGCAGAGCCACATGGTTCAGCATTTACTGGTGGGTAACATACCCTTGTCTCTGTGGAAGGGCTGAAGGATCCTGCCTTGATTCTCCTGCACTTCTCATCAACACAACTTCTCAATTAGGGGACAGGTGAAGGGAAAAAACTTAGCTGGCAACTGACTCTTGGGTGAAAGGTTGGTAAAATTATTATCCCACTTCATACAATAACATTTTTGTTAACAGGTAATTCTTTGATTCTTCAAAATAAAAGTTTGCATTTGGGGGCTGAAGCAACTCCACAACATTTCAGGGACACAAGCAACAAAATTCAGAGCTACATGCGAGTGACCATTTTAGCTAAACAAATTTTCTTCCAGTCTTTGAGTAAGAAATAAGAAGCTTCATCAAGAAGCCTCCATAATAGTATGGTACAAACTTGCCCTCTGCAGTTAATGTGCTGCAACAAACTCCTTTCTAACTGACCTCAGGAGTGCCTTTCCCACATGAGAAATGAATTCTTGCTGTCGCTGCAGTAATCAATCTCTTTATCCATGATTCTTCCTTCATACACCTTCAGGCTCACTTGAAAAGCTTAAATCTAATTATGTATCAATCAATAGAGATGAAAAGCAAAGTTCAAATAGCTACTTGAGGAATATTTATTATATACACGAAGTGGATTAAATAACACATTTATGAACAAAAACTCTTGCAGAGAAAGAAAAAAAATCATTGTCAAAGTTTATTATAACACAGCTGGAAAAGTTTTCCCTGAGTAATAATAGATATGTGAACTGAAAATGTTGACAGAAAGCAGTGTGGGTAAGTAACCGCTATAAGACCACAAACAGCTCACAAACTATGGGTCACAGCTTCCAGAAAACATGAAGCTTCCACAGATCAATATCAGTAACAAGTAAAATCAATAGCAGGTTTTGATTTTGCAAAACCACTAGTAATCAGACCAAGAGTTCTTTTCAACTCAGACCCCAAAGTTCAAAAAAAAATTCTAATATTGATTTGTCTCTAAACATCTTGCTTAGAACAGAAACCTTAACAGAAGAAAGCTGAGTACATGAAACCACAAAAATACAGGAAATTTTCTTTAAAGAAAGAGTTTTAACTCTTACCAAGATGAATACAAAGTTAGAAAAAACAGGAACACAACCATAGAACAATTGTTCTTTTAGACCTCAATTAACATATGAGAAATTAAAAGTCTTGTTGCACCAACTAATTATAAAACGTATGACTTTAGCTGCCTCTTACTTTGATCCTAGACTTTAAACCAGCCCACAAGATCTCTACCTGCGGTCTTCACACTAGCATTCCACACTTTGATCAGAAATTGTGCTGGAACCTCAGCAGGGCTGAGGAAACAGCAACTTGGATGAAAGCTACATCATCACATACATGTTTTGTATAGATAAAAATGTGCAGTGGAACTACTACTTGCCCAGCCTAACATTTGCGGGACATTTTGAACATGTAGACATATACAATCACCCCTGGTCAACACCCAAGAGCAGCTGGGGTTCGTAGGGATGGGCTGCAGAGCGGAGCTGCAGTTTGAAGTCTGTATACGTGGAGATATGTACAGTGCTGTTACCCACAGTGCATGCAGGAATAACCAGCGTCCAGTCTTCACAGCCTTCCCCAAAACACATTCCACGAACCTGAATGCAACACTTGCTATACAGTAAGTGGCTGCTCCCTTTCTGTGTTACCTGCTGTAGGCAACTCTGTTGTTCTATCCCTTTCCAAATCATCTCTACAGCTTTACTTTGGAGACATTTTTCCCCTAAACCAAATAATTTTTAATGTGAAATGATTCCACAGCATTTTGCAGTTGAACTGTGTCTCTGCAAGAACTAATCCATACTTTGTTTTGGAGAGCATAAAATCAAAGAGAGAAATACTTCTTTCTGTAACACAAATCTATAACAGCAAAAGTCAGCTGTAATTTAATTAACAGCTAGGGCAGATTAGATCTGTGATTCCTTCAATAAAGAGAGATTTTTTAGAAGCAATTAACACAAGACCAGATGTGAAGCCTTGAAATTCAGAGAGAACAAAGGTGGGAGCTAGAGATGAAAATAAAGGTGCAGGAATTGGAAACAAATAAGTTGTTTTCTAATTTTTATCATGGTTCTCCTTGCTTGGGGCAAGACAGGTTACCACTATAAGCGAACCAAAAGCCTAAAACTGGTGCAAAAGCCCCGTCATCTGCAGAATGGAATTCCTGTTATCAGTGTCTCCCCATTTAGAGCAAAGTTATTTATTAATTAAAAAAATAAATTACTGTTAGCAGAATTATCTTTGGGAGTTAATGAACTTTTATTATTTGTTGTTTAATAAGCACAGAGAAAGAAAAAGTTCATGTCTTGACTGGAATAACTTGTAAGCTAATATATCAGCAAAACACAGAAGCTGAAGACAATCCACTTCTACTTGCTGTATTTGATTGTTTTCCTTGTGGCTTAATAGTGTAAATTGAAAGAGTGCTTAAATGTTAGCATATCTGACACGATGGTACATTCAAAACAATAAGGAAGCAAATAAAATGATTCATGTGGAATTTTGAAGTATCTCAAAATATGTCAGCCACCAGATGTCACAAAACCTGCAAGTGATGATGCACTGCAATGAGAGAAGGGCAAGGCTCTGGCAATAGTACGCAACCACACAGCGTGTCAGGAATTTTCCTGTTAATCTCCATAAATTTTAGTCTTGGAATGAAAGGAATAAAACACACTTAAGACAACACAAACTGGGATTTTCTCTGTCATCACCTACCTCAAAGTGGAAGTGATGTGTTCAAAACCAGCATCTTGAGCATCACAGAAAATACAGACCACTTTTGCACTAAAAAAGAGCATTTAAAAATATATAGGACCAATCTGATCTTACATAAGCACTGACAAGGTCAATACGTTTACCATCGCTCACAAATTCTGCACATCCAAGCAGTTACTTAAACTGCCAACAGCACAAATACCCAAATTTCTTTTTTTATTCACACGCATACATATAAACACAAAATGCTCACCGTATCCTCTGTGCAACAAATCCTACGTGAAAGATACCATTCAGAATAAACAGAAAGTTCTACCTCTGTTGGCTTTGCCAAACCCATTATCACATCCTTATGGAAACACAGAAAATACGTATGAATTAATTTATATCACATCCTGATGCTGATAGTAAAATCCTTAGTCTAAGAAGTAATACGCAGTAAAGAACTTGACAAAACCTGACTCTTCATATTAGTTCCACAACAAGCATTTGAAATTTTAACTGAAATAAAGACTAAATCTCATTCTATGCAATAATAGATCCATTTCACACACTGTAAAAAAAATTTGCATTTCCCCAACCAAAATAGCAAAGTAAATTAAGAACATCTGTTGAGGGAGAGATCGCAATAGGTATGAGAGGGAAAAATGACTCCTAACATTCTGCATCCAAAGAAAAATTCATTTAGTGCAATAAATAACTTCTCTTTGTTAGTACAAACCCCTGTTGCTCTTGTGCGATACAGTAATCTCCAAGAGCTGCAATGATATGAAAGAAAACACGTACTTAATTTACCCAACAAGGTAGCAATTTATAACCTCTGATAACACTGTCCTACACTTCATTGCTTTTATTTACTTCCTTCCTCTTTTAAAAATTAAAAGCTGGATGATAGAGCTATCTACTGCCTGTACCAAAACCTTGTATACTGTATGTCAAATGTGAAACGTCAGCATTTATACTATTATATTGCACAACCCATTAATCATCATTTTTCATCTTCACCTAATCCCACTGCAGAATGTTATTGTTGTACAAAGTGCTTAAATATTAATAAAAGAGAGAAGGTCAGAGTAACCCTGGTTTGTCTGCCTGAAAACTACGTTGAGGTTTAATATTATCATTTGTGTTTTCCACTGTGATGAGACAGACAGGGATACCTAGGTTTGCTACTAACCTAAAACATAACATTAGAGAATAAACTATTCTAAGCAAATCAGAACACATGGATTACTATTGCTTCTCTAATTTAGTAGGGAATAGGCCATTGGTGGAGGGAAAAACAGTACCTGTAATGCAAACAAACCAACATCTTCAGCACATTGCTTTTAAGTGTGTTCCCCTGAGTCGGTCAGGGGCTGTAGCACGCTCACATCACGGATACAAACTTGGGAAGTGCCAAAATTCCTTTCTAGCTCAGGTTGTTCACAGGAGCCACTTCAGGAGATGCAATGGGAGAGCAGAGCCAGGAGGGAGGAACTGGAATTGCTTATTCCAGGAGTGCCAAATCTTTAGATTGACTTAAGCCAATGTTTTCCCCACCATATAAAGATCCAAATTCAAAATTAGCACAATTTGAAACCTGGAGGCAAGAGGGCCACAGTCCAGGATTAGAACTTTAAATGCACAACAATTAGGGCTAAGGCCTTAAATACAGACCTGCACAGAACACATAAATGGCCCCTTGGTTAGTAATACTTGGGTAGCACAAGTGACATGGTCAACATCAGGCCATACTTTCCTTAGTCTTAGTAGCTTGGAGATCAGAAAGCCGTGAGAGGTGCAAGGCCCAGAAGCTGCTGATGACTGAAGCTAATTTACTCAAAAGTAAGGTGAAGGGTGTAAGGAAGCATTTAACCTAAACAGGAAAGAGCCTCAGTAAATAAATTCTGTGTTTAAGACTTTTGAACACTTACAAAAGCCCTGCAGAGAAGAGCACTACTTCATCTGGCTCTGGATGTATACAGCTGGTTTGCAGTGACTGAGGAGCTCTGAGGAAGCATTACAGCCAAAACTGGGCATCCAGGCAGCGGTGCAGTGGGATGCTGGCTGACATCAGACCCTTTGGCTTGGGGGTGCAGCACAGTGACTTCAAAGTATTAGGGTAAGAGTTGTTGTGTTCAAATTAATTGAGCTAATTAAAGACCAACAGTGAGAATGGTTAATTAAAAAAAAGTTAAGACTGATTTTTCAAGGCTTTAACCTTGAGTTGTTAATGAAGAGCAAATCCTTTCACTGGGAAATGTGGTTACTTGGTGGAAGCATGATAGTCTGCAACTGAACCTGCAAAACAGCCATATACATCCTATTTATTTTCTTCTGGTTTAGGATGCAACAAGGGAAATATGGGGCTTCTAATTTGAAGCAGCTTGTGACATATAGGAAGGGAACAGAAGTGGTTTTTCAGTCAGATCACCCACTAGGTCCAAAATAACAATCCACCCTATCCACTCTGACAAAATAACACATAATAGAACTAAAAGTGTGCTGAGAAAAATAGTCTGTTAAGCTTCCCGCTCCTCTGAGGCCTGAAGTCTATTTTTAATATTGAGAACTGAAGCTACATACGCCCCACCGAAGCCTGCCTTGCCTCAGCCAATTGAGCGAAGCAGCTTGCAAAGCATTAATAATTCATCTGGTTTAGTTTAGCTGGCATATTTCAGCAACCAAACCGCACCAAACTCTTCTGCAAGGAAAGAGAGAGGGGTTACTTCAGAAAGAGCTTTCCTCCTTCACAGTATGTTCTTTTTCTTTCACTTTCTTTCTTTTCCATATATTTATTGGCAATGAAAAGCCTTCACAGGCAGTCTAGGAGAAAAAAGGTCTCCCTATAGCATCAGAGTAGGAAAAGCAGACACACCTGTAAGACAAAATTTCCATGTCAGCCATGATCCACCAATCCAACTTATTTCTAATGCAAAGCAGATAATTCTGTGCTCCTTGTTAGTAATTTTGAGAAGTTATCCTTGGCATAGCAAGAGTAGCAAAGACCTTTGACTGCTATCTCTCCTCTTTCCATGCAGTCTTAAAGATGAACAAAACTTAGATGCACCTCACATTCAAAACATCCCACTACTTTTTTTTGTATTGACATGAGCCACGTACAGCTTCAAAAGGAAAGTCTCTGTTGCCTTTCCACAGCAGTGCTTCGTTAACTGAGACCTACATTTATGTCCATTCATTTTACTTTCAAAATATTTTCTAGAAAATGGGAATGAATCAAACCACTGGCTGCTTCTACATTTATTCACTGTATCGATTGCTCTGGAGATGAGTGGGAGTAATTATTCTGAAAAGCTTCTTTCTCAAGATTGAACATGGAGGGTGCTAAATGTATTCAAACTGGTGAATAACATACAGCTGAAAGTGAGAAAAGATGCAACTATGAATGAATGAACAGGAAAGTACACAAAGAACTGGGGTCTGCAACAGTAATTTTTGATGACCACAACAGTGTAAAGGGGAAGCTGAGAATGTCTCAAATCAGAGATCTCTCTCTTCTGACTAAGCAGATGAGATCTAAATAGACCAGGTTTATTTTGAGACAAATCTGTTCCCTTCAAAGCAATTACTTTGGCAGTGGAAGAGTTGCAGTAATTATTTTTACAAACAGTGCCGCGGACACCGAAGACCTGCCTCTCCCACAACCATGGCTCCCTGCTGTCCCCTTCTCATCTTTCCCAACCACGTGGCTTCAAAGAGTGTTAGCAACCGAGAATAACCTGTGCCTCTACTACCAGTGCCCTTGGAGGACTCCTAGTGAGGAGGACATTGCTGCCAGTTTCTGACCAGGCTGCTGAAGATGGGGCAGCTTGTAGCACTCTGTGCACAGCCATCTCCACTACTCGTTCAAATGCTGAACAAAACTGGGGCTAACGCAGACAACGTGCCCAGGGAAGCCCCATCCCCACCACAGCTTCCTACAGGAGAAAGAGCTAGCAGCTTCAAGACTCATGTGGCTAGGCAGGGAATATGATCTACTGCCTAAAAGAGTCTGTTGCAATTTAGTAGCAATATTAGGTTTCACAACATTTTGCAATTAACAAAAATCCTGTGAGACCCACGATTACCTTTTACATCATTGCTAAAAGTGTACCTGTCAAAAACTGAGACAGACAGATTATAATCCATGGACATTAATCATCCAAGCATCCAGGGACTCAAAGCTCTGCAACACAAAGGATGCAATGTCTAACAATACACCTCCAAGAGAAAATGCATGATCTGAGTCAGGCTGGGATTTCATCGACAAGAGCTGCACCTCACAAATAAAACAGTTAGGACTTTGTGCTTTCTATTCCTTGGTTTTATATATATGTTTATATATAAGCTATAGCTTGCTTAACAGATGGGAAAAAAAAAGCCATAAATTAGGCCTCATTGGCATTAATTTGTTGGTGATTTTTCATTTTCATGAAACAATCCTTAAGTAATTTGTGTTCATTAAAAAAGCCAAGACCTTTCACCACATTGAACTTCAGCCTCTCATGGAAGAGGTCATTTATTGAATCGTTATTGAATTATCCTTCAGTAATTAAGTCTCTTCTATATAGCAGTTTTTCATTTGAGTAGGTCTTAAAATATTACAGAAAGAGAGCATTAGAAACCACTTTTAGAAAAGCCATTTGCTCTAAAAAAAAGGAATATCATTTGTTGTTCCCAATTTGTTATTCGGGCTCACAATAACATGCAGTGCTTAGGTACTACTGGATCAAACATGGAATGGCTTGGAAACATCTGCTCACCGACACAGAGGAGGAGACCTTCTCTTTCTTTTCAGAAAAATGCACATTTAACCAGAGTACTTATTTTCCTGGTTTTTGCAGCTACTTGTGCCATGCTAATAGAAAGTGAATAGCCAGATCTTGTCATCACTTGTTCATCTTTTGAATAACTAAACCACAGAAGGGACTTTTTTCCAAATATAATTAACAAATTGTCTAGGTTAGATTGTTGTAAGGCATTCAAGTGCCTTGGAGCAAGACCAAGAAGGAAGTCATACAGAAGAAAAGCAGGACCAACCTAACATACTGGAGAGGTCCTGCAAGCTTTCTGGGAAGAGATTTTGCTTGGAAATGTGGCCCAGATCAGTCCCCCCATAGCACCCACAAAGCTGAGCACTGCACTGGGGAATGGATTCAGTCTTACAATAAAAGTGGAATATGCTAGAGTTTGAAGTAAAGAACCACAGTTTTCACTTGGAATTTAAATAGATTTTCCTTCTCACAAAGTTTTCTTCTGCACACGATAAAGCAGTGTGTGAGCATTGCAGAGACACAGCAGTGAAAAGCAGAGAAAGTTCCAGCAGAAGCACTTATTCCCAGGAAGCCTTAGTTTTGGGGAAGAACATCACAAAGTGAAGGTCATCCTACGATCATGGCTACCAACCACGCTGGTCTCAGGGGAAGCAGTAAAGAGTGTTGTGGATGTGCTCAGGGCTTAGAGCATAAACCTGCAATTACAAGTTCTGCTGCAGCCTCCCCACGGGACATGCATTCAGGTGCCTCTTTCGGTACTTACTGGTTCCCCATCACTGGCAGCCAGCAAGTCAGCATATTCCCCCTCTCTTGGGGAAGTCTGTCTCTCAAATGTTATTGTTCTGCTTGGCTGCTATGATCACTGAATTAATGCAAAATAATTGTAAAGGTAGAATTTCCAGCTCTTGCTCACCGTTGTCTAGTGAATAATCCTTCATCATCTAGTAAACAAGGAAAGAGAAGTAACAAAATAGTGTAGTGAAATGGTTGACCATGTATAAAAAAAATAATCTATGTAGCTTTGCTATGGATAGCTGAAAATGGTATTAATTTCCTACCCGGAACACCAATGATGTGTTTGGTTCAACAAAAAACACACTTCTCCTTTATCAAAAGTTTTCATGCGCAGAGACTACTGAGCTGCTTTAGAAAGAACCATGATAAAGCAAAGTGAAGGAAGGTAAGATCATCTTTTCATTTTCTGCCGCTTGTAAGCAATGATCTATCACCATCTCTATGAGCTCTTTTACCTGTCACTGCAGGAGAAACTCCTGGCTACTCAGTCAGTTTTCGAAAATATTTTTAATAAGAATCCCCAAGAATAGGGTTTTTGTCAAAGTACACCTAATCATTAATTCCTGCATCCTTATTCCAGATACGCTTTTCCATTTAAGACAGCTGCTTAATTCAGTGCATACAACAGCAGCTCCAAAACACGGTGGTGGTTGTTTAGAAAAACTTGACAGCAAACTTCTATCTAAAATGCCAAAAGGACCACGTACTTTCTGCGACCTTTTGGTGCTAGGTGACTATGAGAAACAAGAATACACTTCAGAGCCCTATCAAAAATGGTGCAACTGGGAGATGGTTGGCCTTCACCGGCATTGTTCTCTGGAGAGGAATCATAACTCAGGTGAACAGCCATTAAGGTCTGCATGCTTAGCAGCTCTTCAGACATGCTTTTTAGAAGGAGTTTGTCTCTTTCTTGTCACAATAAATTTCCAACAGGACAGGAAGATCTTGAAATGGTAACAAGTGCTACATCAAGAGAAGGTCATTTTCATCTGATGGCTTTGATGTAATGGGGTCTGATGCTTCCCACTTTTTACATCTTGTGTCAGCCTTTACAACTGCATAATGCCACCACTGCTGCCTAGAAGGAAATTACTTTGTCAGGTGAAAAGCAGCACACAATTATATCCACATATACATTCAAAAATTGATTGCTTGCTATAGGACCACTTTCAAGAAGAAAAGATTAAACTACTTCAATATCTGGGTTAAGAAGCATATGCTTTGATTCAGGAATTCTGTGCTCCCATTTACTTTGACAGACCACACTTCTTGGATGGACCATTTACTCTCTACAGGTCTTCTTCCTTCTTAAAAGGAGAGTGGATGCTGAAATGCAACCCTTCAAAGGCCCATGAAGGGCAATAAGTAGGATCAAAACCTTGGACTTCAGGAGAGCTAACTTTGGCCTCTTCAAGGACCTACCTGGAGGACCCTGTGGGTCAGGGCTCTAGAAGGTAGGGGGGTCCAAGAGAGTTGGTCGCTGTTTAAACATCACTTCCTCCATGCTCAGGATCAGTGCATCTCGCTGAACAAGAAATCTAGAAAAGGTGGCAGGAGACCCACGTGGATGAGCAAGAAGATTCTAGCAGAACTCAGATGGAAGAGAAAGGTCTATGCAATGTGGAAAGAGGGACAGGCCACTTGGCAGGAATACAGGAATGCTGTCAGAGCACACAGGGATGCAATGAGGAAGGCTAAGATCCACCTGGAATTAAATCTGGCAAGGGATGTCAAAGACAAGAAGAAGGGCTTCTGCAAGTACATCAATAGCAAATGGAAGACTAGGAAAAATGTGGGGCTGCTGCTGCTGAACAAGTTGGGTGCCCCGGTGACAGAGGATACAGAGAAGGTGGAGTTACTGAATGCCTTCTTTGCTTCAGTCTTTAGTGCTAAGACTGGCCCTCAGGAATCCCAGGCCCCGGAGGTAATCCTGGCAAAAGGGTGACCTTCCCTTGGTTGAGGAGGACTGTGTGAGAGATCATTTAAGCAATCTGGACGCCCACAGATCCACGGGCCCTGATGGAATCCACCCATGAGTGCTGAGGGAGCTGACAAATGTCATTGCTGAGCCACTCTCCATCATCTTTGAAAGGTCCTGGATGACAGGAGAGGTGCCTGAGGACTGGAGAAAGGCCAATGTCACTCCAATCTTCAAAAAGGGCAAGAAGGAGGACCCAGGGAACTACAGGCTGGTCAGCCTCACTTCCATCCCTGGAAAGATGATGGAGCAGCTCATCCTGGAAGTCATCATCAAGCAAATGGAGTCAAAGAAGGTTATCAGGAGTAGTCAGCATGGATTCACCAAGGGGAAATCATGCTTGACAAATCTGATAGCTCTCTACGATGGCATGACTGGCTGGGTAGATGAGGGGAGAGCAGTGGATGTTGTCTGCCTCGACTTCAGGAAGGCTTTTGACACTGTCTCCCATAACATCCTCATAGGCAAGCTCAGGAAGTGGGGGCTGGATGAATGGACAGTGAGATGGACGGAGAACTGGTGGAATGGCAGAACTCAGAGGGTTGTCATCAGCGGCACTGAGTCTGGTTGGAGGCCTGTAACTGGTGGTGTCCCCCAGGGGTCAGTACTCTGCCCAGTCTTACACAACTTCTTCATCAATGACCTGGATAAAGAGATAGAGTGTACCCTCAGCAAGTTCGCTGATGACACAAAGCTGGGAGGAGTGGCAGATACACCAGAAGGCTGTGCTGCCATTCAGCGAGACCTGGACAGGCTGGACAGTTGGGCAGAGAGGAACCTGATGAAGTTCAACAAGGGCAAGTGCAGGGTCCTGCACCTGGGGAGGAACAACCCCATGCACCAGTACAGGCTTGGGGCTG
>Ga0065711_1002142_pt1 | contig 68379 bp, 36 predicted proteins | sample Hoacrofraction12_FD_59098 | JGI IMG/M metagenome (GOLD analysis project Ga0065711, IMG submission 59098) | Hoatzin crop microbial communities from Cojedes, Venezuela - Epithelial fraction 12 v2 (version 2) | ecosystem: Host-associated > Birds > Digestive system > Esophagus > Crop | place...
GCCTTCTCTTCTTCAGGCTGAACAAGCCCAGCTCCCTCAGCCTCTCCTCGTAGGAGAGATGCTCCAGTCCCCTCACCATCCTTGTAGCCCTCCGCTGGACTCTCTCCAGTAGCTTTTCATCTTTCTTGAATTGGGGAGCCCAGAACTGGACAGAGTACTCCACATGAGGCCTCACTAGGGCAGTGTAGAGGGGAAGGAGAACCTCCCTTGACCTGCTGGCCACACTCTTCTTGATGCACCCCAGGATCCCATTGGCTTCCTTGACAGCCAGGGCACACTGCTGGCTCATGGTTAACCTGTCATCCACTAGGACATCCAGGCCCCTCTCCGCAGAGCTGCTCTCCAGCAGGTCCGCCCCAAGCCTGTACTCATGCATGGGGTTGTTCCTCCCCATGTACAGGACCCTGCATTTGCCTTTGTTGAACCTCATCAGGTTCCTCTCTGCCCAACTTGGTATGAGGGAGGGCACACATTCTACTTGCTGCTCAATTTGGCAAGCCTTTGCCTATGCTCAGAGTTTCACTCGGGTAAAAAAATTTCTGCAGGGTCCATTTCCTTTAAAAAAAAAAAAAAAAAATCCCCAGACAACAGAACACCCCCCCAACAGCAAGCTTCATTTGATCATACACTGGTGGTTTATAAAAAGAAATGTTACAAGACATTGTTGGAGCAAGTTTACTTGACGGAGCCACAAAGATATCTGAGCTCTGACTTCATAAGCAATTACATTGTAAGTAACAACACCACAGTAGGTACTCATTTGCCTGGGAATGACATTCCCATTGTTACAGCATAAAATAAAGGAATTTGCATTAACAAGGAAGCATGGGAAACCAAACACAATGGCTCACAAACATTTGCTGATTAATTACATTATACAGGATTCAACTAGAATGGTACTTCCAACCAACATGAGATACAGCCTTTCACTATTTAAACAACATTGCTGAGATGACGCAGCAGGTGTGAACTTGTGCCTTTCTACTCCCACAAACACTGATGTGGCAAGCATAGAAGGTCAACGCACAAGTTCCCCCACATGCTGATGAAGAAAGTTCACATTACAGGGTGCTGTCAGAGATCACATCAAAATGTATCTATCTCCTAACTTTATGCAAGACTGCTACATGCCATTATGAAATGCTAAAATTACAGCAAAGTTAACTCTTAACTTCTTTCTCATAAAATAATGGGGTTTTTTTTCGGGGGCGGGTGGGTGTTCAATCACCTATCAAAGATCTGTACTTACCATCCATTGTTTAGAGCACTACTAAAAAACAAAAGAAAAAGCCACAAAACTCCTACCCACTTGCAATGAAATGATATTTTTAATATAAACTGAAAGCGTATTTGGTTTTCCTGAATACTTTAAACCTTTATTGCCATTCATAACATTATGTTAAAGGAAATTACAACAAAATAAATTTTAAAACATTTTTGCTACATGTTCCTTAACTCTTTGCAACACAAAAATTGTACTTCTTCTCTAATGTCCGTATGTACATATATGAACACTTACCATATATGTGAAAAATTCTCTTTGACTTGCTGCATTAACTTGAAAATGATTTAATTTTTTTGAGTACTTAGTCATCAGATATAAGTACGTTTTCTGCTCCTTCTCAGTCAAACAAGAGGTAAATGGATAGGGGATTCTAGGTTCTGGGAAAGGATGATCGTCAGTTGTGCCTTTAGCCTCCACCTCAACTGGATCTGCAGCCTGTATGCTACAAGTCTGTCTGTTTTCTGAGGAGTTTGCCAACACCTCCACATTTTTCTTTGCCTCTCTGAAACAAAAGTAATAAAGGAAAGAACTTACACTTTTCACATAAATATTAATATTTGTCAGGATCAATAAAGGCAGTCATATAAGCCTAAACTTCAAATCCAGCAAAATGCATCGTGAGATACTGTACTATTCCAATTCCTCGTCTACATCATAGGAATTTTCTTATTCTGAAGCTTCACCAGGACAATCAGATTAACCCTTAGTATCAAGAGCAGGTTTGCCACTGGTTTAAAGATGATTAAAAAAAAAATAAATTATGTATATATTGGTCTGTATCCTCAACACTGAGGTGACAAGCCAAATACTGAAACTCTCTTTGTTCTGGAAACACTCATTATTAACGAAAAGATAAAGAGTCTCAACATTTTGTCATTCACTGATGGCTGGTGTTCAGAAACAGTTTGCACTTGGAAAGGTCTAACTTAGGAGTCAAAGTTATGATAGTAAAGGAGAAAGACTTAACTAGAAAAAGCCTTTCTTTCTGTAAAAAGAAAGTAAATCAAAACTACTTAATTGTAACAACAGACATTCCACATTTTCATGCGGAAATTCCTAAAAACAGAGTACACAATTCAAGGGTTTCATTTTCTAATCTAAACAATGCTGAAATCAGTTGCCAAAAATTATATTGGGCCAAGGCAAGGGGCATAGCTGCCCTGACAACAAAAAAGAAGTAACATTATAAAGCTGGTTCCTAAAACGACTCCAGTATATGAAGGTCACCTTCGCCCTACTCTATTTAAAATAACTGTTTTTAAGAGAGAAAATATTTAAGGTTAACAAAAATAACATTAACTGCTGATCTTGGAAAAAGCGTATTTTTAAGATATGATTTCAGCAGTAGAAAACATCTCAAGTGTTATTCAAATCCAGCAGTATCACGTCCACACTTCTTAATAATACTTCACAGCTGTCTCTCTGAATATGAGAATGTGTCCATCCTCGTGGCACAAACTGGCAAATTTAATTAAGCTGCAGCAGCAACAAGATGCTGACTCAGATATGCCAATGCAGGAAAATCAAGAAATTCTAGCAGCTTAACTTGGCTATATTCAGCAATGAATTAAATGGCAGCACATCAAGATCATTTCAGTATGCAGTGCTGTCACAGTCTTCATCAGGGTGCAAACCAAAATAATCTGACAGAACTTTTCTGTCCATATTTACAGCATTATACTTTATTGGAGCTGATGGCTTAAATTCTTCCCCTTCATTTTATCAGGAACCTGCCTTCACAGCTTCTATCATGAGAGAATATATACTTTAGCAAATATCTATCAGAAACCCCAATATAAAAATTAATAGATTTCCTCCAGCTTTTACTCTCACATTTCCCCCAATGGGTTTCATTTCCTCTTGCTCTTGTCTATGGCCACACAACCCAGTTCCACCAATTTCTGAATTTTTCTGGTTGCAACCTCTGTTCTGGCTATAAATCCACTTCTAGCATACACAATTGAACACAATTCCAGTCTTGAGGGCAGTCATGCCTACTACAGAAACCTTTTCTCTACATCATCTAAAGGAAGAATCCTACATTAACATCCAGTGTACCCAGTAGTAAGCTGCGAGGGCTGCGCTCATCTCTGTCAGTTCAAGAAAAGTTGCTCCAACAGAGAAGAACCAGAAAAACCTCCTCCAGCTAAAGACACGGAATACAGAGTCGCGTGATGCCAACAGGTACTCCCCTCAAATGTGTGCTCTCAGTGTCAGTTCATAAAAATACAGTAATTCCCCCTTAGAACAAATTATTTCTCCACATGCCGAATGCCTCACTTGCAGTGCAGTAGCTACCTTGGTCTCCCATCCACGTTCTTTACGGTGCCAATGTTCATCCACCACGAGACACTTGTCACTTGTACCTCCGTACCAGCTTAACAACTTCTTCAAAAAACAACAGCGGAAATACAGTTCTCCAACTTCGGAAATCCAGCAGCATGAGCTATGCTTTTCACTACGCGAATCAAATTTTGATTCTACTTCCTCAACTTAGGAAAATAAAAAAATATAACAAAACTGCACAACCAGTACTACCTGTACCACCTGTGTTCACATAATTCCATTTCCCACTCTTCAGCTAACGCTTTATACCCAGTTTCTTCATTACTCAAGGAACTAATTGCATCTCCACTACCCCTAAGACACTGTTGGATCTATGTAAACAGTGCTGGCTACTTCCAAAAGGTAAGAGTAAAAAGCATTTCAGTGTATACTATCATCAGCCCTCTACAAAGTGAGAAGGCATGGACAGACAGCAAGACATCAATTTCTAAGAAGAATTAGGTCTGGTTCATGGGTTACAGGATCCTTACTGTGACCAGTTAAGAGCGTGGGTCAAACTTCACCCCTCTTTGGTACATAAGAGAAAGCAAAAAACAAGCACCGCCCCCAAAAAATAACCCAAACCCCATCCCCAAACCCCCAAAATACCACTCCACCTCCTAAAAGACAAGAAAGGCCATAGGTCCCAACCCAGACTCTTCCTGCTTTCTGAGGTTTCACAATGGGTAAAGGGCAGACCAACTGCTGGACCAAGGAGTCACTATCACATCCGTGCATACTGGACAACATGCAGCTTTCCCCCAGAACAGTAAGGGTATGCATCAATAGGCTGACAACAAACAGCACAAAATTATAACGTAACAGAATATACCTGTTTGATAAATGCCATAGTTCAGAGAGGCTCGGAGCCAATGAGTATTTTTCATAAATTTCATGCAAGAAAAACACTTCACTGCCATTTTTTGGTGAAATATCCCTGATAATAAAAAACAAAACAAGAACATTGCAATACACAAAAAATTAAATGCCACATCTGCCCCTGAGTAACAAGGAACAGAATTATTTATCTGAAGAAAAAAAAAAGGTTATCTACACAGTGTTTCCATGTTACATACAGACTGCATAATTCCCTATCGGCTTTCAATAGTAAAACACACGTGATCTTCACAGTCCAAAAAGAACAATTTAATTAACACCAGACATGGCAAGAGAAATTGTGAAGGAGCTACACACTTTCAAATGTTCATTAATCAAAACCAAACATCGGGTTGAACTTGCTGGAATTTTGAGAAAAACACAACAATCTTGGTTTTAATTTTTAAAAAAAGAATTTTGTCTTCTACGTAAACCTTTCTTTTTTAATATAGCCCCAGTGTACAGGCTTTACACAACATTAACCTTCCCAAACTATTTTGAAAGGCATGAGAAAGGATCTATTCCCGTCTTCCCCAAAAATAAACTAATTCAAACCCAAACCACCTCCCTCAGCTTAAGAAGGCGAATCGCTTCTTTGTAGGGCTTTTGGCATTAAAAACAAGAACAGCGTCACTGCCCCATCTGCACATCACGGGCCGTACTACGCAATTGTTTCTCATTCCTGCGCGCACACACGCATACCAACCCCACCTCAGAAAAACCACACTCCCCCCCCCTCCCCGCTCCCGCTGAGGGCACGGCAAAAAAATGGCGCCGCGCCGCCCCGCCCTCCTCCAGCGACGGGGCGGAGCCGGGCGGGCGCGGGAACCCAGGCCCGCCCCGCTCCCGCCGGGCGCAGCCGGGCTGGGCGGCGTGTTCCCCTCCCAGCGGGGCAGCGCGGAGCAGGGGCCATCTTCCCGCCTCCCGCTTGTCGGACGCGCCCTGCGGAGGTCGGGGGAGAAGGGGAAACGTTCTCACCAGGTCAGCAGCTGCCCTTTGGCCGCCATCTTGAGGGACCCCTCGGGGAAACGTATTCGCCGGTTCCTCGTCTCTCTGCCGCGTGAGCCTGCCTCACGGCATCGGCCAATCAGCGTAGCAGAGCGCCGGCGCGCGGGATCAGGTGTGCTGAGCCAGCCAATGGCAACAGGGGCTCGAGCAGCCGCCGGAGGCGCGGCCGTGGCGGCCATCTTGTGGCAGGCGGCAGCGGTGCGGGGTGCGGGCGTGGGGTGCGTGGCTGCCGAGGCCCGTCCCGGTCCCGTCCCGTCCCGCCCCGCCCCGCCAAGAGAAGGCGGCCTCTCCACGTTCTTCACTAAGGTGTGGCCCTGGCCAGGTGTTGGGTGCCTCGAACGACGTTTCCCGCCCTGGGCGTGCAGAGGTGGCTCTGCTGGGCGGCTCGTCCCTGAGCTGGGTTGGTGGCCGTGTGAGAGAGGGCTGAGGTACCCCGCGGAGGTTGCTGTTATGTACTAGCGTCCCTCCTCCCCTGAGCTTCCAGGTTCCCTGGCTCACTTCCCACTTGTTAACATGTGGGCAGAGCCACAAAAGCTTTTTTCTGATGATCAGGCTTCCTAGTGTGGTAAAATGTGGAATTCAAATCATCTCAGTACTTGTAAGTCTAGGTGATGCAAACTCATTTTCTTGTGGTGTTAAAAAAAAAAGGTGGCCCCCTTTACAGCTCTATAGATGGAGAAATGGAAGAGGGAAGTGAGGATTGTGGCATGAAGCAACCAAAGCATTCACAGCACCTAGTCTTGTAACTAAAACTTCGGGCAGTATACACAAACACATAAAGAAACCCACTGAGTGGTTTCAGAATGATCTCCAAATCCACCAGCAAAGGAATCTCTTCAGTTTGCTTGCAGATCAGTTTTAAGCACATTGTTTGATTTTAATTCTGCCCTTTTTTGGCTTACGTATCTCAGAGAGGCAGAAAGGTTTCTGTCTCCCTCCGGGATCCACCCAGAGCCCACCACTGGAGGTAGCCTTGTAAGGAGTAATATTACTTCAGAAACCAGGTATGGCAACAGTTACAACACAGCCAAATGGTTAGAAAACTTATCGCAGACTGTGAATGCAGCAGGTTAAATGCTACTTCAGTCTGCATCTCTCCAAAACCTGCAGTGTCTGTTTTTGTAGTGGTTTTTTTTTTTTTTTTCAATGGTGCTACTTCCTACATGGAACCTTTCTACTTCCATGACATAAACACGAACACCAGGAAGCACTTTTTCACTGTGAGGGTGACTGAGCACTGGCACAGGTTGCCTGTAGAGGTTGTGGAGCCTCCATCCCCGGAGATACTCAAAAGCTAGACACGGTCCTGGGCATCTGGCTCTAGGTGGCCCTGCTTGTGACTGCTGGAGGTCCCTAACAACCTGTGATTCTGTGAAATAGTCAGGGGTCAAAACACGACCTCATAACCTGCAGTTTAGCTTTCCTTATGGGCAGGCATGAGAGTCCTTGGTTTGTCTCATACCTGCGTTTTATATTGAATATTTCTAATTGTTTATATAGTTGTTGCCTAACCTGTATCTTGGTGGTTAGAAACTCTCCTGTGAGTGGAAAGATGGGACAGCAATCACATCCTGAGGATGAACAAATTACATCTGGATTTTCCATGTCTTAAAGACTGCTTTAGTCATGGAGCTGCTGTAAAACATGGCACTACTTGGTGCTACCGTTCTAAGAAAACAATCACTTCCACTACTTTTTTTTTTTGTAGACTTGATCCATAGGTGAAGGCTGCTTCCAGATACAGTGCGTCAAAGATAGCCAAGACCTATTTCTGGATCATCGTCAGGCATCAGTACTGAGCTGTTAAAGCTCTGTCAAGACTGAAGCATTTCTGGGTAGGTGCAGAAGTAGAATTTTGCATGCCTGAAGTCTTAAGACCAAGTGTGCTGCTGACATTCAGGTGCTCCCAAAGTCAGCACAGCAGAGGGGAGTTGCAGCTTTGAATTTTGATGCCTAAATTGTATTAACACCTCAATTTTGATACCCAAATCCTCATTTAGGTCTAGGCTGAAGTGGTGTTTCCAAAGTCACTGGGAAGGCCTTAAGCCTTCTTGTGCCTTGCACTTGATGCAGTTAATGGTGATTTCAGACAAGAGGACGCCTTTGAGGAGAGGGAAGCTAGATCAATCCGCATTCATTCTGATGAGGTTTAAAGCTCTTGCTGGCTAAGAGGGAAGCTTAAAAGGTGATCGGGAGTCTTCTTGTTTCCCCACTGCCAAACATTACGTGATACATGTGCCAAACAGTTCTATGTGCTTGGAAGCACAGCCTAATTTTGTAACTGTGCGTTTCTTAAAGAATAAACCTAATAAACCACGATTCAGAAAAACAAATAAGATGTTACTGACAAAAAATTATGACAGATTTTTCCATTAGAAGCTGAAGTTTTATTACAGGATAACAGTACATAAAGCACATCTAAAATCGATGTGTTCAATGCACTTAATAAAGGTAATGTAATATTAAAGGTACAGTTTCTAAGTACAATATAACAACATTCATATTAGAATGAAAATTGGAGTATTTAAAAGACAACATTAAATCTCTTATTTTTACAGTCATATTTACAAAATGGATCAAAATACTTTTTTCGGGACCGAGTAAAATAACAAACTTGAATGTAAGCAGGCTATCCTAAGAGTGAGTTGGAAAGGTCCATGAAAGTGAAAAGTGACTGGGTAAAGATCATTAGCAAAGGTTTAGTACAATACCACTTTAATATTCCTCTTGATGGCTTACATTTTAATGTGGCTAGAAAAGGAATTTATACATACTGTACACATAACAGACAAAATATATTTACATGTACAGTATAATTGTATTTAAACTTGTGTGTATTTACAGAAATTTGAGCATATCGCTCAACGAGGTTTTTGAAGTCTGTGTGCTTAATCTTCAAACTGATGTGTATTTGTAATCAGTATTTATTCTGGTCTTGTTACGTTGAACATTTAGTAAACAGGGAGAATCTATGTTAACCAAATGGTTTTGCATAAATATATCAAACTATTAAAATGAAAAGGGAGAACGTGTTCCTAGCATCATGTGTAAGTTAGTACATACAAATTTAAGACCGAGTCCTTTTCTCTTTGAAAATATCAGAAGGTGACTTAAATCAACAAGGGAAAATAAAATTGTCATGGCTTATATTTAAATAAGATTGTAGCTTCAAGAGGTTTTTTGTAATTGTCCTGATAGTGTTTGCAATTAAACATTCCACTTATGAAAATATACCCACGGTGCAGTAAAGTTTGTATTTATTTTTAGGACAACAGTATGTTTGCTGTTTTAAAAAAATTATTTATATATATATATTCCTTGGATTGAGGGTATAAAAGCAGTGCATGGAAGCCAAGAACCATGGCTTTAAAATTCACTACCTTCTATTATCAAAAAGTGCAGTAAACAGAAACACTGTATTTAATAAATTGCTCAAAAATCTTTGCTAAAGATCTTATAAATTCAGTAATATTACAGAAAAATTCTAATAAATATTTAAAAGGTTAATTACCTCCTTAGTTAGATATTTGATATCCATCAGTTTTTAAGAATTAACAGGAAAACAGTATCTAGAATGAAAGGAACAGGGGATAGGAATACTTTTAAGGGTACGTGACTACGTAAATTAAGGTATACATGAAAAATAAAAACAAAACCCCCAGACCTGACAAAACATTGCAAATTCCACTTCTTAATTAACTTTAGTTGCTAATGGCTGTCCTTGGATATGTACGCGTGATTTATAAAGCATATCCAAGGACTGAATTTAGCCATCCATCTATCGTGGAAGATTTACAGAAAATTCCTATTTACAGAAACTGGAGTTAAGTGCGTAGGCATGGCCTAGTAATATCCGCAGTCTGAGTGTGTACAGATCCTATTTAAAGTGAAGAGGGAGGAAGGCACCCAGCAGAACAACATCTGTACATCTCAGATGCAACGACAGGATAGAACGCTCCCAACAAGCCAAATAATGACCTCCCTTTCAGACAGACAGCATACTGCAGTTACTTTATACTGGCAGATTAGATTTTCTTTTTTTCTTTTCTCTGATACAATACAGGCAGACTGTTTTAGTAACCAAAAGAATAACAAGCTGGACAGAACATTTTTAATAACGTTAATAATTAATAATGTTAATAATGTAGAAAAAAAGTCTACATTCGATATCAAGTATCTGTACCGGTGAAGTAATTTTCTCCTTATTAAATATACTATAGAATAATTTATATAATGACACTATGCATTTAAAGAGAAAACCATGTCCCAAATCTTGTACTCTGATACAGGTACTTGTTGGGCATATGTTGGTGTGTATATATATATATACACAAATATATATATTTATATATAGTTATACTCAGTGAAATTAACAAGACCCAAAGGTGGTATTGTCTAGGAATAAAAGGGGTTTGTTTGCTTTTGTTCACAAAAGTAACTTATCTAGCACCACACATCAGAAAAACACAAAAATAGCACGCTCTAGTTCTAAACAGCTATGTCTAAAATAGATTATATAGTAAAACAGATATTATACAGCATAATGTGGTATTTGATAAACAGATAAATATTTGCACTGTGTAGGCTGTTTATAGTATAACTTTATCTATACAGAACGAAAGCAAAAAGTTAACTGTATAGAGGTGAGCAGAACAACATTAAATATTATGACTCCAAAGCAGAGACAAAGTTAAGAGTTGAAAGAATAGAGCAAGATAAAATGTTTACAGGCCATTACAAGTCCTTAAATTAGTAGTAAAATAAGGAATCAGTTGCTCAAGTTTAAGAAAGCAGTAAACAAGAGATTGCATTTACATGCAGATGTCTAAAACTTGTATTTCTTTTTAATCTATGCACAAAAAGTCATTTGTTTTTATTGCTTGACATTCAGTTATGGCTAGAGTATTTTTAACCTTTTTTTTTGTACTTTGGAAACAAGAATATTGTTCAAGGTGCCATAAAAATGGACAACATTGAAAACAGTTTGCAAATAAACCACCTAACACTGCAGTTCTTTATACATTTTAAAAAGCCTTGTCTGGGGTTTGTCATATGTTAAATATATTTAATCTGGGAAAATACATTGTAGCTTGAAGCCTCCCATTGGCCCAAACATCCAATACAAAAACACATCTCCAGAAAAGGAGCAGGCAGACAATACAGTTACATATAAAGAAGCAGCCAGTTAATGTCCTAACAGTTCAAATATTCACCACTGTTCTGTAACTTGTTTCTAAATCAATGTAGAAATGAGGAACATTTTGGATTTAGAAAGGTGTACAGTACGTATGCCTTTTTGTGAAATAAAATTCACTGTATTGCTTATGAATTCTCTGCATTAGATATAGATAGCATTACAGATTGCAAGTTCCTGTAAAATTTGTGCATCTACATTACGATGTTGTGGGGTAATTTAGGGTAGTGTTTCTCAAACCGAAAGTCACAACCATTTGAAAGCTGCCAAAAGTGTTTAGATTATGATCGAAACACTACGCGAGGCAAACGTAGCTTGGTTCTACGTGACGTGTAGCAGCTGGGTTCTCCAGCGTGGTTGTACTGGCTGCAGACAAACGCGCTGGCCGGGGAACGTGTGCCCCTTGGGGGATGCAGCTCAGCCCCCCGGCGTGGAGGAGCTGGAAGAGCTGGCTGCAAGCATTTCCAGTAGCCACGGAGTTACTAAGTACTAGCAGCAGCTCAGTTCCTCCAGTTAGGAAATGGGGCCAGTAACTACAGCTGGTTTGCACTCCCTGCCCCAAACAAGTACATTAATTCCAACACAGAGTGCCCTATGAAGAAATACAGCCCAGAGGGATTGTGCTTTCAGAAAGCTTGAGAAACACTGACTTACAGGAAAACAAGTATACAAAGGACACATGAACACCAAAAACATGCAGATGTTAACAAAAAGATGTGATGTCACGCATCAAGTTGAACAACGCGATGGTGAAGTTCAGCTTGAAGAAGTAATGAGATTTTGAGGGAAGACATACAAGTGAATATTGTGGCAGAAGAAACGAACCTAGGAGTATTGATCTGAAGCCTTTATCATGTTTTGTTTCGTATTTGGATAGCCTACTTATTGCTATAAAGTTATTGCTATATTCTACCAATGATAAAGGCCAAAAAAAAGATAAACAGCAACATTACATATGAAAAAGGTAGAATACAGCTTTTGATGTTAAAAATTCTATTTAGTACCTGAATAAAGTTCCAAAGATAGACTATATATTATCCTAAATGTTACATATTTTCCCCCTCAAGTCCAGTGACTTAGCATTATTTAGCGAGCTATTATCACAGTACTACGATTAAAGCACATACTGCAATGATTCTTAAATAAATACTCATTTAAATTTTAAAACTTTTTGTCGTTGTATTTGGTATCAGTATGCATTTGCCCTCATTTCCACCAAATGATTTACTGACGGGAATATTTAAGCATAAAGAAAATAGGAGGCTAATATTCAAATATATTCATGGGTGAAACTTTTAAACTAATAAATATTAGTATTAATAATGAAAAAATAATTCTAATAGTTATATTTCTCCAGCTAGGGAAAATAAAGACGTTCCTTCTGTGCAATCTGAATCAGCGAGCACAGGTAGAATCTCATATACTGAATACTCAAGAGAAAATTGCTTCTTATTTTTGGATGCTGTTTTTGACATTTGTAAGTTTATCTAAATTGGGGAGTTAGGAATGCGTAGACAAAATAATGCACATTGTTTGCACATCTCATACTGTGTAACCTGTTTTGTTCATCAAGTACAGACTGGGGAATGTCTGTGCCAATCCAAAAAAAGATAGTGTAGTGTTTGGATCACCCCACTACAGAGTTAAAACATCTTACAGATTGTACGTATTAACAGTATGTTTCATTGATACACAGGTATGTGTAGAATAGGTTCTACTGTGAATCAACAGTAGGAATTTTCTTCTACGGAAGATGCCAGCACGCAAACTGATCAAGAGGTCATACTTGCTCAGAGCTGTCTACCCCGGAAGGCCACTCCAAGCTAAACTTGACCGTCGGCTTGTAAAACCGTAAGAAAGGTTTCCCTATTTATTAAGCAACTGCAAGTAAACAACTGCAAGCCATATACCCAGTGAAAAAATCCTCACTAACCTAAGATACTGGAGAACTAATGCTTTGTTGCAAGCAGACAGACATGTTTGATGGAGAAATCCGCTCTCTTCCCAGTCTGACCCAAGTCTTGAAATCTTGCTCCTTTTGTTTGTGGTTGCTTATTTACTTTTCAACTTGCATTTTGTAAGAGTGTGAAGCCATAAAACAATTGCGACAGGCTTCCAGAATTCTACAGTTTGACACTTGGAGCCTTCCTAGCCATTGCTGTTTTTTGGTGCCACTGTCGTCACTTGGGAGTGCCGTATTTGATATACTAGATATGAAAATGTCTTCAGCCTCAGTGTTTCCTTCCAGTCAGGTTTTCTGCTTTACCGTGAAGCGTAAGCAACAATGACAGACATCATCTGAAGTGTTGTTTTTGTAATTCCTTTCTAAGTGACTTCATCGCTGAAACCTAATCGTTACCTTTTCATTCTTACTGTACTATCATAAACTAATTTGTTTTCTTTGACAATAACTTAAATAAGGAAAACCCGTTTTCTATTGCAAAACACTGACATTCAGCTGGAAAAATAGTCCTATCATGCTAAAAATGTCCAGAGGGTACTGAAATTAATTTAAAACCATTTATTTAATGGGTCAGCATTAATTCATTTTCTAAAATAGAACAGCAAAACCTTTGCGCTGTTTGGAGTAATTTGTTTTGAACAAAATAAAGACCAAAGAGCAGCTATACTGCAAAACTGAGTAAGAGAATGAGGCACGCATAGAGCATTTAGATAAAAAAAATATCCAGTTCTCTTGTGCCTAGGGAGGAGGGGGAAGGGAGGAAATACTAGCACATCTTTTAAAAAGTAATTTGTTCCACCAGTAGTACTGGCCACCCTGTTGAAGAGTTTTAGAAGATCCCTGAGCACATTAGTTTCTGACTCTTAACCCCAGCTCCTAAACTATAGGGCTTCTGTTGTTGATAGTGAGATGGATTGTCATTCACAGTTAAGTCAATCATAAGGTGCTTATCTATTTACCCTTTTTTTCACCAATCGGCACAAAGAACTGTCAGAAAATAACTTTTATTTTTCTTTTTTAAATAAAGGGCACAAAATTTAAACAATCAATGTTTTGTGACAGTGGTTTAGGATTATTATCTGGCTGCCCCTCAACAACAGACAAGTGATTCAATCGACATTCCTTAGCAAAAAAAAAAAAAAAAGAAAAAAGAAAAAAGAAAAAAGATAAAAGGCAAAAAAAGGAAAATCCTGTACAAATATGTATTTTTCCCTGAGGGATCAAGGTTACACCCGCAAGTGCTCTATGTACATATTGCACTGTAGAGGAATGAAGAACATGTGCAAAAAAAGCAACAATGATTGAAGCTTACTCATTAAACCTTTTAATTGTGACTGCTATGTCATCTTGCATTTTGGAATGTCGGAACACAGCTATTCCTTTAATCTAAAATGTAAAAAACAAACAAAAAAAAACAAAACAGAAAAAGAAAAACACACCTCTACTATGGCACATTCAATGAAATAAAAAGTTTTCCAAAGACAAATAGACAAATTCCATCAAGAAAATAATACAAAGTTCGTTCGTTTGTTTTTTTTTTTGTTTTGTAGAAAAATTACATTACTTTCTTTCATTGTTTCACATTACAAAATCTTTTTTTTTTTAATGTCTACACAAATCACATTTTATTGCAGGAATATTTCAAGTGCCATCAAACATTTATAGAAGGGTTAAAAAAATAGAAGTCTCTCTAAAGTGGTCCAGACAAGGCTTTGTATAGAATAAATCTTTTTTCCACCTTCTATTTTTGACTTAAGTATTTTGAATACATTTTCTTTATTCCATTGACACTGTACAGCCTAGAAGCAGCCACTCACATACCCACGCATATATTCATGTGCGCACACAAACGTACTCTCTCACACACACAGAGGTGCACAGACACACACAGATATCTTCGTATCCATACTAAGTTAGATAAGCTTTAATAAAGAACAACCAAACTTAAAAACAGCCTCCCTTTTCACCTAATCCCATAGTTTTAGAATGTCAAACCATGCTGGAGATGCTGAAGTGTTTTAGGGTGGTTCAGATGACGGTATAGTATAGTATCTCTTTCCTAGAAAGCCAGAAAACATCTCTATGGATAGATAAAACACCCAGTGAAAATCTCTGTGCAGACTTTAAGGAACAGATCCTTCAAAACCAACAAATTATTCCTTTATCTGCAGCTATCCTCCCGTTTTTTGTTTGTAGTGAACTGGGCAGATTATGAAAATACTCATGTGAATACGCGTTGTTGACTCCAAGTATGTTTTTTAACTGACTGTTCCATTGATGATCTGATACCAGGCCATAGTCCCAGAGGTTCTGCAGAGTGTGTCTCCCTTGCTGCGCTGGGTTCTCACATGGCCGTCGCTCTGATCTTACTCTACGGCCCCTCTCATAAAAGCCTCCTTGGCAACAGAAGTCTTCTCAGTACATCTGCCACGCTGTATCCCTGCTTTCCCCTCTCTATGAAGAGCGAAACAACAGTAATATTCCGCTGCCAAGTGGCTGTTAACTGCGATCAGGAAAGCAGAGTTACTTGGGATGTGTATGCACAGCCCGATTTAACAGGGTGCCAGGACACAGGAGCTCCCACGGACAAAAATGACAGCAATTTCTGGCCTGGCAGATCATGTCACAAGCTGTTTTCAGATGCAGAAGGCTTTTCGCTAAGGCCCTACCTGGAACCTTTTTATGTTTATGTATTATATTAGTAAATGCTCCAAAAATCTGTGTTGTCAATGACTTATGGGTGTAAATATGCTGAACTAGATACCAAACCATTGGCACCTAGATGCCTGGTAAAGCACTAATATTCATCAGGAAAAGGTAAGAAAAGGATGTGACTGAATATTAATCCCCAAATATTTTGCCTGGTATTCTACTTATTGTCAGAAGTAGGAGTTGTATCTCGCTCGCTAAAAAAGTACAGGTCTTGTTTCATTATTCATTAGTTGACACTGCAATTAAGTTTAGTTGATCTTTACAGGACTAGCACCTAAGGCTGGTCACATTCAGAAAACGTTTGTTAGTTCAAAGGGTTGCTTTAAAAATAGGAACACACATTAGAATGAAAGTACCATATCATGCCAGTTACTCCAATAAAGTAAACAATGATTCTAGGAAAAGTGTTTCCGTGGGACTGGAGAGAGCGAGCGCGGGGCTGTGCGCTGCCTCTTCGGGAGCAGGCAGGACAGAGCAGTGAAAGCACGGCTCTCTGGACCCTCTCCAGAAGCCCTCCCGTGCCCCCGTCCCAGCGCTCACCGAGGTGCAGGTGGTCCCCTCCCACTCTGTGCGGGCACACTACTCTGAAGGGGGAACACAGGATGCTACCCCTGCCTTCCAAAACGCACAGATGAGCGATAGCTGGGAGCATCCCTCATGTGGCAGACCATGAAAATTTTTAATAGGTGTCATAGCTAACAGTCTCAATTTGAGCCCAAAGGAAACATGTTCAAATCACAGAATAAACCTCTGTCTTCCTTTTAATAATCCACTGACCAAATTCTCCTTTTTCAAGTAGTTAGGCTTCAGGGTGCTTCTGTTCACTTCTGTGACTTTGCAACGACTACAATACACGTAAGAGATTGTTTATTCTTGGAAATTAAAGCAGGGGAGCACATTCTACCTCACCCCTTTTTCAAAGTTCCTGGCTTTTTCTTATGTACTTCATCGGAAACTTCATTTGCCTAGGCCCTACAAGGCATCCAGTTCTACATCGTCATCTCCTCCAAACCAGTTCTGCACCTCTGGCTCAAACAGCCACAGCTGATTTTGTCATTATTGTGACCCTGCTTCCTTCAGAACTAGGTTTACTTGCTAAATTTGCTCAGTGACAGTATTCTTCCTAAAGGGAATGCTAATTAATAATAATAAAAACTGCAAGATTCAGCTTAGTAGTTGGTTCTGCAATAAGGGAATCACAATTTCAGACTCACACAATGCCAATTTGTGATATTAACTATTTCCAGGCATTATACAGAGTACAGAACAATGCTTTCTAGCAACAGTGTGCCTTTACTTCGTTAGTCTGTCCTTAGCTGATGAACTTTAAAGTGCATCTTTGTAAATAAGGAGAGCAATTGACTTCGGTGTGCAGCTACCTGAAACTGAACTGCTGGATGCTGGAAGAGCACGGGTCAGTGTCTCATCTCACTGAGGCCACAGACAGACCTCCTGTGGATTCTGACAGGCTATAGTTTGAGTCTGAACGCATTGTTTACGATATGGAGTACAAAAGTATGTAATAATACGTATAAAAACTACCTTTCCACATACGTGTCATACACACATACTTTTACTGTAGATACAGACTTGAGTAAATACCTTCAAACCTGGAGTTACGGTGGGCAGAAATACACTTGAATAGCCTGATTTTCAAGGATGCTGTGTTACTCATTTGTAAATGATCTGCAATTGCTAGTTGAACTTTGACCAGGGAAACTCGGCACCTTGGAAAACGAAGCCTTTGACTCGTGCACCTAAATTGGAATTTAGGCATGTAATTTTAAACATCCAGGTTTGAAAGACTTGAAAATAAAAGTACCTTTGAATTTAACAGCCGAACAGCTGATTTTAATTTAGAAAACTGTCATTATTTTCAACTCTTTAAAAAAAATCTGTAACCATTTCAGGATATGACCAGCCTCTCTTTAAGAGTAACATGGAAAACAGCAGCATAAATACCTCCCAATGTACCAGTACCTGCCAAACCTTTTTCAGTTAAACTTGAATTTCTGGTGCACATGCAACACAACAATGAACACGCTAGCATTTAATTTAAAGAAAAAGGTGCAAAATGAAAGTGCCTTATCAATTCAACAAGAAAAGCTATACCAGTAACTACATTTTATATTAATTAAAACAATATATAAACAATATCTCTTTTGTTATATATAGTCTTCATGCCCATTTACCCTGTAATATATTATAATGCTATTGTTGCTATTGCTATGGACCCTTTTCATGCCGTTCTGTCTACTGGCAAACAGTGGTAGGTGAAAAAAATCGTCCTTCATGAAACAATGAGCAAGTTGTGCAAACTGATGCTGAAATCTCTGCAATGCACACCAGTCGCTGACTGCTAGGTGGACTGTCTGTTCGGACCAACCCATTGATTGTTCTGTCAAAAGTCTGGGCAGTGAACTACAGGAGAAAACAACCTTCTGACATTCGTACCCTCAGTCTGTGTAAACAGAGGTCAAGGATTGAGAAGCTGAGACAGAAAAAGGGTCCATATTGGTAGGCATAATGGAAATCATATGCATGAGAAAAACAAGTTCAACTTTGTTTCATTGTTTCCCATCCTTCGCCTGACCCCGACCGCCAAGAGATGTGCAGTGTGTTGGCTCCCTAGGTCTGTGCAGGGCCATATAAAGTGTCTTGGTTTTCCTTTTTTTTTTTTTTCCTCTTTTCCTTTCTTTTGTTTTAATGTTTGTACTTCGGACATTCTAGAAGTGCTCAGGTGATACATTTACCCATCAATTTGCATCGCTGGCTCAAATTCTGAAGTGAACAACTCCTTGTAAAGTGGAGGAAAATGAAGTCGTACAATGTCTGGGTATATTGCTTTAAATGCCATAAGCTTTTCTGTATGTCGTCCACACAGTGCTCTTAAAGTAGATACTTTGCATATTAACTGTAAAAAAATGAACAGAAGTCATATGGTCATACACGGAACCAGGCCTCCCAATCTTGCTCTTGGGATTAAAGCTCTCCCAAACACTTAAGAGTTCACTTCAGTTTTTACCATGACAATGACAGTTCAGATGCGTAGTCATAGATGTTTGTTAGATTTTTTTTTTTTTTTAAAAAAACAGGAAGCCACTAAAAAGCCATTTGTGAAATAATCTTTTAATTTCCTTGGAAAACATATCATTAGGTTTCCTCACTTGCCTACCAAGCACCGGACTGATACAGAAGTATTTCACAGCTGGACCTTCATTCATGCAACCTAGTCATTCTTCTGGAAGAAGGCAGTCCTGACTACTTTTAAACCCACTCTGAATATTACAGAGGGAACTGGCAATGCAATATAGATTACGCTTTTTAAATTTATGCCAAATAAGGTGAAAAGGAACAGACCAGAAAAATCTGTACTTCAAAAATATTGCTCCCTGAACTTAGAGTAAATTATTTGTATCCAAGCATATGGAAGAAGCTTTCTTCCAGCAAAGGTATCCAAAGTATATACTGGGAAAAGAATTCTGTGAGCCAGGATCTGAAGTGAGGACAATCTGCAGAGCCTGGGCTGGACCATCCTTCTGCTGCTGTAATTCATTCTGCGGTGTGAAACTCCGCACGAGCTTTCCGGCTGCATGGAGTTCTAAAAGGAACTACCTCTGTAAGGAAGCGCCTATCCTTCCCCAGTTCTTCAGATTCATTTTTTTTAACATGACACCACTTTTCCATTTTTGAAAAGTTACATGAAGATACTTTAGATTAGCATAATAGTATATAGCATCTCTTTTCCCTAGGCATCAGAATTTGGAAGAACTGCTGAGAAAAAGGCTGTGTGGGGAACTTCTCATGGAAGGCTGAAAAACAAGGTTAGTTTGGGTATTGCATGTTGTAACGACTTAATTGTCATGCAGGCAGAGATTTCATGAGGACTAAGACATGTGTGTTGTAGAACTGAAACAGTATTCTGCCTGGCAGAAATGTTGTGTAGGAGAAATAGGATAAAAAACCTTCATCGCTTCTCGTGAAGTTCAATATTAAAATACCTCTTTTCAGACCATTATCAACCTTGCTCCCTAGCACATCATCATTTCACCTACTCTAGCTGTCGGTAAATAGTTTCAGCTAAGCACCTTGATTTTGAACAAAGAATTCTGGGTTTATAAATAACAAATTACCTGCGCAAAAGCTTTTACACCATCATCAGAATACCATTCGTGAGGAAGCATACTTTCACAGTCATGTGACATGACTCTTACCTTTGTTAGAATTCCATCTTCTCGGTGGTTCTTCTGTAGGACATGCTGAAGTGCTAGCTGGATCTTCTGTTGGAGTTTTTCAATTTTTACTTTCTCCTGAAGCCATGAGCGATCTAAATATAAATGGAGTTAACGCCTCTAGTGCTGCTCACATCCATCACAGTGCACCAGGAACTGCTAAGCCTGTCACAGATTCATCTTTCTTGTTTGCAACCTTCCTTCCACTTCCCATATACTCTCACACAGAAAATGAGTTTCAAAATTAATAGGCTTTGGAGTATATTTATTACGTGCATTTAAAATTACTTTTATAAAGCCCTTAATTAGAGGAATGCAGCATATCTGCTTAAGATTTATTAATCATTTGCTAACGAGGTCTGTAAAATGCAGAGTATTTACAAAATGAAGCTAGCAACTTTTTAGTGGGAAATGAATAGATCACATAATGAACAAGTAGTTGTAGTGGATGTTCTTGCTGCGATCTACAGTGACATACAGAAAAATCAGAAGCAAATATTCAGCTATTAAAAAAATAAAAAAGCAGCGCTCCGAAACCTCCCAGAAGAGTAGTATTAGCTGCTACCTCCTCTGGTTGGCAGAACTGGGGGATTCTGTGGCTTACACCCTAGGGCACAGGGCTAACACCCTTTCGATCTGGCAAACAGCATGCGAATGTGTTCATGGTGGTCTCCCTTAAACCCACTACTGCTAACAGTCTTCCACCACTCCCACGCTGCAGTCCAAGAACAGAGCGTTCACTCCGTTGAGTGTTCCGCCAGACACAAACCGACTTGCTGCACCAGTATCTTGTTCCACTGACCGAAGAAGCCTTCCAGAGCCTGGAGTACTGTGCGTATCTGCTTGAGATTATTAAGTTATGTCAGCCACGGGTATGGTAGACCCAGGCTGACTCTTGGGGTGACCTGTATGGCTGGCACTGTAGTTCTCAGTGCACCCAGTTTCACGAGGAGGACAGATACCTCAGCTGCCTCGGCACCTTTGTACCACACTAAAATGGCAACCCTGCTTAACAGACCTGAGGCTACACTGGAAGCATTCTGTCATGTGCTTGAGATAATTCTGCTACAGCTGCAAGCTCACATGCACTGGAAGCTGACTTTTTAAGTTCAGTGCCTATCTTCTGCCTGTCTCACCTAGACTGACCCAGTGGTCTCACTCACATGGCATTTAACCTTTTGCAAAGAAGCCAAGTCTGCAACGAGGTGAAAACTTGGAGAACAAGGGATTAGATTAGGATTTCCAACTTAACAAACATTCCTAAATTCATAGTTTTAATGTGTTTATTAAAATAAAAATTTTGGTCAAGAAGGAGACACTCAAAAAGATGATGACGTTTCACACTGTCCGATAGTTTTATCATTAGAAAGACTTCAAAATAAAAACGACCTCTACCAGATAAACCTAGAGCAAACCTTTATCTCTTACCTGCCGACATTAAAACAAACGCAGAAAACAAAGCTATCTCATCTTCTGTCAGGTGCATAGAACATAAACTTTTTCCAAATTCAAACACAAAACTAATGAAGTCTTCACAACCTGCCAAAGAGAAGGTACAGCTCATGCCACATTGTTTAAAACTACTTCAGAGCTACAGAGTTGATGTATTCTGATGGAAGTGAAAAATGGATGTAAAATACTTCACAGGTGAATGGTCTTCTCTCTAAGGACTGCGGAGGGATGGCAGTGAGAGCTCACTCGTGCTTGAGCTTACTACCCCATTCCCATGAGTCCCGAGCTCCCACACCCTGGCAGCCAGTACTCTGAAGGTTTGGCGAGCTGAAGCTTTTCCACATTTGGTTCTTTTGGGGTAAATACGGATAAAACCCAAGCCATTTTCAAGCTCAGAACTGGTTCAGCTTTCTGTTCTAAACGAGACTTTCGCATGTCACTGTGGACTGGAGGTTCAAAACGCGTACTTGAAAAGTGCCAATGTTAAGACTGTCGAGCACAGAGAAGAGGCGGGGGAAGAGAGGCATACAAGGTACGTGCAGGAGCACAGGGAGAAGCCAAGGCCTGAAAGCTTCCCATGCAGGACAGGAACTCTGACTCCTTTCATCCGTTCTCTTGCTCCCGTGGGCGTCAGCCAGGTTCCTGCTGCTGTTACACATGCTGTTACGCAGTTAGTCAAAGTGGAGCCCTGCTCTGAAGGGGACTGCAGCCCGACGGAAGAGGGCTCTCCTCTGCAGATCTCAGCCCCAACCCAGCTTCAGTTTCTGGATGCAGATGGTAACAGATGAAAGCTGTGTTTCACTGGAACCCACGTCTGATACTGGTTCTCTGAACTGTCTGCACTCAGACCTTGTACCTCAAGGTGTTTTAGAAAGGCAGAGAATACTTCAATAACTGTACAGCATTCTCCGCTGCCATATTTTCACTGCCCTCCAAAATTACTTGCATCCCAAATCTACACCTGGGAAATGCATCCTTTTAGCATTAGCAAAAATATACAGGAAGAAACTGAAAATGATAAACTGTGGTTTAATGAAAAAAATTGATGTATAGTATTTTACCTGCAAATAACTGGACTTTGCATATTACAAAACTATTAAAATCTGCAAAACAATAACGTCAGTATATCCAAAATTAGCTTAAAATCTGCTGCCTTTTCCAACAGGATATATAAAATGTTATGCTAGATATGAAACCTGGGCTTCTGTTCTCAACAAGTGTGTCCAAACTGGTCTGCCCTGACCTTGGTGTTGAACGTCAACAGCCAGAGCTCTTTACTACACAGAGGTGAGGTAAGCGTTCTAACTCCTGACATCAGCTTGGCCTCCGACAGAGCCAGCATGACTGCTTACAAAATAAGCAGTGTGAGCTTTGGAACTCTTATTTGAATACTATAGCCTGAATGTTTCAAAGCAGCTGTCCCCTTGCTTTTCCATCTTATTATTTTTATATATATATATTTTTTTTAAGATAGAACACTTGTCATTTTCTTACCTAAGGACTTGAAAACCTCTGGGCTAGCGTACTTGCCATCAAAGTAGACTGTGTTGTTCTGGGAGTCAAAGGCACGGCACATTCTGATGAACACAACCTCTAAAGACCCTAAAACAGAAACAAGGTATGTTTGACTATTTAAGTCGGGACTTCAGTTGCAAGGAGCAAGCGAGGATTTAAAAATCTCCTATGCTCTGCATTCAGTATCAATGGAGTAGGATTGCAGGTTTCTGTGGTGTAACAGAGCACGGTATGATGTGCTAGTAGAATTGAGAGAATTCCCACAAACTCCTTCAGAAGTTTTTGCTAAAGCAACTTAGTTAATGCTAATAAACTCTGACAACTTTTGTTAGAGTAATGAAGTCGCTGAAGTTGAAGCAGCTCATTTAGATTTATGTTCATGAAGCTTTGCCAACTTTTTTCAGTATTTGTAAACTGCATTACTTCTGCATCATCTTGTGTACAACGATCTGGATTTTTACCTTCAAGTATATTATTCACTGCTAGCAAGCCGAACTAAAAAATTTGAATCCAACCTCTCCATCTTTACACATTCATTGCTCCCTTTGCTCGCAATGAAAATTTCATACGTAGATGTGAACTCGTTCTATCCAGAGTAACTAAGAAGGTATAGTACTTCAAACACACACAGACAATTTTTCCCTTGTATTACTTTAAATGACCATTGCACAACGTATGTGTACACGTGTACGCAATAACTGTACACAGGTAACACCTTCCTCAGCCAAAACTAATAGAAGCAGACCTTAAAACTGACTCGCATACCTGCTTTTAAAAGCACAATTTGATCGTTTTGACACAGTTCCATGAAGCCATCAATGCGTTTGGCAAATTCCACCACATACTGTATAGCTTCTGTTATTTTGACTGCGCATAACTGCCACATTACCTCCCTTTGCTGTTCGGGAGAGAAGAAAAATTGAAAAATTACTCATCAAGATTTGGAAAGTAAAGTATTTTCATAAAGTAAAACTGAGCTGAAAAAAACCCGCAGCGTGAATTATCTCCAACACTCTCGGCTACAGTCTGCTTGTAACATGAGGGGAATGGACCTCACAGACAAAGCCTCCCGCGGATGAGTGACGACGCAAACAGGTACGACTTCTTCAGTGGTGTCGGAAGACATCCAGGTCGATGTATTTTTATGTCACAAGCCAGAAATGTCGAAGTATAATGATTCTGGTGATTGCAGTGGGAATTCTGTTCACTGCATCAAAAGGAAATGCCAATTTACACTAGCAGTGCACAATCACATTTTTCCTATCGCTTCTGTATTTTGTGCTGAATGTAAATGATCTAACGAGCTCGTCTTCATAAGGATACACATAGAGATATACACACATGAAGACCATCTTGTTAACAACATAAAGACGGCATGCAATTAGTGATTTTTTTCATGTGTTCATAATAATTCAGAATGAAAGTACCTAATGAGTGGAAAAAAATATATTCTTACAGGTTAAATACTTTTTTGTGGACATGAAAAAAGTGTTCAAAGAACAGCAAGCTTTAATAGTGCTTCCCAAGACAGTTTTCCCAAAGTAGCCGCGCGGTCGTGGCTCATGGGTGGAAGGCACACTGGGAAGACAAACCCCGACTGCATCTCAGTGCCACTGGCGGCGCGGCAGTGCTGTGCTGCTACTCTACAGTCACACCACAGCGGCGACTGCGCAATGGGGCAGCGCGACAGCCGGGCACTGGAGCCTGGAACCCTGACAGAGTTTGCCGTTTATAGGTGCAAAACAGAACACACCACGTCAAATTACAGGACTTGGTGGCTTCAGCTTTTTTTCTTGTTGTTGATCCAGGAGATTACAAATTAAGAAGTGAAAATAATGTGCCACTTGGGATTGAAAAAAAATTCTCTGGTTTATTCTCTTTGTTCATCAACCACAGACAGACAGATTTTGGGAGTGTGGCTTTGCCTTTTCTTGTACCTGTAAAAATCACAGCAGTAAAGGACATCCTAACCGTCTTGCCGCTTTTGACTCTAGCATATTATTTCTCTGAAAACGCACAGAAATGTATGTTCCTGATAGTACACAGAAAGCAGTGAAGAGGTGAATTTTGCAGCATGTTATGGAAATACCACGCGTTAAAGAAAGCGTGCCATAGCTTAGCATGCTCCTATACCTTGTTCTGGTAGTTCTCAATTTCTTCCTGCAGAAAGGTCTGCCACGTGATCTGCTGCAGCTCCTCTCTCAGGTACTGGCAGGTTTCCATGTGAGACTTGGAAATATTCTGTGCCAGGTGTTCTGGAAGACAGACCAGGACGGGCACAGGTTACAGCCGCAGGCGGGCACCCCGGCAGGAGGGGACCCACCGCCGGACAGGCGCTTTCCTCCCACGCCGCCCGACCGCACACGGCCTGCCACCCCGCGATCCCGACCAAGGGCCTGGCCGAGCACCCTGCCAGCCCCGGGAACGTCCTGCCGCAGCTGGGCAGACAGAGCTGGTCCCAGGCCCGGGCCGGGCGGGGGACCCCTCGCCGTGGAGACGGCCCTGCCGCCCACGGGACCCCGCCAGCTCTCCAGAGTGGAGCTGCTGGTGCCTCCAGCGGAGGAAGGGCGGTGGTCACCGCCTGCCCGCGTCTCCACTCTCGTTGTCACAGATACGCCAGCGAAGCACACTCATTGGGGCATCCAGGTAACCGATGGAACACAGTGAAGACTCAGGGGGCGTTTCCTTCAGCTTTAGAGTAGTCACTCAGTTAGCTGCACCTGATCTAAAATTTCCATACAACATTTTAATTCCAGTTAAACTATCTTCCGCTGCTGTGCTTGGTCAAAACACCCACGAGACAGATTTATATTTATTAATAAAACTCGATTCCATAAACCTCCAGGAACACCTTCAAAAGCTTGAACCACATCTCGACATCCGAATTCCACTTCCGCTGTGTCCCTGCCCCTCCCCAAGCAGCAGAGCAGGCGCTGCTCTCGACGCGACGCGCAGCGGCCCGCTGGCTCCTCTCACCCGCTCCGCAGCTGGTGCTGCTGCGGGTCAGGCCACTGAAAAGCAAGGCCTAGAACCACCCAGAACGGTGGTCGCTAACAACATCGGGGTATTTGGAGGGACCTGAGCGTTTGCTCTTCTGTGAGCTTGCTTTGTTTGGCGATGACCAAGCCCAGCGCGTCACAAATGGAACTGCTGGACCCACCGGTCTGTTCGGTATCAGACTGCATTCATAGTCTGATGTAAGATGATACCCGAAAAGTCTTTAACATACAATCTGATTTTACCTCAGCTGTATGTGCTACCTGAGCATCAGTAACGGAGAACGTAGGGTAGTTTATACTCTGGTTGACATCACAGCTTTTATGTCTTTCAGAGCAAATTGTTTTCTTCTTGGAAACATGTACTTACAATGTTTGCTCTCAACTAGCAGCACCTGACAGCATTACACCTGGGCCCTTGTGGGCCCTTGCAGGATATGGAAGGTGAAATACTGCCGTGTTATTCACAACCCTCGGCCTCAGTTCTGGGCTGCATTTCAGCATGCACCTCAATACTTCCATTGAACAGCCACACCTTTCTAAACTGAAACCTCAGTCTGGAAGACAAACATCCTTCAAACATTGTCTGGCAACGTCAATGCTGGGCACCCAAATCACGCTCTGCAGGGTTTAAATGCAAGCACTATATAAATAAAGGTAAGCAACATGACAAACGTATTTCAGGCCAGTGTTCCAAACTGAACACCTGGCCTAAGGAGGAAAAGCCCTTTCTTTTTTCTGTGGGTTTAACGTAGATCCTTTAATAACTCCCACGAGAATATTAACAACCATTTGATTGAGACAGCGCTGGTAGCATAGCCTTTATCCTCATTTTTACTTATCTGTAACTGAAGTTATTTGTACTCCAGCCAGCCACAATATTTTGGCTGTCACAACAAATTATATTGCAGAGAACTGTGTTCTGCAACATAAGGACATTAAAAAGCAAGCCTTTTTGTCTCTTCCTCTCTGCAGAATTTCTGAAAAGAACATAAACTAAAACAAATCAAGCCAAAATTCGTACCATATACTTGCCTCTAATGAAAAAAAAGTTAGCAAGAAGAGAAAAAAAATAACTTGAATACACGATTTTTCAAACTATTCTTAGGTTTCCATAATGGAATAATTTGCTAAAATGTTGCCTAAGCAAGCAGAATCACTGTTTTAAATGCCTGGCTGCTTATATAAGTATCAGAATCTTACAGCCATTTCTCTAATGCCCTGTGTTCCAGTTTGCTTACCACCAGTACACACAGCATGCTCTGATTCGAGTCTCAGATGTTGACAAGTCATAGCTGTGGAATTCAGCCCTGCTGTAATCACTCGGGGAACAGTTTAAAGTAAAACATGCTAATTAGTGTGGTCATTGCAAGGTTCTTGGGGAAACTATCAAAACTTGCCACTTTCAAAGATTTTCTTCAGTATCTGGGGCCGAATTCTCTTCCACCAGTGGCCAGAAGAACTGCCCACAGATCAGACTGGTGCTTTGGTGTCATATTTCCCAGGTACAGGTAAAGACCAGAAGAAAATCAGCCTCATTGCTTTTTGTTAGAAAATAAGAGTATTAAGGTAACGAAAAAGAAGGTCAAATGTTCAAAAATGATCTGCAAATAAAGAAATACTCTGCCTGTTTGCTCTGCAGTAAAAATGAACTTAGTTAGTCAATATTCAAGAGGGTTCTGCTACAAGGACTGAAAACAAAAGCAACACTGCTAGAGCCGATCAGCCACAAGTTCCCAGGATTTTTACTCCAGTTCTGTACGGTGTTCACCACACACCCCAACCAGGGTCCTGTGCAATCCGCAGAAGAGTGCCCGCACATGCTCACAGCTGTACTGAAGCAGCATTCTCGCTATCACCGGGCTACACGTGTCCCTGTAATCCAAAGGGTACTATTAAGACAATTACAATGGAAGCTTTTCTCTCTCATTACCTAATTCTGCCATGGACACAGTTGGAGAGGTCTCCCCATTTGTAAAAGAACAATAAGGGAAGAAGCCCGATGCTGGTGTGTAGTCACATATTGGTTCTGGTTTGATTCCATTAATATCAAGACCCGACTGATCTGGAGAAGGCTGTATGTCTAAGTAGAAGCTGCTAACTGCAGAGTCTGCTTTGCTACCTTCAGGGGTATGCCCATCAATGTAATTACTGAGGTCGTCGTGTAGCTCTGTTAACCCATTGGTGGTGATATTGTACGTTGGTGTTAGTGGTTCTGCCTCTCCTGGTTGCTGCTGATGGTCTCGCTGCTGCTGCTGCATTCGGTGTTTCTGTACCTCCGCGTACAGGCTGTCCCTCTGCTTTTTTGACATTCGACCGAACTTGACAGCTGAAACACAGACACATGACGTATTACATTTCTACAAGTCCACCACCGCGTTTTAATTGGCCTTGGTCTTTAAATACTACATGGAAGGACACGGCGCAAAAGGCAAATCAGCAGGATGGACAGACATACGAGTCATCCTGGCAGTTACAGGTAACACTGCTGCAGCATCTACTCTTTAAAAGGCTGTTTTAACATGCTACTTAAATGGACCATTAGAAGTCACTGGTTTAGCTTAATTCATTAGCTTTCCACTTCTACACGGGAAAGATTTCCTCTTGTGTGTCCACCGACGCTGACAGATGCATCTCTTTGCCATTCAAACCCTACCTAGAAAGGTAGAAGCCAAACCAGAATACTCTGGCCTAAGATGAGCTGCCCAGTTCCTACTAGCTGTATATTCGTACTAGAAATCGAACCTGGAGTTTGGTGTTAACGTGTGGGGTCCATCTCAAAGGGTATCAAAACCAAGCTTTACTGGCACTAGGACCGAAGCATGTCAGAAGAACCACAGAACCCGCTTCCAGTGCAGCTTACTGTGACAAGTAAAAATGTTTACCTGGTGAATTATTGCTAAAACTGCGTGTGTGGGTATACACGTGTGTCTGTGTACACGTGCGTACGTGCGCATGTATGTATCTCTCCACAAAATCATTACTACTTTGAGAAGTATTAGTATTAAGTGTAAGCCAGAAGCAACTGGTTTGCAGCATCCAGGGAATTCCTAGGATTGTGGTATGGTTTTCTGGGACCTGTATCAGCCATAAGAGCCCCATCATTTCAAAAGGTGACTGCCACCTTGTACTCTTCCACAGGAAAGCAGAGGTGTCCAAGTCGTTACACGACCAGCCGCTTCAGGTTTTCAGTTTGATGCGCAATAAAAAAACTAAGACAATAGAATTCAAGAAGCAAATGTTATCTGAAAATAACCTCCTTAATCTGGTCTCACGTACACAAGAGGGATGCATACATGTCTGTAAAACACACAGCGTTGCTGTCACGATGGCAGGGGAAAAGACTGAGTCGGATCTTCCCACTGGGTAAGCGATGGCAGCTTATTACATCTTTGGGGGAGGCGTCCAAGTATCAGCTGCAAACCCAGCTCTGCTCAAGTTACATCAGCTTACGTTTTACAGGGGTGAGTTTTCATCATTACACTAGGGGTAATTTTGAGCTTAATATTAACAGCACCAGAACACATTTTCTTCAGAACTCTATCTTTGAAAAAACAGTGCGCTATTTTCCATTATATTCTTTTCCATTAATATTCCATTACGCATTTTTTCCATTATTCATTACACACACGTTTAAACTTCCCTGTATGTTGTGAAACAGTTCTGATCTGTACCAATATGGCAATCCGAGTGTTACTTGCAACTATAGTATGTCACTTGGAATGAACACACAAAGAAAATACTAATATTAGACTAAAACCCGCATCTTCAGAAGTGACCCATGGCAAAGCCCTTAACTGGGAACTATAGCAGATGAGCAGGGAAAACAGTATATCCAAAAACTTCATGCATGCCCCGATTTATACATATTTATGTGAATATATAGCAACATATAAAAAACCACTCAATGATCTCAACTATCAGCCCAATATACGCACAATGAACTTGCAAATCCTATGGTGTTTCAGTTGAGCACACAGTATACTAAAGACTATCTTACTTCTTGCAATTTGGCTATGTGTTAGCGGAGCTTACCATCTCGAGACATCCCCACAGCAAGGCATTTCTGTAATCGACAGTGCTGGCAGCGGTTTCTACTGGTTCGGTCGATCAGACAGTTCTTCTGACGAGGACAGGAGTACGTAGCATTGCTTTGCTGACTCCTTCTGAAAAAGCCCTGTAATAGAATTGCAAAATACAAGTCACAAAGCTGTTAGCTGGTGGAGCAAAGAAAGACTCCGAAAGGCAGCGTACCTAACTGAAAATAAAGTTCACGTGCACTATGGTCAACTAAAGGAAGTTATGAGTTTTGGTTTGTTTTCGTCTCCTGGAAACAAACAAAAACAAGTAACTAGTAGGAAACAGTTCATAAAAAAGCGTTCTGACGCATCAAGGAATTACACAGTTTTTCACTGATGTTAGAGATCCCGTATTACATACAGTACACTAATTCTTTCTAAATGAGATAAAACTAATCATAACCCTAGAGTTCCTTGATTTCCCACCTTTCCTGGATCAGCACAGATCTCTAAAATAGGGCAGATTCCCCAGCTGCCACTCTGTCCTGCCCTTTGTAGAGGACAATGGCAGGCTCTGATGCTCAGCCTCACCAGGGTATGTCTGTGTTTAAAAATACAGAGCCAGACACTGAGCAGTTCCTTCTACAAAGAACAATTTTTAAAACTGTTTTTTGCTTAATTATTTTGATGCTGACAACTCAGGTTTTTTCCAGCTTGGCACAGGATTTAGACTTTTAAGGAGTGAGCTGAAACCGTTTTTACATATTCTCTCTTTTCTGAGTCAAGTGCAATGGGTAGCCCGCCTCCCAAGAAAGTCAGCGCTGGAAGGTTAGGCAATAGTCGCAGCTTGGCCCTCTCCACCAGAATGGTGCATGTTATTAACCATTACGCCAGCTGTTTGTGTTGAAGTTCATTTGATCTTTTTGCCACAGACTGTCCAAACAGAAGCTGGTGCGTGTGTAATACCTACTTCACAAGGATTCTACGAAGATCTAGTCATTCTAAACAGGCATTTAAGATCAGTGAGCACAGTATTTGAGTTTTGTGTTGCCACATAATGGATTAATTAACAGAGCTGCAGAGAAAATACTTCCTCGGAAAGGCTGGGCACCTTTTAATTAAAGCTGGACCTTTACCAATTTTTTATTTATTCAAAGGCCACGTGCTAGAGCCCCTCAGCACATGCACGCTCTGTCCAGACCCAGCAAAGACTTCTGCAGGACAAGTAAGAGACTTCCCAGCAAGTGTCTTGCAGGTAGAAACACGACAGAACACTGAGATAAGGTCCCCTCGCTCCATCTTATGAGGAGGGCACCAGTCTTTGTCAAAAAGTATTGCATGTACTGAGCTCTCATGGAGCGCATCTCATCCTAAAAAAACCCTGCAATACCACGGAAATTTCTAGCATTCCAACACCATGACCGATCCCTCTGGAGGAACCAACTCTTAGGTGAGTAGATAGCTTAATTCCCAGTTCTGTTCGCGCCCTTGGCGCAGCCTGTCCCTCCCGTGCGAGTGCACACACGAGTGCAATGCGATTCACTAGAGAAACAGGGCTGGGTGTTGACCCGACCTGCGCCTACTGATCCAGGGTCTGCATCTCTGCATTATCACTCCCTTAAAATGCCAGTTCTCCGAACACTTGTAACAGTTGTGCTGAGTGACATGCTCGCACACGAACTGCCACGCACTGAGATCCTGAAAGTCAGCTTAATCAATCTGTAAAATGCACCCGGCCCAATAACCTCAAAGATCTATAGGTTTTCCTTTAGCTGGGACGTACACCGAGTCCATATTGCCAGTCTGGCACGTTTCTCTCTATTAAGAATATTCTTGTCGAGCTGAGGATTATTTTTAGTATTACCATGGAGAAAATACCGGGCTGTTTACTTTTCCAGACTTTCCCTGGAGACGCAGCTGCTCAATACATTTTAGTGTACAGTACATCAGTGAAGTTACAGCTCGAAGCTACATTTTCAATAGAGCAGAACTGCCTGAAACTGTGGCCTTTAAAAGCACTTGCACTTTACAAACCAAAGATGTAGTAGAGCGCTTTTTAAAAACAAGCCCTACAACATCATGTGGGGATGTTGAAAACATCAGCAGGAGATAAAGCAACCCCCTCCCCCCGCCGCACCTTGCCTCAAAATTCAGAAATGAATCTAAACTTGTCCAGAGCTCACATATACACACAGCTGAAATTTCGGATTGAACTGACAATGTAGTGAAACTTTACTCTCAAAGCTCCTTTATATCGCTCTCATTTATTTGAGAGCTTTCTAACCTTTTGGTGGTTCTTGGGCTCCCCTATCATTCTAAGACACCTGAGAAAACCCCTATTACAGGAGCCTTCTATAAGTTAATATATTTTCTTCCTAGGTTGTTCTTTCTCCACCCCTTTATTAGCAGGAGAGACGCTCCATTCTGTTGTCCTGTTTCCTCGCTTTTGCCAGAGGCACAGAGCTAGCCGCATTTTTTCCACCAGGAAGGAAGAGGTGGATGCATGCATGGTAACACATGTACACGTTCAAGCATTATGCAAACCAGCCCAGGCCACGTGCTTTTAATTGCATGCATGTTCCCAGACTTTATTTCACATCCAGGCGACCGCCTCGTGGGCCACAGGCAGAGTGGACCCCTCTCCATCACGCGCANGNACAGAACAGTGCTGCAGCCGGACCCANTGCCACGGTGCGGCACGCTGGCTGGCGGCACAGCCCGCAGCAAGGGCTCCGGCAGCGAGTGAGCGCGGGGAGCCCTGCCTGCTCCTGCCCCAGCACGAGGACCCAGCCCATTGCGATGCGGCGGCACTGAGCTTTGCCTGGCTCCCTCTCGACGCAGATGTATTAATGCAGTGCCAGAAGAAGAGCAGAGCAGACTGCAAGCCACAGTTTCATCTCTGCATTTCAGACTCCTATTTATTTATAAGACAATATATGTTTTTTCATATGCTGCCAAGAAATCAAGTTTGGGAAAAAAAAGGGCGCACGAACTTTTCATGTTCAAGTCAGTCTGAATAACAACTTGATAAAAAAAACCTCTGAAATGTAAATAGCAGTTTTTGCAAAGTCTATTAATAGCGTCAGTAACTTCACCGCTCAGTGGCTCGGCATGGCAGACGCTGGTGCCTAAGCTCGCTGCTCAGCAGGGGAAAAGCCAGTTGGGCTTCCCCCGTGCCCCTGACGGCACCGCACAGGCTCCCTCTGTGCTGCCGAGCAGCCCGAAATGCTGATCTCATGTTTGGTCTTTTGACAAATTTTCATTTAATGAATAGATTCCTACAGTTCATTAACATACCCACTTCCACTTCTGTATACACATATGTCTTAATTAGCTGCTCATTGACTGTTTAATCACAAGAAAACAGCTGACAGCTGCCTTGCTGCATCCTAATGGCAGGCGTTTTGGAATGACTGTATGTGAGCCTGAGACAACAAAGGCTTATTCATAATCCCATGATTTATGGCTAATACTTAAAGACTTCCATGTATCATTAAGTTTTGCAATATTCTGAGCAATTATCAATTAGGTGGGGGGGTTCATTATTCTACTGTTTTCTAAAGCAAACTGTTGCACATTTTCTTCAAAGAAACATCAGAAAACACACTGCCATGTGATAGACAGGTGAACACTAAAATTGGATTTTCAATCCTTGTATGACAATGAGCACACATTTTGATTGTAAAGGGAGGAGAGTGCTGCGACACTGTTTAATAAACTTTGTTAATGAAGTATTCGATAACAAAGCTTAGTGCCACCGAAAACAAGAAAAAAACGTTCAGTTTTATATACGTAATAAATACAGGAGACTGTTTACCAGGCTACACAAGGGTTCTGACTAGCCCTGTCTGTAACACAGCTCATCTTCTAACATGCTGTGCTTGAAATTGGCTCAGCCAAAAATCACAAAAACTTCGAAAGTGTGAATTCGAGGTAACTGTTTGCGATGCCAGTATGAAAGTCCACGTTCAACAGAGTAATGAAACACTGGCTAGTAAAGAATGAAACGAATGGACAAAAGTAACGCAGGACAAGGTGGGAAGTGACAATACCCCAGGTCCTGTTTTCTGAAGGAAGAAACACAGACATTCCTCGTCGTTACAATGGAGAAGCCCATCTCGGGTCTCAGAGACAGTGGAGACAACAGCCAGTACCCACACACCTTTGGGTGTGGGTGAAACGCCCAGCAATGCTCTGCGCAGAGGGCTGTACAAGACCAGCTACGCAGAGCCAAGCAACAAGAGGTCCCCGCTAACGCACTTGAGGGGCAGCCGGGCACGAGCTGACACTGTTGACGCAAAAGCCAGTAACTGCACCTGCAAAAAACTGCCCTTTTCCCGCATTATATGTTGTATATTGGGTATCAGCAACGGTTGGATAGAAAAAAATCCTCTTAAAATTTATTTTCTTTCTAATAAACCACAGGAGCCCTCCTAGATAAAATATAAAGCAGAGCCTTGCTAAAAACTTGATTTTTTTTACTAGAGGGAAAGAAGTGGAGGGGGCGTTAAATTTTGCTTACTAAAGGCAGATCCAAATTCAGCTAAATAGGTTGATGGGTTGGGAGTACTCAGTGATGTTTGTGCAAAACACAGTCACCACTTCATAAAACCAGCTGGTAACATCACAGCAAGGTAGGAAATGAAAACTTCAAGAAACGCTAATTGGCTTCGCTATAGGTCTTCAACTCTAGTTATGTAAAACGTCATGTAACAACAAAAACTGGTCAGAAACCTTTCAGTTATGTGAAATGCATGGGTCAAAGCGGGAGAAGAGCAACAGGGTCAGCCAAAGTCAACTCGACAAGAGCGTGTCTGTGATTTCATACACGATGCAGATGAAGATTGCAAAGTAGGTCTCTGAAATGAAAACTTCACTTCAGGGTTTAAGTAAATTGTGCTTCTGGTGGTTATTAGTATTTAATGTTACTAACTGAAGTGTTACTGTGTGAAGTTCACACCAGAGTGGAGCGACATGCAGAAGAGCGGACGACAGCCGACTGTGCTGCTGCTGCTGCTGCCTGTGGATGGCTCCCGACGGGCCGGGCAGCAGCCGCGAGTTCCCTCCGCGCGACCAGGGCCCTGGTCCTGCAGTCTGACGCGCACGGACGGGCTCGCGGGTCCTTCGCAGAGCCAGCCCCACCGCTCTGGGGCTGTCTGCTGGCGCGCAACATCGGCTCCAGGAACCAGGGCGCGGGACCGGAGAACTGGGTCTTCATAGCAAAGTGCTTTTTACAGAAGAAGGTTTAGCGTAACATGAAGAGCGATGTAAGCGTGCTCAAACCTGCAGAGATCATAGCCACAGAAAAGCTGGGAAAGAAAACACGCCGATACACACCTGGCTCATTTGGCAGAAGCCAAGCCATGCCAACTTTTTCACCAGCCAAAATAGTTCTGTTGGGTGAGACCTTGTTGACGTTACTGTGGAAGAGCGCAGCACAAACAAAATCCATCTGCCACAGCAGGGCATTTCGTATGCTGTCTAGGCCGCGACCCTGTGGCCCGTGCCCACTAGCACTCCCCTATCTGTCACTGCTTGCGGGTCACCTGGGCTCTGGCATTAAAAGCAGAGTGAGCTTCAGAGTTACTCCCCTCCTCACAGGGCAATACCTTTGTTAACTAAGTTGACATTCATGGGGTTTCAAATTCTGCCTGAAACCGTGTGGCTGTAAAACTTTATTCTGCTACCCCAAGAGAAGGGGAACATGCCTAACTTCATTCTTTGGGCCACTGTCTTTCCTACTCACACACGCTCTGCTTTCAAGGTTTGGGTGGGTTTCAGCGTGCCGAGCGTACTTGCCTCTCGCCTTCCCTTCTGAACTTTCCCACCAGCTGACCGTTCCGGTGGGATCCTCAGAAGCAGGCCGAGGACTGCACAGGGCTCCCAGAGAACTCCGGTTATACGGAATTCGGAGGAAAAGCATTTGTTCCAAAACGTAAGGAACGGCACACGCGTTTCTCACACTCAGGCTACTACCTGTTCCGACTCCTGGGGGTACACACAGGACTCTTCTCCCAGTGACTCACATTGGTGTTTGCTGCTGGGAAAGCACAGCCCCTCCAACGGAGGAATGCTCGAGGGATACGCCTGTCTCTCCCGCAGTGCCCAGTGCCCACCCGCTACGTACTAACTGGTGTGACGGCAAGTACGGTGCACTCTGTCGCAGCCGTCCTGCTGCCTTTGGTGGGGGCTCCTCTCACACACAGGCTTTCCAAGAAGGCAAGGCCAAAGCCCTGCACAAAGAGGAAGCAAAAGGCAACACGGCTGGCAGCTTTCCTCTCCTTCGGCAGCCTGCTCCTGCTCCGCAACAAGCCGTGCTGAGAGGGGCCTGTTGTCTGCACAGACAAGTGCCAGCACCATGCCAACACCAGTCTGCTGACAACGATGTCCGCCACAGATCCTGAGGCAGTCTCTCGGGTACACTGGCTCCAGACCATTCAAGGATAGATCAGGTCTTGGACCTTGAACATAACAGTACTCTGACAAGGTAGTCCTGCAGTGGAATTCTCACCGCAAATGTCTGCCACTTCACACAGCTTTAGTTTGATAAGCGCTGCCCAACCATGTAAAGCTGAAAAAAAGCAACCACATTATTAACCATGCATTTTTAGTACATTTCTTGCATATTCCATAGCAACTGCAGTTACAAAGGGCAGAAACTGCTGTCCCCGTATCACTCAAATTCTTAGATTTCCCCCTGCCTTCCTTCTTACCAATACTTTTATGAGACTGAGACAATGCGTTAACGAAAATGCACGAATCTTCCTTGGAAAAACACAAAAGAAATCTCTACAGCGTGAAAGCAAGGAAGTCACTTCTTGAAGATGAGTGGTATTATCAAGCATGTCAGGAGAGCAGACCAAAAACTGCCATAAATTCTTCACATCTGAAGTGTAGATTAACAGTGGAGAACCTATCAGCATGGGACTGCAACACGTACACCCACGAAGCAAGCAACAAGCTAGAGCAGGGCCATGCACACCGTGTCGCTCCCAAGCTAGCACTGTGACTCCGCACTAGTGACAAAAAGGAGTGATCAGCTTCACCATACTCTGGCCTAGCGTCAGCATTGTCCGATTTAATTCTTGGTTGTGAGAGACAAACTAAACAAAATATGAATACTTCTAGAGCAATCCTGGTTCACTAGTTACTGAAGGTACAAATCCAAGAAAAAACCCAAAGCTCAGACCTTACACAGCGATGGTTGCATTGCAAGGAGTAGGCACTGCGTCCGGGAAGGCCTGAGTATGCTTTACACCAGCAGCATGTGCTATTTGTGCAACACCATCTTCCACCCCAAACAGAAGAGAGTTATAACTACAGCAGATCACAAAAGAAAACTGAGAAGTCGGAGAGCTCTGGCATATCTCAACACAGCTTCTCAGTAATTTACAAAGCAAAAATGGAGAGGGAGATTCCAGGCAGCCGTGAACTCCCTTCTCAAGTGAATCCACACAACAGATTCCTTGTGGCATGGCAGAAACGGATCATCCTTCTGTACTTCTGCTTATTCACAGAGAGACAGTTTACGGCACACACAGCACAACTCCATAGTTTTTTAAGCTTGTCCTGAAATACATGTGTGTATGTGACAAAAATGCCCTATTTAAAACCCAGATAAAAGCAGTACTTCAGAATCCCCAGTTGATTTCATATTCTTTGAAATGGAATCCAACGACCCAACTGTCGCACACTGCTTGCTCTTTAAAAGAGGAAGAAAATAATCACTATCAAAAGGCTAAATGCTGTTTTAAGACTTAATATTTTAGCAGCTTACCTTGCAGCCTTCACATGTAATGACACCATAATGGATTCCTGATGATTTGTCTCCACAGATCTTGCATGGAATAATTTCAATTTGAGCTGCAACAGAAGCACGCAACCAGTTAATTACATTTTCTTTTAAACACCTTATAAAAGCATTCCCTGATCAGCATTTGTACAGTGAAAACTAATAACCTGCTAAACATTATACTGCATTAACTATTCATTGCTGAGCTGCAAGGGTCCCCTAGAGCTTTGGAGTAAATTATGGCTGCTCGTTATATAATAGCTTTTGGGTTATTAAAATGGGTCATTTGAGAAGGTGTTTAAGAACCCACAAGAAGGCTCGAATCAGCATTTCAAAGCCAAAAAGAATAGGAGAGTTCACATATTGGCCAAAGAGCTAAGACGACACTAGGAAGGTTTCTTCCAATCTCTTTGCTTTGAGACTGCAGAAGGTAATTTTTAAGTTTGCCCTGCCTGAAAACGAATGCAACAGCTTTACTGGAGGGGTCACCATCATGCCACCCAGCTCTCATGTCTGGATGATCCAGAAGAGAAGCAACAACGTAAACAGCAACTACATTTTCTACAAGAAAACCAATGTTCACATATCTGAATTGAAAGGGAGTTATCAGTACACATTTGTTTATTAGCTACCATAGAAGACACAAGGGAGGAAAATACAGCAGTATTCTAGTCGACTTACAGCAACCAAGGACTCGGTGCAGTCTGGAAAAAGATGGAGAGGTACGCAATATGAAAGCCCTGATTTTTTAAGTTGAACTTCATACATATAAAACATACCTACCAAATTCAGTTTCGTGTGTGACAAAGCTCTCTGCATCTCTCTCTAACTCACAGCACCTTCCCACCTGAATGCATGGGCGTAAGAAGGGACTCTGGGTGCTCAGCAACCCCTCTGCACCTGCTGTTGGAGTACCTGGCTGCAGCCATTTTGCTAGGGAGTCTCTTCGGACAGGAGCACGCTGAGGCAGTGCGTTACAGTACCACAGACCAGCAGCCCACATTTTACATGCACTTGCATGTATCCAGGCAAACACAGACCGTATGCATTAGGTAAATAAGATCACCACAAAACCCCAAGCAAGCACCTTCTTGGCTGTAATGGTGTTAGGATCAGGCTACATTGGTTTTCCTGAACCAGCTTAGTCCAAGCAGGAGTACAAATGCAACTCTTGCTATGAGTATCACTGTGACATATTAACACGAAGAAGTGCTGTCAATCGCCTGCGAGGAACTGAAATCCACCCATGAGATGCCTGGTTGTTTCAGAGAGCTTTTATTTCAGCCAGCTGACAGCTATCCAGACTGTGACAATACATAAAATAGCATCTAATACAATCTTAAAATGCATTAGCTTAACTTCCGTTGTCTGCTTAACACTGTTTTCAAAAAGTCATGTCCACTCTTACAACCGCTGCTTTTTACATGCCATCAAATCCTAACTGACTGCTCCCTACAGAACAAGGACCACCTCCCACTGCTGCCATGTGCTCCGTTTCATTGCAGCCCAACGTCACAGCTCAGGATCAGGCCAAGACTGTAAGGTAACTATAAACTAGAAGATCAGAAGACCTCCAGCACAGCACAGACCGTGCTAAAGTCCTCCTTCACAGTATTCTGCAGACACCAGGAGCTATGCCGACCACAGCCGCTGCGCAGCACAGAGCGGTGCTGGCGTACTCCCAGGAAGCCAAGAGCAGCCCCAAGGCCTTGTCCTGCTGCGTGACGCAGCGCCCAGCAGCCATGGGACTGCAGTGCTGCTTGCCCGACAGCTCCGCACCGGCAGCTTGCCAAACGTTGTCATTCAGCAGGACACCACCTGCATCTGCTCCCACTGTGAGGGCCTCTGCGTTCCCAACCTTCAGTCCCCTGCCTTCCCTGCCTCAACAAAGCGATGGGCTGACATTAAAAGGTCTGTTTAGGACACTCAAGGAAGGAAGTAGTTCTTCCCTGCAGTCCTCCAAAAACTGTTTTATTTTCACTTTGCTCTCAGCTAACACATTAAACACAATGGAGCGGGCAGTGAACTAATAAAAGGGAAAAACAGAGTGCATGCTATTTTATTAATGCGTTACATTAATTATTCTTTAAGCATCATATGTTTATGAACAAAGCTTCCAGCAGAAAGGGCAGCATAACCTGACTTTACATCAACAAATTGAATGGCAGACTGAAATTCACAGAAGCTCAAAAATTGTAAAACGTGCAGTTCAAATTCCGAGAGCAATCCTGTGGGCAAATTCCAGAATGGATCTGCCGATTCCCAGCTGTGTCTTTTCAATTTATGATTATTTTTCTACTCTGCTACCATGAATAGGGAGCCCTGAAGTCCTTTGACAGGGTAGTGACAAGGCTAATCTCACCAGCTACATGGCAATGTATTTTCGACTTTTCACTTTTATACACTTAATTACTGCCTTATTTTGAATAGGTATGATATAATTGGATCCTGTTTATCTACCATCTCCAGCACATTAGCTAAACGACCCATGAAGCTGGTCTACGCAATCTCTGTTTCTTAAGCGCCGGGACATTTGCAGAGTGTTTCTGAAGGAATGTAACATGCCTTCAAAAGTGATGGCCTAAAGCTAGGTTACTAATAGTCTAAAAGGTGCCATAACGAGTCCCAAATGCATTTTCCAGGGTGCTTTACTGTTCGAAGAGAATCTCCGCAGATTCACAGGCTCCAGCTGTGCCAGCGTTTGCTGACCACTGTGTGTACGAGCAGCGGCACCAAATCAGGTATAATTTTAGAATTCCAGATTTCCTTCTATGTACTACTTCAAGGTACTTACTTCCAATTAAGCACGCAGCATTTGAAACTTCAGCTTCTCGATCCACTCTGAGCAACAGGACAGTGGGATGAAACGCAGAAGCATAAATCGCTTGGGACTGCCGCAACCCATCGTATCACAAATACGATGCACGGCAAGGCACCAGATCCATTCCTGCTCCACGTGGTTGCCTCTGCAAATCCACTCATTGAAACGGAATCCCTGTCGCAAGTCCATACACTTTCCATACAGCATGAAAGGACTTACATACTTTAAACTTACTAAATGCAAATTGCGGGTGCCAAGATAATGCATTTTTCTTACAAGGGTGAAAATATTTTCCCCACTTTTAACTTTGACATGCAAATATGTACTTGCTAAAACCTTGTTCTTATGCAAACAAGGCAGGTGGGAAATATTTTTACATGTGAAGAATATGCTCCAACTTGGTTTTTCACATTCCCAGGGTTACTTAAAGCTTCCTACTGTGCTCACATTAATTGTACCTGTTCTGTGCTTACATATATTTATACAGCATATTTTCCAAGATTATATAAAATACTCTAATTCATGCTTTAGACTAGAATTAGCCTAAATTACAGTTTACAATTTCTGTCTCCTGGGGTGGTGCTCAGGCTGATTCTGGTTTGTGCATGAGCAAATTATTTCTTAAATTTGAATTGCAGGAAAAAAATGAACTCTTGTGGTTGCTTAGAAACCGCTGCAGATACCCAGGTGACCGATGTAGTTTGTATTCCCAGATTAAAGGCCTAAGAACCTTTCACACCCTGAAATAACAGTGCTCTAGAATACTACCAGGATGTCCTGTGCCAAAGGCAGCAATGAGCAGGGATAAAAACCACCAAGTGCAAAAAAAGGCAAGCGCAAGCACAGAGACCCAGGCAAGCATCGAACCAGATGCTACAGAAACGGCTCTTGAGAGAGAGGAATGACCACTGAGGGCTGGAGGTGGTAATCGTTACGAACTGATGCCACAGCCAAGGAAAACTCGCCTCCACAGGAAAGGGCATCTGACATCCACCGAGATCTCTCAGCACACGTGACTTCAACACAGAGCTCTTTCTCTCACTGGAACGCCCGGTAACCTTCCCTCTGCTGTAATCTCACAGGATCTTCAAACCGACTGCAGGCTCTTTGGTTTGCTCAACACGAGACAGAACAGGAACTTCAGCCCACGTACTACAGGGGAAAAAAAAGCCCGCGTTTTTCCTCTGAACCTTTCTTCTTCTGCCACGCACTGCCTCTTGCCTTGGCGATGCCTGAAGGAGCTCCGGTATGCTCCAAGCACACAGCTGCCTCCACCTAACTCCTAGGGAACACGCCTACCCGATGGCCAGCGAGAGCACCAAACCGCAGAACAGTATGCCTTATGCCGCCCTACTCCAGGCCTTCGCTGCCTCCCCCAGATCCACAACACTTTCACCGGGCTGGCCTGCCTTTTTCAAGCTCCCTCCCCTCTTCATTAATCCCCGCATCATGGAATGCTGCTTTATCCCTTATCTGGTTTGAGCAGCAGAGGAGGAGAGAAATCCAGTTCTGTATTTGGAAGCACACGCTCACCATAATCTTTAGTTTCTAACTCCTTGGGCAGACTCCAGTCAGGACAAGAGCCTGTACAGTCCAGTAAAGCACGGGGCATCTTCCTCCCCAGTTCTGCCGTTGACTTGGAAACACACTGAGCCTCAACACAGGAAAGCGTATTACCAGTCCACCCTGAAGAAAACCTTTTTCAAAAGAAAAAATTGTTTTCTGAAGACAGAAGTTTTTTCCTCCCCACTGTATGGGAATGAAATGTTTGTTTCTGGTGAATTAATTGTCTTGGGGTAGAAAAAGGTTTTTCCCACTCCTCCTCCTGCTTTCATACTATTATTTTAAAATTGTACATTCACACAGATCACGTTATATTTTCCAATTCACAACGGGAATGAAATCCCAGATTCGGTATCCTGGGAAGGGCTCTTCAGTGGCAGCAAAAATTGGTCCCCATTCCTGCCTTTTAGGTGAGATTCGCCTAGCTGACCTGAGCTATCTTGAAAGTTGGGTAATTAGTTGAAGTTAATTGTCTTGTCTACTTCTAGAGTGATGAGGAAGGGAGGGAGGAAGAAACAGAGAGGGAGAAAAAGAAAGGGAGGGAGAAAGCAAGAAGCAAAAAGGGAGAAGGGGCATGATTCATCTCCTTCAAGACAAGTGAGATGAGCCCCTGAGCCAAGATGCCTCCTCTCCACCCACCAGAGAAGGAATTTAATGACGCCTTAATCACAAACCTAACTTTTAGAAGGTGAAAGTCAGGTGAATCCTACTGCCTCTTACCAGTTCTGAACTAAAAAATTAGCATTTTCTGGAAAGGAAAACCTGTGTATGAGCTGCTCCCTTGTACTCCCGTGGTACAGAGGGTCCCAGTCGCGTGTGCATGCCGGCACCACTGAGGGAAGAGCATTTCTGGGGAGTTCCTCATCACGGCTCCCACCCTTAGCTCTCAAGGCAGCAATACCAAGAAATTCCAGGTATACACATTCCTTCTTACTCAGTAAAGATGGAGTTAAGCACATACTGGTTAGTCTGCCACACTGGTCTCTATTTCTTAAAAGCTCTGCGGGCACCGAGTGTCCTTCTCCGATCCACCAGCTTTCTAGGGAAAGCACCCGAACCCAAACTGCTAGCTGGACCGCAGGCCTCCCTCGCGGCTAGAGGTGGGGTACGTACCACAGCCAGGGCTGCGGCTGGGACCTCCTGCGTCTCCGGGTACCGCCCAGCAGTTCTCCCTTCTTTGACTGCGAGCAAGGTTTTAGTTCCATCCTCTGAGTGGGGCTGGCCCGTCCTCCACTGCACTGGGTACGCACAATTCTGCAGCCAATTCAGAGGGGCTTTGAAATAAATGATACGTACACAAACGGGGCTAACCTGCTTCTTAAGGGATGCAGTTTGTGCCAGACATCACTGCTAGTGCTGTTTGCAAGTATATTGATTAAATTAGGAGGCATACATATTCACTGACATATTCACACATATTCATTGACTCCAACAAGGATACTGCATGTAATGTGGTATTTAAAGCAACATAATATCTGATCACAAACTGAATTAACAAGGAGTGATTTTACTATATAATATTCTAATCTTCCTGCATTTTCAGCTTCATTACTGAAATAATTTGCTCTGTCATGTACCCAAAGTAATTTGTGCAGGGTGCAAATTACTTGCCTCCGCACACCTGCAGCTCACCAACACGGCAGTTCCATGGAACGAGAGCCAGCGGCAGCACACCTCTGCCCACTCCATCAATACACTGCGTTAAGGGACCATCTGTCCGCTCATGTATACTAAAATACTTCAACCCCGTGTACTTCTAAGGATGATGGCTGGTTGGTAGATGTCTGAGGCATTTTTAGAACACACAGTAAGTGTTTTGATCAAGAGCTGATGGAATTTACCTGCCCGCCCCTTGTGCAGAAGGTTTGTTTATTCTATATACAATCCCCACCATAACAGCCTTCTGGCCTCAGGCAGGCCTGCTGGAGATCGCAGTGATACAGCCAGTAACAAGTAGCTCCCAAGGACTAGCAAAGCCTGGTATCCTAGAGATTCGTGTCTCTTGGGTGGATTGACTGAGGTCCAGTAAGGCTTAAATTCCAGCAGAAGCCTTCCCAGCACATGGGACATTCCTTGCACCTCCCTCTCCTCTACAGATTCTCCTGTCTAGAGGCGAGCTCAGGCTGCTTGGTGTCCCTCAGTCAAGTACCAGTCAGCTATCTTTCTGGGTACGTTTTTCAATTTTCACAAACGTGTAGCAACACATCTTTGGGGCTGCTGATGCTTTTGAGCTTGGCTGAAATGGTTTTGGGAATGGGCAGGACTGGGGTGATGGGCAGAAAACCAAATACAAACAACCTCTCCAAGCCTTGTTTCCTTAGGAAATCCCACTAGCAATCAAATAAAATAAATACTGAGGTTATGATGGTACAAATCCTTTGAAGTCTGTGGGTGTGATGGGTGGAGTAGAAATGAACATGGCCACCAAAGTATTAATTAAAGTATGAGCAACACCTCAAACACACAAGGCAGAAATGCTGCAATGCCTAGACTAGATCCTTGGGCCTGAATGCAGCTGGATCTCTCTCAGTAGGTCACCCCAAAACACTAAAAACATTTGGCCTCAAAGAGTATCAAAGGAGATGCACGATAAATAGTACGAAACAACCTGAGCACTTTTGGGGCTTGCAAGACTGACTTTTAGGACGAGATCTAAATTACATCAACCTCTGTTACTGATGTGGACACGTCAAAGGGAAAAGTGCAGTAAGAGCTCATATTCTCATGCCAGGATCACTGACATTTATGTTTGTTGTTTTACTTCAAGAGATTTTACTTACACAAATTTTAATTTGAAGACCTAAAGCTTTGCTATTACATGAAGCACTGGCTTCAACAAAGACACTTTAACGCCTAATGAAAGAAGGCTGTATGGAAAATGATATGGATACGCTAATAGGCAAAACTGTTCCTGCAAAGTTCTTGCGGTGAGGTCTCTATGTATATTTTTAAAGTTACAGTCAAATAGAAAATTGCTGAAAAATCTTAACAGATCATTGTAATAGTCTTAATTCTTATACAGAAAAATTAAAACAAAAATAAATCTAAACACAAACAATCTAGGACTTCTGCAAGTGTTTAGGAGCACAAGCAAGCTAAAAACTGATTTAGGATTTTCAGAGGAACACAGGGAGATGATGTTTGCTCCCTCTCCATCACGTGTGAAACACTAAGTGATTTTTATTTTCCTTCTGTGTGTCTTGTATCTCTCCACGGTCTTGCCTTTATCTGTCCAGAAATATTCTCCTTCTTCTTTAACCCAGCAATGCAACTTGGTATCTCAACACTAGGATCCCCAAGCAACTGAAGACGTATTTTTCCTTGTACTTCTGAGGAAAAAAGACCAATAATCTAGTTTGCAGCTTGCAGCTGAGGACTAGATGATTTGATTTCCCTTGCTGAAGGAATGACAGGTAGAGACGACTTCACCTTGGGACTCTGGTCACGCTATGAAGCCATACCACAGACCAAACTGTAGTTATAAAAGCACTGAACTACAAGCTGAGGATCAGGACCTGCTGACCCAGATGCGTCCAGTTGTCCAGGAGCACAGCAAAGTAGGTCTCTGGTGAATCCATCTCTCGCTACTTCCTGGGGCACACAACTAACATCTTCCCGGTTTGTGAAGTCTAGGGAGCTCCGTAAGCTCCAGCTTTGTCACTACTTTCACGAACTCAAACCAAATAGAAATCAAGAAGACGGCTGAAACGCACACCAAGAGATGCATGCTGTAGCAAGACAGAGAAAAATGATACTCTTCTGTGGAGGAGGCAAAACCAAGCAAAACTGAAGCACTAACGCTGAATACACATTCTATCTTTTTATAGTGGAGAGAAGATTCATTCACCAGACACAACACACAGGCTCAGTAACCAGCCACAGAGACCCAGAGACCCAGCTTCGTGGCAAAGAAGCAGGCTGGGGAAAGAACATAGGGAAAAGTGTTGCTATACAACGGCCCGTCCCATGCATTGCAAAACCAAAGCATTTGAAGACTAGTTTGATTATTTCAATATGGTCAGAAGAGACTTCCAAATTTCATGAAACACCAGTTTTGTCCCATAATATTTTGACTTCTCACTTTCTTGGTGGTTCAGGTGCTTACAAATAAACATTTAACCATTTTATCCCCCTCCTCTTCTCTGGCTGAAAATTAACAGTAGTTATACTGGCTATGATGAACACGATTTGGAGTATGATTAAATTTGAAGACCAGCCTAAATGTAATTCTTGTTAAATAGAACATTTCAGAAAAGCAGTTTTTCACAAGAAAACAAAACACACTGACACCATGTGACTCTCTCTCATGAAATACAATGTAGCTTTAACCAAAGCCCTGAAGGGCATGTCAGGAAACAGATACTGTACTCCTCATTCTAATGCTGCCGAGCTGTGTGAACCAGGACTCTAGCTAGCTAAGTGTCTCATTTTCTCTATCTACCTAATCAGGATAATTGTCCTTTATCTCTACCTCTATCTACAGCTATCTTAGGTGACTGGTACTTCCTGCCAGATCTTGGGTCTTGGTCTTGTGACCCAAGAAACTAGCGAGCAGACCTCCAGACAAACAAATCTGGCGTTTTGCTTTGCTTAGATAAAAGTTACCACAGAACTATGCAACAGGACTGCTAGCCCTCTGAGTTTTGTTAGCTTCCTTTTTCAACCTGTAAAAACGAAGCTGGCAGGTTTAATTACACAGCTACAAAACACTGCTCTTGACAAAACTACACAAGACACAAGTTTTCAAAGCAACACAGGTGTGAGCTATTACCACAGTAACTGGCAGCACTAACACAAACAACAAACACAACACAAACTGTGTTTCTGCAGGATTCTAGAGTTCACTCGGGTTTTGACAGCCCTCATTTCTTCCTACAGACAACCACTAACCTTGGGCATTTGTGCAGAGTAACCCCTGCAGCAAGGGCACACGCACAGTTCAGCCGTGACACAACCCACACCACGCCGCTGTGCTGCTAGAGCAAACCAGTGCATACTGGCCATCAAATGGAAACCAAGCAAACCAGAGACGGGAGCTGGCAGGCCAAGATGCACGTGTACTCTGAGGCAGGGAAAAGTGCCCTTCTACACTCCTTCACACTGAGGCTTCTCGTAGTCTTTGCAACTTATTTTTTCTCTTAGATTGGGAAAAGCAAATCTACAGCATTTTCTCCTTCCTGGTGTCTGTATGTTGGTCTTTCATTCTGCAGCATTAATGGAGAGGAAAACAGACAGTGAAATTTGCAGGAGAACATAATTCAAGAGTACATTTATTTGCTGGAGCTAGCTGGACAATACTAAATGCATTCTCCCCCCTCCCACCAAGAAACCTGTACCGAAAAGCTTAAATGTAATTGCACTTCTGTCCAATTTCCCAATTCTCTGGAAGAAACTAATAAAGACTTGATTTTAATAAAGGAAGTCTTTTAATAACACAGCATTTCAGAGTGAAAAATCTACATTACCACTGACATTTGCTCCACAGATTAATGCAGAGAGCCCCCATTTTATATGAAATTTCCTGCTCTCAGGGGTTGGACCTGGCCATCTGAAGACTGAAGTTAACTCCAACACTGCCCTCCCACCTTCTCTTCGCTAATTAAACGTACTGGCTTAGGGGAACACCTCAACACTTCTGTTTATTTGCTTGCAGTAGCAATACAAAGAAGAACTTGCCAACCACTCATCAATTTTAAGCACTGCTTCAGCAAGTCAGCTAGAAGTATCCCAGCACAACAACCTTTACTTGAAATGTTTTTCATAGGCTGCAAACAGCCTTAAATAATCCACAGTTTGGAGGCAATCATTTCAGTCCCTACTACAAAGCGTACAGCTACAGTAGGCAGGATTATGACAGCAACTTAGCTGTTAGCAAAACTGCACTAGGGGTCATTAAGGCAGGATGTTTTACTAGCTTTTTACAACAGTGGTAAAAAGGTACTCGGAGAGTCTTAGACTTCCCTGTACACAATCTGGAACCTCAGTCGTTCGCTTTTGTTAAGAAGCTACGTACATTTGTGCTACCCATTTGCAAAATTACATCTCAGTTCAACAGTCTCATTAGGCTAGCTACTAGCACAAATCAAATGACACCTACAGTTAGTACACTAAAAAAATACCGGAAAAGCCAGTCACTAGCAACATAGTGTCAAAATTATTAACAATTTCAACTAAATTCATTAAGTCACCAGTGACAGGCTCCCGAATCACTGAGGGGACATTAGGCCCATGAGACTACAGCACCAGCTAACTGTGGGTAACACCGCAATGCCACTCCTCCTGCTCGTATGCGCGTAGCTTCCAGATCAAGCATTAGTAGTTCCTGGTACTGCTACTTCAAAGGTTGTCTCGATTCGCAACCCATCACCGCCGCATGTTCTCTACCCCGATGCACACACTTTCCTTCACACCTACTTTCTGGCCAAGTCAAGCTCCACTTTAACAGTCAGTTCCCCAGAGACAGCAACTGTCCATTTGGAAAGAGGAGCCGGGAACACGTGCAGGAGAGGCAACCCAGCGGGGGGAACCCCGTCAGGCATGTGTCCCTTTAAACAAAGTGGCTGTCATCGCTCAGCTTTGTCCTGCCATGCTGCACAAGTTTTATTCAGGGTTTGGCCTCTGCAGAAATTACAAGATGTATCAGCGCAGGTGTTGAGAAACGGGACTTAGTACGATTGAGTTAAAGCCAGGCAAACATGGCTGGCGCAGAAGCCACTTCCTTACAAGAGAGCTGCACTTTGATGAAAAACCGCTCAAAACCTGAATTCACTTCTAGAAGAAAGAGTTGCAGGGGGGGGGGGAAAAAAAAAAGTATTTCACCCAGACAAGAAACCCCATCATTCTGAAGTGACTACATCTGCATTTTTAAGATATTTTCTTTTTCTTTTTGACTGTACACGAGTTTGATGTCATTAAAAAGCCTTCCTTTGATGTTGTATGCCAAGCAGAATCATTAGTTTCTCACAAAGGTGTGCTCTAAACGTCTAGTTTAAATTCTCATTTTCAGATGATTCATCTAAGAGATGAACAATAACAACCAAAACCAACCTCAGAACTCGACACAGTAAAAAGCCTTTTGGCTGCACTCGCTCAGCTATTACCTCCCTGCAACACCTCCTGTCTGGATGCCCATGGCAGCCAACACCGAGCACGAGCTCCGCAACTCCTTCTGCGACACACGGCTATCGGACACAAACCACAACCAGACTCCCCCAAGCCTCACAAAAGAGGTTCTTCGGAAGTCTGTATCCTGCATCTTTCTAGTTGACACGGGGTCACTTTTTTTAGCCAAGGACGCTTCTGTTGCCACTGTTCCTATATGTCTGTGTTCTTTTGTCACAGCTCCTCTTCAGAGGTCATTAGAGGATTCAGGAAACCAAGGGACGCTCCAGAGTAATCCGCATCCTCAGTCAGTGTAGATTCAGCTACTCCCCCAGGTTTTGAAGGGGGGTGGGGCACAAAATCATTATACCCATGTTTGCCCCATTTAAAATAAAATGTCACTGAAGTCCAAAACCAATGAATGATTTAGAGCTGATATGTTTCCGGATACATATTAATACACTACAAAGTACAGACATTATCAAGAACTTACAGCCTTTTTTTGTGCTACAGGGTCAAATCTCTGCTGAACAAATAACCTTGTCTTCCTCTTCAAGCAAGCTGCTTCTCTCGGTCCCTGCCCCATCTCAGAGGGAGCACAATCAGCACACATGCGGGATCAAGAGGAAGGCTACATCACTTCTACAGTAACTGCCTCAACGACAGCCTGGACAGTGAGAAACTGATGCAGAGTATAATTTTGCCGTCATTCTTCCCCAACGCCTGTCCAAGCTCCCTGAACACCTAACTGTGCCGCTTCGAGGAGCGGACCCACGCGTCGCCCCTTCGCTCCCGACTGCCGGGACAGGCTGCACGCCGGCTCGCCAGACCCTGCCACCACACCGGGCTACAGCAGCGGACAGCCGCACATGCTGCACCGGCCACGGCCACGCAGGCCCCTTGCCAAGGACAACTTCCACCTGCTCGTGGCTGTTGTACCAGAGCCTCCTGTCACCTAGAACAGGCTTTAAGTGGCATTCTGTCGTACCTTAAACCAACGCCCTTCCCCTTCTCTCACTCTGGTTTCATGGCAATAGAATTTTTTTCTTTGTACTCTCAGCGGTACTTTATTGACTTGCATGAAGTTAGGCAACAGTCCTTCATCCCTCCAACAGAGGCTGGGGCTGCCCGGGGACCGGGGGGGAAGCCATGGGAGGGCAGCCAGCTCTGCCCGTCCGCAGTCGGGCAAGCATTTGTCCCCTCCCTCAGACTTTCTCTTGTAGAAGGGCACAGGAGGCAAACGCTATGACCTGCCCCCAAAAAGTGGACCACGAGGAAGAACATGGAGGGTGATTGTCAGAGGAGATGGAAACTTTATAAGCTCTGGCTTACAGCGAAAATCAGTCTATCAAACAGTCTCGAAAACACTCCTGCCACAAAGAGAGGGTTTTTTTCCCCCAACCCGCTCTTCAAGCCATGTATTACCGTGTTGTTCCCCCACCAACTGTGCTCGTGCCATCTTCCTGGACTCGGCTCTGTTTCTGTGCTGCTTTATATCCTCATGAGATCTGTATATACTACCCTCAGTGTTTGAAAACCATCATCATTTCGTGACAAGGGTCATTAAAAAAAAAAAGTAGTTGTCCACAAAAATGTTTTAGAAAATTACAAGCTTGTGAAAAGTAAAGGTCTTGCAAAAACTCTTCATTTGCCACAATTAAATTAGGTGCTACAACCTGCATTAAAACCCTTTCTTTTGCCTACTCATTTAATCGCATTTAATTTCCTGCCTCTCAATGATTAAACCAACTGAAAGGTAGTAGATAAAGCAAGTTTGCTTGCTGTTTCAAACAGATACATTAACGCTTTCAACTTAAAAAGCTTTCAAAGCGTCTTCAGACGCTTATTAACGAACACTGTACATGAAAGCGTGCTTGAGGTCAGACTGTGGCAGCAGATATGTGACTACAACTTAGTACAGCAGCTCTGGGGCAGTGCTGGATGCACCGGGTACCTCCACTGCATACAGTAAGGAAGCTTACAGTTAAGCTTCACATATTTAAACACTAATGAAGCCTACTTAATGGCTGTCTTCAAAATGACAGTGGCCTTCTATCTGCTAAAGAAGTGCCAAGATTAATGATTACATAAGTACATCGCAGAGCCCAGAAACAATAATCAGCTCTTCTGTTGTTATTTGTGTACAAAGGCTATTAGAGTCATCTGACATTCCAAAATCCAATTTAAAGTTGTTAAACCCCTTTCACGTACTTATTTGAGGTTGGAAAACAGACAGCTTCAAAAAGGGAAAGGAAGGGTTTGATTTCCTAATTCTTTTCCTCTTACTGATTTTGCTCTAAGCCATATCTCTCTTTAAGAAATGCAAAACACCAAGCTTTTCAACAACCAATACTGCTGTGGAAGCAATGCCACCAATAAATCCCTAACATGCTTAGACAGCAAATTTATAAATAACGACCGCAAGAAAGCCAAGTGACTATTCTGTAGGAAAAGACCACGTTGAGTTGAGGGTGTCACCGACACCTGCTGCGCAACTCTGACAACAGCGGCCGTCTGCAGCAGACCAGCAGGGTGAGCAAGCAGAGGTGCCCAGGCACCAAACACCCGTCTCAGCCTAGTAATGGACTCGGTGAGAATTCGCTCTCTGGATTCACACAGGCACAGTATTGTTTGCAAGTGAACACACCGCTCTTTGCAAAATTTAGCAGCGAAAGGTCTGACTGCAGACTCTCTAAACATCATACAATCTATCCTTTTTCCACAAAACTCCTTCAAAACAACCCTCTCTGTTTCTGACAGAAGACTGAAAAGCAAGTTTAGGAACAAAAGGAACAAAGTGGTCTTCTCTGGGTTCCTACGTTGCTCCTTCGCCTCCGCAGGTCACACGGAGAAGGGGCCAGGAGAACGGCAGCTGTGCGCCTGCCCTGCCCACCCAAACGATGCCGTGCCTCCCGGCCGTAGGCCTGCACTCACAGGGAACGGCCGGCAGCCAAGCTCCGTGCGCAGCCATGCGTGTGGCGGGCAGCCGGGCACGCTGCCATTGCGCCTGCCCGCAGGAGCCGTCAGCGACAGTCCCCTTTGCAGCGCAAGCCGCTGCCACCCTGAGCACAGAAATCTCCGCTTGCTGCAGAATCCCCAGGAGGGGCAGCGGGCAGGCGAGACAGCTACGGACCCAGTGCTGCCAGCAGATCCCGTGGGCGATGTGCTGGGCCCTGTGCTGAACTGGGCCCCCCAGCAGCGCGGCCCTTGGGGGCTTGGCCGGCCGGGGAGCCCACAGCCCCCACGCCTCGGCTTGCTGGTGACTGGTGCTCCTCGCACCCGGAGCACGGCAAGAAGACAGCCAGCGGTGATTCACGCTAGGGCAGGCAATCACGAGAACACATGTGAAGGAAGGGCACGACGCTGGCCACCACCACCGAGCTCGCACAGCAGCAGAGCAGAGGCATGCTTTCTCCTTCCCCACCATGACGTCGGTAGTAGGACAGCCTCCACTTCTTGCACAGCAGAACAGAACCATTACGGACCATGTACAGAAGTTTTTCCTCTACAGCTGCAAAGTGATTTTCTAGTGTTCCCTAAGGTAAAGTCAATTAAGTGATAACTGCATCTGTGCAGAGAGTATTCAAAATGCTAATACCCCCACACCCAGATAAGTCTGCAACTTTGCCTGCTTATTTATCTCCAGCTCTTAAAAATTATTGCCATGAATGCTCCAGTGCCTTCACCCATTATCTTTGCAATCCCGCTCCTTCCTAATAAAAAGGCAAAGAGCGCAACACGTAAGAGCTGCACCACTCTGACCACACTGGGGAGCAAAAGGAGACAAGCAAAGAAGTATCAGCTGATCTACTGCTGCAGTGTAGCTACTGGCATATTTTGCTGCTTTCAAAGTTCGTTCAGCTTTTCATCTAACCTACAGAGGTAAGAAATTCTGCTATGCCATCAGAGACTCACGTACTTTAGAAATAACAGCAGTTTGCATCATGAATTATCTAACAAGATTTACCACTCAGGGAAAAGAAAAGCGACTGTGTTTGGTGCTGTGCCACTTCCTCATCTGACTCTAAGATTTTAATGTTTGTTATCTTTGCAATGGTGGTAACACAATGCTGGTCTTGGGCACCTGGCTCTGAGATGGCTTCCTTACCTCAGGATGGAACGACTCCTGTCACGTTAAGTCTCTGGCCGTATGCGTTCCATGTGTCCTCATGTTTTTACATGAAAAAAAACCCACACTGAGGCTGAAAAACCCAGTACTGAAAACCAAGGAACTTCACGATGCACTGACTTACCATCAACGTCTAAACAAACGCCTTAATACCTCATTACTTTCGCTCATAAAAATCAGAAAAGTGCAAAATGGCCACCAAAAAAAACCCAAACAGAGAATACTGACATCTTTTTCAAACAAGTCTGACAGTACAATAAAACGACAACAATCCTACGTCCCACAGAACCAGGCAGAACACACGCACTGGGTACCATACCAGCATGAGCAGGATTACAGAATCAAACAATAGGGTCAACTATTGCCAAATGCATTTGACAGATTAACAGGAAAAACACCAGTTGCTTCACATGGTTAGCACTAGGTTCTAAAGGCCAAATCCCCCCAAAAGGTAGAAGTTGGCAAGTGGTGAATGTACTGGGTTTGTGTTTCCTCAAATACAGGACGCTTGATAAAAGTTACAAGAAAATAACAGAAGCAGCACTGGTATTATTGTAATCATTTTATCCAAAGACAATCCAAACCATTCCGTGAGGTAAGCGTCATCACTTGGTCAGGACAAGAAAACAACCTTGTAACCAGAGCTGAATGAAGTCACACAATAACTTACGAAAAATGACGAATGTAATCTCTCAACCCTTTCACGACGGTCTTTGCCCATCATTCCTGCCGATGTTTCTTGCTATGCTGGTGTTCCGCGTGCTTCAGAAAACAGACAAGGACGAAGGCCAGGCAACTCCAGGTTCGTGCAGTTTTAACACCGCACTGTTCCAGAAGGCTCACGCACAGAGCCAGTTACCATACCGTCCTTGACAACGACCCAAAACGTTTAACCAGAACTCCCCCACCCCTGCTCTCTGAAGAATGCTTGTGCATAACTCTGATGATCCAAAGCTCCCAAGGGACAAATGGAAGCAGAGGTAAGTGGGGGAGCAGCCAGAGGCCTTCCGAGAATAATGGAAGTCAAAGGAGAGGAAACAAACTCCACAAAGAAGAACTGTTGGCTCAGCTCAGCCCTGAAGTTTCCCTGTGCCTGAATGCAGCATTCATTAGGTAAAATAAGCTTCGCTAAGCAAGCATTCCAAGTTATCGTAAGAACTGTTTGACAAAGTGAAGAATTATTGCCCATTTTGGTACCTGACTCTGTGAAGAGACAGCCAGCTGTTGTTCTTACTGTAGCAACTCATTAGCCAGTGGTACAGCTGTAACAACGCTCCTGACAGCGTCTCACGGGTTAACCAGCAGCCAGATTCTTTCCAAACCTGCATTTCCCAAAGTATTCTTCGGAAAACATTGCTACAAAAAGTTCCAAACCGAATAAAAAGTACAAACAGATATATCACAAGCCCTAACATCAGGGCGGAACGTCCATGTAAAAGAAATCTGTTTGGGGAGTTGCGGGTGCTTTGCACAGAAAGTACAAGTTTTCATTCATATCATTGCAGCACAAGTTAATGCCAATTAAGTAGGAGAGTCACTTTGGATTTAGCACAGAACCTGGCCCAGGGCACTGGCACACAAAATAGGAGTAAGTACTAATCGTGCTTGCTCACACTGAGAGGATTAGATAACTACAGACGTAGGAAATTAAAACCACAACAAGATGACCCCACGCTCATGATTCCCCTGTTGTACCAGATCAGTCAATATGAATAATCGACAATGTAAATTGAAATCCTCAGATAAAAATAATGGTTTTACCACTTTATTTCTCTTCACTTGCACATAAATTGAGTTGACTATCTCTGACAGTGCCATGGTTTAATATTCTAAACGCACTGTCTCCTTTAACAATGCCTGGAATAGAAAGAAGCTGCTGAGACAGATCCTCATGGGGTGAAAATCGACACTGCTACACTGACTTCAGTGGAAGCACATTGATCTCCACCAGCTAAAGCTCTGGGCCCTAGTGGGCAATTAGGTTTCTATTATATGCTAATTTAAATAATGTACCACAGAACATCTGCTGTATAATAAAGCAAGTCTACATTCTCCTGTGGAGAAGGACAAGCATTTGCTGTGGCATGATGAGACTTATGGATTCTGGTTTCAAAGAGCAGGATGCAGTTTCAGTATAAACTACTCCTCATAATAACATTTTTAAACCTGCAATTACTCATACTATTCTACTTTCGGAAGCCTGTAATTATTTGGTAAGTTCTTACCAATGTCTAGTCTAGATCATAATTGCTAAGACTGCCTCCTTCAAAGGAACGAGTGACTAAGTCAGAAACTAGTTTTTGTTAGGTTCCTACTACACAAAGTGACTGTGCTGTAATGCTACGATCCGTATCCAGTGGAGGAGGAGAACCCAACTGATTTACGTCCCAATCTTGCAGCTCTGAGCAAGGCCCGAGCAAAAAAAATGAATACAACAATCCCATACACATTTCCTTTGGGGTTTCTGAGGTGGTCGGGTTGGAACAGGGTCCGTGGCTGCAGTTGACACAGGCCAGGGTTTCTTGGCAACAGAAGGTTACGGCACTGCGGACCCTCTACAACACTCCCTCTCACTCTCCCCGCAAGGCCTCATGTGCCAGCCAGAAGACAAAAAAGCAGAGAAGTGGGGACAGGGTTCAGCTACAAAGGCGGTACAAAAGATTTTCAGGGGGCCATAGGGTGGGCAGTCACGTGAAAAGGTATCATCCCCACGTAAAAAACGTTAACAGCAGTTGTTAAAAAAATGTTTTGTTCTCCCCTGTAGCAACCTCTTAAGTATGAGAACTCCATCTTTCAGCGTGCTTTTAAGTGTCACTGGCACCCTTCTTCCTGCCTTAGTGATCAACAACCAAGTTCTTAACATGTCAAGGCCCCTACTTCAAGTTTTTTGGACCTCTGATGTAGTCAGGATGAGGGCATCATTCCACACTTACAGGCCCGACTACGTCACAGCCCTTCAAGTCCTGCTCTCTTCTGAAAGCCGAAAGCACGCCTTGGCACAGCAATCTGGATGCTCTCTGAACGCCACTTCTGAGAGAGGGATCACGAAACAGGGGGTTCTGCCCATCTGTACGACTCTCCCGGGAAAGTCACAGCAGAAAGCTCCTGGCGATCATGCTCCAGCCAAAGACTCAAACACACGCATGCAGTTCGAATTTGTCTTGTTTTCTGCAGAACCGCTCAAGGTGGAAAGGCAAAGTAATGCAGGCTCACGCAGGTCAGAGCGGTGCGAGGTGAGACGTGGCATTCGGCTGCAAACACAAATGATGTGATGCCCTTCACCAGTGCACTTACCCTGGTCATACTGCTCTTCTCTGGTTGTGTTCACAACTCCTCAGAAATAGTTTAATTTAAAACAGAGAAAGCTTACATTGAGTCAAGCATTTTTAATGACAGCAGCTGCACCAGAAAAACTTGCCATGCCAGGAAGGTTTGAAATGTCACCACAGGAAGAACTCATCCAAAGCTTCCCCTGTGCTCCGGACTTCTCAGCTGCCCTGTCCCCGTGCTTTCGGTGGGCTCTACAGACACGGGGAAACTCCAAAGCATGCAACCTGCACTTGAAAGAAAGAAGAAACTAGAACTGATTTGGGCTAAGGTTTTGGTTTTGATTTGGTTCACACGCTCAACAGGGAAAGGAGGGTGCAGAACTCTGCCCCGCTAAGCCCACAGGCAGTTTAGCCAGCAGAAAGCTCCAGTCACTGAACAGAGCTGGCCTGGCTTCCCCTCCCTCTCCCCTGCTTCTCCTGTACAGCTGCCCCGCGAGAGCCAAACCAGGGAGCAACGCTGGCTGAAACTGTTCTTTGGGGAATTAACTTTAACCTGGAGCAGTTTCCTGACTTCATTCCCCACGTGACTGCAGCGATGCTGCTTGTGCTCGCACAAGGGAGGGGTGCGTTTGGCAATGCCAGCTTATGGGAGGCTAAAATACTCACAGAACGGAACCCTTAGGCTGCTTAATCAGTAAGAGGAGATGTGGGGTACAGGCAGAAGGACAAGCAACACAGGGCTAGTTTTCCAAGAAACAGAATAGTCTACGAATACGTCACTGGTTTCTCTGTCCAGTATTGCCATCAAACTTTAACTCACTTATTTGATGCGTCAACTCCTTCGCTGTGAAATGAGGACAACGCTTTCTTACCTCACCAAAGTGTCATAAGTTGAGAATTAATGACTGAGGTACTTGGACACTCGGATGCTGAGGGCCAAGTCAATATGCGGCTACAAGAGCGGAGTGGTTAGTGACAGGGAGGGGCTAAGGAATCAACGTATTATTTTTGGTGGACTATTTCTTTAGAGGATAAATGGGAGTAACTGCTACTTACTTGATTGCAAGGAATTGAAAGAGCTCTCTGCAGCTCCCTCGTGGGCGGACACCTGAACAATTAAATAGCTATGACCTAATTTTAGTCAGAAACCTTATGTCACAAGGAATTTACAGGGAGGTGTCTTCTGCACATGCAAAAATAATTGCACTGTGGAAGGATAGTTGACCAATGTGCTAATTTAGCTGTAGAACATTTACGGATAGACTTTATCTCACTCTCCTCCTTCATATTCCCAATTCCAAAATTTCTGACTGTAAGAGATACAACTGCATGATAGAAAATATCCTAGGATTAGATTGGAAAGAAATTCTATGAATACACTGCTTCCAGCACCAAAACAATGGGATCAGTTTAAGGAAAAATTTATGGAAATGTTAAGGGTGGCAGGTAACGTTATAACCAAATCTCACTTTCTGTGTGATCGAAACCATGGAATATCACCCAGCAGGTGTTGTACGATACCCATACACACCAGTGATACTAGAAGGCATTTTTTTTTTTAAAGTGCCATTATTACGCACCTGGAGCCATCAAGTGATAGAAAACACACCCCAGTTCTAACACAGGTTGTTCCAACAGCTTGCATTCCTCACCGTTGAAACCTGTCCTCTCCTTCGAGCCTGAGTTTTCCTGCCTTCTTTCAGAGGAATATGGTAAACATTTCTTCCTCTCAGGCTAATGTAGGATTGCTACTACAGGACTGAGAAGAATTTCAAGCCCCTGTGCCGTCACCAGAATTGTGCATGTGAGGCAGAGCAAGTCACGCCACTATCAGAGTTAAGCGCGCATCTCACTTCTGTAAGATGTGGAGGTTTCCCTGAAAGCACCAGGTGTTAAGCGAGTAGATAGCTTCATGGAGCTGGGCACACGCCTTTCTCTAACTCCATTTGTAGCCGTAGAACATTAGGATTGGAGGCTTCCTATTTGTGAGGATCCACTAAATACCATCTTGTGTTTGGACATATCAATAGAAGCCAGGTAAATACTTCAATAGGTAGTGTTTCAAGTCTTATTGAGCTTATTATGTCTCAAGAGCTTATGTTCTCGCTAGATTTGAGAGCACATGTTCAAAAAACAAACATAAACATAAGGAAAATGAAAATGGGGACAAAGAAAGCTTTAAAGTTGAAATATCAACCTCAAGATTTTAGCCTTATGATTTTGAGACATCAGCTGATGATTTTAAAAATCCCTGGAAAGGGGTAAAACTGAAATTTCCTTTCCTCGGTCCTCTTGGCCAGGGGATCATCCCTAAATAATCATTATTATGAAGTTGTATCAGTGAGTTAAAAAAAAAAGTGCCAGCAGAGAGAAAAAAATCCTTCAGTATCTGGACTTGCACCGAAGACCATCGAAATACAAGGCGGGCTGAAATCTCTGCAGCCAGGCTGGCAATTTGCAATTAAATTGCTAGGAATGAATACGCACTAGTTATTGACCTTCCAAAGCAGATGCTTCCAGTTTCACGGGCAGAGAGTTAAGCATCTTGTAAATTGTACCCAAGACTCCAATCCTCAGTGTTGCATCTGCTTTTGTTCAACATTTTATTTTCTGAAGTCTTGTGGTTAGGCAATGAAATGCGAATCTGTCGATTCCTGGCTATGACACAGGCTTCTTGTGTGGCCCAAGCCAAGTCTCTCCAGCTCTGCTTCAGTCCCTTACTTGTGAAACAGGTAAAACACATCTCTCAGTGATGTCTGATGCATAAATTAACTTGTGGAAGCCAGTTTTTCAAAGAGTTCACTAATTAACATTATAGACAACCCTGCAGATGAAGAGATTGTCAGAGGGCTCTGTCTGGCAGCCCTGGCCCAGGGAAAGAGTACATTCCAGAAGCGACGACTGAATCTGCATGCAATTCTAGAAAACCACGTTTAATGAATTCCACAAAGTTTTTCTTTAAGAATGTGCACTTCTTGGTAACATCCTGTAAGGATTTCATACAATGTCAGGCATCTCCTACATTTACTTGTGTTTGGAATGAAATGCCATCATCAGTTTTCAGCACAATTTCTAAGTCTTATCTTGACAAAATTCTACTGGAGAATTCTGAAACATTTAGAAAGTCTGGAACAAAGAGTTTAACACTGGACACCCTGTTTTCCACAAATATACATTTGCAAGTTGCTGGAGAACGCAAAGACAGTTCTACAAAGACCATGCTGATTTCAGATGTAAGCTCAACAGGGTAGATAATATTTTTCCTGTGTTTATACACTGCCTAGTATCTGGCTTGTACTTAGAATGTGTAATAAAGTCCACAAGTAACTTCATTTTCTAGTTTTCACACTCCAGTACAACATCTAAGCACAAACCTCAAGTACAAAGCAGATTAAATAAAACAGTTTTCACACTAGGATGCCTAGAAATACACCAGAATGAAGACCAAACATTACTAGTCCTTGTTCTGCCCACACTGACAGAAGAGGCTAAAATGATCAGAGACTAAACTATGCATCTTAGCTCCCCCCCCCCTTTAAATGGTATACGATATAACGTGACAGATCTACATTCTTCACTATCACATGATTTACCCAACCTAAAAGCATCCATCCTTCTAAGTCCAGCTCAGTTTCAAACACACATCAACTCAAAGAGTTAATACTGAAAGACACAAACAAGATAAAGTTTTTACTAAGTCTGAAGTTCTGGTTTTCAGGAGCCGTTGAAAAGTGACTGTACAAGAAGGAGCTGGAATGTGCTTACCAACAACAGCCAAACCTCTCTCGTAAGTTACCTCCTAGCCCACATCCCAAATATTTCTAGTTTTCTTTGAAACTTAGCAGCTTACTGATTACAGAAACTAAATGATAATTTCTGCCTTTGATTTTAAGACCATAATTTGGTACCAGAAAATGAATTTGTCACTGTTGCTGCACAGCAGTGAATTCACTTGCTTCATTTCAAACATAACAACATTACCATCCCACTGTAAGGCAAGTATCCGAGCAGTACGAGCAGCTGATCACAACCCTCACAACACATCACAAACTGTAATTTCTGAATTTCTCAGGCAAAGCTCAGGTGAACTTCATTGGTGTTTGTTTTGTGTTTGCTCACAGGTGATGTAACCAATCCATCAAAAGCTCTGTTGCAACATGAATGACATCCAAAATCAGCATGCACAAAAATTGTTATTAAGTTTATTTAAAAAAATAAATTGCCTATGATTTCATGACCAACTAATCAACACCATTACTTTTCCAAAACATATATTCAACTCCACGTTGTACACAGTGTTACGTCAGCAAGGAAGGCCTGTCTGCTCCTTTACCCTTCTGTCCCAGATCAGGCACTGTGGAGCTGCAACACGACCTCACGCCTTCACACGGCCCTACGCCTGGGACCGTGCTCCAGCCTGCTCACATCTTCGTCCCATCAAGTGTAGTTTATCACATTTACACAGAAAAGAATGTACGTTATTCCAGAGGAAACACAACCACTACAATATTGCAACTTTTAAGTATCTAGAATCACTTTTTTATGTTGGGGTGGGGAGAAGTGCTCCTTGCCGTAAGAAACTAGACATGCCAACGCTAAATTAGACTATCCATTTTTGGAATATACCCTATTTGGACACTGAAGTAGTATTTTGCTAGTGACAGTGCAGCTCTGAATCCTTCTAGTAAGGCAACAATACTAACCTTTCAAACCAACAAGCTACTTTGCACTTGTCTCAGTGAGCTTAATGGGGATTTTTTTGACTAACATACTTTTGCACTGCAAGTGGAGGCAGCAGAAAGAGCCCAATACCTATTTCAGGTAGAAATTACAGTCATAATCCACAATAACACGGCAGACAGATCTCTTAGCTATGTGACTGCCCAAGCAAGGAGAGCTGGAAAACAAGCATTACCAAACTGGGCTGCAGTTCTCATCCTTGCCTTTAGAACAAAGTCTTCCTCAAACTGCAGAGCCCCGTTTCATGGAGCCTATGTCAACAAAGGATTACTAGCCCCTTATCTGATGTCAGCGATCCTCCCAAATTAGGTGTTACCTGGGAAGAGCAGTGGGAAGGTACAGGGTTGCCACTCCTAGGTGGTACCCGCCTTAAATTCGCTCCCACGGTTTTTCATGCTGCCAGAGAGGAAGGACAAACCAAGCAAGGGCAGCGGTGGTTCTCCGAGAAAGCTCCTACTGCCTGGTGCAGGGGGGAAATGGTCATCCCTGCCACCAGCCCCCACCCAGCTGCAGGGGCCAGCCAGAGCAGGGTGCCCAGCTGCAGCTCTCCCAGAGAGGCAGAACGACCACGGAAAAAGTGATGGCTCCCACCGTGCCATTTATTGCTGGGCACTGTTCCCACATGTGTTAATAAACTTGCAGCCAAACAAATGCACATCCCTTCGGTCTTGACTTGTTCCAGCACGGCAAAGACAATCGAGTATTATTTTCAAGTAAAACAAGGATGAGATTCTAGACAATATTCCTACCACAATTAATATTTATGTTTCACGGTTCTACTTCACAGCATTGCCAACCCTTGAGTATTTAATAAAAAAAGAAAAGCACAAAACAAGAAAGAAGCAAGCACGCATAGGGACACAGAAAGCGGTAACATTTTTAACAAATAAGTGTGAGCTGTTCTATTTGGTTTTTAGTTTATCTTTGTTAGTTTCAGGTGTAGAAGACAGCAGACAGAAGCACTCCATGATCACCACATTCAGCTGAAGCAAGGTGCCAACACAAAACCATTCACTCTGCATCAGGCAGCAAATGGCTTCAACAGTTCATGGCAAAGCTCTTCTTGGAGGTCTTTTGGAAACTGAGAAACAGAAGGAAGTGGACAAATGCCAAAGAATTGTTTGAACTGAAACATTTATTTGATTAGCAGTGAAGCTCTGGGGATGTAGTGATCAAGCATAAAATCACCTGTGACAGGTTTCTGTAAGCAGCCTGCTCACGTTTCACATACCAGCTAGTGACAAAGAAACCTACTTCCATGCAGTACGAGCACTGTGCAAGCAGATGCTCCTTTTAGCTTGAATTAGCATTGAAAGAAAAGCTATATTCATGCTTTGACTTCCGACACAGCTTTGAACCACGGGAGGCATAACAGCTAAGTACGAACTGCCTGGTGGCACACGCATTTCACAGGGCAGCTCTGCAAGGGAGAAGCGATGAAGCCGCCTCAAAGGCAAGCACGTGCAAAGGACCGGTGCCGTTTGCAGAACATGCTTCCCCTGGCATTACCCACAGGCAGGTTCTGCATTGAGGCTGGAGAGCCCTTTGTTTCTGAAACTAGATGAGCCATGGGTTGGAAGCACAGAATTACCATATATTTCCAAGTTACATCCATGAGTAAAAGCACCATGAATATTTTTGACAGGTGAGAATCAGCTATATCCGTCTCCAAAAGCCAGCGCCTGGCAAATGGGAGAGTGGAGGGCAGAATATGGAAACACACTGTTAAGTGCATACATTTAAAAAGAAAGCATTTTCCAATACGAATCATGCTTCTAATGGATGAGCGGAAAACACGTGTAATCATGAGTCAGTAGTCTGTTAAGAAACTGCAATGAATTCATGGAAATTGGGAATAACGTCTTCCAAAACTGTCCAAGACATTCACAATCGATTGATTTCTCTAGGAGATTTTATTAGATTTATTATTATTGGGTGATTTCATAGCCCACTAGCCACCCACGGGAACTCCCCTGCCTCATCTTCCATTCATTCTTACCGGGAATGGTTAGGTAGTGCATATAAAGGTATACCGTACTACACGCAGTCCAGTTCATCCATGCTTCTCGCACACGGACCTCACAAACCATCATCTCTATCTCATTCTTTTTTTTAAATTTCTGTTTTCATGCATGTTTGGTAACGTACATAATGTTACTACAGTAGCACATGATTATAATTTACAAATAAATATATCCATATCAGGGGTGCATGCTCAAACTCATTCTTTCTTTTTTTTTTTTCAGTTATAGGGGTGCCCGACAAATAAAGATTGGAGATTGCTGTTCCAAGCAACTCGATATGCAAGAAGTAAGGTCTACTGGCTACCCGTGTTAACAAACATACCAGCATTAGGTTCTCCTCTTGAAGATAAAGTTAGCAGTTGTGAAAACCACTTAAATAAAAGCGAAAGACAGATAGCTTGCTCATCACTGCTACTACAGCAGAGCTGAGGAACCATAGTTTTGGGTGAGGGCCTCATACACATAATACACATAAAAAATAGTATGTATAAATACAGATGAAAAGATTGTCCCTGTTCCAATGACCTTTAATGGAAAAACAAAAATGTATGTTCTTTTGTGTTTTCCTTGCTCCCTACTGCTTAGTTCCAAAAGTTCTTGACAAGCTCACTTCCTTGTAATTCTGGTTTTGTACACCTCATATGTGGTTTAGATGCTGACTGCCGTGTTTTGTAAAATGACTTAAGAGTAATTCCAACCAGCTTTCTTGCTTCACACTAGTTCATTTTGATAAATCCAAATTTACTGGGCCATCTCAAGCAAGACAGAGGTTTCATCAACACCTTTCTAAAATCTAGCCTGTGGTTGATTTGTTAGTAATCACACTGGTAACCAGAACAGTTTGCTTATGTTTAGTGAGCTCATGACAGAAAATAAAACACTTTAGATACTGTAGCAGCATGGCATTGTAATCCCACATCTCTTTCCTCCGACACTGCGAATCCGAGTACCACAGTTTCTCTCCAAGCAAAACAACAAGGAAGAACAAATTCAGTTTCCTGAGGGTGCCAACTGGTGTCTGCTGATGTCCCCGACAGACTGCCCAGCAATGGTAGGAAAGTCAGAGGTGTTTCTGTAACAGGGAGCATGGCTTCAGAGACCCGACCAGTGAATCCTGGTAGAAGGAAAGACAATTATAGGCCATCTGGAGAGGTGGTTTCTTCCCATTGCCATGACCCTCTGGTGTGCTTGGAACTATTCCAGAAGGCTACTAAAGGAACACAGATCTCTTGAAGAGCTGAGAGAGATGCAAAGCGCAGAGGTGTCCTGGAGGGCTCTATCTTTCATTCTTTCACGATGATCTGAGACAGCTGGCTATACAGGGCCAAAAACGTACAGTTGTGTTGTCACCCCTCACTACACTGATAAAGAGATTAAATAAGGCACTGGCAGTTAGCTTTCAAAAGAAGGCGAAAGAAGAACACAAGAAAGTGAATTAGAGATGAAGAACACTAACATGAAGGTGAAGAAATGAAAGTAATGAAATGAAAGAAACGAGAAACTAGACAGCAAAGGGGAGAGGATCAGGCAATTACACAGCACTTCAGCAAGATGACAGTTCTGTGTGCAGCCTATGCGATCCCAGGGCAACGTGAATTCCGAGTAGGAAAATTCTTACATCCACCTAAATGGAACCGCCAAAATGGAAGGATAAAGACAGAAATGGCAGAAGTATCACACTCCAGTCTAAAGATATACTTGCAGTACTTATTTCCTAGTCTGTCTTTGGGACACTGCAATTGGCAATGCTTAGGTTTATTACTGTGTCTCTCAAACTCCTGAAAAGAGAAAAGGGAATCCTATTAATAAAGCGTAATAAATAGGCTCGCAAAGGCTCACAAAAATGGCACTAATATCCGCTGTGCTTTGGTTACATCTAGATTTCAGTTTCGATGATTGGTTAACACTTTATCGTAAGCTTCACATAATGTATGTATTACAAGAAGCCAAAGCTGTAACATCCCTTTCTTCAACTAAGTTGTTTCAATGCAGGAAGCCAATTATTAAATTGAACATACATCAGAAGAAATTTACCTTGAAAGCGTACCAATCTGACAAGAGTTAATAGATTTACTATCAAAAAACAAGTCTGTTTTCTGCGCAAACTAGTAGGCTGACTGCGTAGCCAGATCTTATTGCAAAGCCAAAGACCTTAACACGATGAAAGCAAAAAGCATTCAGTGTATTTATGCCTGTTCAAATGAATTGTCTTTGCAGTACAGCAACGCATTATCCAGCTTCTGTTCACACTTCTTTGATCAAAAAAACAACCACCACCCCAACAAACCACTTGCTCTTCATAGCTTAAGAGGCCCAAAAGCCTTTTCACAAAACAATTCTGCTGTCACTTTTATATAGGGTTAGCTGATGCCTTCTCTCTTCTTTTTTCAATGAGCTAAACATAATTAATGACTTCAAAATGGAATTAGTTCAACAGCATTTAGCTGAAAGCATTTGTTTATATGAATCCAGTTATAAATCATAACTCAAAGGCATATTGTAAAGAAATTTATTTCACTGAAAATTCAAATAGCAGCCTTCTATATAAAAGTGGTATTAAAGCTTAGACATTAGCACAGCCAACAAGAATTCTGATTTTAACCGGCTCAGATAAACATACAAACTTTGGCTCAGCTGGTCTGCTTCGGCTGTCAATACTCTGAAATAGATACAAGCTTTTACAAACCTTTAATTCAAAAGCCCATTATTGTACCAACGGAAATAGAAAAGGCTCGAGTATCAAAGAGGCCTTCTTCCCCACTTTCATGGTGTTACTTCTGTACAGCACCGATTGATCTGCAGCCCTTGAAAGGAAACAACTCGCTCTCCCCTCCTGGATAAAAGTCAGTGCAGCTTCTTCATCCATCACAGTGTAACAGCATCAAAACACACCTCCTGCATCAACTTAAAACAAGGAAAAAAACCTGCAAACCACAAAGCTATTACACAATATCTCAATTTACTTTGACAGATTCACAACAAGAACAAAAACTTTTCATTAGGAAAAACTAAATGGAGATTTGTTTCAAGCAGTCAGTGAGGAAGAAAGGAGGAGGAAGAGAAGTGAGAGTGCGCACGGATTTACCCATTGCTAACGCTATGTTGACGTGCTCCTTGGCTTCCCTCAGAACAGGCGGCCCGCTCCCCCCACCTGACCTGCGGAGGGCCAAGCGCCCTTTCCCTGGCAAAGGGGAGCTCTGCCATTGCATCCCACCACCCAGCAGCGGCCCCGGGAAGTGGGCGCCCTGGCCGGGCCGTACGCCGGGGACAGGCGGCTCCGGGCAAAGCCGGCCCAGTAGCAGGGACGGCAGCCGCAGGCAGACAGCTCCCGCACGTCCGCCTTCGGACAGCCCAACCAGGCATCAGGGCATTTGGAAAGGACGCGAGAGACGTCCCTGGGACCGCTAGAGCCTGCTCGGGTGCCTGTCCCGTGCCCGCTGCTTCGGGGTGGGTGCCAGCCCACGCTGCTCCCTGCAACGCCTGCCCCACAGCCAGGGTCTGCCGGCCTTCGCAGAGGGCACAGTGAGGCTTCCCAGCCCTCCCCAGTGCATGGCTGGCTGGCACAGCCCCGTGCCAGGCTGTGGTAGGACAGCTGTCCAGAGCATCAGACTGGATACCCACCTTTTAGACTGGAGATTATTTTTCTCATCTAGGACTATTTATGCAATGTCCTTAGATTTATTAAAATTGCCAGACTAACTGCTGGTTACCTAATAACTAATAACATCCACAACCTTTTGGAGCGTCTGATAAATTGTGTAACCAAATTAACTTACCCTCTCTGACATTAAAATCAGTTATTGTTAATAAACAATGCCTTAAAATATTTAGGCAGGTTCTTTAATTGAACTGAACAATGTACTTTGAACTCCTGCAATGGCATTAGCACACCAGTAAACAAATGTGTGCTTACTTTCATTCCTTCAGTGCTACACGTATTTTCTCTTCAACAATACAGTCCTTCAGCTTCTTTTTTGTGTTTTATTACTATATGCTATTTTCCCTGAAAAACACCACAGCACTTACACACAACTTTTTTTTGGATGGAATGCTTTTTATTCTTCCAGGTCATGCCAAATCCTCCTTGATTAGGTTGTTCAAATCCCCGATCTCTCTGTGAAAAGACTACCATTTTGAGCTGTAGTAATAAGCACAGCTTCCCCGAGAGACTCAGTTTCCTTCCCGGCCAGTATTAAGGGAGGGAAGCGTTCTTTGGCAGGGTTACCAGAAGGGTGTTGCACAGCAGCAGCTCAGCCTGTCTGCCTTCGGTGACGGGAACCACTTGCATGCTTGACGCACACAAGCAACTCCACTAACGTGAAGAGAAAGAGAAACGGGATCTGCTACACCAACCTTACAGCAACCTGCTATGAACCGAACTAAAGTGCAGTCTTTGGGACAACAGACAAGTTTCGAGAAGAAATGCAAGTGCCTAACAGAGGTTTGCAATAATTTCTCCCACTCTACTAACATGATTTATGAGCATTCAAACTGCTTGGGACATGACATTGTTTTCAACAGGAAAAAATGAGTAGGTACTTTAAATGAATCTTAAGACTACTTACTACTGACCTTGTTTACAATGGGCTTCATTATTTACGGGAAGAAACCATCCCATTGTATATCAGACAGAATTTTTGAAAAACAAGTAAAGGGAATAAAAAATAAAATCTTGTTTGTAAAGCACCAGATTAGCAGCAAGCAATCTGGGTTTTGTCTCCTTGGATAAATCTCTTAGATGGCTGGATCAAAGTAGTCCTTTGTAAAACAGACACTTTACTGAGCTGTTTGGAGACTTGGAACATTTTTCAAAGTGATAACAATTTTGGTATCCAGCTTAATACAACTCTGAAAGCATTTTCTGAAAACTGGAATTAATTATAATTAAATTTAATTCTTCTCCCTCATTATATTTGGTGATTACATTTGAAGTCATGCTATGTAATTTCAATTATTAAGGTACTTTTACACTAGAAGCAGATAAGAGTCCTCAAAAACTGCAAAACTTCTAGCAATGAAAATACGCTTCGCTAACACACACTTACTCTAATTTAGAAGTAATGCCTTAGCCAGTGCACAGCAGTGCTTCTCTTGTGAGATACACAGCTTTCTGCCCACTTGGGACTTGCTCCTAGGACACTAACTTTAGGCTCCAAAGAGACAAGCTGGGCATCTGTGTGTGCTGCCCATTCAGCACCCTCACTCGCATGCAGAGATCCCACCCACTGCCAGTACGGAACTAAACGTAGCACAGCTACGAAATCGCTAACAATGCGGCAACAATCCAAGGAAAGAAGTTGAGCTATACAACCCTACACATTTTTTTGTTGGCACCTCCCTAAGAAGTTTTTCCATTCAGTTGA
>Ga0065711_1026489_pt1 | contig 68373 bp, 30 predicted proteins | sample Hoacrofraction12_FD_59098 | JGI IMG/M metagenome (GOLD analysis project Ga0065711, IMG submission 59098) | Hoatzin crop microbial communities from Cojedes, Venezuela - Epithelial fraction 12 v2 (version 2) | ecosystem: Host-associated > Birds > Digestive system > Esophagus > Crop | place...
CCACTCATCCAGCCCACACTTCCTGAGCTTCCCTAGGAGGATGTTATGGGAGACTGTGTCGAAAGCCTTGCTGAAGTCTAGGTAGACAACATCCACAGCTCTCCCCTCATCTGCCCAGCCAGTCATGCCATCGTAGGAAGCTATCAGATTGGTCAGGCATGATTACCCCTTGGTGAATCCATGCTGACTACTCCTGATAACCTTCTTTTCCTCCATTTGCTTGATGATGACCTCCAGGATAAGCTTCTCCATCATCTTTCCTGGGATGGAGGTGAGGCTGACTGGCCTGTAGTTCCCTGGGTCCTCCTTCCTGCCCTTTTTGAAGATTGGCGTGACATTGGCCTTTCTCCAGTCCTCAGGCACCTCTCCTGTCCTCCAGGACCTCTTAAAGATGATGGAGAGTGGCTCAGATAAAATTCCGAGTGGTTAGATAAAATTCCAACAAGGAGGCAGCATGCAGTTGCTCAAACCCCAGCTGAATCTGAAGCAGAAGAGCAATAGCAGGACACACTGCAGCATTCCTGCTTTTGAGACAATCAGTGAACCACTAATATGGTTCTTCAGTTTCATTACTATTGTTCTTCTGTATAAAAGAGAGAGGAAGATAATCAATGACAGCAAGAAAATGTCTCATAGATACACATTCATACTCCTTTGCCAAAGATGTACAAAATGGATTCATGGATGTTAGGGAACAAAGGAAGTAGCTTCATCTTCATTAACAACCATCTCTTCTACTATTTAATCTACCAAATGTGCTGTAATAAAAATCTTTCAGACTTGTATTTCCTTATGCCTACTTATCTGTTCTCCACTTGTAAAACTTCTTCTTTTGCTTTCTTCATAATTTTATTCATATTCCTGAAAAATGATATGTCCAGAAAAATGATATGTCCTCTTCTATCATTGTCCACCTCTTCAGACGCCTTTCAAAGAAAGGATTTTTAATTACTTCCTCTTTAATTAAAAGTCAACATCTATTGATGTCAGCTTGTTTTGCAAGCCTTCAGTTCTTTCATATTACAACAGCGCCAATTGCTTCCCTGTTCTGTTTGTTTCAAATACAGCTAAAAAGTTAGTTATAGTTCCCTGGCTGGCAGTCTTCCAGAATAATGGTAATGCTCAGAAATTGATTGAATAGCTCTGTCATTCCAGAGAGAAAATTAAATCAGAAATGCACCTTTCTAACTCTTGCTCCCTTAATTTCCTTAATCTGCAACCAGTGCACAGGAAGCAGTTCCCAGTCCAATTACCTGGAACACAGAGATCTTTAAAAAATGCACAAGGCACTCAAGGGACATGCAACATGTGGGACTGCAGAGCGGCTCAAGCCAAAACTAACATCCCTGCAAGAAGTTTAATGCATGAAAAAAAATAGCAGAATTAAAGTGAAAATTTAGCATTCTGTTTTCAGTGTTTTGATTAGGAAATTAACAAGTTGTCTAAAAGTGCTTCATGGAACTCAGTTACATGAATTTAAGAAGAGTAGGAAACATTACGTAAAGGCCATGACATTCATTTCAGGACAATGGAATCATTAATAATTATTTAAATATTGTAAGCTGCTGGTCAGTACTTCAGAACTTAGCAGCTACCCTGTTTTGCACGTTTTAGGTGCTGACTACTGGAGAAGGGTCACCACGTGCTGACAGATCCTGCCTACAGGAGAGAAGTGTGGGTAACACATCTCTGGATGCTCAGACTCCTGCTGTTTATAACACCACCAGAGTCTGCAGAGTGTCCCCGTGGGGCTGACTGCTTTCATTACTGCGGTGTGGTCTATACCTACCTAGCCTCAAATGTTAGCAAGCAGGCTGCACGCTAGATTCCTGACAGGTAGCATAAGAAAGACTCAAACAGAGCAATTCTGGTTTGTACATCTCAGGAGATGTTCTTTCTATATTTAAGCAAAGTACTCTTCTCAGCCATGTCAATGGGACATAAAAGGAGAGATCCCAAATGGTGAGGAAGAGTCAACCCCACGTGGCACATCTTTAACATTGATGTTGTCATAACACTGTTCTACATCTTCCTCTACCTTTAAAATATGCTATTAGAATAAGTTCGCAGTATCACATATTGGTTTGATTTTTGGTTTAAAGGATGAATATACACCTAACAGTGTATGTGAAAGGCTATGTCTGTCTGAAGAATATTCTTCTATTCTGGTGTCTACTGACTTCTTTATTTGCCCATTTGAAATCTGAGAGTCTCTATGGGTCTTAAGGTTAGAACTTCTGCAGTGCTTCTTTTCTCTCTTCTTTTTCTTACACTTCATATATGGATCTCATTGTCTTCTGATCAGAGAGACTCCAGTCCAACTCTAGCTGGTAAATCAGAGTAGGAGATTTATTTCTCTCACCATCCAGGGAAAGTTTGGTAGCCTTTACCTCACAGCTTTTCCTTTGAATCATATGTTCTTTGTGATGTAAAAGTCATATTGTATTTATAGCATTTTATTTCATGCCTCTAGCTTGTTCCAAATGCAGTTTTCCTTTTTTTTTTCCCTCCTTTCACAGATGAGAAAATACTTAGAGTGGATATGTTTACAGTACTTCACAACACTGAGGTCAAAAGACCAGCAACTGTGCTCTACCTTAGGAAGGGAAAAGTAAAAAAATAATTTCTTCCGCAGCAATATTGAATGCTTCAGTTTGCCATGTATGTTTTCATAATATTGTTAGAAATTAGTAAATATACTGATTCTTCTGAGTAGTGAAGTTAAGAAAATGGAACCCAAACAACCATTTAGTTAACAAACAGAGCCCCATTGCCTCCCAGGGGACTTAAATTTCATCCACTATGAAGAATGTTCTGCTTTGCAACAGTTTTACCAAAACTGCCTAAATGGGGGCTGGGGAGGAAATGTCATTTTTTTGAACTAATCTGTAAGATATTCCTTTGGACTGCCATACTTGAATAAAGTAGTAACTCTTGCTATAATGCAACATACCTTTGTTTTGGATGTTTGCCTACGTAGTGGTTTAAGCCAGTAGCTGGCAACTAAGCACTGGACAGCCCCTCCCTTATCCCCCCCTTTACCCCCCAGCGGGATGGGGAGGAGAAATGGATAAAAGGGAAAACTCGTGGGTTGAGATAAAGACAGTTTAATAAGGCAACAAAGTAAATACTGACACTAATAATACTAACACTGCTGCTAATAATTATAACAGTGAATAAGCAAAACAAAGATATACAATACAATTTTCTCACCACCAAACAACCTATTCACAGTCAGTCCCCAAGCAGTGACTGCGGAACTCGGAAATCACAATTTTGTGAATTTCACAAAACTCGTAAAAAAGATTGAACTCCTAGAAAATTTTGAACTGTCAGAGAAAAGAGGATTCGAACTCACAGAAAACAGAAGAGCTCTCTGCTCCCCGGCCAACCCTCATTCATGAACTGAGCATGACATCCATGGTGTAGAATATTTCCACTGGCCAGCTTGGACTGGCTGCCTGGCTCTGCTCCCTCCCAGCTTCTGCACAGCTGCTCATCAGCTGAATATGGGAGACTGGAAAAAGTCCTTGATTTCATAGCAACAACTGAAAACATCAGTGTCTTCTTGTACTAAATCCAAAACAGCAGTACTGAGAGGAAGATTAACTCTCTACCAGCTGAAACCAATACAGCCTACTTCTCAATGTCGTGATTCAACCAAGGAATTCTTCATACAAAAAAAGACTGAAATAATTTGACCTACAATTCAACAGAAGACCTGGGCTATTGGATTTTTTTTCCCCAGAAAATCTGAGAAAATATAAAAATAGAAATATACACAATGCTAAAAATGTTACACAAAAATAATAAAAACATTATTCAAGGTCATTTCTGTACTATAAAGTGTCATATTTTCCTTATAAAACTATGAAGCAGTTAGCTTATAGTTGTTAGTTGGTCAATAAACCACTTTTTGGAAACAAATTTTTGGTTTGGTAAGTTAGTGAACTAGACTAAAATGTGACGAAATCTGCTGCAGAATGGTAAGCTAAGACTTCCTGCATTTTAGGTCACATACAACCATCATAAATTCTGTTCCTTGAGATAAAAATGTAATTTTTATATGTGAGCAAGTATCATGCACATCCAACAATTTTACTGCTGCGTTTCTTGTCTTTCAGGTATGGGATTTTCAAGAAAAGGTCAGAAAAGGGCGGAATAACTCTGAGAAAAAGAATGTAGGAACTGTTGTTATTCTGTTCCTGCTCAGTGACAATTTTTTCCATTAACACACAGTTCAGACTGAATTTGCTGCAGCTCTTAGGGGAAAGGCTGAATTTTCACCAGTTCAGATGAAATAGTAAAGGGGAAGAAGACTCCAAGATGCCTGTCCGGGATTAATTCTCCCCTTCATATATGACAAAAGTTTAAAGTCAATACGATAGCAAAAATCTCCAAAAAAAGAAGGCTTTTCTCAATGTATCCACAAATTATTACCTGTTCGTCCTTTAATTTCTCTCCCTCTTAAGTAGGAGTTAGGTAGCTGCATAGCAAACTCTGTTTCTTAAGCCCAACATTCAGCAGTGTGCTCTGCCACCCACAAGTGACATTTTTCACATTTTCTAAGGAGAAAAAAAAAAAAGAATCAGAGTAGGCAGGGGATATTTTTCTTTTTGCACTCTAGAACTCTACCATAAAAACTTGGTTTTCAATTATTTTGGGAGCAAAGTGTATTTAGGAACACCCACTGATCCTGATTTGTGTATCAGCTCCCAGTGGCCTTAGTGCCAATTGTACACACCGATCAGAGACAGCACGTCTTTCAGAACTGTCTTTTAGAATTAAAGGGAAACAAATCGTAAAGTAGTGAAGTGTTTCACCTCAGGTACGGCCCTTCTCACTACTTCACAAAATTCAAACAATTGTGGCGAAGTTGGAAACCCAGTATCTTATTACACTGAAACTCCTCACAGCTCAGGAAATTCTACATTTCTTCTGTCTTAAACGTGACATTTCATTAAATGAAGATAAACTACGCACGCATTAGCAGCTTGTGTGTATATTACTTTACCAGCCTGTTTCAATTAAAACAAAGATTAAAAACAAGAAATTTCAGAGAGCTTTTGTTAGTATGCTATGATTCTCAGATTACAGCCAAAAATACTGTACTCGGTGTATTTTTACAGAAAAATAAATTATCACCTGTATGGATAAAAACCGATGAGAATGTAGTAAAGGGGAGACAGAGTCCATTCTAATGAATTAGACTTCCAAATTAGACACAGCATTTCATCATGCATTTCTTCCCATTTTCCTCATCAATGTAGTACAGGGAGCTCATTTCACTAGAACCCATTTCTTTTTTGTCGCATGACATAGCCACATACTGGTAGGTGCAAAGTTTTGTGGTTTAGAATAATTTATAACTACACTTTCCTTCACTTTTAGTTTATGTGTTTCAAGGGGTGAGTTAAGAGGAGAAAAATAATTATTAATTTGGAAATTTGTTTTTCAATTTTTAATTTAGGTTAATTTAGAAAATATATTTATGTGTAAATGTGTATATATTATTTCCTTCATACATCAGACAGACTGTAATATGTATTTTGAGAGAGCGCTTGCATGTACGCCTCTGTGAGTGACTGTGCAACGACTTTCTAAACTTGGAGTCCTCTAGTTTGTCTTTCAATTTGTCTTTTAAAAGATTTTTAATGCTTCTCTTTGCTAAGTTCACGCAACAGTAAGTAAATTTAGGTTTTGGATATGAATCTAAAAAATGAAATGCAGATGAAAGGCATTGTGGAATATGTCTTTACAACCTGTGTCTTATGTTGCATTACAAGCTCTCTGCTGTAGTTTGATGACTACTTGTGTAATGAAATTCTGAGATCCCTTTTCCCAAACAGGGTGTTTTCTCTACTTGGATAGGTTTAAGATTATGGTGTCTCTCTCGATTAGAAGTTAATGTCTTGTTTGTGAAACGCATCCTTGAACACTGAATTTCTTTGGTCTGTAACTTCTATTTTTAAATCCAGTCTTCTTCAGGAGCACTGCAGTCTGATTTGTACCCGATATACACCTAACCAAGGCTGCAGATAGTATTGACTAGTTTTCCTGTTCATCAGCCAGATCAGATCAGTGAGGGGGGAAAAAATGGCTTCAGACTAAACCATTTTTTCCTTCCGTTTTTTTGATGATTTAACGTTTAATGTAAAGTTAAACTTGTTGTTTTCAGGCGTGCTTGAGAAGTAGTAGAAGTCAAGGGCTGAACAGTCAAACACTGCCAAGAATAGAGCTATATCCCATATTAAGTAGCTCAAGAACGAGGATCATGACTATGGCAGCCTATTTTCCTTCTTCTCTTTACATATGGCCTTCACGTTGCCCCACACTGCTGACCATCTGTCTGCAGCAGGTGATTGTAGTCCTTTGTCAACCCCTTGTATGGGTTTGAAAGATAAGGAAAAAACATTTAAGAGGGGAATATGTGACCTCAGTCTTCAATCTGATTGCTGAGAGGTGGAAACCAACAGCTATACAGGGCAAAAGCCATCACACTCTGTAGATGATGCTGTACTCAACATCCACAAGTGCTCAATTTAAAGTAAAAACCTGTGTAGACATAACTAAAACAATAATTTTAGCAAATTTCTTTACATATATGAAAACAATATCTGCTTGCATAATTGTATAGCATGCATATAAAAAACATATTATAAAATAATGATCTTGGTTTGGTTTTATATTACATAATATATATGTTGGTTTTATATTATATAACATAATTACATGATATAATTTATAGAATATTGGATGATCATACAATATAATTATGTGTTATTATACATACATGAAGAAAAAACCAAAGCAAATATAGTCCTTTTTTAGTATGTTTGGATTGCCCTGAAGCCAGCTGCAGAAGAGTTCTGCTTTTAGAAACTCCTTCAGAGAGAAGAGCAGGGAAGGCATAATGGTGCCGAATCAGTTCTATTTCTGGAGTCTGGAAGTTTTGTCCTAATCAGTCTCCACACTTAGACCTGTTATTTTAATCCTGAAACAGGTTAGGGAAGTATAATTTGCCAGCTTTCCTTAGTCTTCAGAATGAAGATTCCCCTCTTGTGGGGCATGAGATCTTTTAAAATTCCTAATAAGTAGCAGACAAAAACTCTCTTCCCAAGAGTCTGTGGCAAAAGAAAGTCAGCGAACATCCATCCAAGAACTGTGTGAGAAGTAAAGACATCCTCCAAACCTTCCTCATTATTTTCTCCTTCTCTTGCCCGTCACTTGCCTCCTTGCACCACTCAAAGAGCCCCTGGGAATGCAGAGAATGTATTATACAAAACATGTTTCAAACCCAGTGGATCAGGTTATAGCATTTAAATATGATACACTTAAACTACTGATTTCAAAAATAAAAATAAGAAGCTTTCTTAGTGTCATGGGCTTTCCAGATGCTGATTCTCTTATGAGTGCTAATTGACCCTGACAGTTTTCTTCAAAGTCACAACATCTTGTACTGCTTACAGTTCATTTCCTATATATGAAACCTCTACTAGTTCAGCAGGACTTTATAGATTGCACGGGACATAGCTGAAAGTCAACATGCAGCTAAACCTTTCTCCTTCAGGCAGTTAATCAAAGGAGACTACTGGAAGACCTTCAAGGGAAGCAGGTGATGTTCTTCCTCTGTTCTCGCCTCCCAGGAGAGTGACTCATGATGTGAGGGGCACTGGAGCGGTGTGCAGGTTGCAGGTCCCCAGGGACTACCGGTCCTCTTCACATCAGTACCAGCTTCTCCACTTTCTCTCCCTAACCTGCAGCTCCCTGACAGTCGCTGCTGTCTTCAGCAGAATGACCCTGCCAGCATGTAGAATCTTTTTCTCAGGATATGTAGAAACCTGAGAGCCAAGTTAATTCTATTTCAAAAGATATTTGAGAGGACAGAGAGGAGGAGAGAGCTCTCCGCACGCCACAAAGCATTTACTGCTCACTTTACACAGGTTTCCATTTCCCTGCTTGCAAATAGGGGAATGCAGATAATTTAAGACATTTTATAATCTCATTCTGGCCTGAATTAAACAGGGAAAGGATTGGCCTTTGAATGCCTGGTCTAAACTTCAGTGATTTTTTTTTTTTTACAGGTGAATGTAATCTGGTTTTAACTTGCCCTTTGTCATTATACTGCCAGATGGTGTTTAGGCGTAGCAGATGAAGTCAGATTACCCGTGTCAACCTTCCTTTTTAGCCTGGCATGAATATAGTGAATACCAGTTCTTGATAACGTTCAGCTGCTGGATTAAAGATGCCTTTGACATTTAGTTTCTCTCAGGAGCCTGAAGAGCCAGCATAATCATGCCAGACAAATAACTGACAGTTATTCACCACATCATCAGCTGAGCCATTTTATGCTGTGACTCCTTCTGACCTCATAAGGTGAGTGAAGCCGGTATTCATATTACTTGAAAAGAAACTTCTAGGGAACACCTCAAACACTCCCAGAGTGGCACAATCTAGTACGTCACTGTTGTTAACAGCCCACAGCGTAACTGTGCTTTGGAGATCAATGTTCCTGAGCTACCCACGAGATATAAAACCAAGTTTATGTGGAGTTAGTCAGCAGCTAGCCATAAGTAAGAAATAATATGTCTAGGAGTAGGTCAAATCTTTTAGAGGGTGTAGAGGATTAAACAGTCAGGATCCCAAAGGAATACAAGGATCTATAAAATAACAGATTCTTAAGGGATCTCATCCACTGGCATCTGCAGTAAAATAAAACACATATTCAACTTGCATCACTTTCTCTTCTGTTAAAAAAACCCCACACACTAATTTTCAGTTCCTTTTTGAGGAACCAGCATTCATCTTGTGCTGGTATTGCCACACTTCTCTATCTGAATCAGCAAACTGTGCAGCCCAGTAAGATGGGATTTATAGATCCAAACAGTACTAAAGCCCTAGCAGCTTTACTTTCAGAGTGAGGGGTTTACTTCAGAGTTGCTCTGGTGTCCTCTCATGGACTGAAACCCTCTCACCCGTTCAAGCACATTAGGTACACCTTCGGGACATGATTTCTGGTTTAGTTTCATCCAAAAGGAGCCCTGGCAGTGGGCTCTGACAGCTTCAGGAAACAATTTCTGGTTTAGTTTCATCCAAAAGGAGCCCCAGCAGTGAGCTCTGACACCCCTGCCTGCTGAGCACCAACCTGCAATAGGTGGGGACAATGCACTTTAGAAGTCCTCTCCTGATCCGAACAATGCAACGCAGATGCCAGCACTGAGAAAGACCACATCCAAGTCACCTTTTCAGTCGTGCTCAGGCTCGGTGTATGCAGGGTCAGTGGTGGCAATGGCCACCGCTTGCTCCCCTGGGGACCGCGAGCAGACGGCCACCCCTGGCCCCACAGTCAGTGCAGGTGGGGCAGGTCCCTGCCACAATCAGGATGATATCTTCTGCAGTCTGCCTACCCCAAGGGACACATCTGATCTCTTGTCTGGTTCCTTTGAAAGCATCCCAAGGCACTTCAAAATGAAAGGCTGTAAGTTGCTGAAGTTTTTGTCCAGTGGTGGTGATGAGTATACTCTGTCCATATAATTTTGCCCAAAAGTTGTAAGTGGAGTACAGTGTTCTTGCCTTCTTAGCTTTCATTGATGCACAGCAGTGCAGTGAAATGTAAATACTTGCTGTGTTTTTTTACCTAGTGCAAATCAAATTTTATTAATGTTGACCTTTTAACGTGGAAAGTATTTTAGGGACTTTCAGGGCAAATTTGGTTGGGCCAAGCTGTGATGCTTTAGTTGAGCAATGCCTGATTTGACTGATGAATCCAGCTCTTTTGCTATTTTTATGTTTTCTGTGGAGTCTATTTTTTGCTACATATATGTTCCACACCATGCTGTTGAATTCTGAAATAATTATTTAGCAAAAAGTTAAAAAAATACCTGCAGTGTATAATGATATAGGGAGGGTTAAATGCTATAAATATTCCTGTAGAATCTTCTGGGGAAACCCAAAGATTACCTTCGATAGCATATTTCCTTCCAGATTGCAAACCTGTCCTAGACCTGCCTAGAGAGTAACGCTTAAAGCTGCTCCACTCTCCACCTCCAGATGTATCTGAAGCCAAGGAGCAAAGTAAGAGCAATTAAAGCAAATGTTTTCTCTCAAAACATATGCTAATACAAGATTAGTCAGGAAATTGGATGATCTTGGCAGAGGCTCTTTATATAGTATTATTTTGGGCAAAGTAGTCTAAGACGCCTGAGGCTGAGAAAATCTTGAAAATTGGTGTGTGGCCCTGAAAGGAGTCTAAAGAAGGGGCTTTTTGGTGACAACATTGACTAAGAGACAGAGCTGGGAGAATCCCCTAAACTGTCAAAAGGTGCTCAGTTTGAAAGAGCCATTTTACTGTCACTATAGTGGCAAATTATAACCTGAGTTAACACTATCAGTTATCTGTCAGAGTTACAAAATTCCTCTAAATAGTCAAAGTCATAATCTTTAATTTGGAGTGATACTTTCCTTATTATAGATTGCACTGCTTCCTACCACAGATAGCAAATGATTTTGTTGAATCACATTTTGTGGAAAAAAAAAAAATTCTTTCCAATTTTCATTCCAATTTCTGTGGGTAAACCTGTAACACGTACCATTTGATATAAAATCCCTATGGTTTACACAAGACTTATTTCTTATTTTGACTAACGTGAAGCTGTCTTATCATTTGCATTTTTAATTTTAACCTAACTTCATTTGAACAAATTTTTAAGATACCACACTAAAGATTTTAATACAAAATGTGCCTGCATGCCTGCATGTATATCTACATGCATATCAGAAATCAAGTTAGGTAATTTGCAATCTATCAGGCAATCCAATGTTTTCAATATGTGGATGTATATATATATGTTTCCACATATTTATAGGAGCAATTACTAAAAAATAAGATTCTTTTAATATATTTTATCAACATAATTTTGTGGAAAATAACTTAGAGTTACACTGAAGTCATATTTAGTTGTTACCTTCCTTTATGGTTGATCACATTATAACATGAAAGGGAACCTAAGATGTCTTTCAAAATAACATTATTTGCAATAGCACTACATGACAATGCTAGTTGTATTTGCAATAAATCCTTATGAAAACACTGATAACAACTTTTTACTACGCTGTTACAGATATTCTGCTTAAGCTCTTCTCCAACAATCCCTGATAAACCAAGAAATTATGTATCTACTTTATCCCATAAATTCTTCTTTAGTCATCTACGCAATGCTTTATATTGCATTGTGCTTGCTAGTAGTGCATTAAGCAACGTGTTTACACGTTTCCCACACACAGCCCACATCTTCAGCATCCTATTTCTCATGTCGCCTCACAGTATTCAAAGAATGCCTTGTTTTTGTAAGTAGGTACTTTTCAGTGTACTTGATGCTGTATATTTATGTTGGGTAATATCACAAACTTTTACTTGCTACTACTTTGATTTTACAGTTCCTGCAGGAATTGGTTTGGCAGTCTCAGACTCTTCTCCCCCCCTTAAGATCAACTCTAGCATATTTGTTGATAATAAATAGTTCAGCTGTGACAATATAAAGTTATTAAAGGGATTAGTCAACCTGGACTTTCAGGGGTATCCCAGCCCCTTGTATATTTAAAGACGGGCTAGTGCTAGTTACAGGAACATAATTAGGACAGGTTTTGTATATTCATGTTCATGCAATTTCTTAATGCACACATAGTCAAATTTATCATTGAAAAGTAGTAATGAAATGCATGAATAAAGCCAGATGTGTGTATTAGGATAGCAAAGTGCTTTGCAACCACACCAGCATTAGGTATTGGTGAGAAATCTTATACAATTCTGCTAACTGCAGAAAAAAATTGACCAAATGTGGCATTCAGAAATACTGAACTGCGCTATACTTTCTTTAAAATGTTTCTCTTGGGCTAGAAGTCATTTTCCTTGTGTTCAGCCTCAGTAACCTGATTTGTTCATGAACTGATCATGTAAAGAAACAGGTCTTCTTGGTAACAGTGGCATGCTTTCACATGGCGATGCATTAGCAGAGCTGTGTAATATCCAGCAGATGTTTACTTTAATCCTTTTTTTCTGACTAGGCTCACACAGTGGCATCAGTTCTTCCCCTCTCCAGAGGAACTACTTTTATACCCCTTACAGTAAGGCTAGCACTGGAGGTAAGGCTGGATCTGACTGTTTCTTCTGTATGTTCCTGAGAAAACATTCCCATACATTATGTCTGGATTTTTTTCTCTAAGTCAGATAACACTGGATGATAGTGAAATAGTGTTTCTAAATGCTTCAGAAATGTCCAACAGTATAAAAAATATCCACTGCTATTCATGAATAGGAGGAAATTATGTACAACATTACTTTCACTTTCCAAAGCTAAGACCAAATGCAAATTGTTCTCAGCCTAGAAGAATCAGATGAACTTAAAGTTGGCCTTGTGAACATGTTCATCAGCACTATTTTGGCTAAAAATTGTAGATGGATATTGTTGTTGTCTAGAGCTGACATAACCCAGGTAAGCAAAGCAAGTACTGCTGCATGTGTGAAGAACTAGAAGGTATGACTTTCTCTGTGCAAATTTGCACTGCTCATGGGTCTCTTTGCCAGTCCAGAAGACCAGGCCGTGTGCTTTAATCTTTTCCTTTTGAAATGGCCAGAAAGTTTTGACACCTGAGCTCTGGGAAGGCAGATGAGCTATAAATGAGTGGCTCTAGATGAGATGTGTGCCTGCTCTTTGGTATGGAACACACCATGGGGGTGAGGGAGTGTGTTTCACCATTCTTCTGGCTAGGTTTCTCTCCAACATATTGTTTTCTCTTTATTTTTTCATCTGGTATTGAAAGCCAAGGAGAGTCATGTGGGTAATGAGGAGGAAGAAGTTGTTGGTAAGATAATTGGTTGGGCTGTTCAAAGGTGGGCATCGGTGCTAATGGCTCATTTTAGGAATGCTAAAATTCTTTATTTCAACCTTTCATGACAACACTTTTTACTGTTGTTTTTGAATAGCATATTCTGTTTACCTTCTAACAGTTAACTTCAAAGGGTTATACAACCCCAAAACAAATATTTTCTTTAGCTTCTCAATTATTGAACTATTTTGATGAGCAAATATTTTTCAAGGATTTTAAACATTCTTAATTTGAAAAAATAAATTGACTGGCCTTGAATAATCTTTTAAACTATTTATAGAACAGTTTCACTTCCCTATATGCTTAACTTATTTTTTAATATTTTAATTTAAAAGACTGATTATTAGCACATATGACTTGAGTCTGAAGCTAATCACTTAACCTTCTAAGAGGGAATTATAACTTAATTCCTCTTTCTATTTTTTCTTAATTTATTGTCTGTATTTACACTACAACTTTTTACAGATATTACAGCCTGGAATCAGAATAGCTAAAACTGCCTCTTCTCATCTGCCAGCCTCGGTGAGAATAAGAGTGCACTAGTTTGCTAAATGTATTTTCATCTCGCCCATTCATGCATAGTTTAGAATCCATCATAAAGCCATGGTCATTTAAATTCCTTACAATCCAAAAAATGTATTTCCTCCTCTATCAGTGTTATGAGGAGAGGTGTAATCTATAAATCACCTTGGGGGTTTTTTTTGTATTTGAAGATTTTCTGGTCTCTCCCTCTGAGGATTAAAAATCATGCCTCAAGGCAGGCTATTAAGTACCATCTATCTATCTGAGATTTGTAGGTGCAAGAAAAATGGTGGTTAGACTAGATCAAGGAAAAAAATACAGAGAGAAGAAACTCAAATTCTCTATTATTTCTGCTCTGCTGGAAGTTAGGCACTGCTGTAGTTTTCATTTAAACTTCAAGGCATTGCATTTCACTATATGAATCATAACATCTAGTATATTTTGTATGATAAATTGGGAAGGAGAGAAAAGCGTGACTTTGTGCTTTCACAACTTGCAAATAGTTTCTCTCTTTTGACTGGCTTGAAGTAGAAGATGGGAAGCAAAGCTTCTCTAGGTTAGCAGGGTTTTGTTGACAAGACAGACCTAATCATCAAATTAAGGTTGTCAAAACTAGCATTTCTAGTTGTTAAGAAGAAGTACTCAGTGTGCACATTATTAGTATCAACCAAACAGTTTCTAACCTGAAAGAGAAATGATAAATGCAGCAGAAGAGAACAACATGGAAAGATAAATTAGGATTTCGGTTTTTGTCAATAAAGTCTCAGGGGTCAATCAGAACTATTAAATATTTATCTCCACTTTTTGTTATATACATGAGAATAAAAGACAACAATGGAACCTCTGTCTTCTACTGCATGATCTTTGGAAGCAGAGATGATGCAAAGCAGAAGACTGGGTCCAGAATCTATGTAGTCAAAGTGACAACTAGGAGTTAGAGCTGACTCAGAAATGCAAGTCAGTTTTAAAAATTATTTTTATTTAAAATACTAAAGGCAGACACAGTGCATGAAACAAGTAGTGTACATAGTGAATTATTATTTTACAAACTTATGCTTTATTAAGGTGCATGTACAATTATTATTAAGTATCCATATTAAAACGAATTCTCACAGCATTGCTAAATATCAGCAGTACTGTTAAGCATTGTGTTTGTGTACCAAGTATCATTATGAACTCAATATTCACTCTCTTCCTAATACCTAAAATAGCTGACAGCTTTTGACATTCTAGTCTCTGCGGAATAAAAAATATAGGGTTTTCCATATACAACATTCTCAGTATCGTCCTAATTGCATTTTAGCCATATCAACATAAAAGGTATGAGTTCATTATGAGTTCACTGTGCAGCTTTTTAGAGTCATGGGGAATGAGCTGAAAAATGAGCCTCTGGGTGCAAAGTGAGGCTTAGTTATCTGTTTGAATTTGGAGAAGCTGTCAGAGCCAGAGTACTGCTGAGTTATTGCTACTAACCAGTCCTGCCCTATCTTTCTTCCTGAGGACAGTAGAGCGCATGTTCAGCAGGACTTGGTGAGAGTAAAGGAGATGTTACGATGCTCTCCATTTTCTGCTTGACTAGCAGGCACTTGGGATCATAGCTTTCTTTCAAGAACAGTACGGACTGCACTGCAGCTGCAGCCTGATGTCTGCAGTGACCATCCAAAGATCAGGAAGCTGCAGAGGCTATGGCAGTTTGAGCTTTGGTCTTACACGGCAAGCCTGTTTCTACACAGGACACCACGCAGAGCAGGCTGTGACTCCAAGACCTGCAACACCTTCCCAGGCTTCAGTTGTGTGGACAACCCCAGAATATGGGAGGAAGAAAGAAGATGGCATGGGGACATCTGGATGTGGGAACCAGATATGTCTTAGACATAGGCCGTGCGACTCCTTCCACTCCTACATTAGCTTTTAGCAGCTCCAAATTTGTGCTGTCCCACAAGCAAGTAGAATGACAGCGGACTGTGCTTTGGGCAACAGCATGATGCTTTGCCTTTCTTGGAAGGCACTAGATCACCAAGCAGCTTACATGGGACATGCAAGTGGTGAGCTGCTAACTGACTGGGGACAACTGCTGCAGAAAAGGAAACATTACAAGGAAGTGTGCTTTCTTGCTTTATATTAACTGAAAAATTGAGGGCTAATTTAGTTCCACAGAAAATGTCTCCTTAACCAGTGAAAGTTGGATTTCCCTTTAGCAGGGAGATAAAGAAAGAATTTGCCTATTAGATACTTAGCTCTCAGTCTAGTGCCAGGTTCTCTCTTTTGGCTTCTTTCAGAAACGATAATCAGCAAGATCAAGCTTCAGGTGGAAAAGAAACACAGGTCTTCCTGGAAGGCATAGTAAAAAGTGCTTAAGTAGCCGCGTGGCATATGAAATTGACTTTTTCTTTCTGTCTTTCTTGCTTTCACAGATGTACAGCAGAGTATGTAAAGCAAACAAGTAATTGAATTGCGTTGCTTCTGTGAACTTCTGCCTGTTAGAGTGTCTGTTGGCTGAGTTAATTAAACCACAAGCATACTATCATGTAGATTAGAATCAGAAGTAGGCACAACACCTTTTAAAGTTAACAAAAAGTTTCATTTCCGTTCTTGTTATATGATTCACAATCAGTGGTAGTTATCTGCTAACACATACTTTGTCCTGACATATGTCAGCTTGGGTGTTTTTAATTATGTTTATTTTGCTGTAATAATATTTTAATAGATTAGGTTGCAGACTTATTACGTTGACTAATAACTTGTATGAATATATTAATTTAATACTGCTACAATTTTTCTTTGCTGATCTTTCTTAGTAATAGAAGAAATTCATTATAATAAAGAATTTTAATGTTTATGTCAGTCCCTGATGATCACTGATGTATTCAAACTGTAGGACAGCTTGGAGTTTGATGGTTAGGATGTAGAGGGAGATATTTCCAGTCTAGCATCATGAGAACCACGTAACATTGCTGAGAGCACAGCTCCTTGTGTTGACTAATATTATTTGTTTTGTTCGTGGGGCTTGTAGATCTACTCTGCCTTAATCCATCTGTTATCTCTTGCAACCTCTTGGGGAAAGAGACTGTCTTTTAATTCTATGACTGTATAGTGGTTTAGTGCAATGAGGTCCTGATCTATGAAAAGTTCTGCCAGGTGCTTAGTAACACAGATGAGAAAAAAACACTGCTAGCAGCTGCTCATCACTGAATACAGAGAGTAGACTTATGTCTTGTAGTGCTTGCTTTTGTCTCTTTGGTCAAAAAAAAAGGGGAAGTGCTGTGCACATGGTACCTGATGTAGATGGCCACTCATTCTGCACAAAGCCTGCAGTTTCCCTCTTGTCCTCACACAGAGGAGCAGCAACGGACAGAGATAAGATTCTTCAGCCTTGAGAATCACATCCGAGAGACAGGGGGAGATCATGCGAGTGACCAACCGTGAGAAGCACTTTGTTCTATCAGGAGTTACCCTAGGAGTATCTAGTCAACCCTTTCTGCTTCCTCCTGCCACTGTACAATCTGCCTTTCCTCCCCTGTTACTGAATAGCAGTTTCCAGTCTCACCTTCAGTCTTGTACTTGTGCTTAGCTTTGGATGTCCCTCTGCTGAGATAGACAAAGCATGCAAACAAGCCATTTACACTTGCAGACAGGCCCAGAAGCAGTGCTACCTGTGAGTCACATTTATGAGTCTGTTAGAGTCTTGCTGTTAGAGGAATCTTTTTCTCAGCTTTGCCTCCATTTTATGTGAATTTAAATGAAGGCAGAGAAATTTCTAGGATGCTAACTCTCTGTTACGCTGTGCTGTAAGAGCATCATGTAATGCAAGGCAATAGTCAGATTTTCCTTTATTAGATATGACTGACCAGACCCATTAATACTTAATAGGAATCAGAGTATTGGATAGTCTTATCCACGATGCGCAATAGTTCTCAAAAGCATTATAAATTTCTTTAAATCCTGGATTCTTCCAAGTTCAGCAGTCTTTCTGCAGGACACTGTAATGATTGAAATTGACGGAGGCACTCACTCTAATGGCTTCCTAATCAAATTGGAAAAGACTATATTCAAGGATGGAAGATATCTCTGAAACTTGTTTCCTTCCCTTTGGACTATCACTGTCAAAAATAGTTGGCCTTCTGGTTAGTCACTAAATTCCATTTGTTGTGTCAAACTTCTTTAATGGCAATGGAAGTTGTGAATTGATTGGAGTGAAAATCTTGTACTTAGTGTACTAGGAAGATGTAATACCGTGTACATATTTATATGTATGTGTGTGGGTTCATATATGTATATGTGTGTGCGTGCATATGTGTGTATTTTGTCCTCTGTTCAGTAGGTTTTATAAAAATGATTTTACATCTTGGAGCATTTGGTTAGATGCATCTTGACTCACTTTAATTAAAAAAAATAAACCTCTTCTGGATAAACTGTACTTCTGAAGCTGAGATTATATTGCTATTTCAAAAATGTTATTTTTCATAGAAGAAAAACTCAAGAGATTCATTAGAACTTGAAGTCAGTTAATAAAAGACAAAAAATATTAGAACTGCTTTCCTGTTTTGATCACTTTCTCAAGCCAGTGAGTTTGCTGTTTCTTAGCATTGCAATAAGGCCTTTCTCCTAGTTCCATCATAGTCGTTAGGTAGTTTCTTGACTGTCCTGTGCTTCAGTCTCTTTCTTTCTCGAACACCTGTGCTGTGGGACCAAAGGAATTGTCACAGAACTGGCGGACAAGGTGTATAGCACTGCTGGCATGGTCTGGACAGTTTTCCTAAGCCCATTGTTGCTTTACAAGAGGAAACAGTAGCAAAGTGACAGCATCCAGCCATTGCAGCCAGCATGGCTGAAAAGTTAGATATGATACAACCCTGTGTTCCTGACTCACTGGTGAAGACCGACGAAGATCACTAAACAGGTTAACTACTGTAGAGTCTGAGGTAGCTGAACCTGGTGGACTGTGGGATCCAGGAGAGCCCCGCTTCCCACACCAGATATGTGGGAGCTTGCTCTTTTCATTCCAGACCCCAGCTGCAGCCACTCCTCAGCCTGATCCCCATCCGCAGCGAAGAGATAACCACTTTCATAGCTCCTCTATTTTCCACTTGCCTGCTTCTCCAACTTGAAGTTTGCTAGTTGTTTGCACATATACACATAATGTGGGTTGTTGCAACTGCTGGCCCTGGCCTGTGCCCCCACCCCAAGAATGTTCTCCCTGCAGTGGAGGCACCACTGCTCAGGTCGCACCACTGACTTGCCCTACTTCATGGTCGCCGGCAGTCTGCACCTGCACCAGCTCTAAACCAGGTACATGCTCACTCAACACTGAATTATAAGTAGGATTTAATAAGAAAATAGCATAGACTGTAGCCATCAAGTGTAATGCTCTAAAAAATGAACTGATCATCTTCCTGCTTACATGTGACTGGACCCTTTCATCCTCCCTCCTCTTCTTTTTGCTATGCTTGTTCCTCCCTGATCTGCCTTGATCCCTCCCTTTATCATCATGCCTTCCCTCCCCTAAACATCCAATAGGTATTGTATGAACCTAAACATCTCATCTGGTCCATGCCAAAATTTTCTTTACCCTGCATCCCCATTGATCCTATACCCCTTTAAAAAGAACCACCTTGGTCCGTCAGGCAGAGATTTTCTTTGGTGGGTTTCACACCAGGGATGATGGCTTAGTCATTCCTTAGTGTACGAAAACAGTGTTTTCTGTTCTTCACCAGTCTGATCACTTGGGTTCCTCCACCTGTCAGTGATCCTCTGTCCACTGCTTATTAGCAATCTGATTAGCCTTTAATCAGATAAACCAAAAGAGTTAGCCTCCAGTCATGAAGAATTTTCTATCTGTATGTCTATTCTCTGGAATAATTTATTCAGGAGGCTAGAAAAACAATGCAATTGAAAGAAAAGGCACCAGATGAGACCCAAGTTCTACACACATTTAAACAAAGAACTGGGCAAATGCCATGTTTGTGCAGAAGGGAACTCGTGCTTGGAGGGGTACCTACTCCAAAGAAAATTTCTTTCATTTCAAGGAACTAGATATGTGAATTGGGAGGAGCCATGCCTTGTCCTTACAGAACGCTGTGTGATTGGCAAGTGAAAACTTGTTCTCAGACTCCCACAAACGGCTTCATATAGCTTTTCATCTTTGACATTCAATGAAGGAAACACGGGCATTTTACTGACCTCAAAAAAGGACAAAACTTCAGTGTTGAGCAAAGATTACACTTGTTGGAGGTAAACTGCCAAAAGACTACACTCCCAAATGCTGATCTTAAATGAGGAAGAGTTTGCACTTCAGAATGGTGGGAATGCACCCTGTTGATGTTTGGGAAGAAAAGTATGTAGGTTCCCAAGTCATAACCATTTGCAAGATGTTCTCTTTTCAGCATTATTTATATTACCATTTTCAAATGCGATTTTGGGTAGGATGAAGAGGAAAGACATGAAGCTAGTAAGACAGTGGCTAGGCAAATGGGCTGTGCATATGCATAGACTGAGAAGTATAGATGTTTTCTTGGCTGGCTGATTTCTAACGGATTGGTGGTTTGCTCTTGGCTTTTTTTTTACTGCACTGTAAATCTGCTAAAATCCTATGTGTTGCAGAAGTTTAAGCACCTATGAATTTGTACAATTTGGAATGGAATTTACAATGCATGGGGAGGCTGCATATATAAAAGGCAAAAGTTTATTTGTGGAGACCCATAATAATGCACTGTAGGTTACCGAAGTATGTGGGATGAACAACCGTAATAATAATGATATAATAAATTTCTAAATTGCTGTTAGGGAGTAAGGCCTGGGGAAGCTGCTAGCAAAGGTACAAGCATTTTCCTGTAATTGCTCTACAGTCATGTAAGTCAGACTCTTTTCCTCTTTTTTTTTTTTTTTTTTATCTTCAGTAAGTAATCCCTGTTCATGCAAGCTGGCTATTTTTGTAGGTAACATTCCTGTTGCTTGTGCAATATATTTGAAAAATGGTTTGTGTGTACGTGTGTGTACACATACGTATACATACATGCATAGGTTTATCTGCTGTTAGCTAGAAAAGCCTAAATAGCCTTTTTTGTTGCTTTTGGGAAAATAGAACATGAGATTTGAAATGTGTGCAGCTTGTGCTGTCACTACATAGGCTTCCCTGTTCATAAAATGGAATTCTCAGAACTCAGGAAAGACTTGTGCTTCTACCTGATGCTGTGAGTCAAACAAATTGAATCAGGGGAGCGATGGATTTCTTTAATTGTCTTGTGAATAAGAATTACTGGCAATAAAAAGCTCAGCAGTTTGTAAGCCTCTCATCCATGCACCTACCCTCCCCATGCACCTTGAATGTTCACCTCATGGCTCCTTTGTTTCTCCTTTTTCTCCTCTTTCCCTAGATCACTTTCTTTTGTCTCTTAGTGTACAGTTTGCATTATTCTCTCTTCCAGTCTGCCCCCTGTGCCGGCTCTGTCTTCCCAGAAGGAGACCTCTTAGATGGTGGTTGCCTGTTCTGGTCACGATGGTGTTTGTTGAGGTGGATGGAGATGTGGGTGAGCTGACAGTTCTACAACTGGAAAATATATGCAAGGCCACGATCAGTCCACACATCCCTCTCCACAAGTCAGCACCAGAAATGGCTGCATGAATCACATATTATTGAATAGCCTCTTAAGCATTAAAGAAGGTACAATCTCCTACCAGTTTCCAGGGAGCTGTACTGAAGAGAGTTTCATTGTACCCTGAAGGGTCAAATGAGAAACAGTTTGTAAAATTACGCAGCGTGCCAGGCCTTTAAGCTCTGTGTAGCTGACCTGTATGTTCACATACTGGTATTAAATTTATCCTTGTCAATTGCCTGGTCCTAAGACTAATTTCCCAGCTCACCATTTCTTCAAATTCACTAACTTATTTATATTAAATATTTTATATATATCCAGAGTTTGGCTTCAATAAAAATGCCCCAATGACACTCCTTTCTTTCAGCAGGTGCAGTTTTTTATCACCTTTTCTTATGTCTCAAAACTGTGCTCTCAGGTGATTCTCTAGCTTGCACAGAACAAAGGCTTAGGCTCACTGCCTGTCACTGCACAGTCTCTGGATGACTCTTCGGAGGCCAGGTTTGGCAGATGTCCCTGGCGTATCACTGCGGGGAAGCTCCCAGGTCACAGCTGGGATGCCAGGCTGGCAAGCCCGCAAGCGCAGCTTGTGCCTTGGACAGCTGAGTGCCGGCGTGCACAGCAAGCAGGGGTGCACATCCTCCAAGCCTTGGGCTGTGCTTCCAGGTATCCCTGCCAGCCTGCGGGGCCAGCCTAGACCATTGCCACCCCCAATACACCTTGGCTGTGGCATATCTTACGTGCCTCTTGAAAACATCCACAGCTGCAGCCCCTGTGGGAGCAGGACCAGGAGGCACCCAGCTCCGTGCTAGTGGCCATGCAGTCAAGCTGTGGGTCTATCAGTCTGGCACCAGCAGCGCTGAGCGGTCTCGCAGCATGAACAACTGCAATAGTAATGACGTAATAGATTTCTAAACTGCTATTAGGGAGTAAGTCTTGAGGAGGCTGTTAGCAAAGCTGTACATGTATAGTCCCTGAGCAGCACTGCTGTTCTCACTTGCAGCCTTCCACCTCCCTGCTGCTGCAGCTGATCCGTGCTCCCCGTGCAGTAAGACCTGTGCAGATGGACTAGCGGACTGTGTCAGATAGCATCGCTGCTGATGACGTGGGGAGAACATGGAGTGCAAACAAGCATCAGTGCTAGATGAAGCTCCAATGGTGCTGCTTAGGCTAATGTTAAACCCCAGCAGAGATGATAGGAAACAGAACAGGGGTCTGGAAACCATTTACAAAGGTGTCTGAAAAGTATCTGTGACATAGTGATCGTAGTGACAAATCAGTGTGTTATGCTGCTGTCTTCATGAGAACTCGGATATGACCCACAGAGAGATAAATTTTTAGAATACTAAATATTTAGAGGCTTATAGCTTATGGTAAAGCAATAAAAACTGTGAATATTCCTGTATCTATCTTGAAGACAGCTTCATTAGCAAGTAGAAGGCCAGCAAGCCAGATGAGTTAGTGTGAATAAAGAACGTTAATGGAACGGCAAATTCTTTAAAAGCACATAATGATTTCTTATAGCAATACACAGGATAAAATATCCCTTTGCCATAGACAAATATCCAATGACCTTAATGAAATCTGCCATTTCTAGTCTCAGTTATTCTACTTTTTAGTTGTGCATAGGCACAGGTAATGTCTAGTTTACCAAACTAGAACTTGTGAAGATTAGGTTTATCCCATTAGAATCGGAAAAGCTGCAGCATATACTATTATTACCCCTGATATCGTAAGCCCTGATCCCAGCCCTCTAAAATGCTGAGAACTAGAGGAGATAGTTCAAGTCCCCAAAGGCTTATACTCTAAGGATATAAGAACTGTAACATGCACGTAGAGCGTTACTGTGCAACTGCGTGAATTCTGTGAACAGTGTGAATTCTGTATTTTTAAATTGAGATGGGAAGAAGGGAAAAACAGTGATTTAGCTGTGAAAGAAACAAGGAAAGAAAGAGAGGGGGGTATGGGAGAAAAGAATATGGAGAGATTGATGGAGAAAATGTGTTAGGGTTGACACAAGAAAACAGAAGGAATGGCTGGAGCTAGCAGCCAAGTAGAAAGATAAACAGCATTCAAAGTAAATACTACAGAAAACAGCTTTGTATCATCATCAGTGTTGAAGGTCAAAGCCTCAAATATTTCTGCAGCTGTTCTTGCCAACAGAAGTCTCTGGCTGCCTCTATTCAAAATAAAACCCAGATACTATTTAAATGATAGCTCGAATATACATTTCAGAATTTGAGGAATGCTAAGCTTTCTTTGTACATCACCTGCTGAAGTGATTTATCATGGAAGTGAGCTTCCAGTGACTCACCTGATAGGAATATAATCTTATTTTTCTGTGGTAGTGATGACAGAATGATTAAATAACAACTATCTTAAAGTAATGCTTATGTTTCCTTATTACATTTTGTATGCATATTTTTATTTATTCATTCGATTATGTTGTGGTGCTCTCCAAACTGGTAAAATACTCATAAAAATTCCAAAGACTCATGTTTAATTTAAGAAATATCTATATTGCAGTCACTTCTGTCCTTTCAGTGCCTGCACTGGATGGTTTAAAACAAAATCACATGTGCATAAATGAGTTGTCATCTCCGTAATGCCTGTAGGACAGACAGTCACTACAGACTGAGATAGTCAAACCAGATGGCTGGAGAATCCCTCTGCTGACAGGCGGGAAGACGCTCGCATCATGGCTTGACATTCAGACAATGTGCCTTGGCCAGATTCACAGTCTGCAGTAACTCAGTGTCAAGCCTTGCAATGGAAATGGCACATTGGAGTCACTGCACAGTACCATAGGTTTGTTGTGCCATGACCCTGTGGCCCAGTGATGATCTCCAAGACCTTCCTTTCCTCTACCCTATCTACAGAAAAGCTCAGAAATGGAAAAGAAAGAATCTCATCTGGTTTGTGTTTTTCTTCCTCATACTGTGAATATCAGGACTATCCCTTTCTTTCCTGCTTGACTCTGTGGAAAGCCTTCATGAAGGCTTCTGTGTTTTCAGGCCTTTCCCCATAGCCTTGAGAAAGCCAGCCATGCACAAAGCATTACTCTGCCGGCACTTTCAGCATTTTCCTGCAGCTCTTAGATGTCATCAGCAAATCTCAGCTGGGAGCCAGACTACCTGAAGGCACCAGGCAGGCCCTGAAGGGCCACTGGGATTGGTAAAACTGCAACAGGAGTGCCCGTGATTTAGAGGAAACCTACGGGCGTACTTAGTGGATGCAGCTGAGAGCATCTCTCGAGTCTCCTGAATGCAAGGCGGGAAACTATCTAACGCAGAGACTATTTCAACAAAGCCATTTTATCATGTCGGCATATTTACTATCTCGCTGGAATTATGTAATTGCCACAGTACAGAAACCTGGGAGCCCTGATGATGGGCTTTTCTTTGCTGATGGATACATAGGAAAAACTTCTGTCTTATTCTGTTGTTTTTACTTGTTTCCAAACAACAGTGAAAACTTTGCAGCTTCCAAAATTTCAGAGGGATTTTCTGTGTGTAACTTTTTCTTCATTGATGGGCAGAAGTAAGCAGGAAAAAGAAAGTCTTTCTAACAATCAGAAAGAGCTTTTTTACCAAAGCCATTCTCACAAGCCTGTGAGCTGGCAAGGTCTTATTTTTCTTGCCTTGAGACAGGAGATGCATGCTGTTTAAAACATTTAAAACAGCAGAAAAGGAATTAGCCACTCGTATAAATTCCTGTAAATAACTAAACAGCTTCGCAAATTTAATTTCAAAGAGTCAAGTTCTTATAGCTGCATTGCCCTTCAGTTTTGCACCATTTTTAACCTTTACAGAACAAAGCAAACAATTAGACTCCACTGACCATAACTCATTAGTTTCAAGCAAAGTCTACTATGGCTGTGATTTATGTTCTGGACCTAGAGGTCGTAGCGCTTCGTGTTCACACTCCTATGGATTTATTCTCAGCTGCTGAGGCTATGTCCTAATGACCCCTGCTTTAGAGATACTTTCTCAGCTATCTGTTGTTGGTTGGTCTGTTTTCTTTTCAACTGATGTGTAGCTTAACTTGGTCTAAAGATGAAAAAATTCAGAGTATCACCTCCAATGCCATATGCTCTTTTTTCACATGTAAGAATAAATACAAAATGGCTTCCCTCACACAAAATTAACATAGAGTATCTTAATTACAGTGAGAATTCTTAGAAGATGAAGAAGGCTTTTTCATTTTTTGTTTGCTGGCAGATGCAGAACTTGCAAAACCATTCTGTTCCAGCAGGGTGAGAGACAACCCCTTTCAATTCTTTGTTTTTAAATTTTTTTTTTTTATTTGATTGACTGATAGATAGAATATCCCAGGTCTTCCTTACAAAACATCTCCTTTGACTGTGATTGTCCTTTAAGTGCAGGACTTAGGAAAGCCCAGAGACCCATGCAACCATTTCAACAGACATTGAGTAACTCTGACTACAAATACTCTTTTGCTTCATTGCTTTTCACCAAAGTGGGTGTCTTCATATTCAGTTTACAACAGTCACTCTGATATCATAATGATAGATATGCTAGCTGTCAAAACATAAGGATTTGTAAAGTATAAATTAGAATAAGGCACATAATTTTTCCTACGTGTTGTGTGAAATCTCTGACCTTGTTATTGAAGAACAGTAGAGAAAATGAGTTTCTTAAAATCCTGAAATAAAAGGCCTAGAAAACCTGAGGCTACCCTGAGAACACTGCTTTAGAAAATGAGCTATCAGTTCGCTTGCAGGTGACCCTGACAGTGGATCTGACTATATGTTTATTTGGCTGCTGCGACATACATCAAGCTTCACTGCATCTCCCTAAAGGTTTAGAACATGGTTGACATTTAAATAAGGGAGGTACGTGACGGTCCAAATACTTACCCCTGCATCCTGTAGCCTGCATAGGCAACGATGCAAAAGAAAGACAGAACTTTGAGAAGGAACTATCAGATGAAGAGGAAGACTTAAATCTGGAGTGGTTATTACTCAGCTGCGGTTTTCCAACCAAAAACAATGGCACTTTTCCTTGCAAACAATTATGTGATTTGGTTACTGCCATTTAAAAATAGATAAAATTTTTGTATGTAAAAGGCCATCTAAGAATACATATCTAATACTCTTAAATACTTCCTAAACATGTACAGTACACTTTTACAGGATGTGTTTCATAGGGGGTTGTAAGAATATTCTTCCTGCTCTATCTCTAAAGTAGAGAACCTTGAAGCCGAATCAGATTATTATCTCTCTCTGTCCTGAGGAAACTAAAATGGTTTTCCCTCCCACTGTAGGAATTTAATTCAGGAATCTTTTTACTGTTCCTGCCTATTACTAGTATTAAGTAGCACTTACATAGTGCTGAAAATGAAGAGAGGAAAAGAAATTACTTTGCCAAAGCTAGTAAGCAAGGAGGAGAATTTATGTTTCATGACTGATAGTGTCATGCTGTTTACATTAAATCCCACTGCTTCTTGATAGCCTGTCACCTTTGCATTTGTTGTACAAAATGTTGAGAGCTTATAAAACAACTGACTACTATCTCATATTGCATTTAGAGAAAACTCATAGACCTTTCTCTACTTTTTGAGACAGACGCCTTGAAAAGAAGCACAGACATTACCCTGACAAACTCAGATCTGATTATGCCCACGGCAAGGAAGTTTCTTCATCTGCCCTTTTTGCAATGTGCCTCAATTTGGCTCTAAACACCTCTCAGTATACCTCACTCAGGTGCCTGGTAGGTTTCAGTAGTTTGTAATTCATTCCCAAAATTGCTTCCTAATTCTTAAAATTTTGAGATATAAACCATGGGCCTCACAATTTGCACTTTTTTTTTCCTGTACAATAACAAGTAAAACAGTATTGGGTATTTCTGTAATTTCTGTGTTTTCTGTGTGACTGTGGTCCTTAGGATAGTTTTTTTAAAAAGAAACAAGTCCTCTACAAAGCATAGTGGGCAGCTGGCCAAAAATAACCATAAATGCTTTCTCAGCAGTGTGAAACATCTGAAATGAAAGAAAGACGTGGTACAGTGCCCGGTAAAGGAAAGGAGTCTTGACATGATGGCTCCGGCAAAATACAGCAGACTGAGATAAATCAATGGAGTAATGCAGTGCACAGTTATAAAGTTTACAGGAAGGCAGATAAAGCCACACAGACACAGGGCTGGCGTAGAAACTTCCATGAAGACTGTGGACAGAAGCTAATAAGGTGGATGCACCTAAGGTAGAAAGGAGTAGGAAGTAAAATCTGCATCGTTACAATTTGAGCTGCAAAAGTATTTGTGGTGTTATACTGCTGGCTTCATGGTCTGGAAACGGGGCTGAGTGCAAAATGTTGATGGACAGTAGAAGTCAGCGAAGGTAAAATACGAGCTACATTTATGTGACCAAGATTTAGAGAATAATTTAATTGAAGGTTTAAAACATTACTGCTGAATGACTGGTTTCAATGGGGTGGCAAAACTTTTATTTGCTAAAGATTGAAAAATTGTCAACTCTTGCTTTTGGTTAATAGCATACTCCTCAACTAACCAGGGGTGTCATGCTAGATTACAGTCTATAAATTATTTATGAACAGAAGCCAGTAATATGTTCTTACACCTGAGCTAGTCATTATTACCATCTGTGAAATTTAGTTCCCCAGTTCACATCATCTGACCAAGTCAAACATGAAGTGAAATTAGAAATAAAAGGACAGGCTTTTATCATTCAGGCATTTGTCTTTTCAAAACATACACAATAATGCTGTTAATGGGGGATGCAGTGCTTTAATGTTTGAAAACCTTATGTACTGACACTGAAAATGTTCTGTACATAAAAGGAATACCCAGAAAAATCTAATTTACTGCCTCAGGACATCTCCATCTTCCTCTTATCTTGTATTACCAACTGGCTTATACAGAAAAGGTTCTTGGTTCACTGTTGCATTGAAAATTTTTTGTGCTCAGTTTTGTCATTCTCATTTAAGCTTACAATATGGGAACAATAGTAATATTCATATTATGACTTTCCCAGACCACCCTTCCACACCTCTTTCTTTTGGTAATAAAACACTTCATTGAATGTAAATTTTTCAGTCTGCATAACCTGCATTTTCTAATCTCAGTAGTTCAGTTTTTCAGTGGAAAGTAAAAGCAGTAAATTTCTTACATTGACTTTACATAACTGACAAGAAATGAGTCAAAGAATGGATGGAAACTAATCAGGCTTATACCTCAGAATAATCCTGGCTGAGAAAAGACTTCTTCATTAATTATACCTGGGCTTGCTTCCATTATGTTTTAACGAAAAGAAAAAAGTTGTTAAAACTGTGAAGGTTCTTTGATTCTGAGTCTCTGTTATTTTCATTTGATTTACACTTCTGGCCTTAATAGGGAAGCCACTGATGATCTGAGAGCAAATATATAGCTATGCCTATGCTAGCAAGCAGGTTAGCTCAGTAGGAGCACAGCATTAGATCAAAGCAGTTGATGCTGGAGCCCCAATATTATATGTAATTTGCACATTTTACTTTAGGCTACAGTTAGCCTGGTCTGCAGAACTGAATGTTCTCACCATGCATGTGGTTTGAAACTGTCCTGAGCCCATATCACTGGTTAAAGCCTATTAAGGTTTGTAGAGCATTAGATCTGCACCTGAATCAGGGATTCCTGTTTAATTTCATCTGAAAGAAATCCAGTTCTCGTGTGCCAAAATTGCTCTGCAAAATGGTCCAAAAGCTAATGCAGACACAACCTGTGCCAGCCTGTCTTTCTGCAAGTATCGTGTTAACTGGAAAACTTCACAAGCTTCTAGTTCAAATTTACAAAACCAAAGATATTTCAGATTATGTTCTTTTCTGAATACATTTTGAACTAGCAGTATTATGCATAGATATTCTCTGCATAAATCATAGACTAAAATCATATTGCCTCAACATCATAACTGAAGGGTTGATTCATTTAGTACATAACACATAGTCAAGGGTTTGGTATTAACAATCAGTGCAATAGAGCTCCAGAAATTCACTTTAAATGCATGTAGAGCAAGTTATTTATGGAGTGGCTGAGTGAATTTTGAATGCAATGCAAGAATGTGTATTGTCATTTTCCATAGAAGTTTTTTGGTTCTTGATATTATAGCAATCTAAATATTTTCATTATTGGGCTGACATTTTTTGTTCAAATAGTGGACTTTCTCTTACATCTCTGAAAAGATTTAGAAGACAGTGACGAATTCTACTTGTTTGCCTACATCTATTAACATATTCCTAAATTCTCCAGGTCTAGAATAATCAGTATCAAGCTTTTAAATCTATGTTTGTGCCTTTAAACACGCCTTCCTTCATTGAAGACTGAGATATGTATTTTTACAGAAACAGCACAGATATATGCTATATGTCTATTTCATGTGAAAAAGACTTAGGTACGCTGCAAGGACTTGCATCACATCAGTTCTCATTTAAATAAGCAGCAGTTACAGGCATTCAGCATTTCACAGAATCAAGGCAACCCGTTTGGAAAGTGCTTCCCTTAGTAATTTACATACTTCCTAGTTTTGAGATACGGTGTCCTTTTTTGGGGCATATTTAACACATGTAAGTATCTCCAGGTGTTACTCTATCCCTTATTTTTTAAGTCATGCTCTTTCTGTACATCCTGAAGGATACAATGAAGCCAGGGCTTTCATATTAGTTTTACATTTTCATTCCAAGTGCTTATTTAAAAAAAAACCCAAACATTAATCTAATGACCAGATAAATGGCCCCAGTGATAAGAACTGTTTATCGAATTAAAATATAGTTTACTTCTGTTAGAACTTGCTACACGTTCCAAAAAAGAAGAAACACCAGCACAGTTTATGGTATAGGAGATGTCCGTGTTGCCTGTAAGACGCAGACGTTGAACTGGAACACAAAGCACATGTGCACAGCAAGGGGTTTTTTTAATAGATAAAGCCTGTCTTTTCAAATCAATAGACACTTCTGCAGGCTTTCATTCTAGATTATAGCTTTTTCCATATGCTGCCAAGTGTAACCTATAAATCTAAACGTATATTTACACTACATGCTCCACCGCAGTGTTTTTAGGAGAACACAGGAGTTCTAACAGCTGTACGAATAAGCAATAAACCAGGACCCTTTTGGAAACAAATCATTTTTCCTTTTCTTAAAAAATACTACATGCTGCCAAGATAAATGAAGAAATAGGGGATCAATATAAGGTATTAATCTCTTCAGAATTACAATTACACACAGTCTTTTAAGCACATGTCTAGAGCTAGTGAATTATTGTATTTGAAGTCAAACTGCAGATTAAACTTGGAGAATGCAGAGGGAGGCAGCCAAAAAGAGGGAGAGGAATGAATCTGTATAAAGGGGGAGGCGAGTGACATTTTGATTTGACACATTAGCGTCTTTATATTACTGTTCTGCCAGTAAAGAGCCTCTCTGGAGGTGTATGAAGGATTTTGCACTTGAAACTAAACTGGCAAAATAATCTTCTTTGCTGTGTAGATTAATGTTAGGAAAATTTCCTTTGCTAGTCTAGGGCAGTTCTGTTTCACTCTGCATACATTTAAAACATCTTTTTATATTCCCGTCTTCCCCAGATTTGGGTTCCTAAAATGCGTTAGTGACTATGGGAGGGAGAAAAACAGTCACAGCTTTGTACCTCATTTTTTCTCTAATTGAAGTACCTTCCACACTTGTCACAGCCTCAGAATAGAAGGCACAGGGAGGTAGAGGAGTCTTCAGGTCGCAAGCAGGAACATGAAAATGATATAAATCAAGGTTCTAAAGACACAAGTGAGAACGAACTATTATTTAACGAACTATCTAACAAACTATTATTTAAATAGTTGTTTTCTCGTGGCTGTATTTCTGTCCAGATCCAGATTAACCTTCTTCTCCCAATCTATACATCTATTTATCATTGTCTTGGCAACATTTTCATAACACATTACACCACATCTTGAGTCCTTCCCTGTCATAATATGCTCTTTCATTGCCCCTCAAATCCTGTGTCTAAACATCCCTGCTTTCACTGTGCACTAGTTCTTGCCTTAGAATATTTTGTGATTATCCTTTGAACTCTAAATCCAGATCCCTTTGGTGATATTCCAGTTTCTTCAGAGATCAAATTTAAAATTAAACATCCTTCCACTCCCCACTTGCTCAGTTTCCCAGTTGTGGTTGCAATTGTGATGGTGAGTGTCGAATGTCCTTCAGTCAGCCAGCAAAAAAGGCAAGAAAATTGCCGTCTATCTTAACTCTCTGAATTCTTTTGACTTTGCCACTCCCTCCTCTACTATTTGAATATATGAATCTGAGGAACCAGAAGAGAAGCTGAAAAACAATCAGATTGCAGGAAGTATTTTCTGGATCAAGAAACACCAGCCTGTTTGCACAATTAGTTATTGCTGTGAAAAATATAAGACCCAACTACAGGCAGATTTACTACTTTAAAGACAAGCGCAAGCTAATACAAGGCTAAATCCTTTTCATCTCTTTGCTTCTCTTTTCTTAGAATTAGCCACTATAATTCTGTACGAGGGTTATTTTCTTAATTACTTTTTGTAAAATGCAAGCCAGAGCCTCTTTAATCTTGATAAATTCTCAGCCTTGATGACTGCAGCAGCAATGAGTTCCATAGTCTATTGAAAAACACTCTGAACAGATATTTCCACTTATCAGTTTAAATCTGCCATGTCTCATTTTCCTTGCATTTGCATCCTTCCTCCCTGAAGGAAAAGGGAAGTTAATTTGAAATTGCTTATAATATATGAGGAATCTAGTTTTTTTCCCCCGTGCATATTTTCTGCTCTTCAGCAGTACTGAACCTAATGATGGCCTCTGTGAGCTCAGTGTCTGATCTCCCTGAAGTTCCTCACAGTCCTCTCTACTCTTCTGTAACCTATACAACTTCTGCAGCCTGCTTACTTTGCTACTCCAAACCACAACTATGCCAGAAAATACTGATCTCAGCACCGGATTTTGAGGTACTCTGTGTTTTCCCACAGCAGAAACTGACAGTTTAATTCCTGTCTTTCTCTTCTGTCTCTCAGATAATTTTGATCCCAAATAATGCTGTAGTTCACAAATATTTACTTTCCTTACTAATTTCCTGGGCAGGGCCTTTTCGAAGGACTGAATAAACTGCCTGCTATCTGCTGCCTGCTACACTCACTGAATTTTAGCACATCCATGAGACTCTGCAGAAAACGCTGCAGGGTAGGATCTGTCACATCCTGGTCTTTCAGGTGTTTATTGTTTTATGTTCTTGATACAGATGCAATGTTTATTCATCTGTAACTTCCTGCATCACTTCTGAAGCGTTTTTAATTAGAGACATAAAATTTGCCACCCTCTAAGCTACTGATATAGCAGGCATTTTTAATTAAAGTCTGTGCACTTTGTTAGCTGCTCTGTCCCCTCAAACTTAATCTTCTACTGAATTCTATGGTGTCTATCATTTAGGCCCGTTGACTTGAAGCTTTTCAATCATCAGTTTCTTTCAGCATCTTTTCTTACGATAACTCGATCATGAAGAGCTCCTCACCATTATTGACAGGCAAAGCAAGCCAGACACAGAAAATGCCGCTCATTCTCTACAGCAGAGACTGATGTAAAGAAAGAACTGTGTTAGAACTATCTACATCTTCTTTATCTGCTCTTTTTATTTTCATGAACCTATTCGCATCTGAACAGGCAACTGATTTTGCAGCCTCACACACGTCCATATACTGAAGTCAGGCCTATAATGTCCATTCACTTTGGGTCTTTTCTCTAGCGATGCCCACAAAAAGTATGTATTGGTTAGCATAGTCCCCTCTTAACCTCTTGAGTATGTAAGTTTTTAATATCAGTGCAAGGGCTTCTCCCATGGCTTTTCTTATTCCTCCCAGCTGAACTACAAAATTGCCAGTGATGCATGAATTGCCACACTCTCCGATGCATTCTTTGAGAAAAACTGTACATATTTAACTAAACTGTGATTGCTCTCATATGTTATATTATAAACATAATAGAAATATATGGCATGAATATAAAATTTGTTTTAAACATTTCAGGGAAAGAGAAAGCATATTGGCAATACTACGCAAGGTAAAAAATATTAATCTTTCTCTATTGAATTAAAGTTCTGCCACCCATAAATAAATGCTTAAATAATATTTTTTATGAAATAAAGACAGTTTTCTATGCTCATTCATGTAACTTCATAGCTGGCGAAAAGGGAACTGAGCTCTCAAAAAACCCTGCAAACTGCTGCCAGAGTTTGAAATTCCACACCCTAAATACAGAGTCCGATTTCTAATTTTAAGACCAAGAGCTTCCACTAAACTCTCCCAGAAGAAAAGCAGGATTTGTCTACTGTTAATATTTACAGGAAAGGAAAAAGCCTATTAGTACATTGTCTAGTAATGTGCAGCAGAAATTCTTGATGGAATATCACCATCTGTATCTGTGCCTAAAATGGAGCTTACTTTTGAAGAAGTGATTTAAATTATTCTTTCACCGATTAAAGTACCAGAGTGCCAAAGTGATCAGAAGCTTTTCCCTGTCATCTTCTTAAAATTATGACAGAGTCTTTTTCATTTTTTCCCCATCCTTTCTCTAGAAGTTCATAGGAAGTAAATTTTCAAAGTAGTGACATTAATGTGACTCATGCAGTTAAATTCCTGTGCATCACTTTGAAAATTTACTTGCTAGTGTACTAATGAAAATTTAGGTCCTTGAATATTTATGATCCTCTATGTGATATCATAAATGTAGCTTTTCTTTAAATAAATAAGTGGAAAATCTGCTATATATGCATAGTTTGCTGACATTCATGTGATTGCAATCGAAGTGTACTGTCCAATAATATCAGATTAATTTCTATTGTTCCATTCATCTGCTGTTTGACCCCCCCCTCTTTGATTGCAGATTTTCAGCTGGATTTCACTTCCAGGGTTTAATCTCCCACTTTGGAGGAGTGTGAGATAAAGACCAAGAGCATGGGGAAGGAAGGTATTTGACTTGGAAAAGCGTATTTGAAATGCTGAAAGTTGTTAGTTTTCCTGGGAGCTGCATAGTATCTTTTTTGGTTGGCTTTGAAAATTTCCATCAGCCGTTTGCTGGCAGAGGACCTCTTGGATGAGTGCTGAGGGTGGGAAGGGAGGGACAGGGACAAGTGGTGTGAGACTCTGTGATGGAAGCTTGTTTTAATGCCCGAATATGGCACAGACAGCTACAAAGCTGTGATTCTGGACCTACCCACCATTCATAGCTCTAGGTGGGCCCTAATAAATACTCAGAAACAGTTTATCCAGTAGGGCTACTACAGTGTCTTCTTGCTGCAGATATTAGTCAAACACTATTAGAAAAGAAAATCCAGATTCACTCTGACACGGATTATCTTTGCAAACAACCTCAGGCTCTTGCTTTGTGTTATTTGTGTGCTGAGACCGGGGTCCTGCCCCATCCATGAATGAGCAAGGAAGATGCTCAAAGGGCTGGTTTCTGGGACTGTGTCCCCAACCCTCCTCCACAGGAGACTGCTAGTCTGTGTCTCAGGTGCCTGCTCTTTCTTCTCTGCACTTCTCAACACATAAATTTGTCTCTCTTGCTCAACCAACTCCTGCTGCCCTGCCAGTTGCAAGTCAGGGTATTTCTAGATCAACGTCATTGTGTACGCAGCTAAAACTTGCCATGTCTTCTTGTTGTTCTAATTAGTTATATTTTTTTAAGTTTCCATATAAGTTTTATTGCTTTTATGTCTGAAAGACTTTCAGAGCAATCTAGCCCTTGGAGAATTAAGTGTTTTTGTAAAATCATACCAGCTGAATAGTGGCACCAAAATAAAGTAATGACAGAGCATTTGTTCATCTAAGGATTCAGTGGAGGAGGGACCATGAGCATAGCAAAATATGACGGCTTGAATTGTGCCAGTAGCAGTGTTTAAGTCTTCCTTGTCTTTATCCTTTAAGAACATAATTAGCTCTACCTCTTAAATGATATCTAATAGAATCGAGGTTTTAATACTAATCACATAAAAGAAAGAAGAAATAGCATGTGACTAAGCAACATTGATTTTTGCCTTGTTACAGAATGGCTTATCTCCCTGGAAAATTGTAGTTTTAACAATGCTTAGATTCATTACTACTGATCTAGAAAGGACCTGAGAGGGACAACAGTAAGTTTAAAAGAGGTGGGAGGGGAAGGGAGGGGAGGGGAGGGGAGGAGAGAGGAGGAGAGAAAAACAGAATCTGCGGAGCAAGGATAGTAACTTCTCACTTAAAATATGAAGCTAAGATCTGCCTGTTTTTAAAATTGCCGTAGCACTATTTCTTTTGTAAGATCACAACCCTCGGTCCAGTCCATTGATGCTTCTCCAGTTTGTACAACTCTAGTGTAGAATAGTTCTCATTCTTTTAAAGAACAGATATCTCTGTCTCAAGATATGTATGTATGTATAATTGATTTTATCCAAAACTTGTTTTCATCTAGCTTTTGTTAAAAAGTGGCATAATTCAGACATCTTTCACTGCCTCGAGATTGTTGAAGAGGTTTGTATTTCAAAAGTATAATAGTTCTTTTAATCATTTTGTGTTATTCCTTTGGGAACCTGAAAACATAATAATCTGATTTCATGCTTTGCCTTTAAGATCCAACATATGTCTATCATGTGTTAGCTAAAAGGGACCAAATGTTTTGTGTATATGTGCATGCAAGAAAAAGGTAAACAGAAAGAAAAACTCTGGTATGCGTTGCAGTTCCTCTTTCCTTGTGATGACAGCAAAAATGGCAAAAATAGGAGCAATGTTGCTATGCATCTCATGGTCCTTGCTCATGTCCCCATGGTAACTAGCAGAAGTCATTCGCATTCTGCACAAGCATCAGGGAGCTGCATGTGTGCAGCAGTTCAGAGGGCTAGATGGTCCAAAGGAGACAGTAAATATGGCCAGTTTTGAAAGGACTCTCAAAGGTCACTCTCAGGAAGTTAATAGAAGTCCTATTAATATGTAAACCACCCTAAACCAACATTTTAATTTTAAGGATAGTTTGAACCTGCAGTAAGAGGCAAAGCTCTGAAAGTTTGTGCTGGTGCAACGTATGGTTCATGACAAAGGTCCTCAAATGCTATCAGTAAGCAAAACTCCTCTGAGAGATGTTCATTTTTTTCGACTTCAGGTTTGGTGCTCATTTTCACTGCATAAAAACTGCATTAAAAAGTTTAAAGTTTTAGTTCAGTATTGCATGCCTGTTCTTTTCCTCCCCAAAATCTCCTTCTCTGTCTTAAAGATTTACAAGATTTATAAATATGTTTACTTATAAATTGTCTGCTTTCATAGAAAATGTCACTGGTCACTTTTATCTATCTGTGCAATGGCATCATTTAATGTTTCTTAACTTAGAAAACAATACTGATGAAACACGAAGAAAATAAAACAAATGAAATAATAAAAAACTACTAAAATTAAAAGAATAATTCTGCACGTTGAGGAATTCTGACCTACATCCCACATGCTTTATATGCAGTACCTTAAATGAGTCCTGAGAAAAGACTGAGTGTTTTCTATTTCTTTTTTTTTCATTCTACTTTCTCTTCTCTTGACTGTTCTCAATGCCAAAATCTCCATTTCTTTTCTCTTCAATGTCTTCAGCTCCAGCTTCCTATTAGCCTTTAATCATGTTTCTCTCAGAAAATCCCACAGGAGTCTCTATCTCTGCTAGTTTTAAAAGGGTGAATTTTTTAATCTAGCATGCTCCAGACTAATTCAGTCAATATTCACTGTGTAGTATCTGTTAGCATTGAATTATTGCTTTTTTTAAGAGCATGTATATGTGTATATATGTATATAAATATATGTGTGTGTATATATATCTCACATGCATTGTACACACAGCCTCACACACAGGCCCACTTGCACCTCCAAGTCCTGGGGCATGCTCTATCTCTGCCAGTGGTGTGACATCATGAGGGTACAAGGCAGTGTGGGGGTTCCTCTAGGGTGGGAAACTGTCCTGTTCTCAGCCTCCACCCCCTGCCAGAGCCCAAGGCTGATGAAGGGTGAAATGGCCGTCTGATTCCCTGCCTGGTCCCTGTGGGACTCTGTAGCCCTTTCCAGGGCTGCCAGGTACTGCAGGAGGCTGGAGCATGCTTTGGCCACACTTCATTCACGCTTGTCTATCATACCAGGATACGTGTAAAGATTTGTAAGTCTGCAGATGTGTTTCTAGCTCAAAACAAGTGCTAGGCACACCTTGCCATAGCCACCCAGCTGCTGTCAGGAGCTGTGTTCGTGCACTTGTCTGCCTTAACCCTGGCACCTGCAAGCCACTCGAGGGGTGCAAGGTGCGGTTTTACTGATACATCCATTCAGTCAGCGAGTGGCAACCAGAGTGGTGGGTACTGCTGGCGGTTCATCGCAGGTGATCCTGTGAATTGTCATTACAGAAAACCACCTCCGAAAAAGGAAATCAAATGAGCAACGGACAAAGCCGACGCTGCAATGCTTTCATATGAGGAATGAACCTATACTCTCATAACCCAGAAAAACCTATGTATTTGCCTAATAAACCCTGAGGCCACACGCACGTAACTCAAGATATGACTATACGACAAATACAGCAAATAAAGCAGTTCTTTTCAATATAGTAATATTTGATCATCTGAAATACTCATATAACAGGGATTAAGAAAGAGAGAAATAATTTTTGTAGTCTTTCTTGGGATTAACCATGCCTTAGCACACTGAGCTACCTAAAGTCTGCAAAGCAAACTTATTATTCAGGCCCACTTCTCTCACTTTCAGTTTGCTAAAAATCCAAGTTCACTGAACTACACACAGAAACTTTGCAGAACTGGGCAGTATCCTGAGCAGTTTTTTTGCAGAGTTTGGAACTTTGCTTTGAAGCATTTGTTCATCAAGTTTCACAGCTGAAATCACACTCTACAAGATCAGCTCTACTTACGCTAATGTATTTAGTGCCTTACCTGCCTGTAGTTGGTTTGTCTATGAGCTATCAAGTGAAGCACATTGTTCTGCATAGTCACGCAGAATATTTGAACACAATAATATTACAAAAACAGTGCATTTAACTTATGACCCTGTATTTATGATTTTGCACTTCTTTGAAGAAAAATATAACACACTGTTTAATGGATCAAAACCTCCTAAATTATTGCAATCATAGTTCTAAACTTTATGTAATACTTTCAAGGAAAACCAACCTTTATTTTTGCTACCTGTAATTTCTTGACAGTTAAAGGCATTCTTAATACGTACCTGAAGTGGACTAAAAGCCACTGTAGGGTAAAGGAAATGATCACAGACTAGAAAATAAGCGTTTCAGTGCTGTACATGTCTTGGAGTGTGTCCTTGGAGAAGAAAAAGCATCTCCATTTTCCTATCTGCCGTGTAGAAGAAATAGAGCTTGCCTTGGAGAGAAACCATGAGATTTCATTAGCTAATGTTTACACAGTGCTTTGAACTAATGAAGCATTACAGTGAAAAGCATTACTTTCAGCCATGGTACTTCAAGGATGTGGAAAGGATCAAATATCCTTTTCACTTACACACATTGAAGAAGAGGCCTGATTTTGTTTTGAAGTTCTAACATCTTTTTGGCTTTTTATTTCACTTCAAGGTTGCTTCTTACCTTTTATTGACTACTTAGTTTAAATTCCTTTTTCTGTGTCCTCTCCTTTGCTATAAAAATTGATTCAAGGTTTGATCCAGTGGCTTAACTGGATGCCTGGAGGAAGAAGTAATGCATCCTAAAAAATAAGGTTCTTTATTTCAAGAATATTGCATAATGTAAGAATATCCATGTCCACTGTTCAGTTTCTGTTACTAGAGTGGCACATGCTTGGTCAGCATTATCTTGCGTCTGCTATGTCATAGTACAGTAAAATTGAAAGGATTCATATCCTAGGTAACGTACAGTGAAATGTAGGCAGTTTTATGTGATTTACTGCTTGTAACAAGTAAATCAATGCTTGCTTTAAAAAGGAGCCCACAAATATGACTTGTACGCCATTTGTTTTCAAAGTCTGTGTTTTAATAATCTGATTTATTTTAATTTTTGAAAGCAAATAGCAAAATTTATGAGAGGTGGAGTGTTTTTTATTTCCCAAATGATCCTGCACTCTCATCAAAGAGTGCGTTCTAGCAGCAGTAATTTCTGCAAGATGAAAGGATGAAGTTTCACCATATTGTACAGAACTGCCACAGTGAATTTTACTTGGTGCAAGAACAAAATTTGCTTTTGTTGTTTTTAATTATTTCTATTTACTCGAAGGTTGCTATTGAGCAGCTAAAAAAATTGAAACCTTGTGGCACAACTTTGTTTGCTGATTGTCCAGGAATATTTTGCACAGATATTTTTAGAGGTTTGAATCAGGTCTAAAACAAGTTTCATGCATAGCATAAAGTCAGCAGGATCATGAGCTTTTTTCCCAATTTTGTCATGAATAATTTGCTACAGTTATGAACTGTTTAAGCAGATTTCCAAATATTCAGCTTAATTAATCATTCTCTCTCAGACCTAAGATTGAATTTTCAACAATAATTTCTCCATTTTCTGTCTTATTGCACTTCTCCCTACTTCTCAGCATCTTTCCACAAATTACTTGCTACTACTACTATGGTATTGGTGTCCTGGCACTAATTCAAGAAATGCTCAGGACAGATGACACGATGCCTTTCAAATCAGCACATACACCCACTAAAAAGAAAGAGGCACAAACCCCCACAGCTGAAAAGGCAGGGGAACCATGGGATCTCTGGAAGTAATTACAGGGGTTTGGAAGAAAACACAGGGCCAGAAAATGCAAGGACAGGTTTTATGGATGTACACAGTGCTAGTGGGCTGAAATGAAATGACAGCAAAATATCAGATCATCAAGAAACACAAAAACAGCTAAAGTACAGGTTTTCGTAATCACAGAATGTTAGGGGTTTGAAGGGACCTCTGGGGATCATCTAGTCCAACCCCCCTGATGAAGCAGGGTCACCTACAGCAGGCCACACAGGACCTTTTCCAGGCGGGTCTTGAATATCTCCAGAGAAGGAGACTCCACAACCTCCCTGGGCAGCCTGTTCCAGTGCTCCGTCACCCTGAGGGTGAAGAAGTTCTTCCTCATGTTCAGCATGGGTGCATTAGATCAGGTCCCATGGATTTGTAGGCATCCAGATTGCTTAAATGATCCCTCACAGAATCCTGCTCAACCAAGGGAAGGTCATCCTTTCTACAGGCTTTCTCTCTTACCTCCAGGGCCTGGGATTCCTGAGGGCCGGCCTTAGCACTGAAGACTGAAGCAAAGAAGGCATTCAGTAACTCTGTCTTCTCTGCATTCTCCATCACCAGGACACCCACCTCATTCAGCAGCAGCCCCATATTTTCCCTAGTCTTCCGTTTGATGCTGATATACTTGAAGAAGCCCTTCTTGTTGTCTTTGACATCCCTTGCCAGATTCAATTCCAGGTGGACCTTAGCCTTCCTTGTTGCATCCCTGCATGCTCTGACAACTTTCCTTTACTCCTCCCGAGTGGCCTGTCCCTCCTTCCACATTCCATAGACCTTTCTCTTCCATCTGAGTTCTACTAGAAGCTCCTTGCTCACCCAATTACTTAGAGATTTCTTTTACCTCCAAGTAAGGAGCTGTGAGTGCAAGGAACATCCGCAACCTTGCCACTGAATACTTCTCGGGCAGAGGCAGAGTTGCTCAGAGTAACAAGAGTAACACAGCTGATGTGTACCCCAATGACTGTCTTTTTCCTGGAGTGCTGGCAGCAGCCACATTTTTAATCACACCAAGTTCAGTTTTACAGAACCTCCTTTAGGGGAAAAGGCTGGTGTAAGAAGTCCAGCCTGGGATTAAAGGAGTTTCTTCTGTAACAGGAAGGAAAACCCATCTGTGTTAATTCACAGAAAGTTCGGACCATTATGCAGAACCAACTGTACTTGTATTTCTCCTTCCCCAGTGATATATTTGATAACAGTGTTTAAGAACGAAGTCTCTGTCATTTCTTGTAAAATGTGCACTTTTAACCTCTAAGAAACATTTCTTACCTTTGCTGTTGCACATTAATCATTTACTAGAAAGCAGTGCCATGACTTTGGGAGTTCTTCAGCAGAAGAACCATGCTTACTGAGGAGAGGAATAAGTGCTAAAGACATATTTTTAACGTATCCTCTAAAACCAGAGTTGAGCATTAATAGACTGGTTTCCTCTAGTGTCTGCATTGTTTTGACGGCTCCTAAAACAACATGTGGTTCTACATGCTTACGTGCTATTTTTGTGTTGGTAAGCTTGTTGTGCTACAGTACTTCTTACTGTAGAACATGGAGTTCACACTTGCTCCTTCTGCTGTGCATAGCAGAACTGATTTGGCAGTGAAATAACTAAAGATCGTACTTATTCTCATTTCATATAAAGGTGACAATGAAACTCCATCCACTTAAATATTCATAATAACCTCATGGAAGATTTGCTTTGGAAACATAAAGGGTAGCAGGAGAAAGAGAAAGGAACTTTTTCATATATCTCACCAAGTTTATGTGTAGTATGCTGGGAAATACCACTAAGCTTTACCACTGTTTCAAAAATATTACTCTATTCAGGTGTCTAATGTTCTTGAAAATCCATTTCAGAAAATAAAAATGTGACACAATGCAGTCTGGGACTTCTTGAAAAGATGTTAATGTGAGCTTTGGAATTTTATTCTTTGTCGTGTTTGACTGCGTCTTTGGCTTGCCTGTATGGGAAAACAACAATGTCCTTTCCCAAAGATAACAGCAGGAAGTAACCCATAGTCTACCCAGAGTAGTAAGTCTTCACAAACAGAAGGTAAGTCTTGTGACTTAACAGATCCGACAGTTGAAGAAAAGCACAAAAAATCTCATTTGTACCATCTGAAGTTCATGGCTTTTAAAGCCATGTACAGGACATTAAGCCATGTATAAGACTGCAGGAGATTTCCCATTTAGAATGATAGAATGGGTTGGTTTGGAAGGGACCTTGAAGATCGTCTTGTTCCAACCCCCCTGCCATGATCAGGGACATCTTCCACTAGACCAGGTTGCTCAGAACCCCATCCAGCCTGGCCTTGAACACTTCCTGGGAGGGGGCAGTCACAGCTTCTCTGGGCAACCTGTGCCAGCATCTCACCACCCTCACAGTGAAGAATTTCTTCCTTCTGTCTAATCTAAACCTACCCTCTTTCACCTTGAAGCCATTACCCCTTGTCCTATCACTACATGCCCTTGTAAACAGTCCCTCTGCAGCTTTCCGTTAGGCCCCCTTCAGGTACTGGATATAGACAAAGCAGGTGCTTTGTTCTTAACAAATTGGACCCTGCTAGTCTCAGCTGCAGAACGGTTTTATCAGCATTGTGTATTCAACACTTTCTTTCTATACCTAAAATTTGAATTGCAGATATTAGTCCTGTGCAGTTTAATTATCAAGGCCAGTAAGAGATTTCTTGAAGGTCCTATTGAATTGCGTTCTACCTTTAAGAGATTTCTTACAGAGCCAGGACACATTCCTGCAATGCCACATACCTTCTCTTCACCTTGTCTTTTTCCTTCCCTCCTTCATTAGGGCACTACTTCTTCGGTGGGTTTTGCGACAGCAAATCGTACTGATCAGTGGTTTGCATCCATAACAGCTGCCTGCTTTCATTGGCTATTCAAAGTTATACTCTTATAACTATAATTTAGGGGGTATTTCAAATGAAGCAATATTTTTTCTTTTATAGAAAAAAAGTTACTAAATCAACATTGGTCTAAGTCAGGTTCCCATCATCCTATTAATAATACAAATGCATAGGTGTAGAAACCCAATGACTGATAGTCTGTAAAATTTTGATCCATTCTTATCAATGTAAAAGTTATTTTTTTAGGTATATTTGATTATATTTATTATATAAATAGAAGAAACCTTGGAAGAAAGTGTGGGCAACTGTTCAGATACCACTGTGGAATTCTCTTCTCCGTATTAAAATTTTGCATGGGTATATTAACTATATTTAGTGCCTTACTGACACTTGTATGCTTTCTTTTGTTCATACAATGCAATAAACATCACTAATGAAAACTTTTCAGAATCCTTAATGGCAATGAGTTACTACAGTACTTTTCGTTGCCATTATCTACATGACTGACTGCTTTTGTAAAGGAACAAATAAAAGTTACCAACTTATGCTAGGAAATGATTGTGAACATCAGGTTCAGACAGAACGCAATCGCAAATTTTAATTTTTAATTTCAAAAATGAGAATCTTTTGACAATGTATTTTAACCATATTAGGTATGTAAGAAGTAATTTCTTGAAAACGTTAAAACAAATTGAAATATATTGCAGCTATTAATGAGGTGACATTCAACAAGTAAAATGAAGGAAATTTATAACCTGCTTTGCAAATATTTCTGTGAATTAAGTATTAAGATCTGTTAGTTATAGATTACATTGCCATATGTCTCAACGTAAGTTTTCTTCCCTTAAAAAACAAAATAAATTTTTTGTATCCCTTGCAAGTTTTTAATGGTAAATTTAAAATTACAAAAAAACAGATTTTCTTTTTTCCTTAGTTACCTTTCAAAGTCTATAAAATTAGTTCACAGATGCCAAATGTTCTCTGTCAGCAGCCTGAAAACCAATAGGTAATCTTTCTAAATTCAATTTTAGTCTGATATTTAGCCACCAGAGGCTCCTACTAGAAGTGTGTGACTTATATGTTTTACAAATATATAATCAACACAAAAAGAAAAATGCTATAGGTGAGCAGCGTAACAATGCCAACAACAAAGAATAAACAAACATACTGAATTTAAAGAACTAATTAATTACTTTTCCTGTGTATTCAGCAAATTTTTGTGAATAACAGATATTGGTTCATGGATGGTCTGCTAACCAAAAAAAGGGGCATGCATAATGAATATTTTTATTAATGGAAAGCTTGGACTCCTAAGTCACAGTACAACACAGCAGTGTTCACTTTTGGTATCTCTCTTCCAGAAAATTTAATTCCAACTGTTCTGAAGATTCTCACTATTCCTGCTGCTATGACTTCCAGGATTCAGTGGGTGAATTCTGCCTTTTAAATTGACAGTAGGCATGATTTTATCCAAAGTGAAAAGTGATAAAGCAAGCACAGCAAGCTTAATACCCTGGATATCAGGAGAGCAGACTTTGACCTTTTCAGGGATCTGCTCAGTAGAGTACCATGGGACAAAGCCCTGCAGGGAAGAGAGGCCCAAGAAAGCTGGATAATATTCAAGGATCAGCTCCTCCGAGCTCAGGAGTAACTCATCCCAACAAACAGGAAGTCAGGTGAAAACACCAGGAGACCGGCATGCATGAACAAGGAGCTCCTGGACAAAGTCAAGCACAAAAAGGAAGCCTACAAAGGGTGGAAGCAAGAACAGGTAGCCTGGGAGGAATACAGAAAAATTGTCCGAGCAGCCAGGGATCACGTTAGGAAAGCTAAAGATCTGTCAGAATTAAATCTGGTCAGGGACATAAAGAGCAACAAGAAAGCTTCTATAGGTACATTGGTGATAAAAGGCAGACTAGGGAAAATGTGCGCCCTCTCCGGAAGGAAACGGCAGGTTATCCAGGATATGTAGAAGGCTGAGGGACTCAAGGACTTTTTTGCCTCAATCTTCACCACCAAGTGTTGCAGCCACACTACCCAAGTTGTAGACGGTAAAGACAGCGGCTGTGAGAATGAAGAACCAGCCACTGTAGGAGAGGATCAGGTTTGAGACCATCTAAGGAACTTGTGGACACACAAGTCCATGGGACCTGATGAGGTGCATCCACAGGTCCTGAGTGAATTGGTGGATGAAGTTGCTCAGCCACTGTTCATCTTATTTGAGAAATCATGGAAGTCCAGTAAAGTTCCCACTGACTGGAGAAGGGGCAACATAAGCCCCATTTTTAAAAAGGGTAAAAAGGAAGACCCAGGGAACTACACACCAGTCCGTCTCACCTCTGTGCCCAGCAACATTATGGAGCAGATCCTCCTGGAAACTATGCTAAGGCATGTGGAAAATAAGAAGGTGATTGGCAACAGCCAACAGGGCTTCAGTAAGGGCAAATCATACCTGACAGATTTGGTGGTCTTCTATGACGGGGTTACTGCATTGGTGGATAAGGGAAGAGCAATTGCTGTCATCTACCTGGACTTGAGCAAAGCATCTGACACTGTTCCACACAACAACCTTGTAGCTAAATTGGAGAGACATGGATAGACCACTCAGTGGATAAGGAATTGACTGGATGGTCGCACTCAAAGTGTTGCAATCAATGGCTCGATGTCCAAGTGGAGACCAGTGATGAGTGGTGTTCCTCAGAGGTCAGGATTGGGACTGGCACTGTTTCACACCTTTGTCAGTGACATGGACAGTGGGGTTGAATGCACCTGCAGCAAGTTTGCTGACAACACCAAGCTGTGTGGTGTGGTTGACACACCAGAGGGAAAGGATGACATCCAGAGGGACCTGGACAGGCTTGAGAGGTGGGCCTCTGCAAAACCGCATGAAGTTCAACAAAACCAAGTGCAAGGTCCTGCAGCTGGGTCAGGGCAATCCCAAGCACAGATACTGGCTGGGCGGAGAATGGACTAAGAGCAGCCCTGAGGAGAAGGACTTGGGGGTGCTGGTTGATGAGAAACTCAGCATGGCCCAGCAATGTTTGTTCGCAGCCCAGAAAGCCAACCATATCCTGGGGTGCATCAAAAGAAGCATGGCCAGCAGATTGAGGGATGTGATTCTGCCCCTTTGCTCTCATGAGATCCCACCTGGAGTTCCGCGTCCAGCTCTGGAGCCTTCAGCACAGGAAAGACATGGACCTGTTGGAGCTATTCCAAAGGAAGGCCACAACAATGATCTGAGGGCTGGAACACCTCTCCTGTGAGGAAAGGCTGAGGGAGTTGGGCTGTTCAGCCTGGAGAAGAGAATGCTCTGGAGGGACCTTATAGTAGCCTTCCAGTAACTGAAGCGGGCCTACAGGAAAGCTGGAGAGGGCCTTTTTGCAAGGGCAGGTAGTGGTAGATCAAGGGGTAATGGCTTCAGACTGAAAGTGGGTAGGTTTTTATTACATATAAAAAAGAAATTCTACACTGTGAGGGTGGTGAGGCACTGGAACAGGTTACCTAGAGAAGCTGTGGATACCCCCACCCTGGAAGTGTTCAAGGCCAGGTTGGATGGGGCTTTGAGCAACCTGGTCTAGTGGAAGATGTCCCTGCTTATGGCAGGGGGGTTGGAACTAGATGATCTTCAAGGTCCCTTTTAACCCAAACCATTCTATGATTCTATGATTTACATGTTTCTTATATTTTGGGCAACTAGTGATGTTTCATGAGTGTCTTGAAACAAATTTATTTGATTCTGTAGTTTAGTCATTCTATACAGTTATGGAAGATTTAAACAAATCCCAGGGACAACATAATTTTTGCTTCATGTATTTATACTAGGCAACATTAGATCTGCTGTTTATCTCTTTCAGTAAAGCAAAGTAATTTAATTAATTCTTTGCTATCTAGCAACTACATACATAGTATATTAAAGAAGGGAGGAAAAACAAATCTATTGTACACAGAAGTAAAATGAGGCTGTAAGCAGTTCAGGCAGTGCTTGACACTATTTATTTTTCTATGCAACTAGTTGGCTTCAACGAAAGTATAATACAGGTGAGAACTGAGGTTTTCCTTTTTATTTTCCTCCAATTACTTTTTTAATTCAGTTTTGCGTAATGTACGGCAAGCTTATTATGTGGAGAACACATTGTCCAAGCTGACACAAGCAAGTGTTCTGCGTCATGATGAAATCTGAAAAACAGCATGTGTTCTGCCTCCTATAGCATTTTCAAAGTAGCTAACCAGAAACAGAATAGCTATGTACGGAAATAGCTATGTAGCACATAGCTAAACTGTACTGAAGCCTAAAATCTGATTGAATTCTATGTTTCTAAGCACAACAGTTTCCTTAAGTCTATTAATGTAGCAGTTCCACTTATGGGGATTTCTCCAAATTTTTCTTCTTGTTAACAATTCTTATCCACATTAATCTGCAGATATTCACCAAAGAAGCAGTGATCAACTCCTGGCTCTAAATCTTCTTCTTTCTGTTTAACATCTGTACTGTTTCAGCGACAGTAATAATGCACTGGAGTTTCATATCAGGTTAAAAAAAAGATGCTTCAGTCTGTCTTTTGCACGAAGTAGATGGTAAACAATCTTGCATAGGATATGGACAAGTATCTGTTTGTTAACCTTGTCAGTACCTGTTTGTTAATGATCAAACAAGTACCTGCTTGTTAATGGTCAGTGCAAGAGGCAGGATAACAGAATAGGGGACAGTTCCTGTCATGGCAGTGTTGTGGAGGGTGTGGGCTGAACCCCTCTGTGAGCCTCCCTCTTCAGGGCAGCCCCAGCTCTGCTCCTGGAGCTGGAGGTGGCCTCTCGCCTTCCAGTGGGGCTTCCACTGCAGCTGGTATTGGAGAACAGTGCCTATACTAAAAAACGTAACTTATCCCAAAAAGATATAAGAGTTCAAAGAGAAAGGTCACCTTTAGACACAAAACCACCTCTTGGTCCTCCTCTTCCAATTCTGTTTTAATTTTTTCCCCCCTACGGTAAGCATACTGCATTTTCTGCCCAGGAATCAGGTGCAATCCATGAGTAGATAAGAGCTGTGAACACTGAATATTTCCAGACAGTAAATTATACATGTGGCATCACAGAAAGGAAGACACAGGATAGCTAGACTTGAGGTGACAAATCTCCACATAGATGCACCTATGCTTTCCAGGTGTAACTTTTTGTATGGTATGCAGATTAACTGGTTCACCAGCTCTGCCAGACAGCACAACGTGCATCCAAACAGAGATGTGCTGCTTCAACTAGGAAAGACACCATGACTGAGAAGAAAGAAACCCTTCAGAAATACTGAGAAGGAAGGCTACAAATTAATGTGTCTACAAATTAATGTAGCTACAAATTAATGTAAGGTAAAGCTATGGAGTCCCTCAGAACTAATTTGGAGAAGGAGAAGAGCCTATGAAGAAAAATAAAATTACATAGTTAACTAGTTTTATTTTAAAAAGAAAAGATATCTACATCCTCAGTAGAAGGAAAGGCAACTATTCCTTTATTCACCAGGATTTCATACCAATTATACTTGACCTTAAAAATAACATCTTTATAGTGGTGTTGGTCTGTGCTCATTTGGTTTCAAATATCTTATATCAAAGTGCCATGATAGATTAGTTTGCCCTTTGAGCTTCTAATTTTCATTTAATGGCTATGTAACTATCAGGGAAAACAAATATGGCATTGCAGTTTGCTGGGAAAGATTTCCAAAGGAATTTGTCAGCATAATTTCAAGTTTCTTATATACATGATCCCAAGTTCCAAGGAAAACAAAGCAGTTGACATTTAGGATTTTGCAATTAGCTTCCATAGCTTAATTTTATGTATCTTTTGATTCTGATTTATACAGCAATCGACAGTGATTCTAACAAGACCATGGCTACTTATTAAAATGTGAGGAAATTTTCCAAGCCTTTGGAGTTCAAATAATGATGTCTTCATTACACTGGCCTTCCCTCCTTTCTAGGTGTGCGTTTTTTGTGTTCCTATGAGGAAGCACCATACTTTACCTTTAGCAATCACTCTCTGCAGAACATTGTCTTTTCTGTGTGTTCTGGCCTCTTCATGAGCAAGAGAAAAAGAAGCTGACTTATAAAATACACATGAAATCAGCAATGAAAGAAATGAACAACATAAAAAAAAGTCATTGAATTCTATTGTGTAGATTCCTTATTTCCCCACTATGACAGCTTTTTAGTAGCACAAGGATTCACAATAACAGCTTCCCAGATACTTCTCTGGGAACGTAAGTTTATCTAGCTCACATCTGCTATGTTGCTGGGATTTTTCCCTAAGAGTTAGGAATGGCGCAGATTTTTTTATTAGACGAAAGTTGCTGCATAAATAAGAAGCTTGCATGACTTGGTTTAAAATAACTGTTTTCATTTATACTGCATTTTATTCACAATTTACTCAATTTATTTTGTCTTTCCAATGGAATAATTTCTCACTAAAAGGAGGTAAAAAAAAGTGAAGTGAATTTCGTTATTGTACAAAAGAAGCATTTCATGAATATATTCAATCTGTGCTAATGGATTTTAACACATTTTTACTATTCTGCAATGAACTGGTCATAAAGTTTTTAATTACTAAAGCAGTATCCAAAAATATACTGCAGAGAGGTGCAGTGTTGTAGCAAAGATTATTTCTTTATGCGTTTAATCTTGGCTCACTAATGCATCTACAGGTATCTGTGTTTAAATAATGTAATACCTAATACCATAAATATGTCTAATTCAGCTAAATTGCTGTTCCCAAAACAAGTTGCTCACATTATTTTTCAGTTAAAGAAATCAAGAAATAGCATGTGGCTTATATATCCCTGATCTTCATCATCCAGTGCTGTGGGGCGTGGGGTATAGTTAGAGTTCTGGACAGTGCAGCTGCTTGAGGTCAAATAATATCTGGAGAATCCAAGGATAATTTCCCTCACCCTTCCCTCAGCTTTGTGCTGTTTGCCCATGGTGGACTGTGTGTCGCACTGTATGACACAGTACATTCACTGAAGTTTATGAGTCATGTGTCATTTACAAAAAAAATTTTCTGTTTATATCATGCAGGCTTCTAGCCATGCCGCTTCCAAATGAAGTGGTAATATTCCCATCCCCTTTACCTTGTAATACACAAATTAAAATACTCACCAAATGATGGGAGGAATTCAGGTCTCGCTTTCTCTTGGCCATCCAAGAGGAGTTAAAACAACATCCTCTACCATCTATGATAAACTCACAAACTGGATCCTGCCCTGACTCAAGGAGCGCTCCCGTATGCCCTGTCGGTACCTTTAAAGCATCATGTGGACTCAGGCTCTGATCGGACAGTGCTGGATCAGTTCTGTGGTCTCCTTCCCCAGCCCTCATTCAGGAAGGCCCCATGCCCCTGTTGCCCCTTGTGTCATATTTATGTCATGGGATTACACTCGGACTGTTCCTTGCCTGTGGCCAGGATGCTTGCTTGTGTTGGGGCTGGCTGGAAGTGTAATTGTACCTTCCAGATAAGCTGACACGTATTACCCCTGCACAGAGATTGCTCGCGCTCTTGTTAAGGCATAGAGTGCACATGAGATGATGTGGACTGATTTCCTCTGTATCACAGACTATTACAGTTCATCCACTTTCTTCTCCATTAAACCCAATTACTTATGTTTGATAAAGCACTTTGTACAGAAAAAAAAAGGTATTATATACTAATCTAAACACATCAGCAGACCTAGAATTACTCTTTTAAGTAAAACCTTCACCAGTCTCTAGAAAGATAATGCTGGCTGATGGTTTCAAAGATAAACCAGACAGACTCAAGCTAATGTTATTTTAGCTCTTTGGTTAGCTAATGTGTCCTCCACACCTTTGGCAATTTCATTGTTCTCTCTGGAATAATATTTAATAATCTGAGAATGAAGTACAGGGATACAGCTTCTGAGGAAATGCGGGTCTTGATTTAGTGCTTATAAATGGAACATCATACATGTTTGGATCTACAACACTCAGCTCCCTACTACAGCTCCCCACCTCAGCGTAAAGCAGCAAACCTAGGAAAGCTCTTCCACAGCCAGGAACAGAGCAGATGCTGAAGCAAGAAGGAGACTCCTTGGGAAAAACAACAGCGTATTGATAGAAAAGATAAATGAGCTTCTTGTTCTCTTGGGGGGAGGATGGAATTGTTTTCTCATTGTATAAGCCTCAATTTTTAACTGATTCTCCAAAGTAGAAGCCTATCTCTCAAGAAACTGAGACGCGGCACTAACGTTTTTCTTTTCTCCAGCATCTGCAATGTCACATGCAGTTTAGCTCTCTCAGCTTGAAGTAGTGATGCAGTACTTGAAGGCTATCCCCGAACAGTACACTCAATATTACAGTTCTCCATATGAGGGAAAATGCCTTCAGGTTCTTCTGCTTCCACAAAATACTGAAACTGTTTTCCTGAGATGATGGCAGAAGTCTGCAATACCCAAAACCTGAAAATGCAGCTTTTTGTGTTGAAGATGAGAATAGCCTAGAGCTGATTTAGGAATGAGTTTTGTGTGTATGTACATGAATAAAGTATCAACAGCGAACTTTTGTTGTGTGGCATGACTCCTTTTTAATTGTTACTGCTGATGTCACCTTTAGAAGTTCATGATTACTTTGCAGGTCAATGTGCAGGACCAGACGCTGCATCCTCTGACGAGCCAGTGCCAGTAACTGCCAGCTGCATTCCATGGCCAGGAAAGGGAAGGGTTTATCTATGTTCAGCTGATGCACAGTAGTAGAGTGGGGCTTATTTGCTCGGGTATCTGAGATATTTTCTTCATATCTTTAAAATGTAACTGATACTGCTGAACACACCCTGTGCCTGGGTGATTCAGTGCTGTGGCAGTGGCAGGCGTGCAGCACATACAGCTTGCTGGCAGGGAGATGCCGTGCGACCATATGGAGACGGCATGTACCCAGCATGTTAGGGGTGCAGCTAAGCCAGATGCCATGCATGTATCTGATATCAGATGGCAGCTCTACCGAGTCACAGGACACAGACAGCTACTATGTTAGGCGCTGAGGAGTGGCCGGAGGCTGCCTCCCCCCTCATCAGCTACACACAGGGACAGAAGGTGGTTGCATTGTGGTGCTGCAGGGACATGAAGTACAGGTGCAGGGTGTAGGAACCGTGAGATAGTGGCACGGTTGCCAATGTTAAACCCTTACCTTTTCAGACAAGAATCCCTAAGGAAGCTTGGAAACAGGAATTCCAAATAGTGAAGTCTGAAAATACTGACCCAACCTTTCCTATTAAAAGATGCACCGATGGTTTTTGCAAGTTTTATGCATGCAGCACCTGACCAGTGACTGGATCACAAGAGTAATGATCCTGCTAGTTTTTAGGAGTTTAAAAGAGAAATATGACAGCCAACTGAAACAGCAAAAGGTCAAAACTGAGCTAACGATAATCATCTAAATGGGAATTTGAATGGAGCTTTGATGTTAATGCTCCTATACTTTTAATAAGTGCCATAGGATTTCTAATTACCACAGTATCCAGGATCTCCACTTGTTCTTTTACAATGATAATGACTAGACAGAACAGTTCCTATTAGCACTATGCCAAGGCAGATGCTCAAAAGTTAATCACAAGGGCAAGTGGCTCAACACCTAAGTTCTCTGTTGTAGTCTACTCTTCAAATATGGCAAAGTTCAGTTTTGTCAACTTCTTTAATCACAGCTCAAAGGCAAAACTCATCTAGCGTGTATTCATTTTGTATTAAAAAATACACCAAACTTGTACTGATTTCAACTTTTTTTCAATGACATCACATTAAGAAAATTAATTTCCTTTGTTTTCATATGATATAGTACTACAGGGTTGATCTGAAACGTGTAAGTGTTTAGGTCACTTTGACCTAAACATCTAATTAAAGAGAGGGTACTTCTGCTTAAGGCTTTGTTGTTGTCTCTACTGTTGCTGGAGTTCTTTTAAGTCTGCCATTGCTGAGGTCTGACTTAGCAAAGAATTGTAGTGCTCTAGGTTTCCATGGGAGATGGGAAGCTCCACAGAGGAACATTTTAGTACAATAAGAATGAACATCACTAGTACAATGCAACTAACAACAATCCATGCTTTTAAAGAAGATGGCTTGTTCCCGAAAGGTTTGATTTTGGGACAACATTACCATTAAGAGAAAGATTGTTTCTGTTGTTAATTACAGAATTGTCTGCAGTCTAACATTTTGCCTATATGTAAAGTTGTCTAAATGCAGTTTTTGTTCACCTTTACTGAATGTTTGCCATGCTAGCTGTTTCCAATATTCTGTAATTTCACGCTTTTAATGTTTTTATGTAAGCTTTGCTATTTTGAGAGTATGAAAGTGGTCCAGTTCTGGCTCTGTAATTAAGGGGCTTCAGTGACCTCTCTTCTCTCAGCTGCTGCTCTTGCGACTGAGAAAGGAAGGACACAAGCCACAGACAATACAGAACAAAGCTTCCATTTATCAAAAACACCAATCCTCGGGGTTATTAGAATGATCAAGCTGCAGTCTATCTGCAAAGCACCGTGCATCTGAGGGAAAATCTGTGGAGCTTTCATGGTCCCAGAGTCTCCATCTTGACAAACTGTGGTAAGAGTTGCAAGTATAATTTGGCAGCTCATCTTCCTTGTGCTTCGAAGTAAATATGATGCCCATTACAGAAGAATGTGGGAAACAATGAAAAATGTGGTGCTGATACTGTTGAGATAATATGGTGTGTAATGTCTGTGAGCTAGCACTTCTGCTGAAATGGATTTATTAACATACATTTGAAAACACTGAGCAGGTTTGCATGCAGCCTGGGTAAATCTGAATTCCTCTGTAACAAATGTCCATGTCTGTGTGATAAGTCCTGACTGATCTGCTTCACATGATTAATCAATACGTCTCTGTTACTGCAGGTGCACTTCTTTGCACCTCATGGGTTTGCGCTTTTATTTTCCAGAATAACTAAAATAGTCTGAAAGATGAAAGTGGCAAAGTTTGTCGACATTTTTAATTAAGAAAGGGGAAACATGAAAGTAGTCAGTACCTCTGAAGTATAGTTTTTACCTAAAATTCAAAAAGTCATTTCCTAAAGTATATATTTTATGTTATATATTACAAATTAGTCTATGCTATATTTTATACGTGCAGCAATCCAAATTCAGAGCTCTGCTTGGTTTACATTAAATCTACATTTGGCATTCATTGCTCAGTATTCTAAAGACATATAAGATTATTAAGAAAGCTCTGAGAAACAAAATAAAAATATTAAGTTGCTGAAAAAAATTTATGATGTGCCCGCATCTGCTATACAAGAAAATACAGACAATAGAGTCAGAAAATATTAGAGAAGGGCTAAAAAGATGGAGTAAGGGACAATTTAATATTGAAGAACTCTACACTTTGGAGAAATTGTATTTGTGGCAGATACGAGGAAGAGTCATAAAAACGTGGCTGATTAGGAGTAAAAAGCTATGCAGTTGTTGCATATTTAATACAAACTGGGTTTATAATACTGAAACTGGAGAAGCAAACTGAATTACTTTGGACATCCACTGACAACAAAAGAAATTTTTCACACTATGTATAAGTAAATTGTGGACCACCTTGCCCTGGATGTCTTGGACGTCAGGAAGATTTGCATACTAAAAGCCTTCGAAAAACTTCCCAGATCTCCACTAAGAACTACAGCTGGTTCAGCTATGAGCTGCAAGCTGGGACAGTACACTACGAAAGTGTGACTATATGCGTGCCCTGTTTTGTACTCCTCCTAGACCAGCTGCCCTTACTAGCCACTGTTGGGGACGTGGTACTGGACTACATGGCCCAGCCACCCCTGTGTTTAGGGACTGTCTTACAGATTCGTATTATTATACAAATGCTGGAGAAGGAATGGAATAGGTAAACTGATTCTAATTCATAAAGAATTTTGCACCATTAGGTTTCTGCAGCCAGTTTGCATATGCCAGGACTGGGTTTCAGGGTATTTACAGTATGGTAAAGTATACATTCACAGGAAAGTAGGTGGTATGATTGATAGCAAGGATTAAATGAGAACTCAGGCCCTATTACCTGTGTCTTCTGAACTTTTCTTGTCTTGTTTAGGAAACCTCTACAAAGTCTTTATAAATTGTAAAAGACTTTAAAAATTAGATAGCAGATATGTAAATTGGACAGCATATGATAAGAACACGTAAAAAGAGAAGAATAGGCAAGATCTGATTAAAAAACCCAACAATTGCCTCACTCAGTTTGAGGGGGGAAAATGGCAAAAATTCTGAAGGGGAACACAAAAGCTGGGTTGGTGTCAAAGTATTTGTCAGTATGCAGTGTAGAAACAGAAAGATTATAATTGAATTAAATCCTAAGTTAATGCTTTCCAATTAATAGCTTATCAGTTTGCAGGAGATGAAACTGAGGAATAGGTAGAAGAAGAAAGGGGATTAGAATACAGGCATGCGCGTGCACACAGACATGCACACAAACCGGGGAGAGAATGAGGCAGTAAGTTCAGCATAATGTAATATGGGTTGAAAACTTGCCTGCTTCCTAGTAAAATATAGACTTAGGAAAATGTTATTGTAATGAGGATTTCAAATACATGTGCCTTCAATTAGTTACTAGTTTATATTTAAATACAAATAATGTTTTATGTTGATACTAAGCACTTAAGAAAATCTGTCCGTGGTCTGCTAAGTGCAAGCTGAAAAGTCTGGTTTCAGGTCATTGTTATTATGAGCTGTTCTCTTACATTGTGTCCAGCCGTTCTTCTAGTTTCTTTTATAAAAGTAAGATATAGTTCCATTTTATTACTTCAGGTTGTCTTTTTATGTCTACAATTTAATATAATCTGCAATATTTATTAATATAGCATTTATCCATCTCTTAAATGAATAATAAAAAGAAACTGCACTCCTATTGTTAACTTGGATCACAAGTCTCTTTTGTAGTTATTAGCGTCTGTGAAATCAGTGAGTCACCAAACGTTTTCAGTGAGGGAACAAGCAACAGCAAACTTGACTTGTCTGTGAAAAGTAATTTGAGATGAGTAAAGGTCACATCTAATAACCCTATAATAACATACTTACACGATGGCTGTAATGACTCTAGAGGGGGCATTAGGAATCTTTGAGAAATTAGGTGTGTTTTTAAAGTTTTAAATTTTAATTACCTTGTTCTGTAATAGACTGAAATGTCTGTAAACCAGCCATCATGTACTTTCCATGATTAGAAAGTATATGGAACATTTTTGTAACTGCAAATCCAGGTTTATTTATTTTAGTATTGAAAAAGGAAAAAAAAAAAGATGAAAAAGAGAATAAATGGAGCTATAATGTTCAGACTAACCATTATTTCCTTAACTAACACCCTTGTGAATGAACATAGTAAATTTGAACAGTACGTGTTTTCACCATCTGTGCTCCAATAATGATAGCAGGCACCAAGGGAGAATAGGGTACTTAAGTATAGCAGGAAACATCAGTCTGCTGCTTTTAGCACGAGCTGAATTTTCAGCTTTTAGGTGCCTTGTTCTTAATTTATGTTTCATTCCTAATTAAATTGTCTGGCTGACATGACTCTGAAACCTAGCTTCCTGTGCATCAGCCTTAATTTCTTCACACTTGATTGATAATGAATGTGCTTTACCATCATATATTGTTTGGGTCTTGTGAAAGACAAACTGCATTACTACGGACTGCTACAGTCTGATTGGACAGATGAGCTATATTGACTATGAAGAAGTTTGCAGTTAACATTACCAGCTATTATGTCGTGCTAGAATTTTATTCCTTTCTAACAAAGATTTCCATTAACCCTCCTTTTAACCAATCAACATCTATCCAAAATTAAATGTAGCTAAGTGAGTAGTGAAAAATCATCTATAATCATCCATCAGTGGAGAAAAATGGCAGCAAACAGCATGAAATTATACTTCTAAAATGAGAAATAAAACTGAATTTAATTTTATGAACAAGTAATTGCTTTTCAGTTCTTGCCACTCTTGAGGTAAGTTTCGTTTTTGTTGCTGTTGATATGGAAGAACAAGAAAATAGCAGGCTGCTCCAGATGCCATTCCAGCATTTTGGAAAAAATAAGGATGGAGTAACAGAGGTCCAGGGAAAGCTAAATGTTATCCTTTTGTCAGCGGGTGGACAAGAAGTGATGCATGAGGAAAAATTGTGAGGAGGTAGGCTTAAGTTTCAGTACAGTCTGTATCCTGCAAGACAGGTAGATTTATTATTTTACTTAAAAAATATTTGTTCAGCATGTGGTAGCTCAGGAACTGCAGATTTCAGACAAGTTGTAGAGCTTCTAATGAGTGAATACAAGGGTCTGGGCAACAGATATGCGTAAATAGCAAGTTTTACCCTTATTATACTTGCTTATTGTTATCAGCAGAATATATTGACAATATTGGCATTGTCATATCCAATATACGCTGTAACATGAAAGTGGTCTGTAATTTTCTCCAGCTGTAATAGCTTAGTCCAAAATGTTACAGTGTGAAAACAAATTTTTAATATATTTATCACTCCAAAATACATTAAAAAAACTGTAAAGAGCTTTAAAAACTGTGCATTTGGGAAATAAAAAATGCAAAGTATTTTTTTCAGTATAATTCATATCTTAGAAGGAGTTTTATCAAAAGAACTTGATGCTGCAGTTGCTTTACTAATACATGTGAATTACGAGGACTGTAATGGCATAGTATTCTTTGTGTATATATGTCTGAAAGAAGACTGTCCACGAAACTTTAATTCTGCTCCCTTACAATCATCTCAATGTTATGATATAAACTTTAGTTTTATGATTACACACTATTTATTGCTGTACAGTATGTTTACATGAAGAGAGTGTGAATGAGATATCTACAGTCAATTCTTTATTTTTTAATTTATGCCTTTGCAATAATAATAATTTCCTTTGGAATCACCTGAGTGTGTGTGTGTGTGTATGTATGTTTGTGTATGTACGTGCATTATTTACTAAGTCTGGTAAAAGGAAGCAAACAAAAATTCCGTCATGACATTTTCTTGTCACTCACACAGGTCATCTGCAAAATGAAGCCCATACCATGCAAGATAACCAGATAATAGCTTTCAGAATTTTTCATTCCCTGTGTGGAGCAGAACTGGACAAGTATCAGTGGTTTTGGTTTTCGCAGTTAGTTGTTATCAGGATTGATGAGATTGAAGGGTTTGGAGGTTGGCTTTGGGCAAGGGTGGATGGACAGTGTAGTCATTGCTGATTTCTGCCTTGCATTTGCCCAGCTCAGTATATTCTCATTTGTCTTCCACTTTTGAATTCCTGATTCAGGCCCATTTTCTTTGCCCATCCATGTCTAAACTCCACTCCTTTATCATCTCCACACAGTGGACTTCCTTCACCTCACTCATTTAAGGTAATCTACGTTACAACCCCACATGGTCTTAGGGTATTTGAGCCTTTAGCTCAGCTCCTATATCTTTAGCTGGAAATGCAGCTCCTGCTGTTGGTAGCATTCATTTACACATTTTTATTTCATATAAGAAGCAGGTATTGCTGAAGGATGTTAACTTCCTGTTTGGAGTTACTCTGCAGGGCACATATAAAAGGCATCACACAGAAGTTCCAAGATGTGGGTGATATTGCTACTACTGCTACCAGATCTCTATTTGTCCTACCTTCAAAAGTACTATGAATGTTCAAAACAATGTGGTTGGGAAACCTCTGGCTTAGATTAACCCTATGGCTGAAGACGGATCTGCTTATGTTTACTGGAGACGTGCTAGAATGGAAGCTGTTTTCCTCTAAATGGAGTATTAACTGGGGCATTTTATAATGTTGTCCTGGATTTAAGCATGGCCTCTGATGTTTCTTCAGTTCATCCCTTCTATCGCAAGGAAGAATAGAATCAATGCAGTTGAGACTGGTTCTCACAGGCCAACTTGTGCTATTATTGACTACATTAGGAAGTGACAATGTTTCTTCAGACAAAAATATTGGTGATGGCATAGGTGTCTAAATGAGTAAGAGAGAAAAAAAAACCAAAAACTCTGTCCAAAAACCCATGCTTAAACATAACGATGACATGTTATGCCTACAAAGAGTAAGGCAGCTGTAAAGCAGTTGGAGAAGAGAGGCTCTGCTCTGTGCCTTGGCCTGCTCTGTGAACTCGGCAAAATTATCATCTTTGTTGCTTTTTTCATCTATTTTAATGAAAGGTATTTAAGCTGTTTTTTGCGTCTTGCTGTTTGCACAAAGCCTGTCACAACAAAAGAATGAACTTAGAAGGGGCCCTCTAGAAATAATGAGGTAGAATAAATGTCGTCAGAGCCTAGTAAATTCTGCTTTAAATTCTGCAGCAAGCTGCTTCACAGCTTTCAGACATTGCTGCCTTTGCCCACTGCACTTATAACCAGTTTTCTTCTTTTGCAGACTCCTAGCTGCTCAGGCAATTCCTAGTGTCAAAGACCACCCCCCAAATGCTGGTGACAAACAGGAACCACAGTTTTCTTGACAATTCTCACATTTCTTTTCCAAATAAGTTACTGGAATTGTTTAGGCATGCACCAGTACTGCATTTAGTTGGAAGTAACTAGTGTTTCAGGAAACATATTTCAAATCAGACAAATGTAGCCTATGTTTTAGTATAATTAGGATTTGCAGTCATGCGAGCTTTGAGAGTTGTCCTTTTTTAAAAAATAGAATTTGGCTACTGAGGAGTATCATCCATTTATTTTTTTTTAAGAATTTTAAATGCTTCTTTCAGTTCAGGCTGCACTATAACTTAAGCCTGTAGTCTATAACGTCAGCTTTTAGACCATTTTCTGTTTTGTTTTTATTGTAAGTCTTGGAAAAAATAGTCAAGAACAGCTTTTTTTTTGGCACACTGGGATGCTGAGCAAGTCTAGAGTAAACTGTTTAAGAGGAGTAAGTGTTGCAAACTGTTATCAGAATAATGAAAGAGGATTGGGGAAAAAATTGTTCCTGCTACTATGTTAGGAAAATAAATAGCCTCCACATAGACTCTAAATGATCTTGTAGCTGCTGCTTATTTCCCTCTTAGCTGTGAAGTCCATCATTGCTGAAGGGCGGAAGAAAACAGTGTTTCACCAGAGCAAATGAAGACACAAATTGGATAGTAGTTATGCATGTATAACAAACAGACAGGGAATTGTCAGAGAATGATGGTATAAAACGTATTTCTGAATCTTCTGGAAGTATAAGTCATATGAATAACTACATGTTCTCTACGTGGAGCAAATTTTAAAATAACTCTCTCTTGTCTGTAAAATTTGACATGTTGCCTCTAATTGAAAATGTTCTCTTTGGTTACAGATTATTCCCTCAGTATCAATACAGGATGAGCTTTCCTATGTGCCTTAGGAATTCAGAGCATAAGCAGTATTAACAAGTGACAAGTCTGCTGACATTGCAGCTCATGAGACAACAGCAGCCCAGTCAGGTCCTTAACTACGGCCACTGCCCTGCTGTCAACAAGCTTTCAGCATGATACCCCTGCCCTATTTTCTATGACTGGCCTTTTCCAAGGTGAAAAGGCTCTTCACAGGATTTCCAAATAGAGATGAATGATTCTGAATGGAGGCTCCTAGCTTCTGAAAACAGGAACAATCCTCTTCAAAACACCAAATTTCTCCAAAAGTAAGCTTGGAAGCAACTATGGAGCTTTTGGACATGGCTAGGACACTATTTATAAAACGAGGAAAGCAGAGCTACCACACTTCACAAGATGGGGTAAGAAATCTTGTATAAAAACCTACCAGTGAATACCAGGGAGAAAGTCATGAGCAATTCTTGCTATAATTATTCATGGATAACTGTTTTTTAAAGGTTGTGAGGTCTGCTTCTGTTTTTTGATTATTTCTTTAAAGAGTACTATAAAGACTAAAAACAATTTGGCAAGATCAAAGAATCCCAGATGCTACTATTGTAAAAAGCACAGACAACTGATCAAAGAGTACCCCAATGAATTCCAATACAGATTAGAGGCAAAATGGGAACAAGAAAGAAACACTCTGCTATTTTATTGTTAGCTTTCAGTGTAGTTTAGACAGAGAAATTACAGACACTGATACAAGACGTCACAAAAGCTGCTACATTCTGTCCATAAAAACTAATTGAACTCAGTAAAATTTTGTTGTGTTTAACTCCAACAGCAGAGGTGTGAATTCTGTAATGAAGCATTTGCTAACATTTTCCATTAGACATAAAATTGTCTAATACAAGCAATAATGTCACCTAACATTAGGTGGTTTTAATTATTGAATGTGACTATTCCTGAACTTAATCTAATCTAAAAAATTTCTGTACGCAGGAGGAAATATATAGGATTGTAAAGTTTAATTGAAAATCATAAATACATCTTAATTTAAATTTTAATGTAAGGCTGTTACTTTCCTATCTAAAAAATGAGCAGTTTTCTTCTTTGAAGAACTGAAGTTTTCAGTGTCATCATAGTCAGAGATCTGAATAAAGGTTTGCTTAGAGTTTTCCATTAGTAGTATCTTGTCATAGAAAATCTCATTTATGACAATTAAAAAACATGTTAAAAAATTCGGTTTTACAGATCGAGAGAAATCCTATCAGGAAAATAAGAACAAGTTTATACCTCATTAACTGAATTTTAGTTGAAACATTATCATTTATTTCATGAGGAAAAAAATATATTTTGCATTGTTTTAAAAAATACATTAATCACCTTTCTTAGGAGTTTTCCTCTGATCAGTTTCAATATGGGTCTTTTGGACTGGCATGTCTGTGGAAATATGTACCTCATAATATACTGAATATTGTAACACAATAGACAAGTGACCAAATCTGTTTGCTTAGAAATAAATTCTTTCAGGGAGCCCACCCATAGGAGAACAGAAAAATCTACAATTACAAGATCCGTTAGGAAAGTTAAAGGCTGATTTGACCTGAACTACAGCATTTATTCAAAATATATTTCAGTGTTCATTCATAATCTAAATTTTTTAATTCCTTAGTAGATTTTTACAATTGCATCCTCTTCAGTAGTTTGAATTTTGTATGGTACTGTTTATATTAGTTTATACATGACAGAATTGATCTAAAAAGCAATCTACAAACCAAAAATTTAGTTTTGGTCCCATTGTTTTCACAGACCAGATGGGATGGACTAGATGAAAATGAAATAACAACACTGCTAATCATGATGTGTAATGACATATCTCTTATTATAGAAGGTACTAGCCAACAGCTTCCATTCTGAGATTTGGTTTTCAGCTGTTTGTAATTGAGGTGGGTTGGCCCCAGATGGAAACTAAAGCCCCACGCAGTCACTCGTTCTCCCCTCTCTCACTGGGATGGGGGAGAGTATCAGAAGGGTAAAAGCAAGAAAAACTCATGGGTTAAGATAAAGACAGCTTTTCCCTAGTCAAGGGAAAAACAAAAACAAAAAAACCCCAAGTGATGCAAAGGTAATCACTCACCACCTCCCACCAGCAGACTGATGTCCAATCAGTCTCCAAGCAACAGCTACCTTGGAAAAACATCCCCCACCAGAGAAGGCCTTGATACTGTGCAAGCACTGTTCAGCAATAGCTAAAACACCCCTTTGTTATATCAACACTGTTTTGGTCACAGAACTGAAACACAGCACCATATGGGCTGTCGTGAAGAAAATTAACTCCATCTCAACCAGACCCAGTAGAATCTCCACCCCTTCTTATTCCATACCATTTGCATCGTGCTCTTGTCCTACAATATTCAGCAAATTCTCATCAACCACCACTGCCCCCTTCCCTGACCTTAGACATATAAACGAATAACTTTACTTCAGTCTACTGGCCATCCCCACTCAAACATCTATTCAGTCCATTTAGTGCATGACTTGGCCTCCATCTGTTGCAATGACCATCCAGGACAGGAGGCAGGGAATGTTGTCTTGTATTGTTGAGTTTCAAAACCAGCTCAGGTTGGATCAGTGCTGCATGTACCTGGTTCCTTATGAGGTTCATTCTCTATTGGTTCGTGTAGCTCCAGCTGTGGTACTTTTGACATACAGCTATGGCATCATACAACTATGACATCATGCAACTCAAATCATGGGTTATTTTCACTTAAGGATAAATCTCCTTGAGGTACATGTCAGATTTTCCCAGCCTTCTGTATTAACCACCAAGCATACCCAGGTTCTTCAGTAAAAACAGTCCCATCAGTTTGCTTTTTTCCTGAGGAAGAAGTAATCCACAGTCTTTCCCAGACAGATCCAGCAGACTGGAACCAGGGAGTCTTGATTGTTGTGATATTGCTGCTGGTGCACCGTCATGGTACCAACGAACATCTGCTGATCTTTGACATGTAGCAACACCACAGCAAAAAGATCCTCTGGCACACCAGGCAAGATAGACCACTGTTTAATCTACACTCACAGCAGCTACACTAAAATCCCACTGGTACCCTTTTGGGTCCTTGGAGTACCTTCTTCTGAGGTAGTCTATGCCAAGGATACATGGAGCCTTGGGCCAGTCACAATAGGATGCCTTTGCCACTCTCAGCCTCCATCACAGTCAGCTGTTGGGATCACTCCACCAACCCAAAAATCCAGATGTGTTCTGCCCCCTTTTATGCCAATGGCATTAGGACAGACTGTGTGCTGGTGTTCACCAGAGCCTTATAATCGTGTGGGCCTGATGTGCCATCGAATCTGTACAGTTCAATAAACCTGGGTGTCCCTTTCCTCCACTTGGCTGGAGTTCTGTTCCTGTCAGAGCATTCATTATCTGACTGCCATGGTTGCAAACCAGAAGTCCCTTCACCAGCTGCCTTGAGAGTGCTGAACAGAGGCTCGGTAAGCACAGCCCAGGACCCAGCACAGTGCGAGAAGTTGTGTCTCTTTGGCATAGGCAAGGCATTGTTCTGTCAAGTGCTGTGTCACTTCAGCAGGGTTGCATGCCTGTTCAGGTGTGAAGTCCCAGACTGCTGGAGGTGAAAATTGTTCTAGGTATCTGCCCAAATTCTCCCAAACACTTTACTACTCATTACTCCACTCACTCAGGGCACATCCTTGTGGGACATTCCTAACAAATTGTTTAACCTTACAAAAAGCCAAAATCAGATTCACAACAAGCTCCAATGTGAGCATTCTGGGAGGTTCAGGAAGCTGAATAGCCATTGTAACATGGCAGAAAAACTCTACACCAGGGGAGAAGGGGGAGATCCCATTCCTCATTTCCCCACAAAGCAGCTACCTGAGGAAAAGAGGAGAAAGGTGTAGTTGTTAATTGTCTCCACGAGATGGTTCTCAGAGTACTGGTATAGCAGAAGTGCAGGGTCCAAATACCAGATTAGGCTCAAGGCCAGTGCTTTTATCACAGCTCTTCCAGGCAAAACAAAACAAAGTAATAAACAGCATAACAAGCTACAGAAGCCATTAACAAGCCCCGGAGTTTGATGTACAGCAAGAAAGGGAGCACACCACAGAGCAGGTGAGGGAATAAACAAACCGGTATCAAAACCAAACAAGTCAACATTGCAACCAGCAATTGCAAGTAATAACTTGCCAAGTAACTGCTAAAAAGGTATAACAACTTTAAAATCAATCTAGCACACTCTGGTCAAATTTATTGCTATCACGAACCCCTCATGCCCCACCCTGGGTGCCAAAAAGGACTGTGGGGTTGACCCTGCCCAGCAGCTAAGCTGCCACCTTGTCATTTGCTCACTCCAGCACAGCAGGATGGGGGAAAGAATAAAACTCATGGATCAATACAAAGGCAGTTTAATAAGTCAAGGGAAGGGGAAAAAAACAAAACAAAAACCCCAAGGGATGCAAAAGCAACTGCTCACCACCTCCCACCCATAGACCAACGTCAGCCTCCAAGCAACAGCTACCTTGGAAAAATCACACTCCCCTTTGCCCAGTTTTATTGCTGAGTATGATGTCCTAAGGTATAGGACATCCCTTTGGTCAGCTGGGGTCAGCTGCTCCCAGCTTCTCATGTAGTCCCAGCCTACACACTTGCAGGGCAGCACAAGAAATAGAAAAAGCCTGAACTATGCAAGCACTGTCCAGCAACAGCTAAAAAATGCCTGTGTTATCAACACTGTTCTAGTCACAAGTCTAAAACACAGCAACATTCAAGTTGCCATGAAGAACATTAACTCCACAACAACAAGACCCAGTACAGTAAACATCACCTGAAAATCTCTGTTAATCAGCCTCTGTCTAGAGGCTGGGGATTTTTTCTTCAGGACTCAGAAAAATCCTTATAAATATAAATGTTTTTGATGAAGGTAAGTCTTTCAGTGAAAGCAAAATAAAGTACATGCTGGTTTTCCCCAAAATAACCAGTGTGTTGTAGATAATGTCTTTGCATTGAAGACAGGAGATCAAATTTGGGCTACCAGAGATAGGATTATGACGTACCAGGCAAAAAAGAAACTCTGAAGAACTGCGAAAAAATACTACAGTTAAATTACAATTGCAGCTGCCAAAGAACAACAAATGAGAGTAGGATCATATATTCCATGTCAATGAAACAGATGAAGAGAGGATTTAGGCAAGGTGGAAGAATAATCAAGGACAGCTAACACAGAAGAGAGAATTAATGGCCATTATGAAAATAATGTTACTAGGGGCAGGGAGGCAAAGTCCATGAAAAACAGACTTGCAAGACATCCAGAACAGCAAGTTCAGGAAAGAAAACTGGCAATGTTTTGAATATATCCTTGATGGAAAGGGAGATGAAGAGCAAGAAGAAGCAGGGTAATTGCACAATAATTTTTTTTGAACAAGAAAACAGTGGTATATTAAAAGGCAGAGGAAGAAAAGTCAAATTATTAGGGAAAATGTTAAAGCAGAATAAAACCAGAGCAGTAGTTTGAACAAGAGAAGGGAAGAGATAGGAATAGGATCACAAGGTCCATCTTGAGGAGTAATGACTATTTGACTTGGAATGTCTCAAAATAAATGTACATCCGAAATCAAAAAGGTGATAGAAATACTGAAGAAGAATGTTCCAGCTGTTAATTTGGATTTTCTCTTTGAAGTGTTGCTGTCCTGGGTTTTGTCAGTGCTAGATAAAGGGAAGCTCACTAGTTGATGTTGCTCAACATGTTTTTCACTCTGTTCTTCATAGTTCCAACAAGTGTAATACACATTTTTCTTTATTTTTTTAACTGCATAGATAGGCATTGCATAGTTGCAAGAGTAACATACTGCCTTGTTATGAGTATGCATTTCAGTACCCTTTAAGGAATGATCAAAAGCAACTGAGTTCATGTCCTTCCACTTTTATTTTTATGAAAGATGCTTCATACACATCAGTCCAGGGAGGAAAATGTATAAAAGTCCATTGAGAAAGCATAAATCATACTGAAAACTTATTTTCCAGTCAGAAGTTTATCCTGATTCTCTTCATAATCGCCCAGCATTTGATCCCTATTCCTCTATCTCAGTTACTACTTCAGTAAGTAATTCTATTTGGCTGGCTCCTGCCTCACTTGTGAGCCTAACCGCTTACCACTGATCGCAGAGGATTTAGCATTTGAGCTTGTATGTCAAATAGAGGTTCGACTGCTTAACTTTTGTCTTCTAACACATTGTGAAATAACTCCCAGGAGAATAAGTTTCACATGGTAAAGACATCGGACAAGAAAAGAAGAAGAACACAAGATCAATTAAAAAATTCAAGTACTCTCAAAAATGGTTTTAAAGATAAATTGAACAATAATGAAATTGACCTTCAACAAATCAATAAAATTGTATTCAAGCAGCTAAGCTAGAAAGACATGAACAGACTAGTAAGCTAATTCCAACATGTAAGCAAAATCATAGAGAAAGAAACTGTGACAGTCTTGAATTAAATATTCTTTTTTTGTTTTTGATTAACTAAGGCTAGCAAAACAAATTTCCATCTAAACTAGGTCTTGAGAAAAACTCACTTTCAAAAAAATCTGAAAAATTAAAAAAAAAGTGTTAGAAAACTGAATAAGTAAAATCAAATACTTTTGCCTGGAAAAAACAGTATCGCAGCCTAAGTTGTAGCCTGAGTATCTACAAGTCCCAGTTTTTCTTCCCAGAATGGCACCAGAGGTATTCTGGCTCTAAGTCTTCCCTAATAGCTCACGAGAGGATCTCGAGGTGTGATGCCAACAATATATCCAGGATTCATTCATCCCCGATAAATAGCTGATTAAATCACCTTTTGTGGTTGTTAACACCACTGAATCAGAGGTCTAGCTTGATATGCCAAGAAAATCCAAAACAAAAAGTTAAAAACATTTCTTTGGCTTAGTATGGCTGCACAAGATGCTCTCAGGCAACATGCACAAATCCAGCCCTACACCTCTGTTTCCAAGTTACTAATGGTGAAGGAAAGCTGGTGCTGCTTTAGGTAGAGAAAAAGACTTTCTTATCAGTGCTTGATGCTCCGACCCACGCAGCTGTTTCTGCTTGGGTGACTGACACATATCCTTCAGGGACTCTTGTTGGGAAGGTGTTACATTTCCAAGGTCTCTGTCCTCTTTTCCACAAATGGAAGCTTCCCAACTCCTGAGTAGCCTAGTAAAGTCTGCTTATCATCTCACCTGCCCTGGCCCCTGGGAGAAGCCCCAGTCCATAATGGTAGCTAGACCCCAAGCTGACCTGTGGAACTGCTACCAGGGAGGTAAGAAAACAGATTTGGTTGAAAACACAAATCATCTGAGTTATTGAATAAGTTACAGTTCCTTCATGATTTAGAAACTGGCACAGAGGTCACTGACAAGAAAACCATGAGGTAATTCTAACAGGTAAGAAGGGTAGCAAGGTTGAGTGGAGACTATACATAATTATCCTTTGGAAATATTCCTTTCTTATTTTGCAGTTACATTGTTTATTTTTCAATTAGGCGTACCCTTCATAACAGTCCGGGTTGGTAACCCTCATGAAAGACTTGTCCTCAAATTCCACTAATTTTTCCCTTTCAACCTACAAAGTCCCCAGGAGAATTGACTTTCTTCTGCACCTCGAAGCTGGACAGATGGTTTCCTGGAGATGCTGATTAGAATATATTATGGTCATTAGCAATTGAAGATTCTTAATGTTCATTTTTTTTTACTTACTTTTTGCTTTTTAAGGAAAAAAGGTAAGGAAGATTTAATTACACTGCAAACAATGCTAATAGAAATAATAAAAAGTAATCCTCTAGTACATTACGTTTACTAATTGTCACAAAATATTATAGATTATGTGGTTTGTCCTTATGAAAAACATATTTTGGACATTTATTTTATTAGAAAATCATCCCTATTGTTAGTCAGCAATGTTAAATTTGAAAAAAAAAAATGCACATCATGCTTGTGGGCACAAACCAGCCTCAAAAAAGGATAAAGAAGAACTATGAGTAAGTAAATAATAGTTCCCTTTGCCACTCTTGCCATTTGGCATTCTTCTGAAATACATGTAGTGGCCTCTCTGAGAGTCAGATTTAGACCTGATCAGCCACTGATGAGGTAACTGTTATGTCGCATTTCTGCTTCCCTTCGATGATGCTTCAAATTGGAAATGTAGTATTTTGGGGAGTTTTTTGCTCTGAATGAGATGTTGGCTGTCCAGTGGGAAGATAAAGATTCCATTACCTATATTTTAAAAGCCATCAAAGATAACCTTCATTTCCTAGCTTCCATTTATTTGCTCTCACACAACATCTCCCAGTTCCAAGGCTGTGTGAGCAATTGTCAAATACATAACTGAAGAAGAGCAATGCAATGAAGAAGTGTCAGTTCTAGAACTAGTGAATTCACAGACAGTGTGCTGTCGGGGGG
>Ga0065711_1000409_pt1 | contig 68351 bp, 39 predicted proteins | sample Hoacrofraction12_FD_59098 | JGI IMG/M metagenome (GOLD analysis project Ga0065711, IMG submission 59098) | Hoatzin crop microbial communities from Cojedes, Venezuela - Epithelial fraction 12 v2 (version 2) | ecosystem: Host-associated > Birds > Digestive system > Esophagus > Crop | place...
GTGCTTAGAGGGTGCCCGTAGGAAAGATGGGGACAGGCTTTTTAGCCGGGCCTGTTGCGACAGGACAGGGGGCAATGGCTTTCAACTCAAAGAGGGCAGATTTAGACTGGATAGAAGGAAGAATTTTTTGCAGTGAGGGTGGTGAGGCCCTGGCCCAGGTTGCCCAGAGAGGTGGTCGATGCCCCATCCCTGGGAACATTCAAGGCCAGGCTGGATGGGGCTCCGAGCACCCTGATCCAGTGGGAGATGTCCCTGCTCACTGGGGGGGAGTTGGACGAGACGGCCTTGGAAGGTCCCTTCCAACTCAAATTATTCTATGATTCTGTCTTCCAGCGCAATTTTAATTTATGGCTGCAGTTCTTAATTTTTAGAGTCTTCTTGCCTCCTTGCAACAGATCAACCGAGAGCTGGTAACAAAAACCTTTGAATACCAATGTGGTCATAGACTGCAGTTATGCCAGACAGAAGACTTACTGGTACGTATCCACTCAAATCAACCATCAGGAGCTCAAAGGCCTAATTTCAGAAGTTTAGAGGAAGAATTCTCAAGAACTTGAGAAAACAAAACACCCAAATGCTTTCAAACTGCATCCCTGCAGTAGTGATTGAAATCAAAGCACCTCTTGGAATGTTCTTCTTGGGTTTGCTCTGTATCAGCTGAAATGATTAACAGACGCAGAACAGGCAGGAAGCAAACAGCATTAACAGCTGCACAACACGACTGACGACCACCTTCCCAGGAATAAAGGTTTAAGGCTTTTTGAAATACACAAAACCTCGACCATTCCTAAAATCAGAACACAATCCAGAGCAGGACCATCACGTTATGGCCTCAGCAGACATGAACCAGCATCGTTGTCTTGAGGGAAAGAAAACTATCATCAGGCTGTATTGTATCAGCTTGAATTTACAACAACCGAAAACAGTCATTTGGTGTGTCCAGGGGCCATGCATTCCAGAGCTACTTAACACCGAAAAACAGTGCCTTGTAGGAATTTTAGTACTATGCCCAAGCCCTTGGTGGCATTTAAAGCCCTTGCCTCCATTGAAATGAAACTCCTCAGTGCCATTTCAAAAAGTGATTAAAATGTTCAAGAAACAGTCAGATAATTGGAAAATAATTACATGCTAAAACTCTACTAAGAACAAAGAAAAAGTATGCTACACCTATCATGTAATTCATTCACAGTACAAAAGAAATTACATTTTAATGGTATTACAAATATTACATTTATTCAGTGTGTATGATTTATTATTAAAACAGTAAAATGAAATATTCTGTTTAATCAAACGTATTCAAAGTAACTTCCTTGGTTGAAAACGCAAACCCCAATTTGCCTTTTAGCTCTCCATGGAGATTCTCCTCCAGAGAGGGGCTGCACCTGCCCCCTGGGCTGAGCACCACGCGCTCTCTGCGATGCCCCGCTCCCCTCCCCACCTGCTGTCCACTCTGCTGCCTCTGACCCCCCAACGCAGCTTCGCAACGCCTCGAATTCAGAATCCACTGAACTGAACAGGAAGTTCCAGACCGATTTCTGTGAGCTTTGGACTATCCCTCTTCAAAAAGCAAGCAGAAACAGGAGTTGATTCAGACAGCATTGACTCTGAAGGTGAAGCTTTCTATGTAGTCCAGTGGCCTTAGGACCAGACTAAAACTTATTTTATTTCAGAAGTCTGTATTTTCTAATAAATAGCTATGTAAATACAATAGTATTTATTCACAATTCAATTTGAAGAATCTCTGAGAATAAACGCAATTCTCCGGTCATTCAGTTTTTCCTCTCTGGGGTCATTTTCCAATAGCCCTGATTGCACAGAATAACAGCCAGAGGTTTTGTTGACTGCAAAACATTTATGTTGGAAGTTGTTGGACTTGTCTAGTTTTTTCCCCGAGGTCCCATTTATGTACCATACACGCTATGCACATACACCTAGGCAAGATCCGAGGAGTGTGTGAGGAAGCCGGGGGCAAGGCAGCCCGGCCACGGCAGCACCCTGACGGAGCCACCTCCGGGGAGCCCCTCGGCTGGGGGCTTCCGAGCCCAGCCCCTTGCGCCGGCGGCTCGCAGGCACTGCCGGTCATTGCAGCCAGGCACAGAGTGGCACGTAGATGGGCCCTTCCTGCCAGTGCCAGCAAGCTTTAAGAGTCCCTTTGCCATAACCATCTGTTTATTTATTTGTCACTCACGTTTCCCCTCCCCGGTCGTTTCCTGGACTTTATCCGAGCCCGGCCCACTTAGCTATCACTGGTCTTACGTTAGTTTTGCTAGCTACAAATTCCTCGGCAAGGATACGCTTTATAGTGTGAAACTAGAAGTCTTCTTGATGTGCAAACAGAAAATGAGAAATTGTAAAGGTACTTTCTGTTCTAGCTGAAACTCTTATCAACATAAAATTCTCATTCAACTGTCACCAAAGTTCTAGCAAACATCCTTAAAAGTTTTTTTTTTAATTACATCGATACCTTTTAATAGTGCATGCAGTAAAAGTAAACGCGTATTCTACAAATCTCCAGAAAGAAAACATTTCAGGGGTTCTCCTTCTCAGTAAAGACTTTTTGAGGCAGTTGGGGTTTAAAGATACTAGCTAGCGGCTGCTACAATGGACATACTACGTCTGCAATTTAAGATTCGGTTGTCTTCGAAAGAATATAAGACAAAAGGATTGTCAGAGAGTTAATTTCAAAAACGAAATGAAAAACCGGCATACATGAAATGAAAACTCTGAAGAACTAGTGAATAAAAAAGTAAGCAGGTACATTAATGCAAAGTTTATTACACTGAATATTTTCCAAATGAAAGATTCAGAGTATTAATGTTTTATTATTGTGGGAATAACTAGGTGTAAATCAAAAGAATGAGCTACCGCATACCACTTCAAGTAGGTTAATTTTCCACTAAAATACAGTTGGTGATTTCAAGAGCATCGTGAAGTCTGACTGTGCTAACGACAACTCAGTTACCTGACTGCTGGGCGCACAGGTTGGCTGTTGCGTAGGCAGTCTGCATACTGATTGCATATGGTGCCCGCAGCCGTTCGCAGGGCTCCGCAGCAAAGCCCCTGATGTCTCACGTGGCTCTTTCACCTGCAGCAGCTCCGCACAAGGGCAGGAGCCTCCGAGCAGGGAGGGCGATGCCCCCTGCTACTGCCCATCATCTTTATTTTCCTTTGCCCTCCTGTTCTGTTAAATAAATGCATAAAATCTGAACATCTCCTCCTACTCTCCTCTCTCTGAGTTCCAGCTCCAACTTCACCCTGCTGCAGAAATCATCTACCCATACTTCATTTTCTAGCATGCCCTTTAAACTCACTGCCCTGCAGCTGGTACGGTCCTCCTGGCCGCTGCCTCCGGCTGCAGGAACCGTAGGAACAGGCTCCAAACGTAAACCCAAATAGCTACCGGGTAAACACAAATGACATAGGCTGCTGCTGGAAAGAACGGTTCTTTAAATCCTTTGTAAAACAGTCTTCTATGGATCAAATACCACCTTAATGGAGATCTTCCCTGGCAAACGAAATAGACACATGACACCGTCCTGTACCCAAAGTTGCACTGATATAAAGCCTCAACCCTCATCAGACACATTAATTCCTACATTATAACACAGCAAAACTCTTTCCACCACAGCTCCACAAAGAGCTACCGAGACTGCCTGGGAACTGGCAGTCGCTGTCCCGTCCTGCCTGAATGCTTCTGGGCTCACCAGGCTGGATCATCTCGCTCAAAGCTAAGCAAGCGTGCAACCAAAGCCTACCCAGTCGGATTCCGACACCTCTCTTCGCTGGGCCAAAGACAAATGCTAGAGTAAAGGACAGTGGAGAAAGGCATCCCTGGTAAGTATACTGAAAATAAATTTAAATGTTCTTTTCCCTCTGCTGAACCAGATGATTACAGTCCCATCGAACTCAGAGAAGCGTTGTGTCGTCACTATAAAACATCCCCTTAGTAAAGTACGTCATGTAGCAACGATCTGATGAAAAATTGCTGACATTTGGGTTATAAACGAGCAAATATGTTAATTTAAAAGGTGAAATACACCAAGCAGGCCTGAATTCTAAATAGTTCCCACCTGCTATAAAGAACGAAAGGCCAGGTGGACAGCAGTTTCTGTTATCGTCTACCTGCCCATGATCAAACCTGTGGTCATTAGTTTCACCCAGAAAAACAAACAAGTTTGCTGCTCCTCTGCGTTTCCTTCAGAAGGATGGCAAACCAGACACGGTGGTTTATCTTACACATGGCACTTGAGCCACCCGGTACATGTCCTCTCCGCGACCCGTGGTAAGAGAGAAATCGTTCTATCACGGCTGCTTCCTTGTCTTTCTGTTCTGGCAAGAGGTATCCTGTTTTCCAGATAGTGTCAAACATGCATTGCATCTTTGCCCCCCTGGAGAAAGGAATGGCAATCCCATCCCTACTCTTACGTACCCAAGAAGAGAACCTATGTGAAATATGAGGTGTAAATACATTGATCTTGTCCCCAGAAATTGATGTTTTTCCTCTAGTCAATCCTCGCCTTTACGCTCTACAGAGGCAACAACGGTTTTTCTTTCCTATTTGTTCTCTCAGCTCCTTTTCTTTTATTGATCTCAGTCCATTTTTTCTTTCTTTGTATAAAAACACCTTTTTTTTTATTTTCTCTCTCCACTTTGGTACAGCCAGCCTCTTCATCAATTTAACTTCAATGATACACAAGTCTGAAAAACCGGTAACCACAGATGGCTACGCTTTGGCTTCTGCGATAAAAGAGAGTCTCCCAGGCCTCATTTCAGAAGGATCTTTCTTAATGAATTTTGTAGCTTATGGTTTTCATGCAGTGCTTTTCTTTCACTGTGGTAACAAATGCTTGTCAGTAAGGGGAATTTGCCACGAAACTCTTGATAATGTGCTTTATTCTGCAGTTCTCAATGGATTTGGTGTAATCCAGTTCTGTATTTGTTCAATAAATGCTAAGTTGCATTTCATGCTGGTCATCCAGTCGTCTTAAGCTCTTCAATGAAATAACAGGAGCGCAAGTAATTTTCTATTGCTTTAGGTTTTGAAGATTTATGAAGACAGGATAAAGGCTTATGTCTGTTTGATAGTTCTGTGAAAGCTGTTTTTCTTTACATGATATTGACCCCCTGATTTCTCTAGTTTTAAAAAATATCCTAGAGTTATTGCTGTCATGGATCAGCCCTAAAGTTGTGGGAGAAAACAAGAGTTACAGATAAATTTTGCATAAAAATGAAACTAACAGATTGCATGCCTTTATTGAAATAGGTGGATAACTATTCGCCGGATGGCAGAGCTTGGTGAAGTTTTGCTTTGTTAATGAATTAATTTTTGTAAACTTCCAGGAATAAGGTACATCTTGCATGACAAAACAGTCATGATCTGTGTATACAGACAGATTTTATTTATTTATTTATTCAAGGCTGAGAGACGCCCTGAAGACGTTCTGGCTTCAGTCCGTTCCCCAGCACCGGACACAGCTGTCGAAGGTAGAGGCGGCCAAGGCAGCGTTCCGTGTCAGCCTCCCGTGGGAGCTGTGCCGACCAGGACTTCCCCAAACTCAACCGCAGCGCGTCTCCTGACCTTGATAAGTTCTGCGTAGCTCCGTGAGGACTTTAAGCAACACTCCACCACCTCCCTTGTGATCTGTATCACAGGACTGGGTATGACTTCCCCGTGCCTCCCGGTGACAAACAGCTATTCAGGAACAGCAAAACCAGGTTCTCACGACTCAGCTACACAGAGAGTACAGCACCATGGTATAGCTTTAGGAAAGTAATACGTAAACCAGAAAGCAGATTTGTGACTTTGTGTTTCAAGTTATGATATAGCAGGGCACTTTCTCCTTATAAGGTTGCTTCTGTGTGTGTCATTGATTTTGCACTTTATTATTAAAGTGTCTTACAAGAGAAATGGCAACCAGATTTGACACTGGGAGACATATTAATGGCACAGAACCTGAGAAAAATGGTCACTCTGATAGTTATTAATCAGAGCGAGCTACCGCATGAGCGTCCCCTTGCTCCCCTTTGCTTTGACAAAGAAGCAAATCCTCTGGCATCCTCCAACTCATTTGAACAGTTCCACAACCGCGGATTTCCCTCCTGCTCGTGAAACAAACTGCTTCCTCAAAAACCCTCACACTGGCTCCCAAGCAGTACTTAGCACTTCACCACTCTACAATAGCACAATACATTAAAAAGCAATAAAAGCTTGTTCCTCACTAAAAAAAAAAAAAAGAAAAAAAAAAACAAACCACCCCAGTAAGTTAGGTTCCTGTAGTCAGCTGTGATTAGTTCTAATCTAGCTCTCTGGAGGAGGAGGACATGGCATTTAAGACACCGAGCTCCTCTATTCCAAAAGGCTTATTCCTAATAGCATTGAGGGGAAGAATTGATTCTTTTGATCTTGTATTTTAATCTTAAATTTTAATTTGAACCATAAAATTTTCATAACTGTCCTCTAGCTTTCAAAGAGAACAGCACTACGTATTTTCTGCACGCTCCATATTACACATGTAAAGCCAGATCCCTTTGTATCTGCAAGAACTGCAAGGGCTGCTGATTAAATTAGTAACGACCTGGAGTCAGGGGCTTTCAGCCCCTCCGAGTGTGTGTTGTGTCCTAAGCCAAGGAAAAAAAAAAAAAATAAAAAAATCACTGTTGTCGGTGTAGTGCCTTTCTTTTCCTAAACATCATGGCCTTTCAAAATCATTCTGTGTATCAACTTCACACGGGATTTTGAAAAAACGCAGGATTTCCCTAATGATTTACTTATCATGTTTCACGAGGTTGGAATGCAAAGTAATTGCTTGTGTCCTTCCAAAATCTAAAAAGCTGATAATGAATTTTACATGGTACAAAGAAACATGCACCAGCTGGTGTAATAATTTCACCATACAGCTGGTACGCAACAGATTTTCTAATACGAGCCCAAGAGGAGAGAAAGTGGGTTCTGCTAAACAGCAGTTCTTACAACCGGACCAGTTGTCATGGCATCCTCAGAAATGACCAACAGCTCTATTTTGATAATCAGAGAGACAATTCTCACCTGAGCAAAAGAGAGAAAAAAACCTGTACTGAAGTTCTCCTTGAAGGATCACCTGATAAATTGCAATCGTTTCTCCGGTGCCGCCTGTGCGTCCGGCCGTGGGGCAGCGCCGGGACAGCGTCGTGGGCTTCTCACGCTGCTGCTCCCGCGGAGAGCGGAATGACGCAGAATAGAAGCAACCGCGTAAAAAGTCCAACTCCAATTCATTTTACAGTATTGTTTGCCTACAGTTCTTAGTTTAAAAGGTCAGGAAGGTTCCTAATGTTTGCAAAATGTACTACGACGGGGAGGTTAAGGCAAAAAAAGATATTTCTGAGGCAATAAAGACTTCTTTCATTTCCTATTCCCTTTAATGTAGTTGCTATTCATGAAGAAATTGCCTTACATTTTCCAGGCAATACAAAGGGAAAAAAAAGCACATTTTTGGCAAATAGTTCTACCCCTGCACGCTATTTTTAAATCAAATTTGCTTGTGTACAAAGGCAGGACAGCCTTCTCGATCTAGCTCAGGCTTCAGCCAAATTCAGGAAATAGGGTTTATAGCAATTTTTACCCAAACTTGGTGTCTTTTTCATGAACATAACATGTCTTTCATAATGGTAGGTAGCGAGAGGCTTATTCCCGAATCCCTCCCATAGCTCTCCCTTAGGATGTCTAGGCAGAAAATACCTAGGAGGGAAATTTTTAAGACATTGTAAGATGATGTTCTTTGAAACAGAGCACGCTGTTGTCAGGAGCTGGAAAATACTGAAAATGGAGATCAGAAAAAGCGCAGTGGAATTATTAAAAATGGCTGGAAGAAGATGACAACAAAAATGTTTACTATATGGTTTTGTATTCATTTCATGTTATTTCTCAGAATGATATGGTCATCCTATATGCCACAAGATGTTTCCATAAAACAGGATCAGTAGGTCTATAATTAATTCCTCATCTCTGCTAAACAGGAATTTCATCAGTTGGCAGAGTTACAGCTTTCAAAAACGGAGTACGAATTCAAATTTAACATTCAACCGTTCCACCGGAGATCACCAAAAAGCTAGCAAACCTTTTAATGCTTGTTTTATCATTGTAAAGTTCACATTAGCAAAACCACTTCATTCCATTTTATCCATATTTTGAGCATCCATGGGAGATGCTGTTAGCAATCTAAATTTAAATGAACAGTAACTGATTAAGATAAAAATTTCCTTGTATTTCTCACAGGTTCCTCCCTTCATTTAAGACTAAGACCCACACAGGAGTGAAACACCATGAAAGGCTGGCAAGGGTATCGCCGACAAGCGGCACAAACCGCCTTACCCAAAAGCCACCGACACACGGTAAGACAGACGGAGCAGCACAGACCGGCGCAGGTCTCCCTGTTTCAAGGCCCAGGTCAGTACCGGCACGCCGAAACTGAGCAAGTCCTCCCCGGGAGAGGACAGCCGCCGACACAAGAGTCATGGGCAAAGGCGCCTGTCCGGTGGCACAGCAGAAACGGAGAGTGAAGGAAGATGGGGCAAAATCGCTCAATTCCAGCACGGCAGTCTGCAAGAGGCAGCAGAACCTGCGCCTCGCTTTGCCCGTCCCCGCACCGCGCTGCTGTGCGCTCCGAGAGCCCGGCCGGGCCCTGCCGGACACCCGGCCGCGAGCGAAGGGCACGGCTGCCAAGCCCAAAGCTGGTCGCTAACGCCAGCTCTTGCGTGCGCACGTTTGACTCCGTCCTGCCAACATCTCGGGTCGACATGCGTCACCTGGCGCAGCGCACGGCTCGCGTGAAAGCTGTCACCGATTTTCTACTGTCTTTAATTTTGTTTTAATTCAATCGTATTTAAGAACACGCAAGCAACAAACACAAAACAATCATGGATGAATTAACTTCACCAGTTGCAACTACCAGGAAAACAGTTTTTATCATTAACCAGCCTCAAAGAGGAATTCTGTATTTCTAGGGTAAAATGGAGCTTTTTTTTTTTTCCAAAGGCATTCGCACGGAGAGCATTTTAATTTTCCACACTATAGCTATGTTGACCTTCCAGACCTTGCAAAGTAAAGTATTTATGATCCTGGGGTTTTTTTATGGTATTGTTTCAATATTTTTGTAACATTTGTATTTCTTGCTGATGTTTTTGGCATTAAAAATCACTCAAGCTGTGCTGAAATATAATGATATTCACTGAACCATAGTATGGAAGGATAATTCAGTTCAGGGAGGTTATTCTAGCTCATCATGTACACAAAGGCTTGAAAGAAAATGCAGAGGATTCTCAGTTCTTGACATGTGCACTATTCAATCTCTCTTTAAAAAAATAACGTGACACAGAGAAGACTTCACTTACATATTGAAATATGCAGCTTGATGTCTGCGAGCCAGCCAGGCAAAACAGGTATCCAAAATGCACAAACAAACCCACCTTTTATGCTCTTCCCAGAAACATACTGTCTTTTAAACTCAATTGATCATGGAAAACTCCAGTCTCGAAGATTCTCCTTTTTCATTTCTTCCAGTAGCAGAGCCTGTCACCCATTAACCCACTGCATCTCAAAATATTCTAAGTCAAGTCACGCAGTGTCACTGTGCTGGTTTCCACATAGGCTATGCTGTGCTTTATATTTATCCCCATCTTCTCTCTTTTAATTCCTATCATCCCTTTTCTCCCTTTATCTTCTCTTTTACTGCCTTTGCCTTGTCTGTTGTCTTCAGCGGCAGTGGTGGAAACTCCTGTGGAGGAAGACGGTGCTGTACTCATCTCGACTATTTTGATGCTTGCGGCCAGTCTTTGCTTCTGCCATGAACTTACAAACTTCTTCCACACATTCCCTCCTGACGCTGACCGATTTGCAAGTGCTAAGGGGATCCGTGGCAGTACTTCAGACTTCTATTTGGGATTTTTATTCAATCCCATTAGTGCCCTTTAAACATTAGGCTGAAATCTTGACTCTGATCCAGCACAGAACGGATTACCAAGAAGCAATGGTGCAGGAAGAGAGCACCAGACAAATGATCTCTCAGCAGCTAATTTTCTGAAGAGCTAAGATATCAGCTCTGCCTCAAATTAAATTTGCTTACCATGGTGGTCATACCCGGGGGAACTGAACTGCAAGAGTCCACAACAGAAGTCAAAAACATGGATTTAAATCTTGTTTACAGGGCAAGTCAGGTTCCTGAATCTTAGTACTGCAAGTTGGAAAGGCAGTTCCAACTTCAGTATCCGCGGCTCGAGCTGCTCAGCTGTACGTTAACTTAATACAAGCTTTCCAGTCTTCTCATAAGCTCTGAAATAAGACTACACGAACGCAGAATCTCTCTTGTCTTGGCATCAAATGCTACACAGCCAATTTGCAATTTACACTAGTATGAAGTACTAATTTCACCCTTTCTAGTAGCCTGCTTCTCCACATCAGCATTCTCTGCATTTCTGAACCATGCTGTGATAAGAAGTGCATGCTGACCAGGCTGGAATATTCAAAATGACAATAAAGTAATCCATAAAGACTACCACACAGCATAATGATTTCATAAGACTTATTGATGTAAAATAAGAGAATATTATGAGAAAAAATTGTGAAACTTAGCTGAACATAGGTCCTAAATTCTGTTGTTGTATTTTATACAGGATGCTTTCAACAGAATTTCTATACTATAGAACTCCTATACGAGAGCCAAGTTTCAGAGAGGAAACCTTCGCTGCCCCTGTGCAGAGGGTGCCTAAAATTTAAAAGAGTTCAGGAACAAGAATTAAGAAATATTTTAGAGCCTTGTGTCATTCATTACACTTCCTAATGTTAACGTGTTCTAGTTCTGAAATACGAATTGACATGCAAGGACAGGCTTACCCACCTCCTGCCGATCCCGCTAAGGGGCCCGCGGTATAACGACCCAGTGGGTGCAAGAAGTCGGACAGAGCACTTGCAACAGTAAGTCACTAAAAATGAACATAGCTCTAAAATAGATCTATATTTTTATGGTTTTCTGGGAGACGTTTAATTAAGTTCTCATCAGAATTCAAAAATTTTCTTGAAAAATATCATCCTAACCCTGGGTTCCAAAACTCTTCAAGGAAAGTCGATATATTTATGAATAAGGATCCTTCACAGCTAGCAGCAGAAACATTGTGTGCCTGGGGTTTTTATCTCTTTTTGCTATCCCAGTCAAGCATGATTCTCTCATACGCTATAGTTGCAAAAATATTTAATACATGAGAAAACATTTCCATTTCACCTCATTAATTATTTTATAGGTAAGTTGTAATAATTACAGAATTCTAGAAATTGTGCAAAATTAGCATTGCTATTCAGCTACCTGCCTGCAATAAGCTGCCAGGAGCCTTAGCTTACTTTGAGACTTGACACAGGAACTTACTAGAGTTAGAGGATTTGGTGGTTTTTTTGTCCTCTTTTTTGTTTTTTAAAGCATGGAGATGCAATAACATTTATTGAATGTGTGCTATGAGAAGTCAGCTTTTTACATAGACATACTACACACCAACACTGGTTTATAAATACCCACGTGTTGGGATATTCTGAAAGCTTCGTACTATAAGTACCATAATTCAGGTATCACTGTGGGGAAATGCCAATGCTGATGATTGTCACAACTCCCTCATATATATGTAAAATATTTGGTCTGTTTTTTTTACTATCTCCGCTTCCTATACTCAAGATTTTGTGTTCTCATTTAAAAAGTGGGCTTCCTATACCTTCAATAAGGTGGAAGCTGGGAAACATGGACTGTGAATTCATAGCTTCAGAAATGAATCAAGAGAAACTACTGTATTTGTTTGTTTATTAAATATCAAGATTTTTAAATCATGTCATATTTTAGGCAGATATGAGTCACCTTTTTTGAGCTTTTGACTTTGATGACACTGCAGATGACCTTGTGATTACTGACACTTGTTCTGTTCTAAAGGGTGCCCTCGGGAGACAACCAGTAGCACCTTTTTCTTTCTCAGTAGGCTTTTGCTTGTATGCAGTAATACTGTTCAGAAATAACAACCCAAAAGTCATCACGAATTTGCATCCAAAACCACATCTTACTTCATTTTAGGGCTCTGTTTAAAATCTTAGTGCTGGTTTTCCTCCATGCCTTCTGTAGACCCTCCTGTAACCAAGATCTATGTAGAAAGGACCCCCCTCTTTTCAGAGTGGAATCTCAGTAAGCGGAATCCTGCTTGTAGCTGGCTGCAAGTCGGCTGCATCTGTTGTTGCGAATACACAAGAGCAATGATGTCTTACGACAAAATCCTTTTTTCTCCTCTGCTCAAAGAAATCACTGGAAGAACGGCTGAAGTGCCATTTTGTGTTTCAGTTTTTCATCTGGGATTAGGTTAGCTTAACAGCTGTTGTAGAACAGTGAAAAATTGTATTTATTATGTGGAGAACTAAGATTGCTTTCCTTTATGAAGTCGGCTGTGCCACAGTTATCTACCCATTTGTTATGAGTAAGATTGCAAAGAGAATATGAAGTCCAGCAGCACCAGCAAATCCACATTACTATTTTCAGTCTGAAAACTTGTGGCCTGTTCTAGTATATTTCAAATAATGTCTGCTTTTGCCATTAACACACTAAGAATTAATCACTTGTTGACACTTTTACCAAAGCGAACTTTGCGGACTAACATTTCACCAAAAGGTCTACAGCTCACATTCCAATTCTTCTGGTGCTGAGTTTCTGATGGATATTTGTTGTTCATTTTGACTTTGTGAATCTATCTTCTATGTTAAGAAACACGTACGGACCCGCGCCTGTGAGGACCTGGTCATCACACACCTCTCCTCTTCACCTATCTAGAAAACTTCAACCCTTATCTGTACCTTCTCTGCATTTCTGCAGTACCACCACACCTGAAATGAATGGGCTCTGTTCTAGGTCTCCACATTTCTTTTGAAAATGAAACTGAGCCCAGCTTTAACTGTGGGAACTTCCCATTCCCTGGTCCTCTTCCACAGCCAGCAGAGGAAGACAGACCATCGCTTCACGTTCTGCGAGCAGCTCCATGACGGAAACTCTCTGCTGACTGGAACAGGAGCACAAGGGAATGGGCTGCTCTGAGAAAGCGTACACCTTGCATACCAGTTTCCTGACTTCTTCAATCACACAGCTGCTTTGGAGCACTTGGTCCCTCTGTCCTCTTTCTCTCACTCACCAATAAATGCTTTGCATCTGTACTTAAAATCAACACGTGCGCTTGTGTAACGTCACAGATCTCCCGCCCAGGACCAGCCTGCGAGCGGCTTGGGGCTGTCCGAAGGCCGCCCGTGCCAGCAGGCTCTCCCAGCACGGCCGCTCGGCCGCGGGCGTGCTCTGGACAGTCAGGTCTGCGGGTCCGACGGGATGCGCTGGGACGCACGAGCGGGAAGGTTCTTCATTTAGGAAACGTGAGGGGGGCCTAAATAAGCAACTAGCCAGGAGAGCTAGCTAGTCAGTGCTTGCAAGGAACACGCTTGCAAAGCGCTCTACAGACCCCCCGGCAGAGTAAGAATGCCTCTAACAGCAGCTAACCACGCCACGCGGTGTTTAGATGCCACGGGCTAAAACCGGGCTGGGCTCAGAAATGAACGAACTTCCATCAGCTGTTGTGCTGGACAACACTACGGCTGTTTTCCTGATTACCTATTCAGCTAACTTAAAATTTTAAGACTTCTGGGAAAAACACAGAGCGGTACTTCCAAAGACAGCAGCTCCATGGCTGAAGTCTTATTTCAATGAGGTTTTCACAACCTTATGCCACAACTGCTGCCCAGTTTCCATTTATTTTTGTGAAACCCTGCCAGTGAGAAAAATCACCACTTCAAGGGGTCGAGTGAATAAGCAGTCTTACTGAAAGTTTTGTAAGTACTGTTTTAATTTAGCATCCAAAAGGGATTAACAACCACACATTTTATTAGGTTTAATCTAATACCTGCTCCTTGTATGTCTGTGCTGGGAGATATTTATATTATCTATTCAGCACTATACTAACCATCAGGCTGACTGTTCCCTGCAGCTCTGCTGACTCAAAATAATGACTTGTAGGGGAGCTCTAATGACAGAACAAGGGGCAATTATAGACACAGCACGAGCCTTGGAATAACTGTGTGATGTATTTTGTACAGTTGATTGACCTCGTGTTCAAGTTCATTTGTGCTCTGCAGCTGTAGATCTGGCCTATGCCTGAAGCTATATGGCTTGTTAATCTCAATATAAGAAGACAAAACAGATTAGATCACATCAGATCATTCAGACGAGAGCAAAAGAGCTCCAGTGCTGGGGCGATAAATGATAGCAAGAAGATGGGGCTCTGAAAGCAAATATTCCTTTGCCTACAGACAGCAAGATCTGAGGTTGTAAGAACATATTATTCAGCCACTTTTAACATTGATCTCCACGTATGAAAGAAAGAGAATGCCACTTCTTTCCTTAGATACTTGAAAAGACTGCTATCAGGAATTTTGAGTGGTCAGAATAAACTAAATTTCCAAAGAAAAAAGTTCCTATGAAAATTGGTCTATGGAACAAGAGCAAAACCAATCAGACTATGTCCCTTCATGTTCTCGTCTCTCTGAAATACAACCCTGCTGTGATATAACTCCCTGCTCAAGACAGCAGAGCTTCTCTGATAGCTTGTCTTAATCCCAAAGCCAATAATTGATACTAAATAAGAGAAAAGAGGAAACTGTAGGTTTTTTGTCCCATCAGTATGAGCACTTCTCGTCAAATCAACTGCAGTTATCCAACGTTACTTTGAAGAAAGCAAGGAGACTATGTTTAATGACAGTGCACATATTACCTTACGAAACACCACGTGACACCGAAGCGCTTTCCTCGGAAACTGGTTCAAAACCAGCGCTCCCCTTCGTGCAGCCTGGTTACAAGCAGCCCCACCCACCTGTCTGTCTTTGAAAACGACTGCTAATATGGGTATTAATATTCAATATACACCTAGGAAAAGCTATAGGGGCAATTTTATGACAAGTGTGTGCGTGAGGAAGGAGCTACACCTGGCTCACGCAAACACAGAAATGCTTCTAAAATTTGTATCTCAGAAGTATCCCCTCTGATATACACACTTATGCTAATTGAGGCTGGAGGGTGTTTTTTTACATAACAGTCTGGCACTGTGAAAAATTCTGCTGCTTTTAGGATCACTTCATAATGCCAGAGTTATGTGAAATGTTCTCCTCATAAATCAGAATCCAGAACACAGCAAAAGCAAACCCTAAAGAGAAACAAACAGGTCTTTAAAAATCACATTTAGGAACGCAGAATTGTGTGCAAGACACAGATTGTATTTCCCTAAATACTAGTGAAGTTTGATCAGTTTAGAATTATTAGCACATTGTGCCGGCTAGCAAAGCACCTAAACGGTTATGCATGTGACAGACACGACAGAGAACTTGCAGCCAAACATGAGGTAGCAATACAAATGCTTAACTTGTTCATAGAAACCGCTAGCAAACGCACAGCCTTCCCAGGTAATCTATTTCCATAATTCATAATTTTTGCACTTACTATTTAGGTAGTTGAACACGAAAATCAATTTACTGTTGGCCACACTAAATGCCACTTGCCAATGCATTTTTCCAGAAGAGCTTTAGTTTGACTGAGACATACTTTTAACTTCTACCTCTAATAAGCACAGTTAAACAAACCCCCAGTTTTGAATCCAGTGGAACTGTCACCACAGGAACAGGCTCTCACAACCCAAACATTTAAACAGAGAAGCAATACATCTAACCAGAAACAAGCTGAGCACCACCGTGAAATTAATTACTCATAACATAAAAGCAGACTACGCCAATCATATAAAAATGAATCCAACTTTTCTGTTTCAATGCTCAGAAACGAGCTTATGACTTAGCACTTAGAAGTTATCAAGGAAACAGAACATCTGCCTTACCAGGAGGAACTAAAAAGGCTAGGGCTTGGAGACAAGGCGGCTGAAGGCCCTCTCTGGGGGAGATCATGGGTAACAAAACTCTTCTTCCTCAAATCTTCAAACACTAGACCTAGGCACGGCCAAAGAAGGTAAGGAGGCGTTAAGAACAGCTCACTGAGAGGAAGGGAAAGATACCTCTTTCCTGAGGGTTTTAACTTACAGGGCAGTTTCTTACATGAACTACAACTGTGGAAGGAGTGTGGGACATTCGGCTTTGTTCTTTATATCTTGTTTTAGTATAGATATTTCCCCAGGATTGTGCTCTGCTACTTAAAAGTGCGTTTATGACTGATGAAAAGCAGCAGCACTAGTAAGTCAAGTCTTCAATATTTATCTAAGCAGCAGGTAACAAAGCCTCCCTTGAATTTTCCCCAAAATTCACACCAGCTGTTCGAGGCGCTTATTTAAAGATTAAAGGATCCGTGTTGCAATACAATATAAGCTCTCTGGAAAGGAACGTTAGATACAGCAGCCACTGAGCAACTTCATCCTAAAACCTGTGATATTAAGTATTTGTATTAGTTGACTTGACATTGTACAAATCAAAAGAACCAGAAATAATATATTACTGCTGGACAAGCTAATGAACATTAAGAGCTGTGCTAATTCAAATCAAACTCAAATCAATGACTTAGAGATGAAGTGTTACAGCTTCCATTTAAGGATACAACTCAGTTCAACATTTTAGCATAGCAGATTTACTACAAATAAATTACTTTAAAATAACCTTGAGATTACACTAAATTAAAAAAACACAGATAAGGGAAATAATGAAGGCTTTCTGTGCCTGAAAACAGGCCCCTCTACAGCAATGCATGGTTAAGAGCCTGCTCTGGAGTGTTACTGCAAAACTTTCATTGATCTATGGAAAAGGAGCAAGTCATAAATCATTCTAGAAGACCTCTGCTCAAGAGGGGCAATAAATGCAACGCTTATTAATTACTAAATAACATTACCATCTATTAAGATCTAGGTTTTATCTGATAAATTCTCTTATTGACTTTTTTTTTTTAATAGCAGGATTAATTTATTGACTTCTGTGGTATCCATTACACAGATAAACTGTACAACTACTGCACTGCAAGACCAGATTTCTTTTTATTCCTATCAGAGAATGTCAGTGAGGCTATTCCTCTTATTGTAAAGGTCAATATCTGATTACAATCTGAGTCTGAAACAAAATAGTTTGATGAGACATATCCTAAAGACATTAAACCTTTTCTGTTTCTGATGGGCTGCTTTCTTCCTTTATCTTAAGCACTGGAATGCGCTACCCAAAATGACCTTTCTTCCAGTTAAAGAGGGCAAGAGCTCGAGATGTCTGACTTTTATTTAGCACGAGATCACATCAACGCTGACTGAAGACTAAAGTGAGGCAATGTCATCTCCTCAGCTTTGCTAAAAGAAGTCTGGCTTTGGGCAATTTCAGCTTTTTATTTACAAGACTAGTGAGACTTTTCTTCGGTAACTGTTCCTTGAAAAGTTAGAGGCAGAAGAAAATAAAGAGCATAAAAGCATCTAGTAAGCTTGCATTTGAGGTAAACAGTAGACTCTTGCATGTTCTGGTTGCAATATGGGTTATCTAGACACCTAGCATTCCTTGAAATGATCAAATCTCTTCTATTTTCCAGCTCCTTCCCCAAAATAAACTGTAGGCTGCAGCAGTGTCCGTCATCTGCTGAAACATCCATGTGCATTTCAGAAAGGTAAGCAACAAAGAACTTTCTACTGTTATTTTTATATTTACTCCACTAAATGCTTTTCAACACCTGTTTACACACATCAATGTACTTGATGGAAAGGAACAAATAGTGTGAAAGTGCTCATAAATGCAAACCACACTTTGTCAAAGTGCTCTACAGAGTCAATATATTCAAAGAAGTGAAGGCAAAATGAGGGAAGTTAACGCCACACTGGGGAAACGCAGCATCGTGTGGGCTGCACTGAGACTTTTTCCCCAATAGTTCAATAATTTATTCAAATAATTTTTCAAAGGATGCTCAATAGTAAAAAAAGGGAGTGGACTGAAGCATTTTACACCAGCATTTTACAGAGCAGAAACTCCAGTTGCTCCATAGTTGCTGGCTCTTGCAATGGAAGATGGCAATGTCTAATCTGAGGCTGAAAACAGACACAGCTAAAAGGCAGACATTTCATCTCGTGAGACTCACATCGGAATTAGGCAGAGATGAAGAGCGAAGATTCCAAAACACCCCGCGTTCTCTCAGCTCAGCGCCAGCCACAGCAGCGTGGAGAGCGGCTTCTCTTGCTCCCAGACGCTAGCGCGGGTTCTGGGAAGCAGCCTGTCAGGGGATGAGCACTGGAGAACGCCAGGAACCAGCTCCCAGGTGTCCCCGCCGCACCTCCCCGCGCCCGCCCGGCAGCACGCGGGGCTCGCGAGGCAGACGTGGCAGACACGGGCACCCCGGCATCGCCACCGCGGAGCTGCCAGAGTGTCCCGTGCCCCTCTGACGGCGAGATGGCCCAAAGGAAAGGCAAAGCGCACCTACAGCTTTTCGACTCCTCCTTCCCCCCACTAGCTTTTGCTCTAACAGCTTCAACAAGATGACATGAAAATGACTTTTGAGACTGCTTGGAGAAGACTAATTTGCTCACTGATCATTTTGCGCAGGTAATTAGTCACATTTGCTACTAGGAGGGGAGAAGGAAAAAGATATAGAAAGCAGATTAAAGAAAGAAACCATAACAAATTCCATAAAGTCCCTGGAAGTGTCAAAACCTTTTCAATCTCATAATTGCCTATGTAAATATCCAGGTTTTATTCCCAGTGGCTTAACAACTTTAATTTAAATAGGAAATAGCTGAATATATAATAATTGCTTGTTCATTTTACATGCACTATAGTTCATTAAAATAAAACCCATACTCGGCTGGATACCCAGTACTTAACAGTGATTTTATAGCACACGTAGATGTTGATAAATTGACAAGAACTGGCTGAGGACATATTCCAAAGTCAATTAGGATTTTAGTTTCTTCCTTTAATTGTGACAGTGGTAGCTAAGAGTAAATTTACTACAAGTAAAAGATATAGAAAGCATTATGTTTTCAAGTGTTGCTTAAACACCTAAAAATAATCCAAATGGTATTTTCAGACACCTTCAGCTTCGGCGGCTGGCTCCTGCAGAAATCGGGAATCTAGTGCAGTTTTGTACAGCCAGCAGGGCCAGCAAGTTCTTTCCAGTTCCTTCCGCAAATGCGATCTCTCACCAAATGGTTAGTGTGAAGACACCAAAAACACTGCGGTTACAAAACACCAGCTAAGGTTAATTAATAAGTGGGAGCAACATTGCCAACATCAGCATGGCCAAGGCATCCTTGGCTACTGGTTTAAGCAACCGCAGCTTGAAACCGAAAGAGGGGAGCAGACTTGCATTCAGCCTGGTCACGCGTCCGTGCCGAAGCAGGTAACCGCAGGGGGATCTCACCCAACCGAGCAGATCACGGCCCTGCTCACGCAGCACTCGTCCTCCTAGAAGGCTTTCTGTGGAAGGGAGCAGGCAGAGGAAAGACTGAAGCAGGACTGAAAGGACGGCCCTGAACACAACAGGAGACAGCTACAAAGGTTCTGAAACAAGAGAGCTTTCAGCCCCGCCATGTCGGGGCTACGTCGTCTTGCCTTTCTTTGTAAGCAAGCAGGACTGCACAGAGAGGGAATTCGGTAACTACCGCCTCCTTCTAAAGGCAAGGCCCTACAGGAACCCGAACGCTGGACATTTGCTCCGATCAAAAAGCACTGACAATTTAAATAGAAGAATTTATAGCATGTGCAAACTACACTGCCTTATTAAGGCTTTTGCATACAACCCAGCGGCTAGTACTTCAGTGTTTAAAATAATTCCTTCCAGCTCATCTTCCTTTTCTAAAAATAAATCCTTTGGCTCTTTATTGCACCCATCGCAAGATACCCACATGCTGTCAATTGAGTTGTTGCATAGCAGTAGACCAGGTACCTAAATAATTAAAAAAGGTATTTGCATTTTGTAGCAAACAAAACACCAGTTCAGCCTGGACNTGATTCTATTAAAAGAAGANAAAAACCCCCACCAAACCAAACCGAAAAGCCNCACACAAACAAGCAGGCTGTGGTCTTGTAAAAACAAAAATCCCAGCTCACATCAAAATGCGTATCTGGATCTTCTCATTAATGTCTACAGTAACAGTGTAGTTACATTGCTGGAACACAGCGTTCAGACTTCGGGTTAGACACCAGTAGAAGAGATCTGAGCACAGCGCCTGACAGTCACAACATTTTAAGTTTTTTCACCTGATCATTACCTCGGCAGCGATCTGACACCGCGCTGACGCTCCCTGTCATGGCCTGCTAACCAGAGGATGGGGAGGGCGGGGGGCTCGCAGGAGGGCTTGTCTTTTTCTCCCAGAAAGGCAGTGGCAGAAAGAGGCAGGTTTTCATAAAACTCAGGCTTCTGTAGAACAGTAGATTTGTTCACATGTGGAGTGACGCATGGGTTCAGATCCCCTCCGGGAAATCGTTGTTACAGAGGCGGGAGAGACACCGACATCTAAAAATAACACAGCTCTGGTGTCAGATGCAGCCCCTCTTTCTGAAATCTGCCCCTGGTCTGACTTCAAGAAAAAACACTCAGATCCTCAAAGACCTCTCTCCCGAGCTAAAGAAAATCTCCATTCTCATTTGGCAGCACGAGATTTGACATCCTCCCCGCATGTTCCTGCTGCTAGCGGACCTGAACGTTAGACCTGCAAGCAAAGCACACGTACGCAGAAAAGCAGTAACAAAAAGTGCACCAAGGGGAGAAGTTGCTGTCTTTTTACCAAATATCCCATGGCTGATTTTGATATATCAATGAACAATTTTATTTAAAAATTAGGGAGGGAAATGCCAATGCTACCTCCATTAAAACCTCGCTTTAGTCGCCTGCAAGGCAGCCCACCTCATTTGTTGTCTCAAAGGAGGACTGGATGAGCACGAAAAGGCAGAAGGTATTATCAGGGCAGTGACCTCTCGGATGCTTTAGAGATTCCCAACAAAGCAGCTTTATTGGTATGATTTGAAAGAGCTCTCAGAGGCACAAAATGCCGTTGTCGCAGGACTAAACAGCAGACGTCCCTTTGAGAAGAACAGATGGCATCCAAGGTGACTTATCTCCCAAACAGGTAAGCACTCCCTGTCACTTATTTGTAAATAGCCATCATTTATCCTGGTTTGTTCCGCGGGTCCCAGCGGTCTCACCTGCATCAATGACTAAAAGGAACGGATGGCAAAAATAAAACTTAAAAGTGCAAGTTTAACTTCTTTTGCCCCTCAGCAAATCTGAGGCCTGAAGTGCTACATAAAGAAACCTCTGAAAATAAAAAGTAATGGTACTCTTGACAAAAATTACGCATTCCAGTAGATTCTGAATTCAACATAGGGGAATACTAATGTCCTTTTTTTCCCTGCTGAGACTCTAGTACAAGAACTTACCTTACTAGAACATCTGGGTAAAAATCAGTTTTGTAACTAGCCTGGATATCACGAACGAGCATTAACGGCTTAAGTGGAGACGCACAGCTGCAAGTTGCTTATTAAAATGCTTTATCATTCATTAAGTCCCAGTGGCAGAGTCGGAAGAGCTGGAAGACCTTCCAGGCTGTTCTTTGAAAGTGTTTCACGATAAGCATTAGAGGCAACTCAATTAAAGAGAAAACACGTCTCGGCTACACAAAAAACCCCCCACAAAGACAGACCTCCCGCGTAGACCTGTCCCAAGCTGACGTCCAACGTGTCAGGCAGGACTGCGGAATGGTTTGATCTTTAGAAGAAAGGTGTCTACATGAGCACTGGAGTTTGGCCCAGCAGCACGCTTCGGCAGCAAATCCCTCCCCGGTCCCACTGAGCACGCTGCTCCGTATGACACTTGGCCTTGCAGCATTGTAATGGGGATTCACCTCAGAAGATGCTGAAAAGAAACTGCGTGCTGACCACATACCAAGCACATCGGCTGCTAGAGGGCATGCGGTCCATATAACCACCCTATAGGTACCTTAAAGCAAGCTCCTCCCCCCTCGCACCGGGTCGTTACCACCAACTTCTGTTCTACAGATCTGCTCCTACCCGCATCACACCGTGGCTAATGCACGTATTTCCAAAGGCAGGGGCTCAGCACTGAAGGGTCCCTCAAAGCTGCTGAACTGCAGCTGCCTTTTTCGCAGAGCTCAGTGGTCCTTCTGACACAGAGACAGCGTTCCTCCTCCTCCTCCTCACCCTGGGTCGGACCCTGTTCCAGCCTAGTTACTTAGTCTGTATTTTGCTAGGATATTTCTAGACTAACCTTTCCAAGCTCCCAGATAAGATGGACCACTTCTCAGATATTCAGTACCTCACAGAATTTGTAATCTTTAAAGCTGATTAAGCGCTACATTTTTGGCAAACAGTACTATTTCATGTTAGACCAAAATAGCACTTTTCTTATACCGAAAGAATAAACTAGCGATCAGACTACAATGCTTAGTTCTTCTGTTGTCACATCTTCAGTCCGGACAATGCAGGACAAACATCAACTCCCAGAAGATCTTTCCTCCTAAAAGTGTTGAAAAAGAATCAGGGGGAGAAAGGCTGAGGAAGGGTTGCGACTATTTAGCTCATTTTTCATACCAAGAAGATTCAGTTAACTCCAATTACAAAGAACTTGAAATTGCTACTCCCATTCCTCCAGTTCATAGAAGTTTTGGGTTAAGTCGCTGCAGTGGGATTCAGGTGCCCTTCAGTCACCTCAGACCTCTCAAGCAAGGCCATTTATGCCCATTTTTGCATTCAGGTTGCATGTCTGGAAGAGGCAAGAAAGGAAACAGGTTTGATTCCTACTCCCATGAGCGCATTTCTGCAGAAATGCATTCTCACAAGTCGATCCCACGGTCAGAGGAAAGCCCGGGAAGCACTAGCCAGGGAAGGAAAGGCTGGGCAGCTACACCAAGCAGAAAGGATATTCTGTGTTGCCTGTCCGGGAGCATTGCTGAAACCTGCAGCTGCAGGAGCGAGCCCACAAATAGCTGCTTCCTCCCTGCGCCGCCCTGCTAACGTCCCACTGACTTCCCTTACTCTTGACCGTGCTTCACCTCCCTGAGCAGAGCCCTGCAAGGTCACTGCCTGTTGTCCTACTTCCAGTACACTAAAGCTCATTCCTAATGTATGTCTGGGGATCCCTCAAGTGCTCCCTTTTCAAGGTATTGCAGCATGAAAAAAAAAACCCAACCAGGACTGGCAGGGTTGAGGGCTTGCTGTGAGTAACACAAGACGTCCCTCACTAGCTGAATATTGCCCTCCAAAGAACGCCCAAAGCAGCACAGGCTTCAGCGTTTGAAAGCAGCGTCACCCGGCCGTCAGCAGAGCCACGACGCTGCGAAGTCACACGCCGTGTTTAGGCCACTCTTCTCTCTGCTTTTTGTTCCATTTCTGAACAGTGGGGCACTCGGGAAGTGGCTATGAACAGAAGACGGAATGACAGAAGAGATTTGCTTTTCCTTAACAAATTGTTGAAGAGAGCTGAAAAATGCTCATACTTTACTGATATGAAGATGTATTTTGGTGATAAGTTTCCATACTGCGTGTAACGCCTCCTCCCCACCTCCCAAAATGTTATTCATGAAATATTAGCATTCAAATTCATCTGTCAAAACGATTGGTGATGTAGTATAGAAGGGCTACATTATCATCTGCTCTGCAGTTTGCCTCAGAGCGATCTTGATTCAGATATTTACATAACCAAAGATTATGACATCTTTTCCAGCCCTTTTGATGTGTCTGTCAGCAAGATATCAGCAGAATCAGATTAATTCCAGCTAGATTCTTTCCTGATACCCAAGAATAGCTGTGAGGCATGAAGCAGTCATTTTGCCGAGCAGAAAGTTTGTTTTCCAAAAAAAAAAGGCCTGACAAATCGTTTGAAGTGGAAACCACATAAACACAAGAGTGAAAAATGTGTGTTTTATTATCCTTGAGGCCCAAGATGTAGTGGTTTTGAAGGCAGGTATGACCATTGCTAGAAATACCTCTAAGGATAGTTTAAAAGTACTAAAACATCTCCCATATCTTCTGTTCAAGATCTTATTTTTTATTACCGGTCTTTGCATTCTAGCAGCAGAAGTAAACTGTGAAAAACTGCATATGCTAAAGGGCTTAGAGCTGGTCACCATTCCGGTGAACCTTGCCAAGAACAACTCCTTCCACGTACTGGTGAGACGTGTCCAGGCTCACAGGATACACAAACCTCTGAAGCTCCCCGCCCGCCCTCGCACCTTACCCCCGCTTTGCTTAACGCTCCCATTCCTCCACAGTAAGAAGAATGGAACAGAGCTTGGTGACATTGATGAAAGTTGTCTTCTACCTTTTCACAGCTGATTCAGACGACAAAATGGGCAAAGACACTTGTGCTTTGTCAACATTAAGGCTGCCCAATGCTATTGCTAAGGAAGCTAAACTAGCTAGTAACAGAGAAGAAAATTCTCATAAAGGTCAATATCCAAGGACAGAATGAATTGGTGGAGAATAATTCTGTACTAAGACCTTACAGCATAAAATATAAAAGAATATTTACAGAGAATAATGTTTGTGTGTAAAACGATGCTGAAGGAGAGGAAAGGATTAATGAACAGACAATAGAAAAGGGTCCAAAAGGACAGACTAAATGACAGAATGAAAGAGAAGAAACACAGCAGAAGGACTGGGGGCTTACACACTGGCAGGAGGAAATAAAAACCATCAAAGGCAATGCAGCAGATGAACCAGCAAAGAGCTAGGTGCAAATCCCAAACCAGGACTCGAGAAGAGACCAAGTACCAGGTAACTTGTGAGAATTTCTCCAAGCCTTTCATTCACCTCCTCCTGCTGACGGATGAGTAAATCAGGTGTCCCCTACTACCAAAGGCTGGAAATGACAGACAAGTAGTGGAAATGAATTTGGCTTACAAACATTCTCATAATTGAGCTTTACAGTCCCAAATATTTTACATTATCCTGTTTGTTTTGCAAAACTTCAAATTCTTCCAGAAAACATGTGTCTTGTTTGTCGAACGTCTCTCGTTGTTAGGAACAGGTTACTTACAGCAGTGACATACAGTGATACAGTTCATCGCTGACATTACTTCCTTGTCCATTTACAAGCGTATCGTGCTAGAGATAAGACTCTTAGTTTATAAGGGCCCAAGTCAAATATCATCTCGACCATCCTTGCCCCCAGAATACAGTAACTACTGTCATTACCAATCACCCGTTGGCTCAGCTGTCAGCTTTAAATCCTCCTCCATAATTTTAAAGCTTTTTTCTCCAGCGTAGCAGCACCTGACATTCTATCATGCGTACAGATGAAAGACAAAGGTATCTGACTGATATTAAATGTTGTCACTCAGCCGGGGCTGGGAGGATGCCGACTGGTCAAATTCTCCCAAATCTTTGAACAGATGCTGTGGATATTCCAGTTATTACTTCAATTTCACACTCTTCCTACCTATGCTGACAGCTGGTTTTGACAGTCTGCTCTCTTCTCCTCAGCTCTCCCGTCAACCTCAGACACATAATAGCTGGGTTCGGGCTTAAACAACAGTGATTAGATCGGGTAGAGGAGGAAGCATGGTGGCAATAAAAATTAAGATGCTTCAGTAAACCTTCAAGCTCTGGCCACTGCAGCTGCAAGCAACTTCAGAGAAACTCCTCCAGCAAGACTAAAATTATTCAGAGGAGAAGAGCAGGAATTTGATTAAGACCTTGGGGTATCTTGTTGGTTTTGTTTATTTTTGTTTTAATCATACTAAGATTCATCTCCATGAAGGAGTCTGACTGGCCAATTCAGTCTTCACAGTCGCAGGATTTAGATGGGTCAACAGGTTACAGCGCACCACCTTATCCTTGGCACTTCTCTCTGTGAAACTGTCCTACACCCTCCAAGTCATTCGATGCAGTTTAGCCCTCATTAAAATAACGAAGCCCCTTGGCTTCGTAAACCGCTTTAACATAGGTGATATCAAATAAATAATCAGCAGAAAGAGCTGCGGATCAGACCCCGTCACATTTCAGCATGCCAAGCAGTACTGTGTGCTGTCAACACTAGAATCTAGCCCCGCGTAAACACTGCTTTCCCCCACAGTAGGGATAGCTGTAATAACTGAAATGCATTTTTGCCATCTGTTAAATAATTCACACAAACAAGAACTGCAGATGTATTTTTTCCAGAAATGCTGGCTGTATATTTAAAAGGTAACCTCTACAATCCTCACATTCATAATTAGGTTTGTGGGCAGACTGAAGAAAAGAATTCCATTTGCAGAAAAGCTCAACAGATGGTATTGTGTATTAAAGTAGAAGCATGTGAAAACTATTTGAACAAATGGCAGATGTGTCTGTCAGCCTTCTCCTGCGCTGTTAAAATAAAGATTGGCATTTAGGCCGTTCTTCAGACTACCAGAATTTCACAAGAGTCCCCTGAAGCTTGTGTTGGCTAAGGGACCTTCGCAGGCTCAGAGATAACCAGCCAGGGGAGAAACCCAACCACCCCGCGGGATGTGCATGGCGTCTCGGTGTGTCTCCTTACCCCGTCCCACTCTCCGCTTCTTTCCAAAGGCCCCTCTAAGTACAAGAAGGAGACTGCACTTCGCCGGATTTCAGACAGCAGCGAGCGGCTGTGCATTATGGCCCTCTCTGGGGGCTTTTCCCTGCAAGGCTGAACATCCCACCGAGGGTTAACACTGCTTCAAGAAACACTGCCTTCTACCCACTCTCTTCTGCAGCTGCTTTACTTCAGCATGACTCCTGCAAAGTATGCAGAAGACAAATGGTGCAGTGCAGAAAAAGCAATCTACTACGGGTTCACAAGAGCTCATTATTTTTAGGATCTGCATTCTACCGCATAAAGTTTAGGTTTTCCCAGATGCTACCTATTGGTGGTGCACCCTTATATATAAAAAATACATTCTTTTTTCATGGGACCAACAGTGAAGTGCTTTGTATCATAGTCTGTGTAACCTGGGACCGCTGCAAAGAGTTAATGTCTCTAAATACATATACTTAGCATACATAGACTTTCTCCTAAGTGCCTATACCTGCTACTGCTGAAGTGAGGTGGGAGTTTTTCCATTAGTGCAGTAATGCTGGGTGTCTGTTCACTGAATCAGAAAAAAAATTTTGTTCGGTTACAAGAGAAAATGCTGCTTAAGAAATACACATAATAAAAAGAACAATCTGTTTTACTTTGAAGAGCTCAGATCATTTCATTTTGAGGAATACCTTTGAAAGAGTCAAATCCTCCCTAAGAAGCAATTGCCCAAAGCAATAAAACACATCAATATTTTCATGATAAAAAATCCATAGTTTTAAATTTAGCTTTTATGGAAGTTAATGCTTAACTAAGGCTTATCTTAGGCTTTCATTTACCCAGAACACACAGAGCTCTCTTCCCGAGGGAAGAGCAGAGAGCCTGCTAGCTAGCTCTGATTAGCGCGGAATCAAAGCCTGCCTCTCACTCTGCGGCTTGAGGAACCGCCTGGTCCCAGTTCTGTCTGACCTGCAACCCAGGCTCCAGCTGCACACAGCGCCAGGGACTTCCTTGGGGTGGTAACTCTTTAAGAGCCTCTTCCATTCTAATGCATTCTCTTACTAAGAGAAACCTTGCTTGTATTTAAAACGTGAAAGGACCCTTAGAGCCAGCACGTGTTTCAAAGATGCCTTCTCCTTGCGCACGCCGGTTTTAACAACGGGGGAAGGCTATCGGTCCAAGCTCAACGCCAAAGGGAAGCGCCTGCCTGCCTCTTGGGAGCTGGAACATGCTTCCATCACGTGGGCCGCCTAAACTCCAGTAATCCCACTGCACACAGGGGGATGTGCGAGAGCATCCCGAGCAGCCCCGCTCTCTACCCACCCTGCTGCAGCCCACCCAGGCACAGGCGGCAGGGAGAAGCCAGCAGCACGAGGCATGTGTCGAGGCCGTCTCTCGAGGAGCCTGCCACAGCAGCCAGCACCCCAGGGCAGCAAGGAGAGGCTGCTCCATGCCGGGCACCAATCGCAGCTTCGTGCAAGACGAATGGAAATCAAAGGGAGCTGCAACCCATGGTGCATCATGCAGCATCCATACGCCCTTCACCCCCAGACCCGGTGTATTTTTGGGGTATACAGGTATACCGATTGCTCTTTCTGCAAGCCTCTGCAAAAGTAAATCCCTTTATGGAAGAAAGCTTAGCTGCCTGGATTCCCCAGCTTCCCGAGCAGAGCTTACGCAGAGAGCCCTTCTCGAGACTGATACTGTGCTCTACAGCTTTTGAACTTCTTGCAGACAGCTGATGCGAATTTCTCTTCTTCTACTTTACTGCATCTTCCCACTTTCATTCTTGGGAAGAGAAAAGCTCTCTTGGAGGAGAAAAGCTAATCCTGAATAACTATTTTCTTTAATACAGCTTTTTCTCTTCAATCTTATGTACAACATTTTTTTTTGCTATCAACTCCAGCTACTTTAGGGAAGAGTGTTTAAGCCCGCAGATAAGTGGGCTGTTTTTCTAAAGAGTTAATGCTCTAAATATCCCAGTTTTCCTACCAGGCTGCAAATGTGCCTGCAAAGATAGATTAAAACATTGACATCAAATCCTTATCTTAAAGTAGAAGATATAAAGTTTGCAAATTTGTCTGTAATTCATAGACTGTATCACTGAATGAGAGAACAGCTTCTCTTCAGTTTGTCATGAAGCAAATAACAGGTAAACGCACGAATCCAAAGATCGCACACAGCAAAATTATCTTGCATTGACTTCAAAGTGTCAGGACTGTTTACACTAAAGCAATTCGGTAACTGAACACGCAGGACCAAGCCACAGCTCTCAATGCAGATTCACAACTAACCAGGAACACAACAACTTCAGAAACACACTACAGTGCTTTCTGTTTTATTGTTGGGTTTTTGGTTTTTGCGGGTTTTTTTGTTTGTTTGTTTGCTTGTTTAAACAGAGCAGACAAAATGCTAGGAAATACACTGAGAAAATCTTCAATAACACGAAGTCCCAGCTGCTCCAGCTGGTCCGTTCTGCAGCAGTATCCGCTGTTTGCCGAATACTTCGGCACAACACTGAGGGCACAATACTAGCTACCATTAGGGAGGCGTTGCAATGAAGAGATAATTATTCAAATAAGTAAAACAAGTATTTTCAAACAGTATGTTCTCAAAACAATTCCTCTTTGTAACCGACCTTAAAAGAATTTGCTTTATACTGGATGATACCAGGGCTTAAAGCTCAAGTCAAAAAAAACCCAAAATAATGCTAGCTAATAACAGCAAGGGAAGTATTTTCAGGAATGAGTTTGGCACAGCTGAAAGAATATATTAAATCTTGCTGTTAATCCCAGTTCACATTTTGAAAAATTTCTTGCAAAGAATGGCTTAACTTAATGGTATCTACAGCTAGGAAAAACAAGGGACCATTTTGTTCAAATGAAAAAAATGTTACATTAACATCATACCAATAACATTAAAAAAAAACAACACATAAAAAAACCCCAAACCAACCAACCAAAAAACCCACAACCCACCCCACCCTCATTGTTTCACCAGAGAACTCCTAAGAAGCCTGTACTTACAAATCCTGATTCCCAAACCTGGGCTTCATCCAAACCAAGCTGGAGGGAAACATGGACTTATTTCACCCTTCCCTGTATCTAACGCGTCTTACCCATCAGCTCCCCAGCGACAGCCAACACACGGCCTGCAGCAGGTGTAAGACACTGAGTTGCACTGAACCGCAATGATTCCTAAGTTATCACACCCACCCACCCACCCCAGTTCAGTCAAGGCCTTTTTTCTGCCTACAATGTCTGCGCAGTGAAGGGAAAGGCAGAGCGCGGCACCCGAGGACATCCCCTCCGGAGGGGCACTTCCCACCAGCCGACAATGCTGAACCAGACAGACCCTCTGGAACTCCACAACGCTCAGAGAAGCCACATCCGACCAGAGCAGAAATTTGATCTTGGGAAGTCATCCTCTTTGTCCACACTAAACAGATGCGGCTCCTTCCCCACTGAAGGTCAAGCACTGAGGTGCACTAATAAAGGCAGAATACAGCGTAGACAGAGCTGTTCTGGTCCGAATAGTTGAACAGGCAGCTGAGAATTAAACTTTTCCATGAAGCCAAACCATCAAATCAATACTGTACTGATGGTCATCACTTGGAGGCTCACCTTACATCATCTGGGCAGCCCTAAACAGAGTTGATACAAACACCAGCAGGAGAGGAATCTCTAGCAAATGCTGAAGTGCTAACACACAGCTCTGCAAGGGAAAACTGCACTGCCGCTGCTTAGGTGGGGTGGACGACTTTTTGGGAGGAGATTACATTCCTCATTGCTATCAGTCTTGTTCCTCTCATTTGTGTTAAACTCACTCCAACAAAAGAAAGCAGGAAACAAAAACTTCTTGCCTTCTATTGATCAATAAGACTGTTCAGGTGAAACTTAATTTTTGAAAAATATTTATATTTCCCACTTCTAAAGCACATTACATTCAGAAAATCACAGTTAACAAATCATGCCTCTAAATGTTTTACAAGAACGAAATCCCATTCATCTACTTGCAACATTACTTATCTGCTCAAATGGAACTTAAATCATTGCCTTCACACCTGCGCAGCTCACCACAGTGATGTACTGCACACTGACAATGTTTGGTTTTGCTGCTGTTTTTTATACTACACCCCACATTACGCTGGTTATTGATCCAGTGAAAAGCATGATTGATTTCCTACTTGGCTTTGCCTTTGCCATTAAACAGAGAAAGTCTCAGCAAATGGGTCTCTTTGTAAGGTGTCCTAGCACATGAAAATCAGTGCCTACTCCTTAATTGCGGACAGATGGCTAAATTCTAACTACAAGCTATTAGGCAAGTAGGATAAACGCACCAGAGAGTTGACATGTAGTAGATGCAAACTTAACAAACTTTCTGAAAAAGTTAAAGCTTTCGTCTAACAGGAAGCGTTCTGGGCAGGTGAATTCTTCTCTTCCTGGTCTTGAATCTGCTGTATTTAACCAGCCCTGGACACGCAGTTTTAAGACCTTCTGCTACGTGACATAATAGCAGTGGGGCTGTTTAGCTCTCTTCCTCGTTTGACACCGTATACCTCTTCAGTCTGTCTGCACGGATGCAGACTGAAAACAGAAGCTTGGCGTCAAGAAAATTGTTTGCAGTAAACCAGATTTTACTGACGATGTGAACAGAACTCAGGGGTATTAACACCCAGTTCACGAAGTTTTCATCAGAGATCTACCTGCCCACTCGAGGAGGTTAAAAAAGAAAAACAACGAGACATTACAACAAAAATAGCATCATACAACTGCATTTTTGTACTGTCATTACGTTGAGTTTCTACTACAGCTCCAAACACCAATAAATAATCTGATTTTCACCTATATCTGCTTGGGCTGTGAGCAGAACTGCTTTCCAATTCACAGAAAAACACCTAAAAAAATTTCTCTAACCACACCACCTAGTGAATCCTGATACTACATTCTTTATGGTTAGAGTCTGGTTTCATGAGATTTGAGGGTAATTTAAAAATCAGTGCAAGCCCTATACTTTTATAGTAATTACACCACAACATTTTCATAGCAGTTCCTCCAGTGGTTGAATCAGCAATTAACTTTTGTATTTAATAGATGTTTTTATATTTATTTATACATCCATATCAAGATGATAAATGGGCTTGCAGGGAGAAAACGGTAACACACGACAGTGAATCTTTCCTACCTCGTCACTTCAGGAGGTTCGTGACAAATGGAGGGAGCAAGGGAAAGAGAGAAATTCAGAAAGCTTCCCTTCCAGAACGAAGCAGGAAGAAAGGAATGACTATGGAGTGTATTGACATCACAGTGAACCCAGTCCAATTCCGAGCGTCACATCAGAATTTCCGATCCCTTCACCTCATGTACTTGTCAACACAAGGGTATCTCAAAGCCACCACAGAATGGCAAAGTTAATCCAAAACATAGAACTAGTCTCATATAGCTGAAGGTGAGAAACATACGATGGAATCTAGAGCTGATAAACTTCAGACAACTGGATTATATTGCACTAGTTTTTCTTAGACCCCCATTATAATACGCAGTCCTTTCAGACAGAAAAATAATGCCGTTGTATGGACATCTTTCTAGTAGCATTCACTTATTTTAATAAAGCCTTCTCAAGACTTGCAAACCTGCTTACTGTCTCCCTTTATAAAAGTTATTATTCTGCCAGGTGGTTTATCCAGACTCCCACAAGCTTTAATTATCTCTTCACTTAATGAGTACAGTAGCTGATCTAGATTTATTGCAGTAGCTAGAAGCTTGTGTGAATAAAATATCAGTTCTGTTTGTGATGTGGCAGCTATCTTTGTTTGCAGACTCTTCTAATTACTTCCAGGTCATTAGGCCCATCTCCAGCAGATATTTTACTGTCATTAGAAAAAGTCAATGAGTACAGAAAAAAAAAAGTCAGAAAAGGTCAAAATAAGGCTCCAACCTGTTAATTCACAGCCGGATTACAGATCACAGAAATCATGCAGATGATGTGGCACACGTCTATGACACACCACAGGAATCAACAGGTTACACCGGGCACGTGTCAGGGCAGAATTTCAGCTGATCAGTCTCCACATTTTGTCATTTGTTTTACACAGACTTGTCAAGGTTAAATTATAAGAATAGGTTGAGTTGCTCACCAGTCTAAACACTACCTTCCCAACACGCAACGTCGTGTTTGGAGGAAAGCGTATAGATGTATATTCACACATGCAAATACATACACATACATGTGTTCGTGTGTCAGAACCAACAGAGGATAAAATTCGCAGAAGCTGTCTGCACTTGCCCACAGGCAGCACTGGACCATGTATAATTTTCTTCCATTTCACTCGTGAACAATCTTTCTAGAGGCAGAAATCCAATCACGCTCATTTGCTGCATCGCCTTCTCCCATCTCTCCCAGAGACACTATTTGCTGCGGCAGAAGCCCTGGCCGCTCTAATTGCTTGATCCTCTTGTTCACTGAAAGATTGCCTCCATTACCAGCATTTTCTTGTACCAATCCATCCACTATCAGTCCTTTCTTGAGTCGTTTGTTTGTGATATATTTTTAAAAGGTATAGCCATGGGTATTTCAGCCCTAATTAGATTCTGCCACTTCAGCTATCCAGACAATGGCTGTGATTGCAATTCCAAAGGAAGATTTCCCAATGCAATGTCACAGGACATCTAAAAAAGTGCAGTTTAACCTAAACGTTCAATTGACCACTTATGTTGACAGCCCTAATTGTTCACAAGTGGACAAAACTATGCATTAAAATGTCTTTCAGCATTGTTCTAAATCAAAGGATAATCTGACTTCAGTTATCATGTTTGAATTTGTCAACTAATTGCATCTCTTCCGTTTCCTTTCAAAAGGAGCTGTTCCTACAATTTAAAAGATTGCCAATGTACTCTTTGAGAAATACTTCAGTCCTTAAAAAACAAACAGGCATTATTCAGTGCTCCTCAAAAATGAGCCACACAGCTTCGAGGTTAAGTGTCTGTTCTGACCCCCCCAGCTAGGTGCATGGTGTTGCTTTCAGTCCCTGTTAGTCGGGTGTGTGTAGGTATAGTAGGTAAAGGTGAAAAGAGCAGAGTTAAAAGATGCAGTTCACAGCTTTGGACTTAGCCTTACATAAGGAGAACAAGGAAGATTTAAAGAACAAAACCTATTGAAAAAATGTACCTTCCCGCTATGTCTAACCTCACAGTTAGAATCAGAATTATTTAGGTTGGAAAAGACCAATAAGATCATGGAGTCCAACCGTAAACCTAACCCTGCCAAGTCCACCACTAAATCATGTCCCAAAGCGCCAGATCTACATGTGTTTTAAATATCTCCAGGGACGGTGACTCCACCACTTCCCTGGGCAGCCTGTTCCAGTGCTTGACAACCCTCTCAGTGAAGAGATTTCTCCGAGTACCCAATCTAATAGTCTTACCAGAACTCATCACTCAAAAGGGTACGCTAGCCAAATGCTTCCTGGTAGTGTTTGCATTTCCATCTCCAGATCTTTTTCATCCAGCCCATCCCTATTAGGCAGGTGTCACCTTAAGGTCAAGATCATAGTTTTATATCTTTCAGTCAAAAGTTCCCCCAACAATGAACAAAAAGCCCTGGGCTGCGTAGCGTAGTCAGCACATTGAGTCCATCAGGTTTGTTTCCCAAGGTATATTTATGCACAATTGCTCTTTGATTCATTTGGATTTGGCAGAAAGCTGCAATGGTAGCACAAGTTTGTACTTTCATTTGTACAGTTCCCATTCCATTCAAGTATGTACTGACAGTCCCTCTCTCTCACACTTTGGATTTTAGCTCCCTAAAATATGCTGCACTAGCAAATGAATGATGGCAGTCATCATAGATCAAAAAAAAAAAAAACCAAAACCAAACAAACCCAAAAAACAACTTCATCTTCCACCCCTTAACAGAATCACCAAGGATCAGACCGATCAGACCATGTACTTAAGGGAAAGTAGGTGGTCAGTGAAGTTCCCTGTATTAAAGATGCCAAAGTCGCATATACACTGTAACTGTAAAATGAATATTGCTATAATTTCTGAATCAGCATCCCACTTCATCATGTAAGAAGTGATTATCTAAGGATCGCTAACATATATGAAGCTATGGAAAACACTGTATGTTTTCTGTCCCGTGTGCTAGTCACTGTACCAAAAGAAACCCAAGTTTTACAGAGTAAGTCAGGTGTGCCAGAGGCTGGGGAATGCAGAAGGAACTGCACTGCAGGGTTGCTGTGAAAGCAGGTAAGTCACTGCTGCGCTAAGAGGAAACGATTTACGTCAGTGTTCCACTGAAACACTGTGCATTTTACATACCATTTTGTTCACAAAGGCCAAAGACAGATACAGATATTCCTCTGCACTTCCCTTTCCCCCAAAATGAGGAGCAGCAGTCACTGGGCTTGGCAGGATCTGCCGTACTGCTCGCTCCGTCCTTCCCCTCGCCGTCTCCCCGAGGCCTCAGGCAGCCAGGGCTCCGGAGCTCTGACAGTCCCCTGCGGAGTTATTAAGAATCCACCGGCAGCCACTTAGTCCCCTTCTCGTGCCTTACCCTACAGCTTCAGAGTTAATTCCGACTCCTCAGAGTCTGAGCAGATTGTGTTGCTGCAGATACTTCCTTAGATGTATTTCTTTTCTCTGCAGTACTCCAAACAGCAACTGCTCGATAACCTTTGCAATTCTTCATCTACTACTATAGGTCACTAGAAAAGAAGAAATGGTCTTCCTCAGTAGACATACATTTTATAGTGTCACAGACACAACAAAATGATTCATAATCACCTAGGGCTACACTGGTCTTTCCTTTGTCCCAGATACAGAAAGACGTATTTTCTATAGTGAAAAGATAGGAAAGATGCTGAAAATGCATCCTTCGGCTCAGAATGTTTAAATCATCTCAGTTCCTTTTTGTATTCTCTGTATGTCCATTCACTTACAGGTTGCAATGATTATAAATCAAACAGCATTACATCCAATTGCACTCCTAAGTCATAATTTAAAGGATATATAACCATATATGTTTAGGGGTTTCTTAGTGATGCTATAAAAATGTGAAATTTCCATGTTCCAATCAGAGATGCCCTAGCAGAGAGTTAGGCAAGTCTGTCTCACCATGGGCTATTAAGAAACCACTCAAATGTGAAGTAACTCTCCTTGGAAAAAGAATTTAATAATACAATCTTTATAGTGCCAGGGACTTGTCAAATCACTCATAGATCGCATGCATTCTATTCCTTTTTCCAAGCTAAATATGCATTAGAAAAACAGTCACAAGATGGAGTTATTAATAAAAACCCATTCTGTTTCAAAGAAAATTTATGTTTGTAGCCTGATAGATACACCAGATTGGGTAATTTATCTCCCTGGCCAAAAATGTTTGTGTCACTCATTTCTTCCTTTAAATATACAATCTTATACCTGTTATTAAACAGTCCGTAAATCTTAAATAGCAGAGCCTCCAAAAAGCATTTAATCCAGAAAGGACTCCCATTTTGTAACAGAACAGTAGCTTCAATCTCAAAAGAAATCCGATTTAGTATGATAAACTCCCTATTATGCTATCTATGCAATTTCTTTTGCAAAAACATACAAGAAATAAAGTATTAACTACAAAAACAGTTCTAGAAGGTATAACCTATGTTGTTGACCTTCAGCTTTCAGTAATTGCCTTACCAACAAGGCGTGCACCTGTCACTGAACTAGTTTGCATTACATTTTAGAGTCATATCATTGGATTTGCAAGATACCATCTGTGGTCTTCATTTTGATCCAGCTCACTCAGTTGACTCAGTAGAGTGGCCTTAAAACATGCTAACAAACATAAAGATATAGGAAATTAAAAACTAGTACTGACTATAACTTTGATTCCCATTCTTGCACAAGTCATTTAATCAGTGTTGTGCGTAGGATACTGCCCCTGCATTCTTCTCCTCTCAGTTCCATTCCTCTGCCAAAGCCCAAATTAATGGCTTTTCCTTCAAACCTAGCGGGCGCTCCAGCTCCGAGGTCCTTTGAGACCACACAACTGCGGTCGTGTAAGCAAGTGATAAGAATCCTACGTTAACCTGGAATTTTCAATAGTACAGAATTAGAGGTCAAGTTCTTCTTAATTTTCATGCATTTGCTTTAGACCAATTTGAAAATCTTAGGGCTTTACAAGTTAAAACCAACCACTAAATTCCAGGTAGAAAGACACCAAGAAGCGGTGCACTGGTAACACACTGCCACCAGAAAGGTTTTTTCAGAGGTGAAGCTCCTTTTTCTACACAGCCTACAATACCTCTGGGAAAAAAAATGAGGTGATTTAGGAATGTAAGGACCACAGAGAATGAGAAAATGAGATCCTTTGAAAATGAGAGAAACGGAACTACTTTATGTTAGCAATTGATTGTGTCATGTTTCTTAACAGTATCAGAAACTGCTAGTTACAAAAGCTGTAATGAACGCAGCAAAATCTTTGACAAAAAGCAAGCAACATGGGAATTAAAACAACCTGAATCCCTCAAAATTAAATTACAAAATTAAAATTACAAAATTAAACAGAGCTGTTGCTTTTGTCCTGTAAAACACTAGCCCTGATGCCGATTTCCTTGTGTTTAACTGGGTTCTAAACTGGAAATATTTGACACCTGCTTCAGGTTAAACCAGACATTTTAAGGCCATTGACTTGGTTTGAACTGAAGCACAATCGCCCAGACTCCAGTTTATCTGCTGTCTCAAGACTGACACCCACTATTTAGGATCCTGCATCCACCTCTGCAACGCTGGATCGGAACTGACCGGCCACAAGACAACAAGCGCAGACATCACCCAAACCACCCGCCCAACAAGGGGCTGCCTCGGCATGGATGCTCTTTGGGGGGTCAAAAAAAGAAAAACGATGAACGAGTGAAGCAGTTCGTGCTGCCAATCGCTTCCATGCAAAAAAACTCAAGAGGCAAAGCGGGAAAGGAGAGAGGTATATTTACAGCACCTAACTTCAAGCCACGACTGATACGTTGAAGGTGGGGGACTAGTTACCTAGCAAGGAATGCTGTTCAAGTGCTCCAGAAAAGCACCAGGCCTGCAAGGCTCCCAGAATGCCTGATCTCCTAACCTGAGCATCTAAATCAGAGTCTCACTCTGTAGAAACAAACATCCTTACTTCAAACCCTTGCTCTCACATACACACACACACACACACACATATATATTATACACAACTCACTAAGTGGGCTGGCTCACATAGCTGTCTCCTATCTTCCATCACTAGGAGCAGCCATCCTAAATCAGCAGACAAAAAAATAAAATCAGACAGAAGAATTAGACAGCCAAGAAGCTGTCTACCCACGTGGTCAAAGAAATCAGGTGATTTATTGGATTAACAAAAAAAAAAAGTGTCGATCAAAAAGTCACTTTGTTCAGAGATATGTGGTCCTGGAATAACCACAATGCTCTATACTGTGGCTAGAAGTGTTGCATATCATAAAGAAACTATTATTAAAAAGATACAAAATCATGGAAAAAAGACTCATATTAAATGTAACCTTACAAGAACTGTTATTAAAGATCTAATTACGTCATTGTTAGTAAACAGCTTTGAGGATTAAAGTGACTATTTAGGGTACATTATTATGCCATATTATATATAATACCTGTATTAACAATGCGCTTAAGTCTGTAACTAAATATATTTATTGTAAGGTATCTAACACAAGGCCATCCAGAGAGACAACTGAGAAAAGGATTTCAAACACCCCGGTTCTGCTTTTCAATTACAAGTTCTTTTGTCCCCACTTAAATATCTGATTGGAATCAGCATTTCAAACTCCTTCCCCTTGTATCCTCCAGCTATTTCATCACTTACACATGTTTAGTTCCTAAGCGTTAAGTCATGTTAAATAGGTCAAGCTCTGTTTCGATTGATCTATTAGGCAGTGCAGAAACTTTGGCCAGCCAATTTTGCCTGACTAGTTCTATAAGTCTATGTCTCTTCTTTTCACATGCTACTACACTAAAGGACTCTGAATCAATCACTTATCCTAAAGTGCTTTTTAGAGTTCTTTCAGGGATACTAAGCAATTGCAAAGGATGTTCCAAAACAAGTAATACTCTTTTCCACCTCGGAAAAATATTTACATCCAAAATACGGGATTGAAATGATTCAGAAATCTTGTTTTCTAGCTACAAATTTTGATTACTAGTATATTAATATACATATCATATATAATACAGACTGAATATATAATGATGATCCATACGACTGAACGGTGTGTTTTAGGTATGATTCTAGATAGGGAGAAGTCCAGTCTGAGTTTGTATTTAGAGCTAAGATTAAGATCATATGGAATGCAGGTTTTGGCTGCAGCTTACATCCAGTATGAACCTTTTCAGACTTCTGTACCATGAAGTTTCCCATTACCACCCAAGCTGCGTTAAAATTACCCAGAAATGCATAGTCTATTGAGACTTACTGCTTAAATATACAAAAGGTTCAATCAGATAAATTACTGAATCTCACGGTTCTACTTTTCTTGCAGAGAGTATATTAGACTATTGCCTTTTACTATATTTAATTAAACAATTCTATCAATTATCCTGAGCAAATATGCAAATACAACCATAGCTGCTTCACGCAGTGTTTTCCGACTTAGCATTCATTAAAAACTCTGCTAGACTGTGTAGCCTATTAAATTCATTTTGCAAACATAGCAATTGTCTTACCTAAGAAAATGGTTCCTTATAATTAAAACATTTGCTCTTATTTAGCACTGTTCCCTTTGTAAGTTGAATTAAGAACCTAGAAAAGGCTCCCCTGCAGTATTGATAAGTCTGGTATCTGGGGGTGGAAGCACACACTCAGGGGTGGGTTGTGGCTTATTTCCCCCCTGAATGAGCGAGATATAATTAGCCATCAACAAAAACATATCGCTAATCTCATCCACCCAACAAATAACCGGCTTGTAAAACCCATTGCCATGAGATATTACTGGAACTGAGGCCTCGGTACTACACACAGTTACACTGGGTACCTACACAGAAAATGAGAACTCCGTATTTACAGCGGCAGAATTTTAAAAGGGCAGGCTTCTTGGAAGGGATTCAAGCTCCCATATCAGCATGATTTTGCCTGACACTGTTAGAGGGCTGCCTATGCCAAGATACATCTAGGATGCTTAGGATTAATCTTGAGGTTGTACTCAAGCACGTCAAACTGCCTCTCCACCTGCACCTGGGAGAGACTCGAAAGCATCTGTGCAGTGTTTCACTTTCTCTGAGCCCAGCGTAAGCATACATCAGGTAGCCCTACACAAAAGCTGGTACCTCCTGAGCATCTGTACAGTGGTTTGCTGCGTCCATCCCTGGACTGCCTGCTGCAGCATCCCTAAAATTCGACCTCCTAAGAGAACAGAGAGTTTGGAAGTGAGTGGAAACAGGTCTACATTCAAGTGAATATTCAGCAGGGTTTCGACATGCAGGCTGGACTGCTGTCAAGATCTGGGCTTTGAGGCTTACTGTTCAGACGGTTGGCAATACGAGCTTAAAAATAACTTTCCTTTTCCAAAAGACTAAGTTCCTCTGTTGGAGACGGTACGCTGAAATACCCAGCAGAGTCAACACACTCATGGTACAACCTGATACAGCAATCGCCATGGTAATCAGCAAACACAGCGCGCTCTTCACTGACAGCATTAGGTTAAATTCTCTATATTAGAACTCATCTCAAGGACAACTCGCTTCCACAAAGCAATCACACCGCAAAACAATGCCTGAGCTGGATGCATTCGATGGGACAGGTGTACAGACACAGACGAAAGACAACAAAAGTGTGTCCAACAGCCAACAGTAAAAAGAGGATTTATTATTTTGCGTATGCAAGGTCGGAAAATAAACTAAATTCCACAAACATATATATAAAAGGTTGGTATGCTGTGTCTGAAGGTCTTATCAGCACAAAGAGAAGTCTGGATGGGCAACGAAGCGTGAGGCATTGGACTCACAGACCTCAGTATGGAAAGCAGAGAGGGAAAGAACAGATTTCACCATGTTCCTCCTATGTCACTTACAATTTATTCTCTGAAACATTTAGCAGTGAGAATCTCTGAATTAACTGAAGCCACTTGCATGGACAGTCTTTGAAGAGATGATCTTCACACTGTTCTAGGTAATTTCAAGAAGATTTGCTGGATTGTTTTTTCCATTCATCTCCACACTCACTTAGTAAAAAACAATAAAAAAGCCAGAAGTAAACAGGGGTTTTTTCCTGCCAACATCAAGAGATCTCAGGCTCCACCTAGTCTGCTTTAGGCGTCTTGCTTGCTCTCTAATGGCTTTTCTTTCCTGTGGTATGTTTAAGCACACTGCTCCGTGTTCTACCAGCCTTTCATACCCATAAAATCCAATTTAAGTCAAGAGGAGCAAATTGTCGCACGCAGAGATACGGCTTTGTAACAAGTACTCGCTGCAGGAAGAACGCAGCCACCTTTGTGGACGAGGCTGGCTCTCAACAGCCTCATCAGGAGAGGGAACGCTAGCGAGTTTCGAAAGAAACCGTCCAGCTCAAACTCATTACTACGAGATACCACCTTGTATTGGCGCGGAGCAGGTCTGGGTTTCATTCCAAAACATTTGAATGGTATTTTCCTTTGTTTTAATGTAAATCTGTGCCTGGATATGATTCTTTTTTAAAGAAAACTTTTGAACACCATTTTCAAACATTAGAAGCATGTACCACTTTTCTCAGCAGTTTTACACTGAACTACACTTTACACAGGACTACCAGTTCCATATTTATACAGTGGCACCACTGGCAACTAACCAAAATAAAGCGCAATTTTATACTGAAAATGCTTACTTTAAAACCAGGTTACTAGTAAATCTGTTTATCAACAAACAATAATTCAATATACTATCTTAAGAAATGGATCTTCTATGAATAAACAGTATTTCTACCATTAAAGATAAACATACAATTTTAAAGCAGAGATGCAGTTTAGGAATTCTATTTTCCTTCCATACTGAAAGCTAAAGTGCTAACCACTACAACCATGGAACCAGATATGGAAACTGTGTCCTGAGCATCCCGAGGCGCCTGATGGGTTACACTTGATACGCAACACATTGTCAAGAGCGCTTCCTGTTCTCATCACGATAGTTTTGCAGCCATTCAGGGAATTTAGTCACTTGAGCAAATCTTCGCACATAAATAAAGATTGGGAGCACGAAGGAGCAAGCATTTTCAAGGCTTTTAAAAGAGATAGGAGACTAAACAGAACGTATTTCTCCATGTTATGGGGTCTGTGTCCTGAAAAGTAATGTTAAGTTTTTCTTTGTAGGCCAGTATTTGTGTTTGTCAAATTAGAAGGCAACAGTGAGATCTAGAATCCTTTATTTTTTGAAAACAGTCTGAAATGGTACGCTCATGACAGCCCCAGAGGCAGCAACAATGAAAGCAATCACTCAGAGGTTTCCTGCATGTTCCAACGCATGGCGTTCATCCTGTAGGATACCAGGAGATAAAGAAAAAAGATCCATCTTCTCTTTGGGAGCTGGGAAGAAGAGGAATTGCAGATCCCACAGGATCCTCATCCCCCACAGAGAACAGGACTGAGGAAGAAGAGTTCATTGCGAAGTTAGCCCACTAAATGCTATCCTTTGGCTCCGTGTAGCATCACTGTCAGTGCTCCAGAACCCTGCTCTGCTTACCAGCCCTTACAAGAACAAACGGTTGAGAGAATAGATCTGAATCCTTGAGGCACTGAAATCTTTGTTCATNTCTGAAAATACAGGCCACTGACATTTCACACAAACAGCTATAACTTAAAATAGGAGAAACTTGTTCCCTTTTTCAGGTATACTTAGTAACTCCTAGTTTCTGTTCTGTTGTACACCCTCTTCTCACACATGTTATCATCCACACCTCAATTTTCCACTTCTTTGCTAGAAATCCAGACACAAGGCAATTAGGGTGGCTACTGGGTTTTCTTCCTTCCCTGCTGGAAACTGAAGGCAAAACCAAAAGACTGGAGTCAGCTTTTTCCATTTCTGAAGCAGCTTTATCCAACCGAGGGTGCAGTTGGCGAGATTCACGGATAAACAAAAGCTCGCAGAAGCTTTACATGAAGTTTCCAGAGCTCAAAGATATCCCATATTGCAGATTCATTTCACTTTGAGTAAAACCACTAAAAAAATGGTTAACCTCTCCAATTATCAATGTAGTAGTTTAATTTCTATTTTGTGATAAAATAACTAAGAAGGATATTTGAAATTATCACAAGTANTGTATATGCCATGTCATATGCCTCTCTCTGGGTGTGAAATATGTTTCATGAACAAAGCCTTCTCATTATCAATAAAAAATGATATGTAAAAATTATTTTATTGCCATTGGGTACTTTAGAGTCACAAATACTGATCAGCACCCTACAGTAATAAATGCAAACAGAGATCAATATCATTGAATTTTCACCTTTGTCTTATTTTATACATGTATATGCAGATAAAACAGTGCCGTTACTCCTAAGTCTACCAGAAGGCCAACTGCAGAGGCAGCAACATTTTTACCTTTTTTTTTTTTCCCTTCAAACTTCAGTACCTGCCCTTGAATTTTTTCCTAAAACAAGGATTCATTTCATTACAGATTTCAGAGTGGAGAACTGCTGGGTTAGCTTTCTCACTGCAGTGCTCTGGTTGTAAATAACTTTGAGTGAAAGTCAGAAAATTCACAAGATCAAAACCTACCAGTGTAAAGCAACAGTTCTTGCCCTCTTTTCCCTTTCTTATTTTCCATCTGTTCTCACTGCCCGGATAGCACATCTCTGCTGTTAGAGCATCACGGCACATGCTGAAGCTACGCACTCCCCTCCATCAGGCTCACTGTGAATTAAACAATTTTTATTACAGTGAAGACCTTTTGCTCAAAATAGAGAAATTACTGGAGTCTCCATCAGATGTTAAAATCACTTGAAGTCAGTGCAAAGAAACTATTGACAATACCAGGCTTTGGATCCCACCTTGTTAGAAGCTTCATTTATATGTCCCATTATGCTAATATTTCTCCCCTGGTATTTTTCACCTCCTTCTTTCTATGATGCCTTACTACTGTCCAGTCTCTGTAATAATAAGAACACCATTCAAATATAATCAGGCATCTCCTTGCTAAAACAGTAAAATTGCCAGATTTTTCCCTTGCTCAAGGTTAGCATTTCATTGCACACAGGAATAATATTCATACACAACAGCCACGCTGCGTGTTGCCCTCTTTAAATCTCTGTTCATTGCACCAAGGCAGACTCTTGAAGGTGGTACTACTAAGTCAACTTGCAGTGTTACCAGATTGCATATGCACACCAAAGAACTCATTCAATTAGGACATTAATGGGTTTTTTTAATCATTACTTGTACAATGGCATGATGTATTAGTATTTGCATGTGTAAATAAATTCAATTAATGAGTTAATTGCAGAGACATGAAAATTAGTTCAAACAAGTCAATGAAATCATAAACAGTTCAGAAATAAGAAAGTGTATTTGTAATGCAATTAGTGTTCTAATACGCCAGTAACTTTAATAAACAGGATCTTCATATATGGCAGGTCAAAAAGAAAAAATATTTTAATTGATATAAGAAGGAGCTTTTTGCTGCTACGCTACAGAGTCTAGCTGAGTTTAGAGAAAATGATCCATGTTAACGAGATCAAAATGCTGTTATCTAGAATAATAAATAAGGATTTTTTTTTTTTTTTTTTTTTTAAATGGAAATGCGTCTCCAAAGTTGTCCAGATGATTGAACAAAGCATTACTGTCTGCGAGAAATTTATCACGGCACAATCTACACGTGATTGAATCATACATTCATACAATGCTCTCCCAAAAGCTTCTCAGAATAGTAAAACAACTACTAGAATAAAATATTTGGTAATATTTTAATATTAATCATCATAAATTAATTTTATATTAATGCACTGAACAGTACAGCTGCTCAAAGTGAGATGAGTTGCAGTGAAGCGCTGACTCACGACAAAGGCCATCTCTCTTGTTATTGTGTAATTACGTGTTAATTTTCGGGGCACTGAGATCTCCAAGCAGGACGACTCAAGGTCGCTGAATCCCACCCACCAGACCTCCCCCGGCCCGCCACGCTGCCGCGCTCCCGGGGAACGGGGCGGTGGCAGGGCTCCTTCCAGGTGGCCGGCCCACGGACAGAGGGACCATCATTAGCAACGGGGGTCACGTTCACTGAAGAGAAGAGCTACGATCTTAAATGCAGAAGCTGGTATTTTTATTCAAATTTAAAGGACAACTAGCATGTATTACTCTATAAATTTATAACCTGTACTTAGGAAAGGGCAACAAGGAAAAGCCCTGGAGCCTGAGAAAAAAACCTGCCTATCTATAGCAATAACTTTACTTGCCAGCTTTAAATTTGAATACTAAACCTAGCTACTATAGAGTGCTATACCGCGGGGACTTGGAACAGTTTCAGTGTATGAAATAGCTCCTTAAAAACATGAGTTTCACTAAGCTGAAGTGCACAGCACAGACCCCTGCACGCCGCACGTTCCTGCTGCGTGCTGGATGCAGCGGAGCGGGGACGACACGCTGCCCTTGTCCCATCCCACTGCATCGGCAGAAGAGCAACCGCACCCCAAAGTCCTGATCCCCCCAACCACCCTGAGAGGGCACAGTAGCAACATCTGCATCATCAGTCGGCTAAAGTTTTAATAGCAACTGTTGTGAACTTTTAATTCCTGTATCAAGCAAGCAATAGCTCCCTCCATAACTGGGGGATGCAGTTCCAACCCAGGTGGTATAAGACGAAGCCATTACTTGCCTGCTTTTTAGCTCCAAGAAAAATGTCTAATATTTATTCCTTTATTGAATCCACAGTCCAGTAAATTAATGATTAGCTTTACAGGAAGAAGTGGCTAAGAGGATTTTCCTAAGAAGTATTTGCCTAAAGCTCCTACAGTAAAGTCTGAATGGAAAGAAGGGCACATGGGCAGGAAAAGTGTTTTCCTACCTCACGTATTTGTACAGACCCATTATCATTGTATCTCAAGACACACAACATTAAACTACCTGATCATAAAAATCATCCCCAAAAGCCAGAGAACAGCAATTACCACCTTAAAAAAAAAAAAACAGCAAAAAACCCCAACACAAATGGCTGGTTTAAAACCTCTTTTGGTTTTTAACAAACAAGGTAATCTACTGGGATTTTCTAAATGTCTTGAAATTCGGACCCAGGGACATCCCTCTGGTCACACAGGAATTATCACTCTGAACTCTTGGCATGTTCCTTCTCGTTTTTTACAAGGCAGTAAAGGAAAACACATTAGATGTGGAAATCAATTAACGACATTTTTACAATATGCCACTCTTCCCATAATTGGATTTGCTCATGTTTTTAATATTTTTTACTCCCTAAGAATGAAGAGTGTATTTACCTGCTCACTCAGAGCTGCCCAGAGACAGGGACAGCAGCAGAAGGAAACCAGCCTGTCGCTCCCCCAGGAGCTCCCCACTAGCACGGGTGGCCAGAAACATCCGCAGTCCAACACGTATCTGCTCGCTCTTTCCTTAGAGGCAGGGCGGCGGTACCAGCCTGGGCCAAGCGGGATAGCGGGGCAGGGAAGGGGTGAGGGCAGCTAAGAGGGCTGGAGGAGCTCCGTGCTGAGAGCTGTGTGGTAACGGAATGGCACACAGCAGCACTGCTGACCTTTCAGGTTCTGGTACCATTCACACGAGGTGGGCGACGGGTCCCTAAATTTGTCACCTGCAGTCCAGCTGGGATGAGTATTCACTACTGCAGTGAATTTGCAGTGCACGTCTCCAGAAACAAACAGCCTTCCTGCCCTGCCTCCCAGCACTCCTGTTACACCCCTGCCATAAATCAGAGCGTGTACGTGTTATTTCTGTCCTTGCCTGCCTTTGAAATCACCTGCATATCTTTCCGTAGCGTCTAACTATAAATGGCTATTCAGCAGTCTCTGCTGTTTTCAACACTTCCATGCAAAAAGATGTTACCGGGGGTGGGAGGAACATGACTTAGAGTACATACTTTTTCAGCTAGAAGTAGTTTTTCCTACACTGAACTCTAGCAGAATACTTATGAGCTCCTAGAATTGCACAAAAAAAAAAAAAGGAAAAAGTTGTAATGAACACAAAACTGGGTAAAAACTTCAAGGACCATTTGTAAACACATTCCTGAAGCCTGGTGCCCAAGCGCCCCGGGAAAGCTCTTTCTGTGGCTGTGTGCACACCAGCTGCTGGCAGGCTGGCCGCCCAGGGCCTGCTGCAGGAGCCACCCATCCCCTGACCAACACCACGGCCAGGCCCACGGGTCCAGCTGCCCTGCTGGCCCTTCCCTTTCCCAAACACACAGAAGCAGAGCTCCAAATAAAATTTACTCTTTGCTCTCAGCAAGAACTAATACTTATCAAACGCCCTGGTCAAACACAATAAAAATCACACTGGGTTAGGAAATTGCTTTTGTAATTGATTTACTAGTTTCCATAGAAGAAAAGGCATTTCAGTAGCATTTGCATTAAATGGCTTGTCTACAACAACAATCACCACCCCCCCTTCAAATTTCTGGTGTAAAAACCCAGTATCTTTTTCTGAAATAAGTAAAGGAATGAAAAGAACATCGTATACAGTGGCATATTGTGTTGTAAAAGCAGGTCTGGACGCTGAGATTTTGAGAACTAGCCATTACTCACAACTGCCAAGCACAACACGGAGGCAGCAGCCCAGAATTTTGTAGCTGAAGCTGCAGGATGCTGGACAAGCAAGGGGCGTGCAGGAGGCTTGGGCTCTCTCAGTCTCTGTGCTTCTCCTCTCTGCCTACTGACACAGCCTCGTACAGCAGAGACCTGGCTCGTACTTCGGCATCTCTGCTCTTTGGGTCAGGGACTTAGCAGTAACCAGCAGGACAAAATACCTGGGCTCTGGTATATTTTCAAGACTCCCAGTTACATCAGTCAGTGACAAAACAGACGAACTTGTAAGAGGCTTAAATACCCAAAGGAAATAGCCCCAGAAGAAGCTGCACTTCCACTCTGCCTGGAAAAAAAGCCTCAGTTTGATAAACCAGAGAGATGGGCAGTTCACTGCCCTGAAGCAGTGTTTACTTTGTTTTCCTAAACAGCCTTCAATTAAGATGTTATGCCAAGGGGACCACGTCCATAGAAAACCTCGGGCCATACGACATTACCACTGCCCGCAAAGCAGGAACATCCCTCATCTACTTTATAAGAGGTTAAATTCATTAACCGAGAGGATGCTCCACGCAACTCTGACGGGAGAAACAATTTTAAAAGCTGAAGTCTTACAGAATACGACACCGTCTGTTTTCCTTTTCTAATCCCCCAACTTTCTTCCCCAAGAAGAAAAATACCCTGTGAATAACCCATATCTCAGAAACAACAGACAAAATTCGCTATTTTACCAACAGAGTGAGGTACATTTATTTTCACATATTTTTCTGAGATAATCCAAAAAGGCTAAATTTCCAAAAGGCTAACATGGGCTCGCACCTTCCCAGATGTGTTCCCAAAGCTTTGCAGTCAAACCCCAGAGATCTCAGCCCCACCATGAAGAGATTTTTCCATCCAGCTCTTCGCTTCCAGTTCCTCGGCACCAGCCCCACCCTCTGCAATTCCTCTTGGTACTGCACCGCGTACGCGTCTCTCCAGCACGCCCAAAGTTTCCAGCTGGCAGAACCGATGGGCTGGCAGGGATAGCCATGTGTGTACGGCTATACCCGTGACAGCCTAGAGACCTCACTGCAGGTGAGGCTGCAAAATTCAGCTTAGCCCACACAGAGCTGAGGGCTTCGGCTGTTTGAGTTCAGCCTGTTGTCAAGGCAGCTGAAGGGCATCCAGCCCCAGAGCACAGTCCCTGTGTCTATAGATGGCTCTGTCCTCTCACACACCACCCATTTTGAGCTCAGAACCTAAAAAACTGGAACATCCACTAATTTAAAAAATATGTAATATACAAATCTTGTAAACAGCCTCAGATTCCTGATTCTGTCCAATTCATACAACATACCAGAAAAATACCAGGCAAAGATCCCAAGAATCTTCATTAAAATCAAACATAGTTTCTGCTGCCAAATTTCACATAAAATGGTAGGTTGACATTTAAAACACCTTCTTGCACAAAGGGCACTGTTCATATTACAAAAAATTAATTAACCAGATCTCACATGCTTTTATGTATTGTAATTCATGGATTACCGAGATTCATAATTGAATAATATGTAGATGTCACCTAGAGGTACTAAACCAATTCTCCTACTTGTAATTGCCTGACTAAGTAAGAATGACACTAACTTCAGCATCTTCTCTCTGATTAAGGCCGCTATAGATTTGCGGTTGCCTCCATGTAATATAAATCAATAAAGAATAATTTTCCAGGCAGTAAATCAATTGTCAGTTCACAGACCCTAATACTCCTGTGCAGGATTTATCGAAAAAATGAATGGCAGTCTTGTTAGTGGACGTACCCCGTGCTTTACAGGCACGTAACGGTGTAAGGCCCAGTCCACTACATACACTGCTGTACCTGCCAAATTCCTTAACGCTCTCCTTGCCTGTCAAAGGAACTGTGTTGAAGTGGAAGGTGAGCAGGTATCTTTACAGCAAGAAAGGAAATTTTTAAAATCATATTTGCATTATATCCCTCCATGTTAGCATCTTGGTGTCCAAATATCCCCATTTCTCCCGTACGACTTCAGTGGAAGCGTGCCACCACGCAGAGTGGATGTTGTGAAATGATTAGCTGACAGAGCTGAGACCGAGATTTTGGTAGTCAAGCTGTCTGGAAAGCACCGACAGGGCTAAAAATAAACCATTGGAAAATGCTAACTTGGTTAGATTCAAGCATTTTGCATGCCTATTTTTGCCAATATTTTTGTTTTGGTTTTAAATTCAGACCAGACTATTCTTTCTGTGTTTCTCTTCTTGGCTTTTATACAACGCTGTGCTGTTACAGGGTACAGTTCCAGATCCAGTGGACCTCTTCCTGGATCTATCATGGTATCGTTCATGTCTTCACACAAAAGTTAATTTTTTTGGATCACTAAAAACTAGTTTTATTGTCTCAGTGCCAAAATCAACGTGACAAATGGTAAAGGGCTACTGGTAAAATCGTATCTTGACAGCTGGGAAGTCCCAGTCCATCAACATAAAGAGCACGCGCACCTAAAGCGCATCCATGTAGACCACCCACCGGCTAAGACTAGGTCAGAGTTTAGCTCCTGCTGAAGGGAGTTCAATGCATCTTAAAGACACCCAGTGAAAATGTACAGTCGTCACTATCTAACAAGGAACGCCAGGCACTTTCTTCACCAGTGTAGGAGGAAGACAGCAAAGATGACTTAACCTGCTTCTCACACAAAATTGCTAAGGGCAAGTTTGGCCCCACCTAAAGTGGGAGCTAAAATTAAAAAAATAGTAATTTAAAAAAACCCTACACCACAGGAAAGTGTCAAGAAAGACTTTTAAGAGGTGGTTCAAAACTCTGTTCCATGACAGTCAATCTGCATCACTGTAATTCACTTCCGAACCACTTATCACTGCCGCCAATGTCACCTTTAAAAATGAAAGGTATTTGAACTTTTCTCTACACAAAGAACAATGGGTGCTCTCTTTCTTACAAAGCATTGGAAAGGAAAAGTAAAATAGAAGCCATAGACATAGAATTTTATGCAGAGAAGGCAAAAATTATGCCTTATGCTAGACTATTATGAAGAAAGAACTTGTCATAAATTCAAACTAGGCTCATTCTCTTACACATAAAATAAAGGTTGAGTGCAACCTTCAAGCAAAGGAGACAGAAAATGTGCAGGCATTGTAATATCCACACTATCCCACAGTGCGGAGAAAATAGGACCTTAATTATCCAACATTGTTGTCACCTAAAATAAGAACTAATGCTCCCCCACTGGTTTCTGAAAGTCTGTTCCACCCTCAATTCAGTATCAAACCCACATTGCATAGTCTAACTTCTCATCCTGCTTCCAAGGTTTGTATTTTTTGGTATTGTGAATTTCATGTCTTTGCCGGGAAATAAATAGAATTGGACAAAAAGTATTCATTAAAACCCATTTCTCAAACAAAATGGCCTTCAAAATGAATACCCTCTTCCCCTCAAGCCCTGCCATTTCTGCTGACATTTTGCAATACAAGAGTCAGATACTCTTTAAAACGTGTTTGAAAATTCTTTTCATTAAGGTAAAATCTGTACCTCTAATCCGAGAGAACAGAACATTTCGGGGTTCTAAGAAAAAAGAAAAAATAAGCTAAATTCAAACTATTAATTCATACATATTTCTCTTTTGCCTTTCATTTAAAATAAAGTTATTTTCTTGCAGGCAAGTACTCTTCATTCCTCTTGTTACACAAACAATCTTTCCAATCAGCTAACCCTAGAATAATACCGTTTCGGTTGGAAGGAAAGTTTGGCGGTCTCTAGCCCATTGCCCCGCTCAGAACAGGTCCAGTCAGTTCAGGTCGCGCAGGGTCTTGCCCAGCTGAGTTTTGGGTACCTCCAAGAATGATACTAAAAACCTCTCCAGGCCCCTATTCCACCACTCACACAATGAATTTTTGCCTCTCATAACTGACGAGATGAAATTACCATTCATCCCCACCACTCGCACCTCCATGGTGAATCTCCCTCCAAATTCCCCATAAATACACAGGATCCTGTAATTTTTTTTTTTGTCATATAAAGCGCAGTTAGACACTCTCTCTGTTTCCAAACGCCCAAGCTGCCCAACCCTGCAACTACCTGCCCATTTCCCGCTGTTCTCCTCGCTAGCTTCCAGCCAGACGGGGTCTTTCCCTAATGGCTTATATTCTACAGCTAGTGAATAATGCACACCGAATAACGCAGGGAACGGCAAAAGGACCCACGGGTAGCTCTTTTTCTGCCACATAGCATGAAAAATTTCTCCTTTCTTATCAGGTTTAGAAGTGACTGGTGAGCCACCAGTAGTTACGTATGATTCTTCATTTTGTATTTAAAACAAAAGAATGTAAACCTCAGAGAGGAGAGCACCCCCATCTTCTCACTGTAACCACCTGATGGCTAGAAGTGCCGGCAACCAAGCTTCTGAGTAAGTCACTAACATACACAGATGATGAAAGGAAACGCTATCATATTTAAAAAAATCTATTATATAAATTTACAAACTTTACAAATTAAACCCACAAAAATAGCTTTCTAGAATTGGAAATCTGTTCATAATTAACATGTTTGGCACAGCTATCACTTTGCTGCGGCTGAGGATTGGTTGGCTTTCTTTTCAAGATTTCACTTCTCTGCTTTTTATGCCTATCTTCTCATCATAAACAGAGGAAGGAGGATACTCAATGCATCAACTGAAGGCAAATTTTAAAATAACAGAAAACAAGATGCACCAGCCTTGAAACTTGACCTTAACTTACTTTCTACAAAATTTGACTAAAGGGAAATTGTTCCAAGTAATTAATTGATGAGGAAGAGCTTAATGCACTGCTTACATAAGAACCTGTGTACCATAGGTTTCTCCTTTAAAAAACAGAGTGAACAAAGACCATTCTGACATTCCTGAAACATTTAACTACTCCCCACACTATTTCAAACAATATTTTGAAAATAAATCTAAATATTTTTAATTCAATATTAATTTTTAATCTGTCTGTGCTGCTGTAGGACTTCAGACAACAATTCCCACCCAATTCCCTCGCTGATCTACATCTCCCATCAATTACTCCTGCCTCACACCACACAGCTTGAAGTGCAGCCCAGGATTAGAGCACACGAGGCAGACCGAGTCCTCTCACTTAGTTCTGTGGTGTAGTTCATCGCAGATGACTGTGACAAACTAGCTCTTCAATAACTCTGCTTGCACATGAAAAACCAAACAAGACACAGGCAGCTAAGTTAGTATGTTTACACCTCCGTACACAGCTCCAGCACCACTCCTGCGTACGTTTCAGCATCAACTGTGGACACAGTTCAACCTGGCAGCCGGCAACTCAGCACCAGGCAGCCGCTCGCTCAGCCCTCCCCTTCCCCCAGCGGGGTCAGCGGGAGAATGGACAAAAAGCGAAGCTCATAGGTTGAGGTAAAGACAGTTTAGTAAGTCAGAGGAAATACTAATATTACTAATAATAATTCATAATGTTGAATATACAAAAGAAACTATATGCAATACAATTTTTCTCACCACCTGATGACCAATTCACAGCCATTCCCCGATCAGCAATCGCAGAACCCTGAACTTGTGGATTTTGCGAATTTCCCTCAACTCCTGATAAAGACCAAACTCCCAGAAAGGTTCAAACTCCCAGACGAAGACGATTCCAACTCATGGTAACAAGAAGAGCAGAAAAATTCCTGCCTGCCGGCCAACCCACTCCTAAACTGAGCATGACGCCCACGGTATGGAATATCTCCGCTGGCCAGCTTGGCTGGCTGCCTGGCCGTGCTCCCTCCCAGCTCCTGCACACCCGCTCATCCGCTGGACACGGGCGACTGGGAGAAAGTCCTTGACTTCAGAGCAACAACTGAAAACATCAGTGCGTTACCAACGTTCTTCTCACACTAAATCCAAAACACAGCAGCTACTGGGAGGAAAATTAACTCTATCCCAGCCGAAACCAGGACAAATGTTTTTATACTGCACAACTGAGTATGTGCAGAAAGCACCCGTTATTGCCAGTGCTGAGGAGCTCCGACAGTATCCCCAGCTACCTATCGCACTTCTTCCACAAACGCAGAGTTGCTCAGCTGATACATTTGATTCCCAATACCAGTTTCCAGAGAGCTCTTAATGAACAGGACTCCACACAAAACTTAACACTGGGCTCAATTCTCCTCCTAGCTCCAGCTCCTGTCTTTGCTATAGAAGATTCATCTCACACAAGAGCGACCTAATTCCAAGCTCTCAGTTACTCCTGGATGAGAGGAAGAGTACCAGACGCCCTTCTTGTGGAAACTGTTCAATTTTTCATTAAAATTTTTCAGGACTCAGTAAAGAGAGAAAGAGCAGCAAAGAATATCGCTGTTGCCTAGGGGAGCCGAGAGGGCAAAGACTGGGTGTCTAGCTCCTGTTTCAGTTACAGTTGCTGGATGTCATTCAACACCTGCTTAACATAAAATGGAAGCACTCAGTGCAAGGACTGTGAAATATTGAGCTGTTAAATGAAAAGGGGATTATGACCAATGCCTCCTACTCCTGAGGTTATGTTGTAAAAGAGTAATCTTACCGTCACTCTTGAAGGCAAGTCTGAAATGATCCAGAGCTGGTGTGAACCCCATTCTGAGCCATCACCTGGGGCGCCTGAGGTCTGAAAACTGTGCACTGAAGGACAGATGTTAAGAAAATGCCTACTGAAAATCTCAGTCTTGTGCTTTCTGCACCTCCTAACTCTTCCGCAGATCTAGCCCTGGAACCTTAAGAACTTTATAAGGCAACTTTGGCTCCCAAGGGCGAGCTACGCTACCATGCTCACAGATACCCCCTGTTGATATTTTGGTAAGTCTGACTCTTCTTGAAGCTTTTAGAGGGTTGGAACATTTCCTGGGGCACACAGACTCTGAATGCCTCCCTTCTGCTATACTCACGCATCGCGCACTCTCCACAAAAATAAACTCTTGCTCTTGATAAGACATGAAGCCTTTGCATAGGGCCTGACCTACACCCAGTAAAGATGTTCCTGCTGATGCAAAACTCTGAGGAATGCTGCTAAACTCCTTGCAAAGATGTCCAAGCTGGCAAGGGATTTGAGCTCAAGAACAGTGAACGTAAGCTCCAGGGAGCTTCATCAAATAATTTCAGAGCTGAATTTAGCTCTATATTGTTTATTTTTAAAGCTTTTGTGCATATTCCCCTCTATAATTTGCACGTCACCTTGTTCATTATTGAAATAGCGTTTCACTACATGTCTAATCGAAATAATTACTACAAATTGTTTAGAACTGTGAAGCATGTGGGACTAAGCTTTCAGTTCAGCAGTAAGTCTATATAATCACACAGAGAGCTGCTCTAGAGACTTTTTATAAAGTAATCAAATTGTGAAACTTAGCAATGCAATTGATTTTCTTGTCAGAAGATCTACATCACTGCCTGGGATGCCAAATGGCTGATGAGAAATTCATTCACCTACAAGCCTGGGAGCAATCACCCACATACCAAAACATGCGAGTAGGCGGGGGGTCGGTTTTAAATGAGTCACCTAATTACCTGCAATAGATTGGTACAGCAAAACAAGGAACACTCAGGAATATGCATTTTACTCAATAGTTTCTTTCTTTTTCATTTCTCATTGGCACTTTTTCCCCCCGAAATACAGCTCCCTTCTTTCACGTCGTGTCAGAAAAGACACATGATAATGTTGTAGCATTCAATGGGGAGCTGCTTCATTAACAACCGAGTTCTGTCACATCCTTTCATACCTTGCTACGACTGCAACAACTTGACAAGACAAACCCTAACACAACGCATCAGCCGAAGAGAGATACCACTTTCAGAACCCTGCTGTCATGACAGGCTTGCTTTATTTTTTTGCTCTGTAGATTTTCCTTGCTGAAGGCTGCACAGGTCCTTCAAATACATCTTGGCAGGCCACACACTAACTCATACATCCTACTGTTATCCACTAATAAGTAGTCATGTGGCACAGAACCATTTGAAGGAAAATTGCAGACAGTACCGCAGTACTGTACACCAACTATTATCCCTTTTCAGCTTTTAGTTTGGAATTTCCAAACACAAACAAAAGGCATGCTATTGTGCGGGGCTTCATTTTGTATTCCTGATTTTTCCATTTCCTATATGGTCTTCTGCATAACACTTCACTTTGCGCTGTCTCAGTTTTCCAGTCTAAATACAAATATGTAATATAATACAGTTTCATTTCTCAAGACCATTATAGGAACGCACTAACTGTTTGTCAAATGGATTAAGAAATTTTTCAGTAGTGGCTAGGGTACTCAAACATCCACAGGCAGCGAAAGACTCACACAGAAGAACAAGATACTGTTCTTAACCACATTCTTCCGAAGCAGAATTGCCGGAGATCAGGTTATACAACTACACTACAGTCTGCAGTTGATTTTCAAACGTGCCTCAAGAGACTAAGGTCTGCAAGAACCATTAAAATTCAGAATACTTGTGCTCCTAAACTCCATTTAGCACATGCAAAACATTCCTCCTATTCCATGTATTAGCCACAAGCTTTGTTGATGAGTACAGTCATCATAATGGGCAAATTCAAAGCACACATTTCTAAAGCTAGGAAAACTGTACAACAAAACTCTTTGACGAAGTTATATGCAGCGGGTTCATTTCATTGAAACACTGAGGGCTGCAGTTATTAGCGAACCAACTTACCATGTGCCCCGTGGAAAGTTATAGGTGGCAGCCTCTTTTCCCTTGTGAATCACCGTACCTGCTGCTGCACCATACTCTAGTTAAGTGTCTTCTGCTTTCATATTTCTGGAGAAGTAACTCCTAGTTAATGGTGTGGAACAATCTTACCTCTCCAAGTCTCCATTTTACAGGCAGGAATTTGTAAGAGAGAGAGATAAAGATTTTCTACTATAAATGTTGACATTCTTTTAACACACTCAAAACCCCTAGAAGATAGGAGAGAATATGAGGCCTTGTTAGTCATTAATTTATTTTCATGTGCCAACTCACAACACATCATGTTGTGACTAGTGTCACCAAAAGCATCTCCTTCACCACAATGAAATCAGATTCATACAATGACACTTCACCCATGTCCTTTTTGTTTACGTCAGGTGTGGTACTAATACACAGTAGGATAACGTGCCTGGCCACATATAATGCTCACAAACCCATTCTTACATGTGTGTTTTCCACTGTGTATTTTTTTTTCAGTGTGTATTTTTCTGCTCTTTCAAACAGTTGATGCATCAGACAGCACTTCCTGAAGATGAACTTCTCTGAGATTTTTGTTGAAGTCCAAACAATTCCAGACATTATTTTCAAGAACAGATTGAAAAGGGAGATTAGTATTTTATGCTTAAGATTGAAATATCAAGCAACTAATTGACAAGGATAAGTCAAGGTGAAAAAAACTCACCATCTGGATACAATAAAGGCTTGACGTGTACCTCATATGTTCATCACACCTTAGCATGCAACCCCAGTTAAAACCAAATACAGAACATTTTTATGTTTACTAGTGTTTTCCCTGAGATGCCAAAAAATTAGTCACCATTTGGTCATGCTATGGGAGCTTGTGTTCAGCAAAAGTCCTAGCAACGCTTTCCCAAGTAGCAGGGATGAGCTTTCAAATACTGGGAAAGGGAAAAGAAAAGCATTTTAGGCAGCTCTCACTATGCACATGCTGTTGGCAGAAGGGCCAAGTGTGCTCCAGAGCTTGAACAAGATCTGCATGCTTTGTTCCAGCTTCTGAAACCGAAATGTTTCCATTATTTCACCAATCACAAGGCACCTCACAAACGTATGACATACTGGAGTGACGCAGATGCAGATTATGAAGACAAACAAAGTCTGACAATATTGTCTGACCTCCTGCCCAAGAAAAGCCCTAGTACGACCCTAACCAAGCATCGCTTGAGCATCACTTCCAAATTTGAATTAAGATGCCAGAGAATGCGACAGCAACAGCAAGTTATTCAGAAGGTTAATTACCGGCGCTATTAAAGCAAAGTACCTTATTTCCAAGTGTGCATCTCGTTATACATCTATGCAGTAAAGAAACTTCTGTTTTCTCAGCCCTTATGTACACACTCATTAGATTCTTCTCTAGTTCTGACTTTGATAAAGACAATGGACAGTACTCCTTGAATCTCTCAGTGTAATATATATTTAAGGTTACTCTACAGACTTCCTCCAGCACCTCAGTATCGATCCTGAATTGCGTATCTTCTAACGGCCACTGCATCCTTATCAAGTAGTCTTTACTACTAGCACTGTTTTTCTTGCTGAAACACTAAAAATTTCTTATGCATCCAGGGAGGGGCCGATGGGACTAATATTCAGGCAAATCCTCCAACTCCTTGTTTGAATCTTTCCCAGAGCAGTTCTCTGCCCTAGAGATACAACTACTTGGCATTTAAGCATATTAAAAGCACGTCGCTTTCTCATACTCTGCCTTTCAAGTGAAAAAAATGGCGCTCTGATCAGCAGTTTCTGCTGTCACAGAATCACAGAATAGTAGGGGTTGGAAGGGACCTCTGTGGGTCATCTAGTCCAACCCCCCTGCCGAAGCAGGGTATTTGTCATCTTACAATTTCTGTCATTTGCCATCTTACAATTGCCGGGCCCTTTGTGCATATCACCAGTGCTAACACTCTCTTTTGGTGGCCATTTCCCTTCATTCCCTCTCTTCTTTCTGACACTCCATTCTAACCACCTTCCTCCCACCCCCAGCACAGTGAACAAACCACCCCAAAACACAAAGCTCCTCCTGGCACTTCTCCTGGAAACATTCCGTTCCGGACCAGTTCTTTTTTCAGTCTATAACCCTACCTGGAAAGCAAAGAACCACCTAATTTTTCTTCTTCTAGACACCTCCCCACGCTAGGTGACAGTTAGTTTTTATCTGAAGTTTCAGGTCCACCTTTATTGTTATCTAGAGATGTACAGCCTACCAGAAAACTTCAAGTAGAGCAGGTGATCCCAAGACACAGATGAAAGGAAAGAACCTTCAAGGAAGTAAATTGAATAGTTTCATCAAGTGTATAAAGCTATACTAGCTTTTATCAATTAAGCACATTGTTCTACAGTGTTTAATAAGTTTCCCTGTGAGGTGACCGAAGAAAACATCCTTTTTCTCCTTTGCAAGTCCAATGTTTCTCTACACATTCACCATATTAAAGACCGTAGTCTGTACCAGCTGGCCTGCAGCATGGCGAGACCCTGCGCAGGAACAGAGACACTAACAGTTTTTCCCTTCAGATCAAAAATCTTCCATGAGCACACATTTCATTAACTCAGGCTATAGATAAAGCTGAGATCAACCCGGTGCCGCGCTCCTTTGCGACGCACAGGCTCAAAGGGAGGCAACGGCTCTTCTGAAGATCACTTGGGGTGGGGGTGGAGAAGGGGCGAGTACCCAATTCATTCACCTACCTCACCTTAATATTGAAGTCTGTACCAATATAGAGAAGCATAAACAGGTTCCTCTGGTTGTTGCAGATCTGTCCTCACACTGTCTCAACCGTTACAGTTTCTCCCCCAGTGAGCTACCATTTTAACCAGTCTCTATAAACAGAACTAATGGATTAAAAGATGCTCATTCCAGACTTGCAAAATCTTATCCAACCTGAAGACAACTTCTACAAAGGCTCAGGCGTCTCCTACCATTTTTTGTTAGTGTTCAGCACAACGCAAACTTTCATGTTATTTCTTAACTACTTTTACATCTTTTCTCTCTCATTCTCTCATTTAAATAAAAGCCCTGGAAACCTATGGTTTCATAGATTGCCCACAACCCACAATTTATGGATGCTACTTGCAACCTTCAAAAGCTTTTAAAAATAGTACTGGATCTATTATTGTGAATTACAGTAATTGCAGCAAAGATTTAAGAGGCACTTTGAGAAATTTCAATTTCATGGTATGTTTCTGAACCCACTTCTTTGGCATCTGGGGGAAAACACAGCTTTTTTTTTTTTTTAAGAGCTTTTCTTCCTATCTTTTGATATAAAGTTTCAATTAAAACTTCAGTATCAAATCTTCTCTTAAGAAAAAAATGCTGGGTTTCCAATTCAAGCTGTAACAGAGGAAAATACAGTACAAGACTAGAGCCTCATCTCAGCTGTGTGAGTGTAAGCAGGAAGCGACCCCATCAGTAGAGAGAAGCCTTTGGGATCTCCGTTTTCTTCAGCTCTCTCTGAGTTTCTTTTTTCCAAGGTTTGAAATTGAAAGGCCTGATGCAGTCAATATATTCTCAGATAAACAATCAAAACGGAACTTAGAAATATGCTATTCATGAGAACATCAGCAGGTTTGCGCTGAAGAAGTAAGAGTTCATTGATACATAGGACTGGAAGAACCATTCAAGAAGCTCTGTAGCTTCCCTTACACAGCCTGCCCACTGACCTGTCACAAAAACACACTGCTTGCACTTGGAGAGGACAGGAACCGTATGACAAAACACCTAAGCAACGAGAACAAGGTCTCCTCCTTTACTTCTTCCTTCAGAAAGGGCAGCTTTTCCTACCTTAATCCTAAATGTATCTCTGCAGTCCACACACACAGGGTACAGGCTGGAACAGGCACACCTACCACCTCGCAGACGGACAAGAACTGAGCATGCAGCAAGACAGAGGAGAAACAGGCGCATACACGATGAGCCAGACAGTAAAAATACCCTAAAAAAAGGATCCTTAGGAGCTTAGGGGCCTCACAAAGAGTTTGCTCTTACTGAGCTGGGAGCAATCCTAGAGGAAAGGATCAGCTCACCAAAACAAAAGCAGATTTGATACCAAGTCCTTCAACTTCCAGACTGTTTCCCAGTGATTTCCAGACCTTTGCCTTCAGTGATTTCTTCCTCTAGAAGGAAGAAAAAAATAAAATAACGAAAAAATTGTTCTACTTAACATTCTTACAACAGTTATGTTCCATAATTCAAATTCTTTCTGGTGGTTTTCAAGCGCTCATTCCAGTGACGAGATGAAAGTAGATCTTGAAATTTCTAGCTGATACTACTGTAATAGCTTGTAGCCTAAGTCTCCCTCATCTGGGCCATCATCGACGCATTTTCTGCATTTTGTATCCGTTACATCCTCTGGAACAACTTTGTAAAATTTTATAGACTAGCTCCTGAAACTGCCCCCTATTAATGCACAAGGGAAATTTTTTTGTCTGGTACAAATAGTAATTTTTACAGCTTTAGATGCCACCCAGACGGATTCCCTTGAAGTCAGCTTAGACCACCTCTCTCTTTGAGGTTGTAATTTTACACTTACTTTGGAGGAGAGGGGAATGCATTTTTGCTTTCGATTCTATGTAAAATGGGGAATGACTTGAAAGAAGTTCTTTCTATGCAAGGACAGCAGCAGAGTAACACAGTAGCAGAACAGAAGTATCTTGTCCGCAAAATACAAGCAACTTTTAAACGGAAAAGAAACGATCGTTAGAATCATTGGCTTCGACTTCTGATTTGTGTGCTACCTGCAAGGCAGTTTCATTGATGGCTCATCAAGTTTTAAATTACTGGTATGAGAGCAATCAAGTTGTTCAGATACCAGGAGGATTAGCTATTACCATAGGAACAGGAGCTGGAACACACTCTCCCATCTCTCTTCCCTTACCCTCACCTGCAGCTAACTCCTTCATACTACAGATATTATCAACGCTCACGTTTGGATGAACAGCCTGCAGAGACTTGCTAATCCCGATCTTCAAATAAGAGATCCAGCTCTGCTGGTTAGACTCCAGCACAGCTGCATTAGCTGGTGTTGAACTTGGTCTTAAACCTCCTGTTCAGCAGGTTTTGAAGTGAATCCTCCACCAAATTTGAGCTGCCATGACCCTGAACTCCCCCTCCTCTCCGAAATCACCAGCTCCAGAAAGGGCAGGACTAAACCAGAGAGAACAAAGATTCTGGACCTCAAACTTTGGCTTCTCAGAAGCAACAAATGCAGAGCCTCTTGGTTCCTTTGGATTAAAAGGAGGATTGCAATCCTCCTGGACACGCGAATCAAAAAACACCCCCAAAAGTAGGTTATTTTTTTCTTTAGTGATAAAGCACACATTCACCAGAGGATAGGATGGGAGCAGCATGGATTAAGAGAAAGCAGGAGGGAAACAGAGGCTTAGGACGTGTTCCCTCTTCAAAAGTAAACACAGTGAAGCCTATCACATAAACGGAACATGTCAAGTATTAACAGTCTATGTAAATTCTTGTTACAACAGTATGGTAACAGCACAGTAAAGGGATTCCTTCCTCACTCTCATCTCTCCTTCATTTCTTCAAGTACCAGGACAACAGAAACGAACTTGCCTGTTTCAGGGGCTGAGCTGGGCTGCCTCTGTTACTCTGACACGTGCAGACTCTAAGGCGTGCCAGCTCCCAAAACGCCCATCCTGTGCCACGCTGATCTACTGCAGTGTTTGCTGGAACGCGGCAGAGGGGGTTGAATAAGCTCTCTCTGAAAAAACACTACTAACAAAGCACATTTTTATCATGGTTTGTTGCTTTTTCCCCCCCCTGCTGCTCTCCCAGTGAAACGATAACTGCACTGCCCATATCCTGTAAATGCTAGAAGTGCTTCAGCTCCGGTTTGTATTGCTCAGATTCATGCACATTTTGACAGTGACAAGCAAGCTAACTTTGTCCAATGGTATTTCATTATTTTAATTTCTCTGAATGCTATGGATTTTATTATATTTTACCATTCAGTGCACAGAATTTTTACAGTTAACAGATGCTCATTTAATAGGTCCCCTTAGGAAGGGGAATCCGGGGACCCCTCCTCTGCTTAAGCTACAGGACAAACCTGGTTTTATCAAGACACATTTTTCACCAAGTTATCTGATAATGAGATGTACAGCCAGAAAGCTGCAACAGTACTGCAGGAGTGGCAGGTGACATATTTGATTCCTTCCGGAATGTTCCCCACCAACATGTGTTTGGCTATCAACGGCCCTACTCCTTCCTTGTTAGCGATATGCTGTAGAGCCTGGAGCAATCTGCTACAGTTCAGAAGGTAGCCAACTATCACTGCTTTACAAAACAATTCTGTTGCTGAATCAATATTTTCATGGCCTCCAGCTACTAGAAATGTCAGTATTTTTAGAACTGCCAAAACACTGAAATGTCATTTCCCAATCAAGCCCTAGATGATGATCTCCACTGCACTTTTGTAATTGGATGTCAGCAGAATCACTCAGGATTCGCTGATGACACTGCTCAAAATACAGCCTCATCACCTTATTTATTTTCTACCTTGTCTCTTAAGCTGTTATTTTTAGAACCCCTAATCGTGAGGGAAGGTAAGAAGCCAGAGACCTGACTCCTATTAGGACAGCTGTCATGGCTTCTTAATTCTCCACTGACCAGCCTCCTTGCAGGCTGTTAAAAGTCCTGCTGCAGCAACGGGTAGAAACATCATCAAAGGAGCAGATGCCTCAGCTGGTAAGCTGACCAGATATTCTTCCTAGCAAACTCAGTGCTTCTTTTGATCTTACTCACTGGCTTTCATTCTATCATTTATTTTCTCCTCTTCTATTAGCCAAGTTTCTGGCAATCGGTTATTTTCTCGATAGGACTCCTGTGACTTTCTGAAAGCTGATAATCCAGAGAACAAATCCTTTATTTAGAAGTCCATTTTTTACTCAGTTACAGATTTGTTTTCTTCAGTTTATACCTTGTAACATGACTGCACACACAGGAAAGAGGCAACTTTTAAATACGGCCAGTGACTATCCAGTTAGTAGTGGGGAACCGTGGCTGTAAGGTATCCAAAAAAAAACCAAAGCCATGATCAGATAAACCTAAGAGGAAGTAGGGAGAGGATGAAACAAGTAACTTATTTCCACCCCCACCCCCACCTGGCTACACCCTACAACTCATCATCTTCACGAAGAGTAGTGAAAGGGAATGACATGAGCCGAAAGGAGCTCCTGCACAGAGTGAAGGCCAGACATGGCTGTACCAAACAAGCCAGCCCGCATTCTCTTGGGTCAGCAGATAACCAGCAAACGAAGACAGTTAATTAATATTTCTGGTGCGTGACCATGCTCTTCAGTTTTAATTGGTGACAAGTGAGCAACCAAAGAATCGTAAGTGGAATTTCATTTATCTGTATACAGCAGATCAATATTCACTCAGCATGCAACAACTCCTTGCATCTCAAAGGGATAAAATAAATTGTCAGTCAGCAGCATGCTTTTGTTGTTGCTGGAATTTTTCTAGCTAAATTATTCACCTTCTCAAAAGGCAATCTGATAAATGTTTATTTCTTCATAATGCATTCTAACAACTGCTGATTTGTGACACTTGCAGTGAACGGAATTTAAATTCGGAGCAGGGCTCTAGGAAAATACTAAGCAGCACAAACAAGAGCAGGCTGCACGAATTTTTTTTTTCTCCAGTTCAGATATTGCAACGGCCTCCCATGGTATAAGGGGCACTAATTGAATTTAAGAGATGTAATAAGCGAGAAATTCTCCCGCTCACTTCATATCACAAGGAAAGGCAGCTCAACAGCACTGCAGCAGCAGCAGCACCAGAACAGCACATAAGCACCAATTTCACAGCCAAGCAGGAGAGACTGCAGAGCTGTAAAGTTCACTGATGAGTGTTAGCTGAGGGCAGTTCTGTACAGCAGCGGTGAAAGTTTCACAAGCACTCTCTTCAAGAGGGTAAAAATCAGACTATCCATTTTGCCAATAATAATCCTTGACCGGTGTCATTTTCAATGTCACAGAAAATTTAGATTTCACTCACTCCTTATAAAAAAATTTAACTATATACTTCAACAGTATACTACAAAACCAGGAATCAGAGTCCTGGAAACACAGATAATTACAAATATCATTTCTACATTAAAACATTTCAGATTCTGAAGTATCACCCTCACGAGTTTAACTTTGTTTTTACTGAAACATAAATCTTCTCTGTTAGTATCAGTCCTATTATTAGTTTCAGTGCTGAAGAGCATAATGCAGACAAAGATGCATAATTCCTGTTATGAAGAGCCCATAAAGACAGGCACCTGCAAACTGCTGTGAATATGACCATTAGTGTCAATTTGACTTCGCATGAACGTAGAGCTCAGACCTGCAGCATGCTCAGAACCGCGACAGAATCGCAGTTGTGATTCAATGTGTCGGCTAACAACAGACAATCGGAGAAGATCAGAGGGGAAGATTCTTGGGAATAAAGCAAGATTAAATGATTATCCAGGGAAGTTAAACATTTTGCACTGTTTCATTATCTTTGTTGAAACAAACACTTACAGATAGAAGAATTTCCTTCAAACAGCACTGGGCCTCAGTGTGGATTTTGAATGATGAGATAAGCAGCACCACGATTCCGCACAGAAAGCCTCCAAACAGAGTAACATCGCAGAAAGCTACAGTTAACTGACAGAAAAAAAGAAAGGGGTTATGATCACTGGTAAAGTAGAAAGAATAGGAACAATGCAATAAAAGATGACATAAAAAAAAAAAGAAACTGAGTAGCACAAGATGTAAACAGGATAAAACACAAAATGAGAATCTGATGAGGCATAAAGACAGGGTTCATTTAGGGGAAGGGATCATAGGCAGCATGTTCAGAGTTGCTGCATTTTCATATACACTGGAAGAGGGTGATACAGCTTTGACAGCAGCTTGCAAGGATGCTGCAGTAATCCAGATGGTAAGTTATGAGAGCCTCTTTAAAAGTCCTAATGGTAGAGAATAGAAAAGGGTAAACAAACTTATACTGCCCAACTCTGAACGTGGCACATCTCTCGTTTGATTCAAATGCTGCCAAGTTTACCTTACACCAGAGGGAAAACATCAACACAGGGAGCAGAAAACTCCACTGGGGGGGGAAATCCTGGCGAACGTGGATTAATCTTTAATAATTACTTTAAAAGTCAGGCAGAGAAATACAAATTGTACATCAGCTGCAATTTATGTTAAATGCAGCTCTAAGTGCCACATGTGATATGCCTACATCCTCAAAAACAGAAAAGTGGAAATATAACAGATGTTGTTGCTGTAAAACATTAGGCAATGTGAATGACTCCACTTGTTTTCCTAAATAAAAATAAAAAGCAAGAGAAATGAGCACTAAGGACCTAAATTCATAAAATATTAAATACCTCACTTAGTTGATTCAGTATGTGACACCCTTTCTCACTGCAAATCTCACAGCTGCTGCTGTGTAAGTGATGGTAAAAGAAAGGAAGCAAAGGAATGGGCGTTAGGGTAAAATGATAGGGCTTTGAAATAAGTCATGGCAGAGATGAGAGACCCTAAAAACTGTAATTTTGAAGCTTTCAGAAAATTTGGGGTTGCAGAGCTTAAGGCGATAGCCTCAAAGAACTTTCTAAGGTTATGTTATATTGGGGAGGGAAGTGGGACAGAGTTTAAGTCCTAGCATGGGAGTTATTTGCGGAAGGTATCTGAAGGCTTTTTAGAAAACATTCAGGCCTTTGCTAACTGAGGAACTTCACCTGTCCCAAGAGACTTCTTTGCAGGGCTTTTTAAAGTAAGATACTAGTTTTATCCCTCTCTCCTGCCCGCTGGTGGAATAACCGCAGTGCTAGCAGGTGCCCTCGCAGCGAGTTCTGAAGTCCTCCTCTCTCCGGCCTAACGACATCCTGACCACTTTATCCTCCCAGGGCAAGGCCCATCTAGACAGTGCACGGACTGCAGAAAGCAGGTCTGTAGTCAGTCAGGAGAAATGGATGCAGAGAGGAAAACAAAGAGAAAAAGCACATCAAGGCAGAAACTGCACGCAGCTAGTCGCCGGGTCACACAGCAGCAACCTTCCAGCAGACGGACACTTTTCCCGGGAGAAGATGGGGGTGTTTTTTCTTTTTTTTTTTTTTTCCTTTGTTTTTACTGGACTTTCAGGAATTTTTACCTTTTTTTTTTTTAAAACAACCCACGGTTGCTCTGATTACTGTTGTTTGCTCTTTCATTATCTTGAATTTATCTTTGCAGAACACAGGTTCCCTTGCTGCTCCAGTTTACCTCATCGCCTACCACTCACTCACTACAGGGACAGATCACAGAAAGATGCTAGATACTGTGGGATGGGGCTCCGCTCTCGCCTTTCCAAAGAGCTGTGGGGTAGGGGGAAATCGAGAAACCCGGTTTCCTATTGCAGTGCTTCCCCATGCCTCAGACTGCTTTAACAGAGGAATTTGAAGATTACTGCCTCATTTTTATCCCCACATATTCTGCTCCACACATTCTCTTTTCCCTGAACTCAAACTACCAAAAAAGCTTTGCAGTATTACATTTGCACCATTCAGCAAAATCTAGTAAAGATGTAAAGTAATTGCTGAGAAATTTTTCACTTTTTCCCCCCAACAAAAGTCATTGCTGCCTGCTGCCTGCACATCCTCCCTCCCCACTGAGCCGGTGCGCTGTGATAATCGTGCCACTAACATTCAGATAGAGATCAAGCGATGCAGCCAGCTCTATCTCAACTCTGACTTTCAACAGCACATTTTACTTGGATGTCTGAGGAATATAAAGCCATTTTTCCTCTAATGAAAACTGCTTTTAGATAACAGTGAAACTACCCCAGATTTAGATAGGGAAGGAAAGAGTCTAATCCATCTAAACGTGGGGAAAAGGGTGAAACTCTCTTAGCTGTTTATGGACACAGAGGTCATCTCAGAACATGCAAGTTCCCCATCCAAATTCATTCCAGCTGAAAAAGCATGTTCCGTACATTTGGGGCAATATGGACAGCACTGAAATGACAGGCATTCCCCAGGGTTTGACATCACAGAGTCCAGATCACCTAATTCTGATGCTAGGGAAGATAGCAAGTTTGTTAAGCGGTGCGTTACCAGTCTGACCACCCATTTCAGTACAAAGGCCTTTTAATCTTAACTTCAAAGGAAATTTCCAGCTGTCACTCCTACCTGTGAAATGTTCATACAGATACATTTTATGTAGCTGCATGACCTCCTTTCTGGCTGTGATAGATTCCTGGGGATTAAGAAGTAGTCCCCACGCTGGCATGACAAATGCAGCGAGTGTTCACCTTCCCGAGTAACAGAGACCTAAGGATGGACAGGCGGCTTCCCCCCCCATCTGCATGCCCCTACCACCCCTGTCAGAGCAATTACATTTTAGATTGGCTAATGGCTTGAAGACATGAACTGAAAGCCTTTCTAGGGGAAAAATCTTTAAGAAACACATAGAAGTAAGAACAACAGTTATCAGAGGAGTCTGGATTAGCGTAGGTACTCTGCTAAGAAAAAACGAAGCAATCCCCCCTCCCCAACAACAATGTTAAAACTATCAAGATCAAGACTTGCAAAGACTTTACAGTCCAATGCCAATGGAAAGCAGCTATTAAGTAAAATATTAAATAATTACTGAATAACTACACAAAGGAGTAATCCAAAGTTTTTGGCAGATTCTGTCACTTTCATGTTTTGTTTATTTTCTGAGTTCTGGTGTCCTTCATACTCTCTTTAAATTTAGGAACACTGCTAGAACCATTTATACCTCAGAAAAAAAAAAAGCTTCTTGAAAGGAGCAGGACAGACAATACCTCATTTCTCTCAGCCTTTCCAATACTGGATTCACACTGTTACAAAACCCAATCCTGTTCTGTACATATGCACACAGTCAAAAACCCGACCTTCTACCAGGCTAATGGTGAATATGCCAGATATCCAGCACCTTCCCCAGCTACACAAAATGGCTCTGCCACAGCTAAACACAGGTAGACAGGAACACGCATCCTGACATGCAAAGACAAGACCCTGGGGGCTCCCCTGCTTGTCACACCTGACTTCAATAGCCCGACAGTGAACTTTCTGGCTCTTTTAGGTTTTATGTGAGGTCTTGCTTTATCCTGAGACATTTACAAAACAGGGAGCATCGGGGATTTTTTCACTAAGAATGCCAAACTAAGGGTACAACTTCTTAGCTTTCATAGAGGTTGTGTGCAGATACCCATAACCACTGCTCTCATCACCACTTCTCTGTATTTTGGCAATGAAGACTTCGGTGATTCTGGAAGAGCTCACTGATGAAGTGCCTGAATAACCAAACATCGCTAAGCAGCCCTACTGAATTCAGAGAGGCTGCTTGTGTAAGAAGCAATTTTATAGCCATGACTAATAAAAAAAAAAAAAAAAAGAAAGTCAGTATCTTCCATTTCTT
>Ga0065711_1026490_pt1 | contig 68344 bp, 41 predicted proteins | sample Hoacrofraction12_FD_59098 | JGI IMG/M metagenome (GOLD analysis project Ga0065711, IMG submission 59098) | Hoatzin crop microbial communities from Cojedes, Venezuela - Epithelial fraction 12 v2 (version 2) | ecosystem: Host-associated > Birds > Digestive system > Esophagus > Crop | place...
ATGGTATGCTGTTCTGACTTTATTTTATTTTATTTTATTTTATTTTATTTTATTTTATTTTATTTTATTTTATTTTATTTTATTTTATTTTATTTTATTTTATTTTATTTTATTTTATTTATATTATTTTAGTCTATTTTGGGTTTTTTGTTTTGTTCTTTTTTCTGTGTGTGTGAGTTATTATGTTTAAACCACTTCAGATGCATAGGCTTTTATTTAGCAAATGTAACATTGACATAGCCATACACAAGGGCCATCTTGAATACAATACTGAGCAATACCCGGAGCCTTGTTCCCCTTTTCCATTAACCATCATGGATTTATGTCTTAAAATAACTCCGTGGATTTCAGCCTTCCCTCCAAACCCTGAATCAGCCGAGAACACAGAATAGAATATACCCATGAACAAACAAAAGAAAGGCAGATTCAAGAAAGACTGAGCAAAAATGAGAGGTACCAGCACTGTAAATCTAACATGACATTTGAAAACATTCCTCTTTCTGCTCGTTTCTGCAGGAATTCCCCCTGCCTCTTTTGCCTTTTATTTATTCAGCCTGCATAGATCCATTTTTTTCAGGTCAAGAGCAGTGTTTTATTCTCATTGCCCAACACAAGAGAGACCCATTTCAGGGCATTTTTACCATGTGAAGGAAATGATAAACAGTGTCGATGCTAAGAGCAGCTTATTTTCGGAAGGGAGCTCTGGCAGTTAACAGAGCTGTTCCATTATCTGTAGTTTTGATTAAACTATCAGCTACTCTTTCTGCAGATGCACGTGTGTGCAGACTGGCTACTTGCAAAACAACATAGGAGAAAAATTAGGAGGCCCGAGTTGTGGTTCCTGGCAAGGGGTGACTATATTTTGGCCCAAGAGACAAATCTCTAAAAGCCCAACTGAGTTCCCAAGTCTGCATCTCCTGTTAGCCAGCATGGACGAGCAGAAGAGGAGCCAGCGCCAGCCCCGGGACACCAAACGCCACTGCATCACAGCTGACAGATCTCCCAGTGTCACGTCACTACATCAGCTCATCTGGGGCTGCCTTGGCAGCAGCTACGTTAAGGCACATCCTACAGCCTTATCGCTTCGCAGTTAAATGAAGACGACAAAACCCAAGACAGGGAACAGAAAATGAGACAACCCGGTCTGTTCAGCAGCAAAAAAAGGCTGATGCAGACACCACCTGCGGCACGCCTTGCTGAAAGCGAGGGCGGCTGCAGAAGGTTAAACTGCAGGAGGAAACAAGGACAAGTGGCGTTTGGGATTGCTCCAAAAATTCTGATTAAAAGCCTGACCAGCACAGCGTGAGGGAAACCACAAAGTAGCAGGCAAGTCGATCTCCTGTCATGGGTTAAAAAAAGCTGCAAAGGAACGGAGAAGCAATTTGGGAACAGAGGGAAAAGATGTCTGAGCAAATAGCAGATAAGAAAATTTTACGTATATCAAGGGTTAAACCAACCTCCTTTTTGCTTTAGTGACAGAGTTTAGTGGGGGAAGGGAACTCCTAAGCCTTTGTTTTGTTGTTCTTTCCATAGTAAAAAAAAAAAAGAAAAAAAAACAGAGAGAAAGTGAGAGACTTCTTGCCCAGGAATAAATTATTGAGTGTTCTAGAGCTTTATAATATATTTATATACTCCCTAGAGCTCAGCCTGCTCTTTCTCTCCCTCTTTCTGTTTTACTGTGCCATCTCCATCCTGATAAGCTTCACTCAAATACCTTACGAGACCCTACATGTTATCAAAAGAGATGGAGGTGCAGGGGGAGACGGTGGCACACCTTACAGCTCCCGCTAGCGTTGCTCCAGCTAAGGGCTTCCTGAGCACCTTCAAACAGCTTTGTTCACAGCAGTTCAGAAACATGGCTGCAGAGGCTTATATTTATGCCAAAGCCTAATATTTAAACTTATAGTTCATCTAGAAATATGCTTTGCTACCATAATTATTACCCATCACTACAGAATTTGATTCTCTTGTGTCCCTTTTCAGCACAGTTTGTTTTTTTTTTCCTTTAATCTTATCCCTTCCTCTCACTACAGCATAAGAAGCAAAACCAGATTAAAATGTATTTGAAGTCTGAGATTAAGGTGGCAGGAGGGTTTTTGTTAATATCTACCACAGGAGAATTAATTTTATCACATTGAAGTGCTGCTGCTGGACAGCTCAGATGACCCGGAGGACGGTACAGATTACAGTCGCTGGATGAAAAGTGAGAGCTGTTGTGCTTCCCATGGTGAGGAGCGAGGAGCGGGGACACGAGGTCTGATGTTTGCCACAGTTAATGAGCACTTGGGTGGTACCGTACCTCTCCAAAGCCCTAAGAAAGCGTTAATTAACACATTCATTAACAGTCCTCCAACTACAGAGACAGGGAAAGAGGGGAAGAAGGTGAGGTCTTGGCCCCATTGACCTCAGTAAAGGTTAGATTACTCTCTTGAATCTAGAACTTCACTGCAAAGCAGTTTTCTATAGATTACACTGAAAGCAGCTTGTCTGAAAAGCAGCTTGTCTAAAAAGCATTCCTATGGTTTTCCACCATAGCTATGCTGGCAATAGTGAGGACCCTGGTTTACATGGCCACTTTGTCAAGCAGAAGATTTAAAGATTTTTTTTTTTTTTTATATATGTGATAATTTGAATATGGATATTTGCTATTTGGTACAACAGTAGGAAAAAATGAGTAAAATATTTTTGAATGAAGATGCAATCAACTCGGTTTCCTAATTCTACAGTTGGTGCCACATAAGAGAAATACTGTAACTCTTCTTCCTCCATATTGGCATGAAAACAATGAAGAAATATCTCTGAAACACTGGCTGCTGTTATAAGTATTGCTCATTGTTAAAAAAAAATGCCCTGTTCAAATCACATTTCACAAAATGATGAGATACAGAAATCACATCTTTTGTGCGTTAAACCAGGCCTGGGCCTGTGTGTTGGGTATTGTGTACTTACATACGCTTCAGTATAGACACGGTTAGTAACGACAGTACAAGGATACGTTACAGTCTACTGAACAAATGGTATGAATTTAAAAATTACATGATAAAGCATTTGTACAAGGGATAACAGCTTTATTGACCCATCAAAACAAGCACAGTTTACAAGTTATTTAACTTTTACATTTAAAGGTAGGGAAGCTATTGTAGTCTGTTATCTAAAGAACATGGATATGGTTACGGAGGAGGAAATTTTGCCCAAACACCAACTTCTGTGATGTGTAGATGTCTTCATCTCAGTTAGCCAACCTGGGCTTCCTTTGTGCTTGTCTGACTTCACGTAGAGGAAGTATATCTCCATAAGCAGAATCACTTAATCTTAAAACAAACATCTGAAATAAGTCAGATGAATCTTATCTTGTTGTTCTTAACTTACTCTGGAGGGAGTCCAGTCAATCAGCTTACATACAGTCGCCTACACTGTTGAAATGTAAAGTTAGGGGAGGTGAAACATATGCCTGGTAGCTTATGATAACACCTCAGCAGCATCTCAAGGCAACAGACCCAAAGTCTTTGAAAATACTTGTCAGAGAAATAATCTAATCCAAAATGACCAATGGAGAGAGATAGCTACATACAGACAACCACTGAGTCCAGCCTGAGATACCGTCCTGTGGAGTTACATTTCTCTGGCTCCTCTGACTAGATAAGATACTTAAATTTCATGTGGCTATGAACAGACAAAAAAAAATCCCCCAAGGCTGAATCTCTTCCTATCATTCTGTGAACCAACAACTGATTTCAGTTTAATTCTATCCCACAGTGTGTGGAGGAGTGTGGAACAGTTTAGCTTTATCCTTTCTACACCCTGCCTCTCTCCAAAGCATGTGTCTCAATGAGTGACAAAGAAGTGGAACTTTAAAAGTAGGACTGCATTACTTAAGGTTACCTTTTCGAAACACTGATGAACTTGGATGGCTCAGTTTTGAGAATTCAGACTTGGACACCTGAAGAGCATGATTTTCAGAACTTCTTTTCAGCTCTGATAAAGAGTAGTGTCCTTTATGAAGTATTTCAGTCTGAGCACTCAGGATAACTAGTTGTTTTGGAAACACAGTCCCCATTACCAGTAGTGCTTACAGATACCTGGAACAACAAAAAAACCCACAACTTCATGTGAACTTATTAACACTTCCATTATATCTGTTGCATGTCAATATTTTTAAATCATTCTATTCTCAGAGTAAAGGCTGTATCCTGGCTTAATTAAGGACACATTTGTTTCTAAGTGTGTTTAATTTCTATAAAAATATTCTCAGAACAGGAAGGAGAGGGAAATATTTTCAGTCATCATAAAATCAGCATAAAAAGTCTGGTATCCCACAAGGGACCAAAGCCATGTGAAAATGTGAGGACACATGGGGTAAAATAAGACCACACTCTAAAAATTACTGCTGAGACGCCTTCAATGGCTGTTACAAGCAGAATTAATATTCATATTGATTTTGCAGACAGTGCTTCAAATGATTCCCTACTACTCTTACATTTCCTTCTCAACCTGCTTTCACCTTCTGTTAGTTGGATCATCATGTAAGAAAGTGTTTAGACTTTTGGTCTCTAAGTATTTTCAGCCTCAGATACTTCACTTGTCAACATAAATCCCTTGCAAATCAAGCAAAGGAAACTGCATTTGTTTTGATACAGGTAAGCAATGAAAAGCATTTTACAATAAAGCAACAGGGGTTGGTCCCCACTCCAATTTTAGTGTGTCTGTTAACCAGCTGAGATCAGACTCAGGCTCCAGAGGCATGAAACTTCCCAGTGTCATGAGCTGATCAGAAACAGATCAGAGTCATCAGCTGATCTGTGAATGTCTCTAACTCAGCTCCTGTAACACAACAGATTAATGCTTCATACTTCAATTCAGCTCAGAGCAAATCTTTAATATGTGTTCCTTCATATACCATGCTCTTTTAAGGGCAGTGTCATGAAGACTCTTTACTCTTTCAAGTCATAACAAGCCTGCTGCTGTTCCAGTTCAACTTCCAGTAGTCTGCAGATTTGTGTTAGAGGACAAGACTGTGTTCAGCTACAGGTCACAATGGTAATCCCTTTTAATACTTTTGATATATGAGGAACACATCTCCTATCTTCCTTTCTGATCCAGCTTTCAAGTGCAATGTAATGTCAGTATTTCATTCCTGATAATCGTTTTCTTAATCACTGGATTTTTCTAAGATGACTTCCTGCAGCTTTGCTTTGTTTTCGTGTTTGCTCAGTCTCCACACAATACAGCTTGCCACATAACCCTATTTAGTCAGGCACTTCTCTAGCTCCATCGTCAGCAGGCTTAATGGAAGCGTCCTATTCTCCTTCCAATGATAATTCTGGAGTGTATCCAATGCATGGAAAGACTAATTTCTGAGTCTGTTTTATTCCTTCTTGAGTATACTCTTTTTTCCATCAGGATTCCTCTGGTTTTATGTTTCATTCTGTACTTCAGCTCACTGACTACAGGGACTGAAGTAAAAAAATAATCAGCGTAAGAAGCATTTAAAACCCAAGTAGCACTAATAAAGTAAGTTTGCTAAGAAGAATTCACAACTAACTGTGCTATTTTTCAGCTATTTGCTTTTCAAAGTTTCTCTCTATCTTAAAAGTCTGACAGAAAAAGAATCTCAAACAATGCCAGGCAGAGTTCAGCCCATAGTAACACAATTCACAACTTTGAGCCAAAGAAGGCTTGCATGAGCCAAAATGACAGCCTGATGGAAGGTTTCAAATCCTGCTTCTTAGGCATGTCGCAGCTGGCCTGAGCCAATATGAGACCGAGATTCAATGCCAAAACCGTCTCCAACACTTCAATACCTCACTTATTTCTTTGGCTGTGGGCAAATAGGTGAGCAAGGGTGATGTCCAGCTTCAGCCAGTTTCAGCAAGTGGGAAATTTGGGTTAAATGACCTTCTTAGCTTGTGGGAAATACAATTCATAGATCTGCAGAGTGCTGTGAGTACAGACAAGGCTGTCACAGATGTGCTATGTCTCCCTGCAGAAGGTAGACCAACAGGTAGGAAGAAAGCAAGTTTTGGATGGCCAGAGGTAAAGCAAGAATGGTTTGGTTGTCAGGCAATGACATTAAAATCTTGTGGGAGAGAGGAGCCCTCCATTCCTGTTTCTGGTTTTGTTTTATGAGTCACATTATTGTATTTTCAGCTGTACTGTATGTGTAAAATGGACTTATTACTGTGGGTGTGGCAAGGTGCTGAAACAGCTGGAGAAATCTCAGATTTGGTGCAGTTTCCCAAGTCTGGTTTCCCTGTGCCACTCTCCTTTGTGCAGAGGAGACAGCTTGTCATTTGATTTGATTTCTGGATGGCTCAAAGGGATGTCAGCACTAAAATTCAGTGTAAGGTAGATATTAGGTGCCTGAATCTTTTCTGGATGTATTCCTCTAGGCTTCACCTCTGATCATCCAACTTATTATAACATAATGAAAGAGAGATTGAGTGAATTTCCCAGTGTCTAAAAAGGAGGCTGCTGGAGGAAGAGACTGAGGCTTTGCAGCCTGTCATTTCCATGAGCAGAGTACTGAGTTCTGCCTCTTCATGCAGTTCAAAATGACGTGATAGCCACCTAGGTGGTATGCAAAAAGGGCAAATGGAATATCCAGAAGAAAAAAACCGCTAATTTTTGTTTCGAAACCAAAAATATAATAAAAATATGGCTACTCTGCTATGAAATAAAAATGATTTAATTTGTTCTCTTGCATACATAAATATGGAGAAAAGATTAACAAGATACTGTAAATATAAGGAAGAGAATCATATACTCATATGCATTGCCCTGGTTTGTGGGTACTTCAGATCTCAGCCTAGGAACATTTTGTCTTTCCAAAATGCTCACAGTAGAGGTTTTTTTCCCTGTCATAGCATTCAAAATATTATTTTAATGAGGAATGTTTGATTCCATCCTGCTGAAGTGGAAACAGCAGTGGAATTCAACACATTTCATTGGCTCATAGAACTTACTCTTTTTCAGCAGTTTTAAACAGATTATTAGGGAGGGTTGAAGAGGATTTCTGTACTGGGGTTCTGTGAATGCTATAGGTGACATAGCATTAACACTAACCAAGCTGACACTGAGGGTCAGTCACCCCCTGCTGCCAGTGAAAGGCTAGCGTAAAGACCAAGAATAAAGTGTTATCCAAATTAATAACAAATGTATCTTATCAATTACCCCGATTTTCACCTTCAAAACCACAGCTTTTATATTTTTTATCTTTCTTTTTTTGTCTTTTTTGTCGTGCTCTTTATTAATGTCCGTCCCTTTTTTGTCATTTCACATTTCTTTATTATAGCAACTCCTAGTTTCCCATCTTCAGCTTAATGTTTCTCTTCTAAAAGATCAATAATTTCATGGTGAATGACTACTGGAGAAACTCTTCGACTTTAGCAGAGCATCCCAAAGAAAACAGAGGTGAGAAATATGCATATCCCAAAGACGTGGGTATAGGCTGTTGCTTCAATATAATAAACACGGAGTCAGTGTCTCTGCACATTTGGGAAGATTTTTTTCCCAACTAAAGAATATACTTCAGATATTTTAAAAAAACTCCATCTCTTATATTCTGCCAAATCTGAAGGTGCCATAAACATATGAAGCAGAATGGAATCAACCCTCAAGAAGGATGTTTAACACCTCTGTTCTTCATATCATCTTGTCTCTCCTCAATTCAGGCAAACTGCAAAAAACTCACTGCCAACCTTACAGGACTCTTCTGCATCTGCGTTTATCCAAGCATTATGCAGAAATGATCTTCACAACAGCTGGGTGCTGTAGGCACACAACTACTCCGTGTTTTACAACTGGGAAACTGAGTCATGGTGAAACTAAATGGCTTGGCCAGAAGTCACTCAGAGAAAACAGTGGCAGAGCCAAGTGTAAACATGATGGTCTCAACTTTGTCTCTATCATGAATCAATTGATTATATTTTCTCTCTCTCTGCCATCTACAAGGACATTCTAAACATGTTGAATTATGTTTTGACACTTTTGAAACATGACTTTTTTACCAAGTTCTTATATATTCCACTTGTACCATCTGCAGAAATTCTCAAAACTGCAGTTTAACTTGGCTTTTATTGTATTACAAAGAAATAGAGAAGATTTAATGAAACTCAAATTCCACCCCACTCACAGTAAAGAATGAATCTTACTTTACAGTACAACAATTAATATCAATTATATTACTTGAAAATGTAAGAGACTGCACATATATATATTTTCTGAGAATAAGTGTTTTAGCAAGGACCTCTATTTATTATAGCTGCTGAATATGATTAAAGAAGTGAATCCTTAAAGTAAATAGTTCAAAGTACAAAATTAAATATCACGATTCGTTCTTCCTAGAAGAACGGCACTTCTATCTATACAGTCAGCAGCGGAGAGAAAATCTTTTGTAAGAGTAGCTCACAGTTAACGGAACAGTTTGCAGCATGGCATAGGGGCTTTAATTCTTTGCTAATTGTGTGAGTCTGGGCAAATGACAGAGTCTCTCTGCTTCTCAGTTATCCAAGCTTAAGTAGTGTCTCACGGAACATCTTTACTTCAGAGGAAGGAGGTGACAATTTGCTCAATACATTTGAACTGAAGGTGTGGACATGTAGCGTACTCATTCTCACACTGGGGAGGTGGCCTCTGGTGGAACAGGCAATATAGCAGCAAAAATAGGGTAATAAGACACATTGCAAGTGATCCACTGGAACAGGACCAAACAAGTAGCTTGGACAGAGATAAGGCTGAAGGTTCAGGAACACGGCAGACAATGCACAAGCCGGAGTGGAGGATCCCATGGGCGTCAGAAGCTGATAAATCGAGTCAGTCTTACACTGTTTTCTATCTCAGCAGCTACGTTGAAAGGCACCAGGTCAGTTCATTTGGTTCTGCCACAAATTTTCTGTGCTACTTTTCCTCTCCCTCAAGTCTCTGCACTACTTTTTCTCCCCTCCCTATTGCACTTGAGCCTATCGTTCTGCCATATGTGTTGCAAACTGCACGTTTCAAGAAAGCAGAATCAACCATGCAGCTGGAATCAGGTGTATGATCCTTTTAAAGACATTCTGAGTCCCTCAGAAGTTGGTGAAGCTCTACCAAGATACTACCTTCAGGGATTTCGTGGCATAGGTGCACGTATGATGAAGTTGGTTGTTCTCCTTTTTTTTTGTTCTTACTAGCTACACAGTTTAACTCTATTTTTGTTGTGTCAGTAATCCACAACCACTTCATTACAGCATAATGACTGTATCTCAGAGTGCCAGTGGTATCTGAGATCATGTGTTTCAATTTCACAGTGCTTTCGTATCATACATCTACAAAATACAGACCAGCAAACAATTTTAATCATGCTCCAAGGAAACCATGCTAGCCTGTATACTAATGTATAAAAGATTAAATAGTAAAACTTCATAGTCAATCACCATGTTTGGTTTTCTTTTTCTGGTTAGAGGAAGAACCATTTGATGAAATTAATAAAGTACCTATACAACATTGTGCTTCTAAACAGCTGAGTGCCCTTTAACAACAACGAAGGAAGTCACTGCCTGCATCAAAGAATATTGGGATTGTTGTAATCCAGGACAGGACTTTCCTCTTTCAGGAAGACCATGATTTTGGCAGAACCAAGTTGAAGTTGAATCAAACAAAGCAGTTCAGATACTATCAGGCAGAGCTCAGTAGTGAATAGACACCTCTCAATCAATAGAATCACCTTTCTGCTAATAGTGGCAGACGACGTTTGCCAAGGGACAAATCCAGACCGCTGAAACTCCAGCACAAGGATTTAGCCATGAAACCATACTATATCATATTTCTGTAATCCAAGTAAGAGAGGGTTAGGAGACAGGTTTAAATGAAGGGGGGAGGGTATTCCTCTCAACAACTCAGATTTCATAGATCAGAGCCAAAAGAAGCAGGCGGTTTCTGGCTATGCTTCATTTAGATCAAAGACTCTGTTACAGCTTATATGATTAATGAAAGATGAACAGCATTCCAAAGAAAGATTAACAATTTCATTCCTGAGAGTGTAGCAGTTATCTGTGTGGGCAGAATGACCCCTAATCTCTGACTTGGTGCTGCACTGTGCCACTCTCATGTTTCCTCTCTTCCCACCTCCACCATCACCTTCATGCCGGCAACCGAAAGATGACATTGAGTAGATGGGTTCAGTGCAGGAAGATAAAAACAATGTGAAAGGATGGAGATTGGGAGCTTATCGGCCAAACAGGACACAGGATATAAAAAGTAATCAACTTCAAGCTCTTATCAAAATGTCTCCTGGAAACAGTTTTTCTTTTTTTGAAGAAAAAATTTAAAAAAATTCTGTCATTGCTCAGGAAAAACTATAGGATTATTTTAAAGGAGTTTAATCGGATATACTCTGGGGGATGTATGTGTTTCCTGAGGAATGCTCATGCTTTGTAATTTGAGGTGTTTTAAGCCAAGGGAATCAAGTTATCATGTACAAAAGGAGTATATTTAAAAGAGGAATCCAGACATGACATTTTCTGTCTTATTTAAAAAGTGAATGGGAAAGCACTGAAAGGGAATGCACGCATCGCAATATGTTAAGAACTTAAACAATTCACAAAATATTTAGACAAATTGCATATAATTATGCGTTAAAACAAAATAGCTGCCTGTAAGATCCTCCCTGCCATGATTCTATAGAGCTTCATTTGCAGAAGTGGTTTTTTGAAAAGGTTTTGAAATCTTACGGAGAATCCTGTAATCTGATTACAGCAAACAACTCTTAAAGTGGAATACTTTCTGATTTATGTTGTCGCTGCATTCAGCTTTAAGGTTTAATCATTTTCAGTTTACATGCCTACTTTAATACGCATCCTACCTCTTCTCCACTGCCAAGAACCTACTTTTTATAATCTATAGAATATCATAGCACTAATTTAAACAGTCTCCTTCTCATCAGGGAAAAAAAAAAGTTAGGTGATATTATTTCATGCATTTTTTCCAACTATCCAAAAGAAATAAATCCTATTACTTTTTATTTTTTTTTAAGCTATTGGATATGTGAGTGTTGGTTTTACGATGAAGGCAAAATACTTCTCAAGCAAATAGATAATATGAGATCATTAAAAGAGTGATAATAAGAAAACACAGTAGGGAAATACTGTCCACGGAAAATGCTGCAATAAAGCCAGAGATACTTTCTCCAGTGAGACCTTGATTCCATCCTGATGTCACAATGGCATTTGGCGTACCTTGCTTGGGCATGGATTGAAGACAAATTTGGCTTCATGCCACATTTGTACTCCAGCAATTCATTTGGTTGCCAGCACAAATTAGAGCAGCCTTTAGGCTGCTCCAGTTCAGACTTAGATTCCTATGCCCAGATTCCAGGCTATGTTGTCGTTTAGGTTCCATGCTGGCCAAAGACCTCTGTGCATTGGAAATACAACAACAACATAAAAAACTATGTTACGGTTTTAGTAATATTTAAATAAACTCCGTAGGTCAGAGACGTCTGTCAGCTGGGCAGCACAAGACAATCACGTTGGGGAAGGACAAAACCCTAGCTGCCCCTTCAGCTCTTCCAGAAGAGAAGTCCATTTCTTTTAGTCACAAAAGGGATTTGCACAACACGTACCACAGCTGTGCTTGGTGCTTACGCCTTGGCTTTCACATGCACACAAGGAAAGGTTCAGTCAGGCTTGAATTCTGCAGTAGGTGTGTCCTTAATATTCAATTGGTTATGAATATTTAAAGGTAATAAATGTCAAATTAAATGTTTAACGATCTTGTTTACACTTAAAAGACCTTGAGAAGGATCAGGAAGCAGCCAAGCTATCTATATTGGACAGTTACTGAGCTCAGAGGAACATCTCCCACGGCTTCTGTTTCTCTGGAGCAGGTACTCTGTGGTAGCAGTGGTGGATGAATTAAAAGAGACAGGCATATTGATGTACAGTGTGCCTACACTTACAGATAACAAAAATATCTGGGCTTTGGGCTATCCTAAAAGGACTAGTCTAGATGGACCCTAAAATAATAATGCAATAACTGGCTAACACCCTCTATGATTCCTTTTCTTACTTATTTTTTGTTGTAGCTCTGGCATTTGCTTATGACTCCTTGACACATTGAGGTGTAAGCAGTAATTTTTAAGTAATTTTAAGTAAATTCACCTGCTCAAACTACCCATTTCTGTGATGCTTCTTCATGATCAAGTTGGGTGTAATCTGCAGAGCACAGCTGTGGAGAAGAAATTCTCCCACTTCCGTTGCAAGGCAGAATTTTCTGCAGGGAAACAAACATCTAGAAGAAGTTATTATTTTTTATAAAACATCTAGCAGCTGCCTTATTATACCCTATTTTTTTAAAAAGAAAGTAAGAGTTCAGGCCTCATTACTGCAAACTGTGGAAACAATATCCATAATCTTAAGTATTAAGCAACAGGAAGAAAGAGTTAATTATGTACAATTACAATTACCTTCACCTTTATGGGCTTTAATGAACTACAAGAGCTTGATTATGTACACATGACTTTTACAGAGGTGAAGAGACTTGAGACAAACTTAAGCGTGACCTGTGAGTCTCCAGAGCAAGAGGCGGTACAGGCAAGAGCAAAGGTGGTAGCTGAAATACTGGTGAGAGAGTACATTGTTTCTCAACCGCTTCACATTTGGTCTCTTCTCTGCTCAGCTCTGTGTTGGCTTAAATTATTGTTTTCTTGCATTCACTTGAAAATAAGCCAAGCTTTTTAAATCGCATCAGAGAAATATTCTTTTCATTTTTTTGCTCTTTCTTATGTCTTTGGATTTTTAAATTTGAATGAAGCCAAGAAAATAAGAAAAAGCATTCATCTCAAAGCCACTCATCCTATTTACACACTCCAGTGTGGCATTTGCCTCTGGAATAATTGAGTTAGTCCTGCTTTGCCAGTTGAAGCTGAAGGCAAACAAAAGTCTCACTTCATTTAATTTAACCCCACTTATGCTGTCCAACAAGAATGCAGACACTAGATTTGTTGTCATATTTTTTCTCTGTTGAAACTACCTAAAAGTTCACATGTGGTTTGAGGATTCAGAATCCTAGGCATTTTCCAAACACGCAATAAAAGGGTAGTTTCAAACTTGAAGAGCTTATTTTACAAGTGAGATCTCTGGAGGACAGCGATGCTGATATTTCTGGACTTCTCTCTGTTAAGACTTTGCTGGCAGAACAGACTGTAATATCTTTTTTTTGCTTGTTTTTCTTTATCTCAAGTAAGTGCAAGTTTTTCTTTGTGCCTGCAGGAAACCTTTCATTGACCCATTTCCTGAACCAAGCAAACAGTCATCAGCTTATAATTGGGTGAATTAGCCACAGGAGAGGAAGCAAACTTTAAAATAATTGCTCTTTTTCCTTCTTTATGTCAACATTTTTTCTGCAACAAGCCACCTGGTTTCAAATATTTGTTTTCAAATCATCCAAATACAAAACTCACTGGACAGCAGACCCTGAAAAGTCCCATAGTGAAAATCTGCTCAAGTCACATCATCAGTTTTCAAAACCCACTCAAAAGGAAAAGATCGGCAAAGCATACCCCCTTACTGTGCATTCTTTGGCAGGGAAAGTGAGCCCCCCTGCAGCTTGGAGCTAAGGAAGCAGGAATTTTACTCTTTAAATCACATCAAGTATAGAGAGAGAAGGAGGGAGGGAGTGCGGGGAAACTAGTGCTGATCAGAGGAACTACTAATGGAACAGAAGAATTTGAAGATGTCTGATCTCTTCTCTGCCGTGACTGCAGACAAACTCTCAGATGAATTATGAAACATACAGCCCTATCATGCCCCCCTGAAAGTTCAAGGAATTCCACAGTTGTGTACTCTTCACCGGGTACTCTGCCAATCTATTACTTATTCTGCACCTACTTTACAGAAGGAGATATTTTCTATATTTTCCTTAGACAATATATACTTACTTCTACGAGTTTTTCTCCAGTGTGTTCGGGCCAAGGATGGTTATAAAATATTCCTTGACTCTTTGTACCTGTGTAGGTAAGCCATCAGCAATTGCTATACTGCAAGATCTGCTCTGATCTAAACATTTTAGGTCTCAAGGAAGGTTTATGTCTACCCTGCTGACTTCCCACCTACAGCTGTAGAAGTCATCTCACCTCGCTTCAATCCATCTGCAAGGCAGGTATCTGCATGCAGGCTAGTTTCCACCTTCTCCTCCTTACAGTCAGAGGAAAGAAATAAGTCCTCCTAGGGAATGATTCATTTGACTGATTTCAAATAGCTACCTTATGCTGAGATAATTAGGCCTTAGAAAAGCCTAATTATCTCTGTTGACTATAAAGGGAACCTTGAAAATTGCTAGACATACAGAAACTGCCTCTGGCTCAGGTATTTCCTGAGCTGCAGATCATCAGTAGCTGGAGGAAAGACAGCTCTATGCTTGCCTTGTCCTTTTGCCTTTTCCCTCGGCACCCTGCATCTATCGCTGGTTATGGGCCAAATGATCTTTCAGTGAAATTCAAATTCCACTAAATTGTGCAACCCTTCTGGAGCACTCTTAGCCTTTCCTCTATCCATGACACCTACTGCAGGGTAGGAACTGCAGAAAACTTGCTCGGATTCCTCCCCTTTGAGGAGCTTGAGAAGTCCTGGTAAGGCAGAAAGCAACAGCCCTTCCAGGGCAGGAGAGAGGGGTGCAAGTCTGCTCTTTGGACGTGGTCTTGATGTGTGGCAGTTCAGATATCCTCTGTGATCACTTCGTGTATGTGGGAAGCAGCGACTGAATGAATGTATAGGCCTGTTTTCATGGAGGCTCTCTTTAGAGGGACAGGAAGGTTTGGTCTTTCTACTTGCCTGGCTTTTCTTATGGCCTAACTGATAATTAGACAATTTATTCTTCGGAGTGTTTCTTCTCTAGTCACAAAGACCAGGCCACTTGGAACCAAATGGCAAGATTTTTACTAACTTGATGTAGTGGATTGACCTTGATTTGCCACCAGGTGCCCACCAAGTTGCCCTCTTGCTCCCCCGCCTCAGAAAGACAGAGGGTGAAAAGACAACGAAAAGTTCATGGCTTGAGGTAAAGGCAGGGACATCACTCACCATTTACCTACACAGGCAAAATAAACTCAACTTGGGGAAATTAATGTAATTTGTTACTGATTAATGACAATGTAGGATAGTGAGACATAAAACAGAATCTAAAATTAGGTTTTGCTCACTCCTCCCTTCTTCCCAGGCTCAACTTGCCTCAAGAATTTTCCACCTCCTTCCCCCTGAGCAGTGCAAGAGGATGGGAGTTTTGGTCAATCCTTAAGACTTTATTTCTGCTATTCCTTCCTCGTCACGCTGTTCCCTTGCTCCAGCATGAGGTCCCTCCCATGGGATATGGTCCTCCATGAATTTTTCCAGTGTGGGTACTTTCCATGGGGTGCAGCTCCTCAAGAAGTGCTCCAGCATGGGTCTTTTCCATGGGATACTGTTCTTCAGGAACAGACTGCTCCTGCATGGGTCTCCCAAGGGCCACAGGTCCTGCTGGAAAACGTGCTCCTGATGGGCTTCTCTTTGCAGGCCACAGTTCCTGCCAGGAACCTGCTCCAGTGTGGGCTTTCCCCCATCTGCAGAGTGGATATATGCTTCATGGTCCTCCACGGACTGCGGGGGAACAACCTGCCTCACCATGGTATTCTCCATAAGATGCAAGGGAATCTCTTCTGCAGTGCCTGGAGCACCTCCTCCCACTCCTTCACTGACCTTGGTGTCTGCAGAGATTTTTTCTCTCACATTTTTCTTGCTCCTCTCTCTCTCTGTAACTGACTGGCATTTTTTTACCCTTTCTTCCATGTGTTATCACAGAGGCACCACCAATATTGTTCATTTGCTCAGCTTTGGAGAGTGGTGAGTCTGTTCTGGAGACAGCTGAAACTGACTTTGTCCAACATGGTGGCAGCTCTTGGTGTCTTCCCACAGAAGCTATTCCTGCAGCTCTGCTTTCTATCAAAACCTTGCCATTTAAACCCAGTGCAATTAATTAGGGCCAGGATTTCCATCCATGTGTTCCCCTAGATTTGGCATTCAGGCAGCATATTTATCTGTCTATCCTCTTTTTTCTACAGTCCAGACTCTCCTCTTGGGCATATTTTTCCTCATTCCTTGTAACCTCAATTTAGGGCTATAGTAATTAGCCACTGGTGCAAAGAGAGCAGCTTCACACTTCCTACTGCAAAGAAGAAAGTGATAAATTCAGTTTCCAGGTCTCTCTGCAACATCCCTTTTAAGTTCCTTATCAGGGAAATACTCCATAAGTGTTGGTCCCTTTGCTACTGTCAGTTATTTCAGGAATGCTATGCAATTAATGAGGCTAATGGTTTTTGTTTCTTTGTTTTTTTTACTGTGTTTTTTTTAAAAGGTCTAATTTGTTTAGAGGTGCTTTATAGCCCTCATAACTCCCATTACACAACTCCCATTACACACTCTGACTGCCCATGGACTTCTTATGAAAAAGAATAATTTGGGAAGAAGATATATGGCATCAACCTCCCCTCCGAGAAAGCCAAATGGAAAATCTAAATGATGCTGTTTTGGAAGCACTGCTATACAGAAATCTTAAAAGATGAATTAACAGGCTAGGTTAACATGAGTTTTAGGGTGACTACAAGAAAGTCACAGGTGTAATTTAGTGTCTTTAATCCTATTCCTGTCATTCTTGATGGATCATGAAATAACTTTGCATATGTAACTGTGCTGTGCAATCAGGCCTTTCATGCCTCCAGCTTATATTTATATCTCAAGTTTCTTTTCACATACTTATGAATTAATATATGAATACATATATAAAAATCTATAGATTCCTGAAAATGTGAATAACCAACACAACCCCAAGAAGAAAAAAAACATGATATTACTGCTGACTTCTTCACTTTGCTTTCTCTATATCTCCTATGCTGTTAGCACTTTCATCCATACTATAATTTCAGTATACAGTGATTTTTCATTAGACAAGACTGTATGGAAAGCATGGACTGCCTGTTCTTTTGTGTATTAGTGATGCTAAGGGAGCAGTGTGAGGAAATCCGGATTTTCCTTGTCCATATACCTATTCTTAGGATTAGTGACATGTTTTGTTTTGGAAGGCTGTTATCATGACATCTTTTTTGTAGTGGCGCAGTTGTCGTCTCCAAGGAAAGCTTGCCTAGAAGCCACTAAAACCATTAAAACCAGCAGGAAGAAGGAACCCTTTTTTGGAACTGGAAGAAGGAAAGTTTCATTTGTGTATTCAGAGCTTGCAGTAGGGTCCTTGCTCTCCATCCAGGAGTATATGGCATACACTGAAGTCTGTACAAGGTACAGACTCCACAAAAACATTTATTAATATGAATGTTGACCGATGCGGTCATGAAGCTTCTCCCTCTGGTAGGAAAGCTGCTGTGAAAGCTACCTTCATTCTCTAAGGAGACCAGGAGCGAGGAAACTGCAACAGTGTAGGCTCAGCTACTGCTACAGCCCATTTTAGGATAACAGGAAAGAGAGAAAACTTTCTGGACAGCTGTCGGGATTTCAGTGCCACTGGAGAACTCGGAAATGAGTAATTATAGAACAACACGTCCCCTGTTTGTTGTTTAAGCAGTATGCCAGTGAAGCCAAGTTCCTGGAGACAAGGATGATCTTTGATTTTTGCTTCTTCTGAAATACTAAAGCAGAGAACACATTTTAGGAGACATGCTAAAAGAGCCACGACCACTCCTACATACAATTATACATGCACACATACAGGTACACCTGCCAAATTTTCCAGAAAAGTGAGTTAATTCTTTGCATCAGACCCCCTAGCCTTGCTCTCTCACTCTGTGAAGACTTTGTATAGAAAAGTGTCTACTGTTCTTGTAGAAGGTAGCACTCTGCTACGGAGGCCCATTACATGATTAAAAACACAATAATACAAAACAAAGAAGTCTTCCTTCCTCTTCAATACACAATGAAATTGCTCCTAGTACACATATATGCACAAATAAACCTGTAGCAACTTCTAAAAATAAAATATAGACTCAAAAGAAGTAGTGTAGAAGCTGGGGAACATGCCCACCAACTGTGGGCAGTGAGGGACAGACTCCTGTGTCATCATGTAGGAGCTACGTAGCTACAGAGCCATCTTAGTTTTGAGATACATTTACTGCTGGAGAAGACGAACAAGCCACATTCCAAACTCGGTGCCTGCTCCTCTAGCGAGACCTTCCATGAAAAGTTCTTTCTGCTCACAGACAGGGGACCCTCCAGGATATGTGCTTTGGTTGATGTGCTGGCAAAGCACACAGTAAACTCTCATCTGACCAAGTACTTGGACTCCATAGAGCTCAGCTAATATTTTCCAAACTATCATTTATTGAAGGTTTGTGTTGTAATCTTCCTAGGTGCGAGATACAATTGCAGTTGTAAGAGCAGGGTTATTGTGCAGACAGATCAGCGTTTTAACCATTGGACTGTCTACTTCTTCTCTGAGTAGATGAGATAGCAGTTCTCCCACCAAAACAGGCTTGTCACAGTGGCTGAGAACAGAGTTGGTCCAGGCATGTAGGTACATGTAAATGCACTTTTACTGTAGCAAAAGAAATCACCTCATTTGTTGAATTGGATTTGATATAAGGAATAACAGAAGATAAAAAAGAACAGAAAAAAACAAGCAGGACATCAAGAACAATTGTCAACAACGACAATTTTTAGATTCTGAAATATTCAGAGGAATGCAAAAATACTGTAAGAGGCTGTTTTGTGTGAGTCTTATAGACCAAGATACTTTTATTTTATCTTCATCATTTTGAGCTGACTGCTAATCTGGGATGCAGCCAGAATTTTATTTTCCTTCTCTTGTGCCTAGTAAACACTCGCTTATTTAGTTAAAATGCAAATATTGTTAAGAACATTTTACCAGATGCTTCCCTGGGTTCAAAATACAATTGCCTTCAGAGTTTGTATTTGGGCTTTTTATTCTGCTTATGGTAATTTAGACAACTTATCTGATGGTAGTTAAATGCTTGAAACTTCACTTCTAAGTGATATGCTCTAGGTCAAGTGTATCCAAAGAGGTCATGCCCAGGAAATCAAGACAATAAATATGAATATTGTGATCTAAAATAATATAAAGAGAACTTTAATGAGAACACAGTGCAAACACCAGCCTGTAACAATATACATTCTTGCATTATTGGTGCTTTTACATCCATAAAAAGGAATGAAAGGAGATAACTGTACAGATCTTTGGGTATGTAGATCTGATCTAAAAACTATCACAAATTTTGTAACAAATTTAAGCAACTCTGACTAAAACTGGTGGGTTTGTGCCACTCCTATCAGCCTGTTCCACCACACTGATCCCTGAAGAGAAAGCATTGCTCTGGAGAATATTCACGCCACAGGGTCACTACTTGCAACTCTAATGAAACATCTTCATACTTCATCAAAGGAGGACAAGGGAACTACAGAAATGTCACTACCAAGAATTATCTCTCTTTACGTGATATCTTTATGCTGAATTTTTAAGGGTCAGGAGGAGGACTCTTAGTTCATTTGCTGAATTACTGAGATCTGATGTTTCTATCAATGTGCTTTCATGTTAGCTGTGGACCAACAAGACAATGAGATGGCCTGTCTTTTACTAGAGAGCAAACAGCTGTGCAAGTGAATCAGGCTGAGACGTCTTGAACTTCAGACCCCTAATCGGTGTTGCTGTTGTCAGTTTTACAGAATAAGTGATTTTTGAGGTAAAAGGTTCTTATGTTATCAGTCTGAATGACCTTATGCTTTATCAGGATACCCGAGAAATTTTCCGTATTATTACCCTATGAACAAACCTCCAAGGTAGGGAAGCAGTGTTGTTTCCCCTATACAGATAAGAAGGCTGTATGACAGAGAAATACAGTGCTCAGCTAAAATCCACGGAAGTCTGATTAGGAAAGAGAGAACAGAACCTGTATTTCCTGTGTCACTAGACACATGATTTTTTCAGTCTCTGCATGTGCAAGTCAGTTCTTCTAAGAGAATCCGGTGAGAGTTTAATTGTTCTAATTCCTCTAAGACTTGTAGTCCACTGCCAGATAACAAGCGACCAGATCCCCATCCTTGAAATTTAGGTAAGTGATGGCATTTTCTAGTCCTTATTTTCAGAAATGCATCTAATGGAATTATGCAGAACAGTAATGATTGTCCCATCCACCTCCTTCTCTTGCATACACATTTTACACCTTCATATCTCGATCAGAATGATTATCATATATATTTCCCTAATGCCCAGAAGCTCCAGCCTGTTTGTAAGGTCTACACAGTTTAAGTATTAAAGTTGTATTTGGTGACTATCTTTCTTCAAGGAACTGGCCTGACAATACAAATTTTTTTATACTGTTTAATGAAATATCCCTAAGCTGACATCACATGATGCATAATGATGTCTTAGGATGAAGACTCTGTGCGATGCACCAGAACTTTGAATTCAACATAGGCTTTTCCTTTACTTAATATAAGACCAAGGCAAAACCAGTTTGCAATTCCTATTCCTGCTTTTATTCAGGAATCAAGGTATTAAAAACAAACATTGTATTTCTTAGAAGCAAGGCAGCAACAACGCCGACCATGAACCCCCAAAGCTGGAAGTCTGGTTGCTAGCGATCTACAGCTGTGCTTCCAGTAGTAGCTTCCACCCTAGTCCAGCAAGGTCCTAAAGGGCATGTCTACACTTCAGCTGCTGAGGTACCATTAGCTTTAATGTCATAACCAGAAGCAGGTGCTCTGCAATGAATAAACATTGCTGTGGCTCTGTCACGTTCTGATTGCACCAGTTAACAGATGGATGTACAAATTTGGGTTGGCACCTGCTACTGCACTTTATATCCCCATTTTTTACCCAAAGAGAACAGAGTTTTTCTTGATCTACACCAGTGGGTGTGTAAGAGCAGAATCAGACCCCCAAAAATCTTCAGTAAGGAAACACAAGTGCATGCAAAGATAATGGTTTGCACAGCCCTGGAAAATATCAGCTTAGATTGTTTTAAATACAAATAAACTCAAGCAAGCTCAAGCAATTAGCTTGGCACAACTCTGAAATGTGTTTAATGGCTGAGTGATCAAAAGGTTTTCCATCAACTTTAGCTGAATCAAACTGGCGACTAAATCTTTCCTTGCACATAATTTTCCGAAGTTTGAAGTGACAAATAGGACTGAACTCAATTAAAGCAGCAGGTCCTATGCATTTAATTGCAAGCAGTGTCTATGATTGTGAAGGAATCCAATTCAGAATGAAAACACAGATGTGGCTGTGGCGTAGCTCTGTAAAACACAAAGAGGCAAAACCAAGTTCAATCAGGAAAAAGTTACAGGCAATGTAAAATGATGTACTCTGCCATACTTCTGGAGCACTAGCTGTAGGCAAGTATTAAAATATAAAAATGGGAAATGTTTACCCAGCTACACCACTGCAGTCCAAAAAAATGCTGTGAGAAAAAGTAAGTAAATGTTTGTGAAGAAGTTTGACTGTGGAAAGTGCATGAAAATACTAATGGTATTTCCAATTACTATGCAATGACACTTACTTCAGAGAATTAATTGTATCATCAGTTAGAACATATTAAAAGAAAAACTTTGTGTTAAAAATGGTAATTAAAAAATGACTTTGTAATAGGACACTCAGTCATTATGGTGGAAGTGCTTAGGGGGTAAATTTAGTGTTTAGCCCTCCAGTGCACACACGTGGCTCCCATTGATATTAATGGGAGCCATACACACTTTCAAGGGCAGGTTTCAACCTACACTAGGAAAGCCAAACTAAAAAGGAAGAAAATATAGCAGACCAAGTTATTATTAAAATTGACCGAGGCGAACACGTCATGTGCTAGCATTTTAAGCCCTGCACTCAGTGAAAATTAAAGATGTTAAATAAGCAATGGAATCAATTTTAAGCAATTGTGGTGTGTATTTATAGAAACAGCACCTCCATCAAATATCTAAACAACTAAAAAGGGAACCTATTACTGTTTAATTTTGGTCCTTGGAAGAAGATGATTTCCATAGTAAGGCAAGTGTGAGAATCATTTTAAAAGCTCAGCAGGGAATTTCTGTACAGCGTATGAGTTCTGTTTGAAATTGAGGGCTTGTTATATGTAACTGTGTCAGACTGCAGACACTATTTTGGATGTGGGATTTTTTGTCCTTTCACATCATGGTTGGGGGTGAACTGTAAAGACTGTTGTGAAAGGGCTAACCTGTCAAAAAGACTAGAAAGATTAAAAAAAAAAGGAAAAGAAAAAAACCCCAAACCCCAAAGATGATATCATTAAACAAGCAAGGTGAAAAATCCTATTTGAACTGAAAAGATGTCCCTCAGAAAGCTGAATTAAACCTTCCAAAAAAGGGAAACTGAAAAGAGGTAGTTAAATATAAAAGCATAATACGGCAGGACAAAAGGGAAAAAAAAATCATTTTGAAGAACATATTGCTAAAATGATATAAATGAAAACTTTTTTCTCCCAGCACCAGAATAAGGAAATCTACCAGAGAGTTTGTAGGACTAAGCTGATCAAGTAGTTAAAGGATCATACAGAGAAGACAGGGATATAGAAAAAAGAAATCTTCTTCATGGTCAATGTTGATATGCTTAGGGAGATTCTCACACCAGAAATTTTCCTTAAAGTGATGAATGCAAAGATCTGTTTCAATTTAGAGTATCAATAGAAAAGTTTTAAGAGTGAATCAATAAAATTAAGAGTATCACGTCACCAGGACCAGAGCGTATTCACCCAAGAGTTCTAGAATAACTCAAGTATGAAATTGCTAAACTATTAATTATGCTGGGTAACCTTTTGCATAAAAGAGAGTGCCCACTACAAGAAATGAATGCCAATGTGAAAACAAAAAAAAAAAGAATAAAAAGAAAAAAGAAAAATTTTTCAGGGGAGGTATTGGAAACCACAGATCAGTAAAATCATACTGGTCAATTTGATAGAAATTTTAATAAAGAATGGAAACAGGAGACATGTGGACAAATGGGAGAAATTGGAAAAGGACAAAAGTTTTTTTCAGGGCAAGTTGTGCCTCCCTAATTTGTTAGCGCTCTTGTTGTTTTCTGAGGGTTTTTTAAACACTTTTTTTTAATCACATTTCACGTCCTGCTAACTATCTTAATAAGAGTAGAGGAACCTGAGAGGGGTGATCTCCTGCTGAGAAGGACGTACATCCATGGGAAAGAGGACACTGGAGGCTTTCCAGGGTGGGAAGAAGCAGGCAGTGACAGAGTGTGGTTTTGTTATTGCTCACACTTGTACGTAGCTGTGAGATCTTCAAGATGACCTTGGTAACTTGCCTGAGACATACAAAGGTAGTCGACTTCATGAGGTACCTAGACAGGTTATGTGCTGGTACAGGTGAGGAGCCAGTGATCTTCTCTTGCACAAGTATGTACTCTACAGGCATGTAATTATACTTACCGCATTTAGTACTTTGACGACTTAATTTTTTAAAGATAGTTGATAAGGAATCTTGGTGAGCAATAGGTGATATTGAATAAAGAGATCGCACAAACTTGGTCAGTCATGGCAGTTTGTTTCCCCTATGCTTTCCAGGCTCCCGCAAACACGGTACCAGGGAATTTTGAAGATATATATATATGCTTATTCCACTCAATACCTGTTCATGGACTGCGTGTCAATTTGTCCAGTCCCTTTTTGATCCTGCTGCTGCTATCTTTGTCCATGAAGAAAGTTGCAGTAATTTTCTGCCCGGGGACTCAAGAAGGGGTTTTTTTCTGTGCTATATCCATCTTCTGCATGCCCAGGTTCTTGTATTACTAAATTGCAGCACTTCTAAATTCACTTTACCCACCGTCTCTATGACTTCAAGAAGTCACTTGATGCCTGTGGTCATTTTAGTTGCACTTTTCTGTTTCTCGTCCACATCCACTATACTCTATTTGGCCTGGGGAAACGAGACCTGCACATAATATTCACAATGTGAGTGTACACCAGCTTTATATGAGCTATGAAATAATGCCCTCTGTCTTCTCTTCTGTCCCCTTCCTGATGACACAGAAAAGTTTATTGACTTTTTTGGATGTTACTATATGTTGAAATCATTATTTCAGGGAAACATCAATAGTGACTCCAAGCTTTCTTTCTTGCAACTCTCTTTTCTGAGTTCAGCGTCATGTCTCTGTGTTTCAGACTATTTTCTCTATATTGCTTCAACTACCTTGCATTTTTTTACATAGGATCTCATCTGCTAACTTCTCGACCCTTTGCTCAGTTTTGTTAGGTTCTTCTGTAGTTCCTCATTAAAGCTGCAGCATTTAGACTACCTGACAGAGCTTAATATCATTCGTAAGCATAAAGATTTCACTGTTCTTTGCTTTCTCAAGGACATTGATGACAAAGGCAAAAAACCCTGATGCTTATACCAGTCCTGGTGGCATCCCAGTGCTGACTTTTCTGTATCCTGAAAAGCAAATAAAAACATTTTGCTTCCTATCCTTTACTTAGCTTTCAGAGATTCTTTCCTCCATTCCCATAGCAACTTACTTTAATTAAGAACATGAGGCACAAAGGCTTACCATAGGGCTTTTTTTTAAAAATCTGAATGCATTATGACCAGTCTACCTTTTTTACTGAGGTGCTTACAAATTCATACTAAAATTCCAGCATGTACTAAGACAGAATTTCCCTTTACAAAGCCGTGCTAATTCTTTCCCAGCAGGTGATTCTTATCTGTATGCTTACTGATTTTATTCTGTATTACAAATTAGCATCTTACTAGGGACAGTGGTCAGACTTAGTAGCCTGCATTTTCCTGCTGTAGAGATCTCTGAAACTGTTTGTATAGATGGGTGCTATGTTTGCAATTCAGCAATCAGTTCTCACAGTATTTACTTGTAAAGAGATATGGTGTACTTTGGTCATCAGCTGGAAGATGGATACTGAAAGAAACGCCGACAAAGTGAAAGAAAGGTATAGAACTCTAAAATATGAAGTGTCATGGAGGAGGTAAGAATACCTGTAATAGTTAATAGATCAAGATATACAGGACATCACACAATATGTATTGTTAAACTCCGGTCTTTCCCCAGCCAGGCAGTCCCAGGAGTGCACTCTAGAGATCTTCTACTCCATGAAGAGCTACCAGTCTAAGATGCCACTCTTTTCCTCATTGATTGAGTGTATGTGTTTGTTTCTTTGTGTGGGTGACAGGGGGAACACTCTCAGTGGGACAGAGATGTATGGAATAGGGGAAAGAGAAAAAAAAAGTAGAATAAGGATGAAAACCTTCTGATTCTCTCCCTTTTCACAGAGATTCATTGAGAGTTGCTGCACTAGGCAGGAAATCTGCACCTTAGAAGCATCCCTGGGACTCCAAAACAGGGACAAAGCTGAGACTCCAGGCTAAAAGTTTATGGTTACCAGCAAATGTGCAATGTAGAAAATGTTCAAAGCAAAGCACACAAAAAGATCCACCTCAGAGGTTTACTACATGAGGAAACAATAGAAAGTGGTGATAAACTAGTCAGCCTGCTACACTATGATGTGAAAGAAGTAACAGTTGCAATGAACGAATGGCGATATTATTATTTGCTTATTATAGTTTTGGATCTTTTAGTAGTTTAGGTGGAAAAACTCCAGACTTGCTACTGAAAATCAATTGATTTCAGATTTATTAGACACAAAACATAGCTCTGCTATTTCACGCTATTTCAGATTAAAAGCATGACCGTTAATGAGTCATAAAACATGACCTTTATCTTATCTCCCTTGGAGTAGCTGAAAATTCCTTCATTGGGTAAAGACTGAGATGTTTTTTACAACTTTATGACAAGCAAACCAGTCCTAAAACTGAAGTAGTTTGTTTATCACTTATTTGGTGCACCTGTGAAATTTCGTTGTCAACAGTTTCTTCTTTAAAAGATGATACTAGATCTTAGTTGTGAATTTAGATATAGCTCATCTCAGAGGAAGATTATATTCAGAACTGAGGACACTTTACATCTGAATAAGAGTTTCCACATGGGATTTTAAGATACTTGAACTGCAATGCTCTAAGTTCACACCTCCAATTAATTTGAATTAATTTTCCTAAGTGTGTAGATGTCAGCTGGCTCCAGAACTCTAGATATAAACAACTTCACACCCTGGCAAAGCCTAGATGTAAACTTGACAGCTTGAATGCATTTCTATTGACTTGAAGCCAGGACTTGAAGCAGAAAGAACAAATTAATGTGTGAAATACCCTTAACCAGTATTTCAGAATTCTAAGAAACAAGTTTTACCAAAAACTACTTGAGAAAGGCTGAACCCTATTTCAACAGTTATCATGTTTTAATAAGGTTTATCTAAGCTCAGCCTCTGGAAACTTTGAAGTTTGCTGTCTCTTGACAAAACTTGTTTCATTCCATATCTGCACATTCTGTGCTTAAATGCGCTTGGCACATTTCACATCAGCTAATACTGCATTAAAGACCTGTATATGGCATAAAAATGTCAAAGGCAGCTTTAAAATGTAATGAAAATGCTCTGAATTGAGACTTGGAGAAAGATTCTTTTGCTGTTATGTATTGTTACATGTATTACTGCACCAAGAGATATCAGAGCTTTGATCTTACACACACCTAAAAATATCTGACTTCAACAGAGCACTCAAACAATTCTTTTCGCTCACAATGAACACATATGTTCTTTCGGCACAAAAGAAAATTAGTTTTTACTGCTCAAAATTAACTGCTGGTGAACAAGCCAAATACAGGTCATTCCTAGCAGGGTTGTGATCCTGTTAGATAACATATAGCTAAGAAGGCTCAGGTCCGGACAGCATAAGCATGGAAGACAGCCAAAGGGTTAAAGAAAGCTGTAATTTGGTAAACAAATTGGAAATTAATCAAGGAACGTAACCCAATATTTAACTGGGCCCTTCCAGTGGTGAAAGGCACCTTCTCAGTACAGAGGCAGGAGAGACTCTCATGACAGCTTGTGGTCATTAGTGCTGCCATAGCACTGGTCTGAGAAGAGCTTTATTAGCCCTGGTGTCCCAGATAAATTCCAATTTCAGTAATGATATTCCACTGACCTACATTTCCCTTGCAGTGTGAGCTGAATGAGGCTTTTCTTCCATTTGCATCTCTGTGACAGTTCATTATTGCTGTGTGTTGACAAACAGATGTTATGCTCTACCCAGGAGATGAGTGTGCACCACACATACCACACAACAGCTGCGATAGCTGAACAATAAACCCCAGGACAATGCGCGTTGCATGTGTGACTCTGCACCTTTCTCGGCCACCATGTCTTTTGTTATGTTAGTACAACACGATGCAGCCAAAATCCATATAAGGGTCTCCGGGTCCTGCTGGGACACTACGTTCAGGGGGCAACCCTATTACTGATAAATTTAAAATGACAGTAGGAAGAGCCTGTATCATTTGCGAGAGTTTATTTTATATAAGAATTCCTGCAGCTATCTTGAAAAAAAGGGAGGACAACAATTTTTTATTTTTTTTTTAAACAGTACTTTCAACAGTATTTTCTACACAGGTAAACAAAAACACAAATATCTTCTGACATCATCTCGCTGTTACACTCCACTGCCTTTCAAGCCAGTCCAGCAGTTAGGGTTTGACATGACAGACCGCAACACCCAGTGGTCGTTGCCTGTGAAAGTGGTTTGAAATGGGCAACAAACTGACTGCCAAGGCACAGGTGACGCCAGATAGTTGCAGTGGCTTGAAAGCAATGAGGCATTACCAGGCAGGAGTAAGTGAGAATATAAAAGAGAATAGGGAAGGCAGGAGACAAGAAAGATAAAAAAGAGGGCAAGGGGGTCTAATGAAAACTTAATGGTCTTGTGCTGGCGAGTGGTGTTTCTCTGTCACAGCAATCCTCGGTGTGAAGCAGCAAGACTTTTCTCACTGTATGTAATCATGCCAGGGAGAGCAAATAATAAATAGGAAGAGACAAGGCTGTATGCCTTTGCAATACAGCCTCATTATTTAATTTCCCCTTTGTGGAAAATATCAACTCAGAAGCTAATACAAACTTTTGGTAGGGATGAGTTCAAATGCCAGGCATGCTCCCTGGCATTGTGGAGCATGGAGCCAGGGGTGGTTGGATGGCTCTAGCAAAATGATTCAGAAATTTTTACCTTTCTGTCAAGAGTTAAACGCCTCTTCTACGCTGTCTGAGGTGGTCCCAGGCGATTACTGTTAACGGGCTCTTTGGATGCTGACATGAAATTAATTTATCATCCTAAACCAACAGCAGGTCAGTCGAAAATCTCCCTCCCATGGTGAATGATGCAAAACATTAGAGAAAGAAAAAATAAAAGGAATATGGAGCACCTGTCTCCACTATAGAAATGATGCCTCTTCTGGGACATTTTCAGTGCCAAACGACTACATTTTCCATACACACATACTTGGAAAGAGACTTCAGTCTACAGTGCTGCCACAGCCAAGTAACTTCTAAAAGTATGAGGAAAGAAGGGAGAAAGAAATTACATAGGGGAAAAAAAAAAAAAAAGTGGAGGTAACTCAGAAGTAGGCAGCAAACAGCCTAGTTTTCCATTATCAGTCCCTTGTTTCACATGGGCTGCACTCTGGAGTATGACCTGCCTGCTCCTATTACATCGGTTTCTTCTAGGGAAATGAAATATTAGCCTATTTTCTTAACTTCTGTATTAAGAAGACAAGTTAATTTTTCACCCCTCTGGTGAATTATTGTATGATCGGTTTATATGAGAGATGTCCCAGGAGTGAGAAAATGAGTCATAACTCATGGAAGGTGAAGCTACAAGTGAGTAATGAAGAATGTGAAGATCATTTTTTCCTCTCAGTGCCTGCACAGCCTTGTTCTGCAATTAGAAAGGCAGAGGAATAGGTAAATACACAGCCAAGCCACGAGTCATCTCCCTATGCTGTGATCTTTAGGAAAAAGCCTGACGAAGTTTATTTTTGTTGGAAATGAGCATGTGCATCTACAAAATACATTAAAAGCCCTTCACTTTCTACCTAAGAACTTTGTTAAAGTGCCAGGCTATGGAACAGCTCTTATAGGAGAGTTTCCTAAGGACATGACAGTGACTCAGTCCAGAGCTTTGTTCCTCTCCGTTGTTGCATGCCCACTGCCTCTTCCTTGCAAGGTTGAGAAAAAGTTTACTCTGCCAAACCAGCTTACAAAAGGCGCACTGAAAAAGGTCTCTAAGCCCTCACTATTACGTGTGAGATCTGTGTGATGCGTGGGGAAACTTCAGACTGAATAGAAATATGTTTTTAAGTGTCCTGACCTGCCTTAGTTCTCCATCACCTGCCCGCAGGCAGTCTATTTTCACATCCTCAAATGTCTTCTTTATAGACCTAGTTGCTCACAGTACATAGCAGTCAGGATATGACTAGTTCTCACAGAAGATTTAATTCCACAGGATGCAAAGAGCCACTTTCAAGATCCCCAGACTTCTGATGATTATCTCAGCACAGCTGCTGTAAGGGAAAGCCTTCACCATCTTCTCAGCATGTTATTCTTCTAGCATGGATAGAGGCATGCCAACTTGTGCACCAAACCTGGTCTCTCATGGAAAGAGAGTGTAAGTCTTACGAACCTGCTTTTAGTGGAAAACGAATCAGAAGTGAATTTTGGCTCTTGGGGCTGAAGTGGGGAGGCCCTGTGTGGACAGTGACTCATGTTGCTGAGCAGAAAGTAGTGGAAACTCTCAAAGTCTTAGGAACTGCAGCTATAAGGTGTATTCTCCTAGGTCACCAGGCATCTGCAAGTCTTGATTTTTGATGTATTAAAATTTATGTTTTTTGCAGTTATGTTGTCTTCTGGCAAAATTATCTTCTAACCAAGTCAAAGTAACCTCCAGATCATCTAGTTTTCTTGCTGTTACAGTGTTTGGGATGAAAAATCTGTGCTCTCTGAAATTTAAATACCCTTGAAGCCTTGGAGAGATGTGCCTCCAGTTATCTTCAATTTCTGCTTTGTTGAAGCTGTGTTTCTTAACAGACTTCTTGCTACCTGCATTACTGTACTAGCTATAAAGTTCGCCATAAGTGTCAAGGAAAGATGTAGATGCAAATGGCCATTGAAAACACTGGTCTTCAGACTTAGATCATCTTCAGAACTGAATCCAGTTCACTGAAAATTCAGTGTAGCCCGTTTGCTCAGCTCATTTGATGATCTTTTGTGTACCATGCCACAGTATGACTTGTCAGGCCGGAGAAGGAAAAGCAGCAGTAATAAGACCTTCTGAAAGACAAGATCCAGATTTGCAGCAAATCTGAAGCAAGCAAGAAACCTCACATCTGCTAACATCACCATGTAAGTACATGGCTTTGTCCTTCGTGCTGTGAAAGCCAGCAGCAGCTGCCCGCCACTGCGAATACAGAATGAAACAATTTATTACAAAAGGGACCTCTCTAAATCAATCTAAAAATTGCTACCAGAGGCCTGGAAGTAGAAGTGATATGCAAACCTCGACACTATTGGGTGTACAAGGCTTTGTTCATTCCAACAATGCCTAGCGGATTCTTCCTCAGCATTTGAAAAAGTGCCTGAAAGTGCTTTGAATGACAACATTTCAAAATCACCAATTACTCAAGGTGGTTTCCTTCCCCTCCTTTAACAGATCAGACACTTGGTACACTTTGGAGACATCAGCAGGTGATACATGAACGTTGGTTTTTCCAATGCTCTACAGACTTGGACTAAATCTATGTTAATACATCTATGTGTGCACTTGAATGTTTTATCTTCTACCCACTCACACAGAGGATGCCTCAAGGTCATATACGGACCCTCTGATTTCTCTGGTACTTACTGTCTGCTAAACATATTTTTCTTATTATAAGCTACTGATTTCAGTTGTATTCCACAACAAGTGCTCCTTGAGGTTAACACATACAGTAAGAATCACCTACTTAAAGTAACTTGAATTTTGAAGGCTCCTAGCAGCAGTTTCCACCTGACCTTATGCTCCTACCTGCACAATCAGTTCCTTTCAAAGCCATGCTTTTACTTTCCAAACAGCCATATTTTAACCCTGCATCTGAAAATGGTGCAACCAAAAAGGTAAGGAACAAGCAACTCCTCAGCTCTTCTTTGGTAGGGTCATCACATTCATTTCAGAGATCACATGCAGTGACATTGGAAGTTCTAGTTTATGCTGGGGGGGGAGGGCTGTATTAAAATATCAAACAATACAAATAAATTGTTCCAATTGTTTAAAATAAAAAAGGGTATATAGAATTCCAGTGTATCAGTCATTTGAAGATAATACATCAGGAAATATATGTGTAGTTCATCAAGGGAAAAATTGAAGTTCCTCTAAGAATATTACATAAACAGATTTTTTTAATATACAGTCCAGCCACAATCTGTCATTCCTACTTATGTGTCATGTACTACCCTGTAATTGGGGAGGTTGGTTATTTTATTGGGGGATGTTTCCAGCATCTGCAGTGAACGACAAATTCATTACCAGGCAGCACCTGGGAATCGGAGACTTGCAAAGTCAGAGAAAAACAGGACATTCTGACTGGGGAACAACTTCTCCAGCTTTAGTAGCCAGGCACAGGAATGGCTATGATGCAGCAGGGCTGTAGCTCAGGTTAGATAGATATCATCACTGGTAACAAAATCTTGCCAGAAAATCTGGAAATTCTGTTTGACCTCGCGCATCAAGACTATGCTTCTAGTGACACAGACATTTTAAACTTTTTACATTGTCATGCACAATATGGTCAAAGAGTTGCTTGCACACTCCCTGCTGTTGATGCTACTGTGACATCTAAGTCAGGTCAGGGAGAGCCAGCAATCCACGCCAAGCCACAACACAATACCTCCCACCATATTGGCTATTAAACAATGTAAAGGTGAGAAAGATATTGTGAAGGTCAGACTGCTACAAAAGTTTCACTCATATTTTAGCGCTATATCTCAAACTTGAGATAAGATTCCACATATTCACTGAGAAGTAACAAGATGCAAATTCTTCTAAGTCTTTCCCTATCAGATCATTTGTAACATATTCTCCCAAGTGGATTTTCTACTTTCTAGTATGGGGTTGACCTAGAAGCACAGCCTTCCTCTCAGCAGGGGGATTTTTGGGGCATCATTCCATTACATAGCTGTTTATGTGCATGACTCATAAAAAAAAAAGAAGGTTTATCCTTTACCTCTGTGCCAAACTTGTCTCAGTTAAGACAGTCTGTTCAGAGGCTACTAGAAAGCAGACTGAAGGAGGGAGGAGCTGACATGTAGTGTGACTACAGCAGGCTCTTTGCTGAAAAAACAGACTACAACTCCCCCTTAATTTGTAGACGCTGTCTGGATTGCATCATGATGGTCTGAATTAGCTCATGATCATGTGGGACGCAGTGACACTGAGCTCAGCACAGAGAGCCAGATTGACTACCTGGAGCAATCCTGCCCCAGATTGACTACCAGGAGCCCAGCGCAAGAGCAACTAGTTGAAATTTTATGGCTTAGGTTATAAAGGAGGCAAGACTTACAGCTTTGGCACATGAAGGAGTTATGGGGGCCTAATAGGTTACAGTCTCTTAGACGAGATGTATTTTTGGATGGTAACTGCCCATGTGCGCGCTCCTAATCTGTCCCAATTGAAAAGTAATGTGACTTAGCTTAAACCTCTTTTAGTGAAGTATAAGCTTCAGTGTATTACATCACTTGTAGGGTGGGCCAGGAGCATGTCCCACAACTGTTCCTGTGGCTCACAGTCAGGGACAATTTGTTAAACCATGGTGATGCAACTGCAGAGCGGCAAGTCTGCAGCCTGTGCTCTAATGGTTCCTTCCACCAGCAAGGCCCATGAATCAACTCTCCGAACAAAGTAAAGGGAAACGAATAATAGAACAACAGGGTAAGCAGCAATGGTTTTCCAGTGTCACAGCTCTACCCTTCTATTTTTAATTTTATGGATGATTGAGGTATTTTTTGCAGCAGGAGTCAGTTTTTAAAACGCTCTTACTAGGCAGCACGAGCTCCTAATGTAGATGCACTTCAACTGATTTAACTACCATTAGCATTTATTTTGCTTAGTTGAGGTTTTTGCTTACCTTTGGCAAAGCAATTCAAACAAGGGCTAAAAGATACCTAAATGCATATGGTCCATGCTACTAGGCCAGCTCAGTTTCAAACTGATTTAATTAAAACAAAGCAAGTTTTCTGGTCTTCACAGGCTCTGAACTAAATCACTATACTTGTTACTGAGACTACACTGTCTTGCTTCTACTTAACATTTTTGCAGATTAGAGCCACACTTTCTGTAGCCAAAGGACTCTGTATATTGTAAGCTGATATTTAGCAATTTCTTTTTTTCTGTTTTTCTAAATGGAAAGTCACCTTGGGACATGAAGGAGGCAAATATACTCTGAACACTAATAGACTCTCATTCAGTCCCTTCTCCTCTCATTTTTTTAAAACATTCAAAGCATCTGTAATGTGTTCAGAGGACTGCAGACACAGCTAAAATCTTCAGGGAAGGATAGGTATTGTCCAAGTGAACACTCAAGAGATTCATCTTCAACATGGTAATAGCTTAGACCTGCTCAGAGGAACGGTTATTAGTGTTAATCTTCCCGCATAACTTTCTCCCTTGCTTCTCAAACACCTCCTTTTAATAAATGAGTAGTTTATTTCATAACCATTGTTGCTGATTCAAGTGACTTTTTGCTGGCTAAAAAATGTTGTGCCTAATCCATACAGACCAGATAAAGTCACAAGTTTTAAAGTCTGCCGTGTTTTATTAAAAAACATATCCAGATGTGTGGAAGAATTTACTGAGGACACTGCAAAGATATTTCACTGTAAGACATAATGAACGTAACGTGATCATCCTCTGTGTTTTATTCAGAACTTAGCATCTACAAATGCTCATCAGAAGATGAGGTAACCATCTTCTGCCTAATTATAATAGCCATACATAGAGAAAAAAAGAGAAATGCCATTATTAGACATTTCCAAATCAATGAAGACAAAAGTTAATCAGGATTCATTAATCCTGCAGTTCTGTGCCCCACTCCTGGGTAGATAAGAGAAAGACAGTGTATGTGACTGATGGTACAAATTTGGATGTGATCAACCACACAGAGAGGAGAAGAATGGGAAATGCTTGGTGAACCTTACTAATGTGGGGCTTTTTGGGGAACAATGTGAAATTAAAGAAACAGATAGAATCTGGAAAGTGGTATCCCACTGAGCAACATTTCAGCAGAAGAAAATTTGCACAACGAGCATCTAACTGTCTATACAGCTCATTCTGCCAAGAAAAAAAGTCCCATATAATTTAATAGGGCCAGAATGAATAGAAATCTCTAGCAGAGATTAAGACAAAATCAAGACGGAAGATTTTAAGAAAAAAGAGATGGGATAATCAGCTTTATATGAAATATTTAATGAGTGAGATCCTTTCTTTCAACTTTAAGATGGTCAAAGGAACTTAATAAAGATTACATACTTCAAAAAAAGATTTCTGTAAGGAAGTCTATCTTTATATAAGTTAGTTAACATTCTGTTGTTTTAGTCCACACTGCATTTCCAGAGGGGTTAACAGAACATGATTGTTAAAATAACTGAAAATATAATTGTTTGGTTTTGCAAAGTGATTAGATGTAGCTCACATATACAATGTAGATACACTGTGTAAGCAAAGTCTTGCGTACACGGCATTTACAGAACACACAGAAGGAAACCAAAATTGCACGCTATCCCTTTAGCACCCTACCAGGCAAACGTAGATAACTACAGTAAACAGGACTAAGTCAGAGGTTTGACTGGTGAGGAAAAGAGGCAGGGAAGGTTGCAAGCTTAAAAGGAATAAATATTGCTGCAGTTACCTATTTCATTAAGCAGGATAAATCAGCTCCCTTGCATCTCTCCTGGAGCCCATCGGCTGGCTTTGATAATCTCCTTTTTTTTTGGCATTGGCATCACGTGTTCTGGTTTCCTAAACTTTTTGCCCAACTGCAGGAAAGATGTGGAAAAAAACCCACCATTTTTATGAAAATAAAAAAAAATATTCTTAGGGAAGCTGTTCTTATTCTCTGGTTTGTTCCAAACATACTTAGAGTACAGAATTATTAAATTAGGAAATCAAAATAATTCAGGAGACATCAAGTCTCTCTCCTTACATTGTAGCTGATATCTTTATTGCCATGGATGTAATAGGAGTAATTTCTCTGTGTCTGATGATGTCACATGTTATTTTCAGGTTCATCTATTTTCTACAAGTTGAATAACCCACAATTAACACTTAAATCATTAAATGTCTTCTGCGTGAAATTCTTTGAATCTGGAAGGGATTTATTTTAGCTGTAGGAATATATTGTTATACTAGAGTCATCCATAAGGAGAAAAAGCAGCCAAACAAAGCAAGTGGATACCAATAATCTACAGACTTTGTAGTTCTAATTCCTACCAAATATAGCAGGAGTTTGAAAATACTTATAGGAAAAAGAAATACTAGCAGAAGTAACAACTGACACAGCAATATGGCTTTTTTTCTGAATGGACTTCATACCAACTCGTGGCAATTGGACTTCTCAGCCATGTAAGTCAAAATATCTACAACATTAGTCTCCAGCTGAGAAGACGGAAGAGACAGGTACAAAATTAATAAGGCCTGATAATATGAGTAGTGTCAGAAATGAAGGACAGTCTGCATGCCTTGTGTGATTTGCCCAGCTAATTATATTGGCATTCAATATTACTGTCTAGTTAAGGACCTGTCAACATTTCTTCCAGTAAAACTTATTTGCAGGATTTTATAACACAGCTGTAAAGAGATCAGTTCTAGCCTGAGTCTTGACACACACGGCTAAGTACTGAAGAAGTATTGGTTTCCATCAAACAAAAGACAAATTGCACTCAGCATTTAAAGGGTCAACGCTGGCCAACACAGCAAGATTAGAATAACGGAGCATTTCTTTCTATTTACAGCAGGAGATAACTGCATTAACTCAGCTATCCTATTGTGATTTTTAATGGAGGAAAGCGTCAAGTAAATAAAATAATTTTTATAAGCCATTTTTCATTTATATGATAAATAAATACCTGTTATATCTTTTTTTTTTTTTTCCTGGATGCAGGTAAATGAATTAATTTATATCACTCTTCATTCTCCTGCCCTTTCTCTTCTCCCCATCTTGTCCTTTTTCATGGCTTTAATTTTTCAAATTTAAGAATAAAACACATGATGTAAAATGCTGGTTAGTGTGCTTGTAAAATGATACTGAAGTTAGGGTCACAAAGTTAAATTTTAAAATTCATGCCTGCTGATAAAAAAGCCTTATCCTGGAAGAAAACACCAAGTGCAGACCGTATCATCCTCTTGTTGCTACCAATCTGTTATCTGCATCTATAAGTACTTCAGGCAAATGCCAAGCATAGGAAAAATCAAGTGAAAACAGCAGTGTTTCAAACACGTGATAACGAAGAGTAACGAAAGAAAATGTTAGCTGGTTTAGTACCAGGTGTTGTCCCTATGTTGCTTCATATTGCACAAGCTTAACTCTTAATTTGTCTCTCACTGGTACTTATGCTATTTATTGAACAATTTAGTATTTCTGTATACTTAGGAAACATAAGTTGCATTATTCATGGCAGGCAAAACAAGAGAGCCTTGTTACTCTGGCGTTCAGTATCAATCACCAGAAGAAAAAACATAACATTTTTTATATGATTTTGAAGTGACAGTCAATGATGTCTGCTTATCTATATTCATGCTTGTTCCTAACAATGCATTTTTCAGTTATTTCTATTATTTACTTGGATGATGTTTTTAAGTTTAAGTGCATTCCTTTTAATTTTCCATGACAGTAATTTCCAGTGTCATGAATTTATTCACTTCACTAGGAAATGAATTTAAGATATCATGCTTTGAACTCTTGCTTTGGAGAGACAGAAAGATCCCAAGATCCCATTCCATCTGGACTACTCCTTGCAGCATGTGGAACACATTACGGCAAAGAAAAACAGGGTTAATTTTTACATACAGTTTCATGCAATGGAAGAAATGGAAACACACCCCAGGTATTAATTCTCAGAACAGCATTTACAAGTCTGTTTTGTTTCCCATGCTTGTTCTCTGATAAAAGTACGTGGAAGGATTCACAGATACCACCAAGGAGTCAACACTTTGAACACCTTGAAGAGTGACACCTTTAATAAAACAAAGCTACCGCCTTAAATTGATAAAATATTCATTCCAGGATCTGAATATAACCTTTTTCTTAGATTCTAAACATGGAACCAACAACATAATGTCTCATTCTTGCAAGGTTTTTAAACTCCTTAAAGTTTTTGAATGATTTTATCTCTTCAGGAAGCATTTCTCAGACATTCCATCAGTTTTACCCCCTGGATCCCTGAGATTCAGGAGCTAATTGTTATTTGCACTTTCAGCAAGGCTTGTGCTGGTCTCCCGGCATAATAGTCATGAAGTCTTATTACAATTCTTGTTCTTCTTTTCTCTGAGACTATCCCAATGGTCCCCAGTGGGCGGGTAATGAATGATAATACACTCAGGTTGCAGCCAGCCTGTGCATGTATACATGCATATTTAGAAGACTGCTTGCAGTACGGAAGATTTAATAATGTTCACATTGCTATGGCTTCTTCCTTGACCCATGACCTGGAGAAGAAGTTACCTTCAAAATGGTATTCTAACTCTTCCCGTCTCTGTTCTTCCACAACTTCTGTGCTAACATGAAGATACATGATGCATTCAAAGTCAAGGCTGATGAAAACTTTAGATATTTTATATCAAAGTGGATGTAATGTCTCAAAGGATGCAGTTTCCACCGACAAATGTCTTGAACACTTCTTCAGGGACAGCAGCACATTTGCTTAAATAATTGAAAGAATTTTGGCTAGAGTTTCTGCAGACTAGGTATAATTTAGTGTCTAGACTCTAGTCTAGCTGAAGAAAAAGTCATGTGGATGTCTTCGATTTTCATAACCACTGGTATTGATAAATAAAATATTTTTACAAATAAGAAAATAAAGTGGAATAAATACTAGCAACAGCAGACAGTTCACATGACTGTTTTCTTTGAATTAAGTATGACCATGCCAAATAGCTAAAGCTGTGATACAGAGACTGATGTTTGTGCCCTCTTCTTTCTGTATGGTCCTGTTTCCACCTACAAACTGTGGTTTATCATTCCAATAGCTTTGCTTAGAGGACTGCTAGAAGGAATGAACACAGTTTTTGCTTGAATGGAGGTTCCTGAGCTGTTGCCTACTGTCTCTTGCCAGAGACAGCATACAGGGCTAAAGAGATAAGTGTCTTGATCCCGTATGGTCATTCTTACAATGACATGACTTGGCAGGAAATATATTCAGTAAACAACTCTGGGTAAAGGAGGCTTAATTTTGACCTGGATCATGCGAGGAATGTGGTTCATAATACTCCGCCGACGCGGCTGCACCAGCAGAGGTAACGGGGGGTCGAAGGGGTGGAGGGGTGGATAAGCAGTGATGAAGGCAAGAGGAGGAAGCTGTATGGTTGTAAGAGTATAGAAGTAAGAGTATAGAAATGTCATAACCTATTTGTGATCCTGATGACAATATCTCAGGTACCTTCAACATTAATTCATGGCTTCATCATATAAAATGCTTGATGGCAAGAAAATTATAGCCTACTCCATACCAGCTCTGCTACACCATCTTGTTTCTACACCATGGTAAAGCACTTCTCTCCCCATACACCACCAGCTGTGATGGTAATTGGGGTGGATGAGTGATCCAGCTTTTAGAAAATAAACCAATGAAAAGTGTTAGATCATCCCCACAGTGATTCTGGCAGAGTTAAGGGGATGGCATGCTTCATTGTGTGCATGGGGAATATTTTAAGATCATACTGAGACAAAACCCTTTGCAAGGTGAAACCATGGCTCCTGCTGTGTACATCTACCCTTAAACAGCCCCATTTACATCTGTAACCAAAACCACATCCACCAGATGATTTGCAAGTTGTCAGAAGATTTCCAATTCAAGGAAGAAGCCCAAGAATTTCTTTTTTAATTGGATAGAATCCATATCTATCTCTGTAAAACATAATGGAAAATCATATGCTTCTGATTACTAAAAGATCTAGATGAATTTTACTTGATAACTATCCTGTCCCTCCAACTTCTGACTCTAGAGTGACTGGCTTTTTGCATTCAGGCATCAGCTTGTGACCACCACAGTTAACTGAGGAGCAAAAAGTAAAGTAGCTTCTGACAACTTTGAGATATTCTGTATTGGTATCCTAATAACTTCTATTAGCTTGTATGTGCTCTGTTTGAATTCAGACTTGACTTACAGGCACAACTTTGTAGACAAAGCAGGGAATTCACCTCATCCAACTTTAGGACTAAAATTCAGTAGCAGACTAGGACACTCGACTATAAGTTTTTACTGTTGTACAGAGTTTAAGCTCACTGTACTCAGTGAAAGTGTAGAGATGATTAGGTTGCCTAAGTTTTCTTCTGCCATTTGACAGGTACTAGGGCACCCAAAGTGTACACCAAGGGTTGGTGGACAAGACACAAATTTTGGGGAGGAGTTGTGACAGCTGGAGGAGTAGCTGGAAGCCTAATGAGACTGTCAAGGATATCACAGACAGTATGAAATGTCTACATGGGGAGCTGAATGAAGCCTTTATTGTACACACAGATCCCTACAAGCAGCAATACAAGTGTATTTTTTTTTAAGATGGAGCTGAGTCATACCTGAGAAGTCTGCATGGGAAATATCTACGCACGAAATAGAGCACACACTGAGACTTGCCTAGGTCCTAATTTCAAAACATGGAGACAAGATACCAGTAGACTTCACCAAGGTGAAGCTCCATGCTGAAAACTAGGTCATACTCAAAGTATACAGGCAATCTATTTCATACATGATATTGAATTTGTCTCAGAAGTTTTCCAAGTTTGGTAAACTTGTGACAATTTTTATATTCTAATTGTCAGAAGCAGACCAAAATCCTTCCTCTGTAAGAAAGGTGAAAACTATTTCCTGTGCACAGAGCCAGAAAAAGGCCTGTGCACTGCTATCTCACCCCACTAATAACTTCGAATTGGGGATTTCATATGTGACTTAATATTGCCTGGGACTTGTAGTGAGTTAAGCAGTCAAACAGGAAGGAGGAAAGCTCAGTCAGTGAAGAGCTCCTTCTTCAGCACTAAGTTTCTTGACTATTCCTAGACAATAAAAAATGACGGAAAATCCTTATAACTGATGTCTTGTTTGTTCACTGCTCCTGTAAAACAATATCTCCTTAAAAGCAGTTCATAGCTCTTCACTTTCACATAGTCGTATTCTTTTCCACTAAGATCAATGACAAAATTTCTGCAGATTTTAAAAGTGGAGTTAGCACAATCTAAAGATATCTCCTCTTATTTGTGTCTGGTCCAGCAACACAAATCTTTTACGAAGGTTTTTCAAAACATTTTTCATTCTGGTCTAAATACTTTAGTCATGGTATCACAGTTCTTAGAACAAGCTCAACACTACTCCCTCCTCACACATAAAAGCGCTAGTATATTCATCGTTGCACTTGAGTCATTTCTCGGTGCCTACTATTTAAACATTCTGTTCTTTGGCCACTCTATTCTTCGTGCAATCAGGAAACCTTTTGCTAGCACAATATCCATGGTTTTATATAACCTAACCCTATTCAGACAAGCCAACATACTAGACCTCTTTTACTGCAGCTGCAGTAAACTGGATGCAGAATGTAAAACACTGGCCAAGACATTGAAAAAAACCACTGTTTTGAGCGTCCAACTCGACACACTCACAAGGATCCAAAATTGAGGGGATGAGTGGATGCTCTATTGTTTTTTGAGATCTGGACAGTCTTTAACATATCGCAGGCTGAATGTCAGATACAAATTGTCAGATCCTTTTTGTATTAAACAATTGTTACCATGCTCTGGGAACTCTAGAGCATTTGGATAAAATTTGAACATCTTATATATTTAAGTGCATTTCGACTGATAGAAGCACACTAGGTGCTTCATTTAGTAAAACATGGCCTTACTAAAGCTGAGTCTAATTTCAGGTATTGCACAAAGTGATAGGGCTCGTGTAGAAGACATTGGGGCCCAGCAGTGGGGGGAGGATGATGGATCATTTATGAAGGATCCAGCAATAATAATCTTTCTCGTTGTGTAAGAGTTAACCATCTGCTTGTTTTCTCTGAATTCTATTTTGGGGGAACTGACCCAGTTACCATCCCTAAGCACAGACCTCTTATTGTGCATGTGAAAATGGGGACAGGAATTGATTCAGTCGTGGTGGGAGACATCCCATTTTCTGATAGAAACAGGGTGTGGTTTTTTTTCTGTTTTATTCATATATTTTGTACATGATTCTTCCTTTTCCTACATGGGTGAGAAGGACTTGTAATGGATGAACAAACTCCTAACGCAAGCAGTTGAAGGATTACACATGGTGACATTCAGAAAAGCAGTTTACAGTTTCCCTATTATCTTTGTAAACTGTTCTCAAAACTCCAGGAAAATAGTTGCTCCAGGGCAATACAGAAGCATGAATCCTCAGATTACTGTTTTGGATCAAGGGGATACATCAGATTCCTTGCGGTTTGTGGGTTTGATTCACTGTCTTGAGGACTGTGGTCTAGAGACTTTTTAATACCTCATTGGTTCAAACTGTAATATTTCCCAGTCACATAATCCTTAAAAAGCTAGGCAGCTAGTTTACCCTGAAGATACATGTGGTAAATGAATAAACTTAGTTTTCCACTGAGTCCAAAATATGTCTCATCTGATTATGGCAGTGAGTCAAGCTAATTAAAGCAGTGATAGACCAGGGATGACCAAGCTGAATAAAAGCCAGGATACTAGGCTGGAAAATGAGTCAGAGAATTAGGGAAAGGCAATTGCTATGACCGGGGAAGAACAGATTATCTTGTTTTGTTCAGTGCAAGCTAGGCATGACCATGAGTTGTACTGTATCTGGCTGTTCCTACCTTGATGCAATGTTGGAAGATCTGTTGTGCAGAAATGGCTCTTACTAGTAGCGGTGTCTCAGCACTGCCCCAATAGATGAATTGCTGTGGACAAAGACTCTAGTCCTGCCTCAAAATGTAGTTAAAGAGAGAATGAATAAGGAGTACAAGAAGCGAGTAGCACAGGCAGATTTTGCTGTCCTATTCCCTGATCCATTCTTCTTCCCTGCTCAGGTTAGGAGCCCAACATCATCCATTTGGATAGTTAATGCACTAACATCTGTCTTTACACATCACATGAGAAAAAGGTCATGAGTTTCCCTGGGCTGTCTTCCCCAGAGTTCGAAGCCTGTCTGTGAAGAGGAAGTGAGAGGCTACCATACTTTTTCACAGGCAATCAAGCTGCCAGGAGATGGTACTTTGTTCCTGGCCACTACATGCCCACCCAGATGCTCACCTCTGCTAGATAGCTGATGGCATGAGACAGAAGAATTGTTCTGGAACTGCTCTGAGACAAACTCTGAGTCCTCAATTGGACTAATTCTTTTGGTGTTTTAGTTAGAAAGCAATAAAATATGGCTTTCCCCAGTCTCTCTCCTACAGCTTCTTACCAAAGACACTAAGCCAGTTCTAAACAGTTTCCAGATCTTAACTCTCAATGCACAATAAATGGCACTAGTGCAAATCTCCAGTGGCTTCTAACCCGCCGCAGTGCTGACATGCTCAGAGGAAGACACCAAGCAGTAACACAGCTGCTCCAGCATAACGTGATCCACTGCTCACACAGTATGAGGCAGTGACCGCTAACTTGTGTCTTACTGGTAGGTGTTACTTTATGAAGTACATTACTTCTACCGGAGCTAGACTTCAGTCTTGTGCTTTGCTGTGGGATCTGCTGGGTTAATTTTTCTTGGCACAGTTAGTGCAGAATATTATTTTTTTCTTCCACTACAGGTAAGTAAATTTGGGCCACTTTTTCTCCCGATTACCACTTTCTCCTGCTCTGTCAGGGAATTTACCATAACACAATCTGTGTTTTCAGCCTATTCAGCAAGTCTGGAAACCATCTTTACTCCCACAAAACAAGGCCAAAGACCCCTTTATTGTTTGTTGGTGTTGACACACAGGCTTTGTGACTTCCAGCAATGAAGAAAACATGCTAACAACTGCATCTTGAGTTTGGAGTTGTCTTTGGAGTTATTCATAGGCAACTTATTTTGATATTCTGTCAGTATCTCATGGCTGGTTTATCTTTAATTTCAGACTTTTGACAGAATCTAAGATAGTATCCAGTACAACGAGTAGATACACAGTAGTCTGTTGACCAAAAGCTTTCACATTATCTGCGAACGTCTATTATAATGTTCACTGCTTCAAGGAATAGGTGTGTTCTCTTTTTTTCTGTAGGGATGAAATAGAGGTGGTGGCCACAAATGTATGAAGATGTGTTGCTTGTCCTTTCTGTTCACGTGCTTGACTCATGCCAAAGCACCTTGGAGCCCTTGGTCATTAAGAACCGTCTTTCTGAAGATCAGATTTCATGAAGAAAAATACCTGGAGTACCTCACAAAACCCAGCTGGCATACTGGGGACAGCATGTGTCCCATAGAGGGTATTGAATTTACACAGACGTGAAGTCTCTTTTTCTAAGAGTGTCTGCCAAGAGTCCTACTTAACGCAACATTTCAAATGTAGGCATAATCTTTCTAATATTAGTTTAATTCTTTTAGTGAGGCAAAGGTTTTCCTCCCTCTTCAATAAGAGGTGCACCTTTCCTTTTCAGCTTTGCCCTGCTGTTCTTAGTGCAGGGAAGCCTATGTACTTCCTCTTTTAACTCTCATCTTTTATGTAAGGACAACTCTCCATGCAGCATGAAGATTAGGCTCTTTTAGCTACATTTATCATGCTAACAGCCCACCTTTTCCCAGGAATACACCTTTTAAATCTCTTCTCAATTCTCATCTTCAACAAAGGTAGTTTTATTCAGAACATCAGTAACATGCACTTTCAACCCAAAATGATTTTCCTCTATGCTGGTACTATTACAGATTGCATCTTTTCTGTTTTTCATTTACACATATAGCTAAGACACATATGCCTTTACGGAACACAAACTCATTCACATTTATTTTATTTACCATTCTAAATATCTCTAGCTCTTCTATTAAAGTTTGCAGAATGCTTCTATCAGCAGAATGACTTCTACAGTAACATCCGTCTTAAAAGTTTAAATGTCCCATTCAATTTCTGGTAGTTCAACTTGTGTTACAGCTCTAGCTACGTCTTTACCTTATCACTGTGCTGTCCACAGCCAAATAAAATGGTGGTGCTTGAAATTTTCAAAACCGGCAAAATCTATTACAGCTAATGTCATTTTCCCAATACACCTGACATTGTCTTAGTTTGTGCTGGTCCTCAGCATTTGCTCTATGTGCTGTTCTTGTTTTTCTACAAATTTCCCAGGATCTTCCAGCTTTCAGCAATATGGATTCTCATCCACGTTTATGCAACTATTGTCAATAACCTCCACATGCTTATTTCTGAACTGAGTGACTTCTTTTTCTTGGCAAGTTATCTCAGTCTCTTGTAGCAATTTCTGAGTGTTTTTGTTCCAGCCATAATCCAATCTCTTATCAGAGACCAATCAAAAAACTGCAAGACAGGCTCTTCAGCTTCATCTTTAACACGTGTATTTAAGTAAACTCACACTTCCTTTTAAATCCTAGGAAAATATTTCGTGTTTTCATAGAGTACAATGCATCCTTTTCATGTCTGAAGCACATTTTGTGGTTAATTTTTGAGTCAGAAGGATGACAGAAAACTCAATATGGAAAACCAAAACCTTTTGAATTGCTTTTACTGTAGCCAGTGATTGCATGCAGACTAAAAATTTCACATTTTTCTGACAGTTGCCGTATTTCTAGACAGTTTCAGTTCACGTTCATGCAATTATAGAAGACTTTGAAGTTCGCTCTAGTTGCTCAGATCTTACTGATATCTCAAAGGTTGGAGATTCCACAACAGCTCTGGGACCTTTTCCAATATTTCACTATCTTCACAGTGCAAATTTTTTTCCTTATATTTAGTCATAATTTCCCATATTGTAATTTGCTTCCATAGGCTCTGATCCTACTGTATCTCAGAGAAGAGTTTCTCTCTGTGTCCTGTACATCTTCCAATTAAGTACTTATAGATAGCTGTAAGATGTCCCTTTTGCCTTCTTTTTTTAAAGCTGAACAAACTCAGTTGCCTCAAAATTTTGTATCTCATGTCCTCTAGCCCTCCACATCTATGTGGCTTCCACTGGAATCACTCTGACATGTCCATGTCTTTCTTGTAATGCAGAGCCCCAAACCAGACATGACTCCCAACGTGGTCCTGCAAGTGTTGAATAGATGGAACCTCCCTCAACCTGCTGACAAGACTATTGTTAATACCATTCAACACACGATTAATTTACTTCACTACAAGAACACATCATTGACTCACACTCAATGCGTTGTGCACCAGGACCCCGAGATGCTTTTCTGCAAAACTGCTTTCCATCTAGTCAGCACCCAGTGTGTGCTGTTTTCCTGGTCCTCTCTGAAGTTCAGGGCAGTCTCCCGTGGGATCCTGTTGACTAATGGTCCAAATGAGCTCATATGTGTTCTCATGAAGTCCAGAGCTGTAATTCTGCCACTTCTCTTGTTCACTTATCTGAATGTGACTGTTCCAGCAAAAGCTGATGTCAGCTTTCATGTTCTGCATTAATTCTTTCTCTCCGGTGAAAAGCATACCCAGTAGAGTGCCTCCCCTAGTCAGATAACTGATCTTCCATGTCAAAAAATTGTTCTTGGTGCTCTCTGAAAACCTCCCACATTGCAAATACCTTCAGGTTACCCTTCTACGCAATGTCAGGATGGTTGGCTAGGACTAATGATGCTTCTTCCATCTGTCTAAGCAAGGTTTATCTACTCTCCCTTCTTGATCAAGGGATCTGGATCAGGTGTCCTTCATGATATTACCATTGCTGGTCTCTCCTCTGATCCTTATCCATAAGCTCCTGATCATCTTGTCATAAATTCTAAGGCAAAACCCCATACATTCAAGCTGCTTTACACATGGAGGTGGACGTGACACCTTTTCCTTGCCTTTTTGCCTGTCCTTTTAGGAAGGTGTTACCCACCCTTTTCAGTTCTCCAGCCGTAAGATCTATTCCCCCATATTTGTGATATTGTAACCCTGCAGCCAGAAGACTAGTAACTACTGTTATTTCCCATGTTGCATGTGTTCACATGCAGACATTTGAGAGAGATTCATCATCTGCCTATTTCAAGCAAAATGTGATACCTGTGACCCTTGCCATCATGCTGTCTCTCTAAGTTTCCTTCTGCCTTTACTTCTTATCAGTCTCGGATCGTCATCAGCTGATACTTTTCTCTTGAAACACTCCTCACTGTGTCAGCAAGCCGGCTTGCAAAGATGCTTCTGCTGACTTTGTTAGATGGATCCCATCTCTCCCCAGAAGTCCTTTTTCCTCCAGGAGGATCCCATTGTTACTAGAGCTAAGGTCCTGCCTGAAACACCAGCTGTGCAACCAGGTGTTGTTCTGAAAGATATTATCCACTGCTACCCAGGTCTTTCCTCTTGACTGATGTGACTAAAGCGAACAGCCCTGGGTCCCCATGCTCCCTCCTAGAAGCCTGTAGTTACTCTTTATATATTCAAGGTCACTGGATACCTAGCAGTACCAGTTCAAGTGAATGAGCAGCAATGAGTAATCATCTAAAGTCTGGATGGATTTCAGCAGTCTGTGCAATATCTCACATGAAAGCCCCAACAAGTGGTCAGCCTCCTGAGACAAGAATTCTGGTTGGCATATGAGCATTTCTGTCTTCTGCAGAAGTCTGCAGCTATGACCATCCATTCTTTCCTCTGAATGTCAACTCGTGGATCAGTGTCTGCTGGCCTGGATACCTCCCCTGAGGGAATTTGCTCCTTCTCACTTGTTACAGTCATGTCTCTAAGTGCACATCTGACATCTACAGGCAGACAAAAAGCCTTTTTTCCATTACTAAAAGCCACAAACTTCCATCCTTCAACCTGGTAGTCTCAATTCTGTAATTTAGCCATAGCCTCTAACTGTCCCTCCTTCCAAGCAATATGGGATTTGGATTCTGCCTTTCCAAAGTATTTGCAAATGATCTGTTACTCTTTTTTTACCCTCCTTGATACTACACAGTCTCCTCTGCTCACCTCTTCCAACAGCCCTTTTACCTGGTAACTCAGTGCCTCAACCAGAACTCACCTCCCACCTGCAAGACTGAGACCCTGCAGAGTGTTGGGGCAGTTGGACCATTCCCTGCAATGTCTCATCACCTCCCAGGAAGTTCTGCACTCTCCTGAGCAGTACCTCTGGGCCCTCTTTCATGGCTTTGTCTACATAGGCTGCTGGGTTATTTCCATACCTAAATCTACATGTATTTGAGGGTTTAAGAGTTTGTGGTAGAGGAGACGCATCCTCGGCTGGTTAGGTTCTCTTGTAGGAAGAAGTTTGTTTTGATTTTTCTTACTCAGTGATCTCCGGGAAGCCACAACACCTCTACCGAGACATGATTTTTTTCGCATTTTATACCTTGTTAACAGTAGTCCAGAAGCAAGTGACATGATCTGTCTAGGGGTGACTCTCAGAAACTTCAAAAGACTGCAGAATACTTTGGATCATCTCTTGCAATTAATTGGTAACAGTGTGACACACTCGGTTCTGAAGGTAAAATCAAGTGATGGTTACAGTCCTTTAAACATAAAATGGTCTGGCCTCCAACCAGTGTAGGTTCCTTCTACCCTCACTGTGTCTTGGGAGAGCATTTAAGATCTTTTCTTTGATGACCAAAATTTCACTCAACAATAGGAGTAGATGAAAATTCCCATAGCCCACAATTGTCTACATTTGCAAGACTTTAAGCACAACGCAGCGCACACATGATGAATTGCCTGATACTGACAGTGTTAGATAGCATCTTATATTTTAGATTATGAGCTGATGAGCTATGACTCATCATCTTATCTCACTGATTATAATTTTGCTGCTACCTTCTGCTTCCCCAGCTGTTGTATTCAGTGGTAGCTGCTTACCTTGGACTGTAAGCTCTTTGGGGTATCAAGTACCTTTCAGGTACTGCTGTATAACGTACAACCAGTCTGTGTTACAACTTACTCTCGCTGTTAATGTAACAGAAGATCAGTGATCATAATAGCACATAACATTGCATGTTAATTGTCCTCCAAATCTAATTTTTCTTTTACTATTTACTGAAGGACTTTTGTCCTGGAAGCATGCTTTAAAATCACCTTGGATCTTTCACAGAGTAAGAAAGACTCTGATTTTATGAAGTCTCTCCGAAGTTCCAGACTGCAAGTGCAACAGGTTGAAGTGGAATGGCCCAAGCTCCCAACACAGGTCCCAGCAAGTTTAAAGAAGAGAGGAGCCTAAGAGATTCAGAGAATCCCAAACCAACTCGTTCTAATGAGGTGTAACACTGCATAATACACAAAAATCTCAAGTACGTTCACGTAAAGATCAGTTTCAAAAGTCAGGATTTCAAAACACTGCAAGAATTTTTATAATGCATCCTTGTGTGCACTTTTCTAAATGTTCAACTTCCAGTTCCATTTTTCTTTTGTTCTTCCAGGACTATAAACTTCTTTCCCTCTCCTCTTCTTTTCTCTTACCCACACATACTTGAAGTTCCCTAAAATTTTCTGGGCATTATTTTGGATCCCTGCTTCAGAAAATTTACAAGTAATTTTTCTGATATTGTCTTTTTCTCTGTCTGATTTAAAGCTCTGTTGCTACACTCTTTTCTTCTAAGAATCCATAATGCACAATAACTTCCTATGCCTCAAAGCTTTTAAGACTTCTCTTTAAATAACTTTCTGGTGATGGACTTGGTTACTGGAAGTTCTGAAATTAAAAATACACACTTTCCTGTCAGAGCAGCAAGGTTGTGTACAACTAGCTCAAGCTCTCAGTGCTCTAAAGCTGGTCTCTCTAATTGATGACCTAATATACCATCAGATTTTCCAGAGCATGTTTCCGTTAGAATTTCAGACACAGTCAAAGTTCATTTTAGGCTTATCAAGCTGAAATATGCCCTACTAGGATCAAATTCTGCATGCAAGGAAATTGCTTAACAAAGTTCTCTTCAGCCTATGTTGCACACATCTACAGGGTCATCAGTAATATAAATAAAGATTATATGGAATATGCTCAATGGCCATGAACATTCATATTCCAGTGATATTATATGGTTTATGACAATATTAATGGTTAAATTAGAGAGATTTAACCTAGAAAAGGGTTATCCACTAAATATATAGTATAGTTGGAATGAGGATTAAATTTGCTTAATATTTTATTCCATAATTGCAGATTATATGTTGTTGATATTTTTAATGTCTGGTATTGGCTATGAAAACAGCTGACACTAGCCACTGCTGCAGAAAAAAAATATCTTGGGTTAAATAGAAAAATGATCTGATCCAATGTATTTATCCTCATATCCCTACATCATCTGACATAAATTATGGCATTCTTCTGGGTTGTGTTAAAAAGCGACAGGGTTGCCTAGTCTGACAATGGTAGGCTTGTAGCAACATATTTTGTAATGGACAAAATATTGTTGCTATCTAACATTTTACAGAACATTATGAAAGAGCAAAAGTATTGCAGGAAACACTGGGGTTTTTTTTGGTTAAAATTGTAACACTGGCATGGAATGACAAGCTGCCTTCCTAAATTCCATCTGGAGTTTACCCTGAATAAATATTCCTTTCTTCTCAAATTTGTGATCTAAATTATTCAATGATATCACTTTGTGATGTTAAACAGCTGTTGTGTTTCACCCCTAAAAGCTCATTTCATTGAAGTCTGAAGCAATTCTTTCATTTAAGTTTTATTTTTAAAATGTCTTAGGTACCTTGAATTAAATGCAATATATGCATACAAGAAAATACTATATATTTTATCACCTGTAATGAAAGTAAGGTTTTTGTAGATGACAGATATTATTAATCCCATAGACACCGCTGAAAAGGATTTTAATATAACAGTGTTCCGGAAAAGATTAAACCATAACCGACTATACTTGGATTCCAGAGATATAAAGTTGTTTTTTTGGGAAAGCAGCTGCTTTTATATATTGATGAGAAATTTTGCAGGGGCATATTTTGCCCTCAGACACTCATGCATAAATCAAATTGATTTCAATAGAAACAGTGAGTGCATATTTGGTTGCTTTTACTGGAGCAGCAGTATTGTAGAGGCTTCTGTAGAGATTCCACAGCTAGATTTGCCTTTAACCTTAAAATCCCCATTTTACACTTGTATTGGCAATTTTAGCCTCCAGATCTGACAAAATCATCCAGAGGGAAAATGAATTTCCCATGAAGAGCTGGAGCATCCTAGAAAGAGTATCAACTTGCTCTGTTCCTAAAGCCTTTCCTGGGTATCTGCTCCAGGCCACTTTCAGAGCCAGTATGCTTGGACAGAGAGACCTTTGTTCTAAGCTGATCATTCCTGTTTCGGCAAGCAGTGAAGATTTTTATTATGAGGATATTCCTTTCAACTTTTATGGACAAAACATAGCCTTCTCCTTCCTTTTGTAAACTTTGTTTTATCATTCTCAATTTCTTGTTTTCTGGACTGTAAGGCACTACAGTCTACAGGTACCTCTTCTAATAGGCAAGACACAGATCTTTGTGCCACTGCCAGACCTTGTCCACTGCTGATTTTCTATTGTCCTTTGCCCAGCTTGCCTTTTTCTGCATATAGACCCATCCCACTTCCTGCTGTCAGATGTATCCATTATCACATTGGAGAGTGTGGATATAACTTCTCATCTCAGCACACTCTTCATCTTGCCCTCTCCGAGCTTTCAACTGAGGACATCAGAGTGAAGTCATGTACAGGACAGCGATCTTAATTACAGTAATTGTACAAAAAAAGAAAAAGTAGACTGAAAATACACCAAAACCTAACTTCACATTTCTCAGTGTAAACTCCTCTTACATAAATTTTGGCTTAGTACAGGGATGAAAACAGTGAAAGAAATACTTATCTGTTCAAACCACCTAAAGTGACTTTCTTCACGCACCCCAGCCTTGGATATTAGCCCCCAGACCCCACTCCACTCCACATGTATTTTTAGAATGGTGTTTGCTTGGAGGGTATTCTAAATCTTGTCTGAAAGCTGAACACTGTAATGATCCATTTAGGAAGACCACACCACCTCATTGTCTGAGTATTCCTTTGACAGCATTCTTATCCACTCTGACCCCCATTCCCCTACTATTACACCTTAAATTCAGTGCACTGCAGAATACAACAGGTAGTTTGAGATGGAATATTGACAGCCCATGGCCTAACGAGTTCATTTGGCACTGCAAAAATGAAGGCAAAGACTACATAGACAGCACTTTGTTTCTGTGAGCTCTACATATTAAACAACTGAGAATGCTTTGAGAACGCTGCTTGTCTCACACTTTATGTCTCTTGATAGTGCAACTAGCATGATTTTTACCCTTTTAGTTTTTATCCATGAACAATCCATCACAGCCAAGAAGAGAATCCTTATCTGTCTGAAATGTCCCACTGAAGGCTACCACCATTTTAAAATAAAATATTTCAAGCTCATTAATTAATTAGATTCAAATTGACTGCTATGTGTTGTTTTGTTCAATGTGCAGTTACTTAGATCTTTACAGAAATTCGAGTAAGTTTACCAGCTCAAATATATCAACTTGTGCATTTTTTGTAGCAGTCACTGACCTCTCACCTACCGAAATATCATCTTAGATAATAAAGACAATTTTAAGAATATTTAAAGACTGTAATCACCTCTCTATTGAGTGCATCTAGCTGTTTTTCTCCAATAACTATCATAACTATAACATGACTATTTTTTCTATCAACCACTGGAGAGACAAGTCTCCCCTGACTCTGTAGTTGGACTCTACGATCAGGAGTAGGCAATATGGATTCACCAAGGGGAAATTGTGCTTGACCAATCTGATGACAGCATTCTGTGATGGCATGACTGGCTGGGTAGATGAGGAGAGAGCAGTGGATGTTGTGTACCTCGACTTCAGCAAGGGTTTTGACACTGTCTTCCATAACATCCTCATTGTCAAGCTCAGGAAGTGTGGGCTAGGTGAGTGGACAGTGAGGTGGATTGAGAACTGGCTGAATGGCAGAAGTCAGAGGGTTACTATCAGTGGCGCTGAGTCTAGTTGGAGACCTGTAACTAGTGGTGTCCCCCAGGGGTCAGTACTGGGTCTAGTCTTATTCAAGTTTTTCATCAGTGACCTGGATGAAGAGTTAGAGTGTACCCTCAGCAAGTTTGCTGATGACACAAAACTGGTGGGTGTGGCTGATACAACAGAAGGCTGTGCTGCCATTCGGCAAGACCTGGACAGGCTGGAGAGTTGGGCGCAGAGGAACCTAATGAAGTTCAACAAAGGCAAATGCAGGGTCCTGCACCTGAGGAGGAACAAGCCCAGGCACCAGTACAGGCTTGTGGCTGACCTGCTGGAGAGCAGCTCTGTGGAGAGGGACCTGGGAGTGCTGGGGGATGACAAGTTCATCATGCGCCAGCAGTGTGTCCTGGTTGCCAAGAAGGCCAATGGTCTTCTGGGGTGCAAGAAGAAGAGTGTGGCTAGCAGGTCGAGGGAGGTTCTCCTCCCCCTCTACTCTGCCCTAGTGAGGCCCCATCTGGAATACTGTGTCCAGTTCTGGGCTCCCCACTTTAAGAAAGATGAGGAGCTACTGGAGAGAGTCCAGCGGAGGGCTACGAGGATGGTGAGGGGACTGGAGCTTCTCTCCCATGAGGAAAGGCTGAGGGTCCTGGGCTTGTTTAGCCTGAAGCAGAGAAGGTTGCAAGGGGACCTTATAAATACTTATAAATATCTTAAGGGTGGGTGTCAAGAGGACGGGGCCAGACTCTTTTCAGTGGTGCCCAGTGAGAGGAAAAAGGGGCAATGGGCACAAAATGAAACATTACTTGACCAGCCTGATCTTCTATGACCAGGTGACCTGCCTAATAGATGAGGGAAAGGCTGTGGATGTTGTCTACCTGGATTATCATAAGACTTTTGACAACGTTCCCCTCAGCATCCTCCTGGAGAAATTGGCCACCCGTGGTTTGGATAGGTGCACTCTTCCCTGGATAAAGAACTGTCTGAATGGCTGAGCACAGAGAGTGGTGGTGAATGGAGTTAAATCCAGCTGGCAACCAGTCAAGAGTGGTGTTCTCCAGGGCTCCATTTTGTATCTGGTCTTGTTTACTATCTTTATCAATGATTTGAATTAGGGGATTGAGTGCTCCCTCGGTAAGTTTGCAGACGAAATCAAGTTGGGTGGGAGTTCTTCATCTTCTCGAGGGTAGGAAGGCTCTACAGAGGGATCTGAACAGACTAGATGAATAAGTTGAGGCCAGTTGTATGAGGTACAACAAGGCCAAATGTCGGGTCCTGTGCTTAGGCCACAACAACCCCATGCAGCGCTACAGGCTTGGGGAAGAGTGCCTGGAAAGCTGCCCGGCGGAAAAGGACCTTGGGGGGTTGGTCGACAGCTGGCTGAACATGAGCCAGCAGTGTGCCCAGGTGGCCAAGAAGGCCAACAGCATCCTGGCTTGGATCAGCAATAGAGTGGCCAGCAGGAGTAGGGAGGTGATCATGCCCTTGTACTGGGCACTGGTGAGGCTGCACCTCGAGTACTGTGTTCCATTTTGGACCCCTCACTACAAGAAGGACATTGAGGTGTTGGAGCATGTCCAGAGAAGGGCAAAAAGGCTGGTGAAGGGTCTAGAGAATTAGTCTTCTGAGGAGCGGCTGAGAGAACTGGGGCTGTTTAGTCTGGGGAGAAGAGGTTGAGGGGGGACCTTATTGCTCTCTGCATCTGCCTGAAAGGAGGTTGTAGTGAGGCAGGTGTTGGTCTCTTCTCCCACGTAAGTAGCAAAGGGACGAGAGCTAAAGGCCTCAAGTGGGATCAGGGAAGGTTTAGACTGGATATTAAGAAAAATTTCTTTATTGAAATAGTGGTCAGGCATTGGATATGGCTCCCCAGGGAAGCAGTGGAGTCCCCATCCCTGGAGGTGTTACAAAAAACAGTATATATGGCACTTCATGACATTGGTTAGCAGACATGATGGTGTTGGGTCGATGGCTGGACTTGATGATCTCAGAGGTCTTTTCCAACCTTAATGATTCTATAATTCTATATGGAGCTCCATCTCAACATGAGGAAGAACTTCTTTACTTTGAGGGTGGTGGAGCACTTGAACCGGCTGCCCAAAGGGGTTGTGGAGTCTCCTTCTTTGGAGATATTCAAAATCTGCCTGGGTGCAGTCCTGTGCAGCCTGCTGTAGGTGACCCTGCTTTGGCAAGGGGGTTTTGCTAGAAGATCTCCAGAGGTCCTTTCCAAACTCTACTTTTCTGTGATTCTGTGATTCTGTGATCTTAAAGGTTTTTTTCAACCTGACTATTCTATGATTCTATGATTCTATGATTCTATCCATTCACTTTCCTAACTGTAGTTATTGGTTGACATTCAAACTAGGTTACGTTTAAAGCTTTACCATGCTTTGTACACTCTATTCTGCTAATGCTGGTTGATGAGATCTGTCAATTAGTTTGTACATGGTGTATTCCACCTACCTGACATCTGTAACAGCGTCATCAGATATGCTGTAATTTTACTGCCGAAAGTCATATTTCTTGTTACAGTCAGCTGCTGTATCTTGGATCTCATGGGCTACTTTGACAGTATACAAACAGAAAAAGGTCTAGCCTGAAATACATCCATGATCACAGTGAATGACTGAGATTTGCTATAATTGATCTCAGCTTCAGGATTAGTGTGGGTCAGAGAACAATGGAGGGAACTGTCACAGTTGTCTCTTGCTTATATTTATTATTCCTCTTAAGATATTGACACTGTAAACTCATAGTATTAGATCTGGATCCTCCTAAGTACAGTAACTTCAGTGACAAGAAGGTTAAGGCCGGTGTTAAGATTCATCCATATAAAACTTTCAGTCAATCTTCATATCAGATGATTCGGCCTCTAAGTGATCCACTGATCAGATGGCTTCTGGTTAGGAAAAATAAGCTAGATGTGAAGTATGACTACTGTATTCTCCTATTCACCATGAGCTATTGTCTTGCTTGAATTGTTTCTGCTTTAAGTAAGGAGATTATCCTGTGCTCTTTATTGGATTTTTCTTCAGTATTCTGGCACTGTTCCAGTGGCATTAATTACCTTTTAGCTAAAACTGTATTCTCTTGGACTCACTATGTTTTTTCCTATTTCTCCTAACTTTTAAGTCATCCTCATTTCCTGCCTGTACCTAGTTTCCATCTTTGGAGCTGAGCACCATCAATGTGAGCAGGACCCCAAAATTATTCAAGACAGGAAATGAGATTCCCTGTCATATCTAAATGGAAAGGGAAGGAAATGAAATGGTCTGCAGTTCTGCACCTAGACACCATTACATTACATTCAAGGAGTTTCACACAGTGAACATAATGTCCTATCTAGCAGCTGAGTAAAAGGAATGGAAATCTGATTTACTGTGTTCTTTGCTGTTTCCAGTAACACTGATGTTGAAGATATTGATGGGAACTTTGTTAAGACTCTCTGTGCCCTGGTCTATCCATTTGTATAAGACGACTAGTGTTTGCAAATATCTCTGAAAACTTCATATGCAAGCCCCAGGGTTGTAACCTGGGGACTATTATTGACAGTGGCTGTTGCTTAGACACATCACTGTGGTCCTCAAGCAGCTCTGAGTTGAATTCCTCTTCACATGCTAGTGAGTCTTTCTTTTCAACTTCTAATGAGTCTGAAAAGAGTGATGCATAATAAATACATGATTCACAGACAGCTACTTATCCTGCTGTCTAACAAATCTCTAATTTGTTATCTAGTAAATATAGTAACACTTAAAATACAGCGACTCAATCAATGAATCTTTTTCCCTCTTTCACGTATCTGGAATAAACAAAATGCAATATACTGCCGTTATCCATAGGCCAGCCACCTCTGATTACAGTGCATATACATGAACCATTATTAAAAATATGTATGAAGAGCACTAAAACACTGAAGCAAACAGCCATTCAAATATATTAACTTTCCTCTTCCCGCCTCCTCTACTGTGATGCCCTCCTAAGACTGCTCCCAAAAACAGAAAAAAAGAGAGTCAATTATCTGCAGCAAAAACGTGGATCTAGACCAGATTTCAGTATGTGGTCCTTTCTTTTATTACTATAGGACCAGGTAACCCTACTTCAGATTGGCAGGACAGAGTGCCATGCAGCAAGTATAAATATTGTAATTCTCTGTGATAGACATTGTGGGTTATAAGGTAAAAGTGGGTAGAAGTCCCAAATGGGGGTATTTGAAGATTTTCCTGTCTGTGTATGGAATTCAACAGACAAGATCCTGTGCAGCCTGGTGTAGGCAACCCTGCTTCAGCAGGGGGGTTGGACTAGATGACCCACAAAGGTCTCTTCCAACTCCTACCATTCTGTGATTCTGTGTGTGATTCTGAGAAATATTCTTTTATATTCCTGAAAGAGTGTTAGAAAACAAAAAAATGTTTCATTTCAGCAACTGGACAAACAGTGTATAGTGATACCTCTCAACCTCAAACATTCTGTGATCTGTGTGGTAGTATCTCCCTTGAGTTTCCAGTGATAGGCTGAGGCTCTGTGAGTCTACAGTAAATTTTTATAGAACTGGGATACCAAAATCAAGAAATCTGAATCCTACAGGTACTGACCACCCTGACCAATGAGTTTCTTCAGTAGGAAATGTACTGTTCTCTGCTTGTGGTAAAGAAAACACTGTACAGTACCTGATAAAACACATTAAATTTAGAACATGTTGCCTTAAGTGCACAGCAGAGATGTTCTTAGGGTTGATAGTTTTATCTCATTATTTGGTTTCATTACTTTGAATCAATCATCTCCAGAGGGTTTGTTTTAGACAGCTCAGAAATTTCTGGTTTCAGAAGTACATGTGAATATTTTGCAGGGTTTTAATCTGCATGAGTTCGTGATACTTTCCCTCTCTTTCGTTTGAGTTTTCAAACCGAAAATAAAAAAGCTTGTCAAAGCCTTTGTTTTGCCTGGCTTCATGTCAAACCTGTGTAGAATTCTGTATTCAGCATATATTTTCATAAGATGACCCGGGTTTCATGGAATTAAAAAGATTTGTCAGCTTTCAGAAGATGTGCAACTGAGATATCTGTTTGTAATTATATCTGAAACGTGGTGTTCAGTTGAGCTCACGTTCCGTCGAAAATATTATTCTCACCATTATGTCTTTAAAACAGTGTGTTTTACCAAAGAATGCTGCGAATAGTCTATATGAGATTAAAAAGGAAACCAAAACAAAGTCAATAAAAAATTCAGTACAACTATCCAACTTCATCAGACTCTTTTCTCAGTGCTGTTTTTGCCACGACTCTCAAAATATTCAGCAGCTTTTTGCAAAGACACCAATCACCTCTTCTGCAGTCATTTCTTCACCAATGTCTTTCAAACTGCTAGAAAAGGCTGACTATTGAGAGGAAAAATGCCACTGAGAATAACAGTTAAAAAAAAAAACAAACTAGGCATGCCTGTCCAGTGCTCGGTTGTTGGGTACTCGGATAAAGAAGAATTATGGATTGGGTAAATGACTAGGAAACACTATGATCTCTTGATCTGAACTGTGAGAGAGGAGACTTCTTTGTTCAAAAGGACATCAATCCTAGTGATAATGAATCATGTTAAGTTCCACAATCCATCCGATGGGGTTTTTTTTTTTCTATTTTTGTTTATTTTTTTAAGGTCTTCATTGAAGCTAGAGAGAGAAAATCTCTGATGATTTGGGCATTAAATAAATCACTAAAAGATAAATGCAGGGTTTTATAGAAATATTTCGGACAGCAATGAGATACAGAGTGGAAGGTGGCTAAAATATTTCTGAAATTCTGGAGTGAGATCACAAAATTTTGAGGTGGTAAGGAGAAGGTTTGTGTTTATTGTATGCTGCCAAAGAGCAAAGGGCTGTTCGCTTGGCTGCAACAGTTTTTCCAGGGTTTATAGAAGTGTCTTTGTGTCAAAACCAGGTCTATCTATAACTGATATAACCCAGAACTTACACTTTTGGAGAAGTTAATTAGTCATATTAAACAGGAGGTGAAGCTTAATGGGGTTGTTGATTACATGAACACTAAGGATTTTTCCTGAAGCAGAGCACAAAAATAAACAACGAAGTGCTTTAATGCTGATGTGGTGGGATTAGAGAGCTGTTAGTGAAATCTCCAATTTAGAGTACGTTGTGCCCGAATTCTGTGTGGTGGGAATATCTATATCCCAGAGAAAACTGCTTAACATGGAGTTAAATATACACATATATGTTTATAATACCAACACAAATATATATATATATGTATCAATTTTCTGATAGACAAAAGGAAGCCAAACTAGAATGCAAATGCAACTTTTGGCACAGAGACCATGTCAACCCAAACAGACTAAAATTAGTTGATGATTTTCCAAGTACAAATTTACATATAAAAAGAACAAAGCCATTCAATTCCACATTTACTGACTGGAGACCAATCTACCCCAGAGGGAAGAGAAATTCTTGAGTATGGCTGTTGTCCAAGTTATTATGATTATGAGAAACTAAATGAGATTTTCCTTTGGTCATGCAAAAAGGGTTATTTTTCTTTTTGGCTTTTACCTAATGAATAGGTTGCAAATTCTCTATCCAGCTCTCTTAAAATACATAGGGATCCATTAACAAGATTTAAAGTGACAAAGCAATGCTGTTTCTTATCAGGAAACTTGTTTGGTGTTGATGTAAATTCTGTTTTAGCCATTAAGTTTATGCTGGCTAGCTACTATGACAGAGAGTTGTGTTCGACATCTTATTGCACAGTTCTGTATTACCACTAAAAAGACCTTTCTTCGTCAGTGGATGTGTGATACAACCTTAAATCTTGTATGCTTTTGTCAGATGTATAGCAAGGTATAGCATTTTCAGTGTTCAGCATTTTTTTCTTTTTGTGAAAAACAGTTTACATAAAAGAAACCACCAAAAACCCCAAAATTGCTTCCCTGGCTTAGAAAAAAGCAAAATTAAGTGTGAGAGAAAGGATCACACTTGTTTTTCTTTGAAATATTTTCATGTCGTTTCAGGTAATTCCTTTCCACTGTAGAATTTGATCACAAATTTCTAAGCTAGGAGTGATTTTTCAGGATCAGCACCTTTGAATTATAAAATGAATATAAAAAATGACTTGCAATAAGAAGGACTAGTTGTGGATGTGCACGTTCTATTTCATCCACACTAGACATTAATTGTAAATCCTCTCTTTGACAGCAAGCATCTGATCTATCATTGACTGAAGTCTATGAAAGAGCTGCCATTGACTTCAGAAGTTATTAAACCAACATACGGTTGCAGCACATGGCAAGGAAAAAGTAGACTTCAGACACCAATTTTTTATTAACCTTGGGGACACAATTAGCCTTCTCTCTCCCATGTCTGCAATGACAGAAAACAAAGGATTTGAGTCAACCTTCCTGTGTTAAAAATGACATTTCTCCTATTCCTAATTACAGTTAGGAGAGGAAACACGCTTTCCTGTTTCCAGCTTCTGTCTCCGATTTACTACATTTTCTTGAAGAAGTACTTTAGTGTATTTTACCTTGGCTTGTTTGTTATTTAGGAAATGAGGTATCATACTCTTACACACCTTATGTGTAAATGTCATAAAATCTTTTGTTGAAAAAACTGCTTAAATGTAAAACAAGAAAACGAGCCTCCTTGGAGTCATCCCAGCAATACGTAAGAAGCAGAGGATAGCTGAGGAGAAGGGTGTTGTGTATGTGAAGAAGAAACAGCAGTTTTGGCTTTTTTCCTCTTTTTATGCACACAAACACACACATGCACAAGCACAGACTTGGGAGGGCATCAGAGAGGAAATCGGAAATCTTACATTTGATATGAGTATCTCAGCAAAATCTAACTAATGCCGATTGGCCAATTCAAAGTAATTTAAAAGGGCAAAACAAAACAAAAAAAATCCACGATGTAGTCAATAACCCATTGGTAGGTCCATTCTAGAGCATAGGTAAAATCATAGAATCATAGAATCGTAGAATCATAGAATCATAGAATCATAGAATGTTTTGGGTGGGAAGGGACCTTTAGAGGTCACCTAGCCCAACCCCCTGCGGTGAGCAGGGACATCTTCAACTGGATCAAAGTCAAGGGAAAAATTGTTAGGCAGTAAACCCCTGAATGCAAATTGTCTGATACTGAGTGAGTTACAGCTTTTAAAGTATTCCCTTTTTTGCTTTAACACAAATTTCACTCAGAAGCACTGTATCTATAAAAATTCTTCCCAACCTCAGTGTTAAGAATAAAACAAATTATTTTACTGCAGACAGTAATTAGACAGAGAATCATTAGTAAAACCCTGCTATAAACTGTATGTTGCTGGAGGAATAGTCATAGAATCTCTACAGAGTTTTGCAGAATTGCTATTTCCTGTCCCTTTTGAATACGCATTACCCATTTTCTTCATCCATCTATCAAAAAGATTCCCATGCACATACTGAGTGGATGTTTACTATAGTCTGTTAAACCTCAGCGCTCGGCTCATGGGAAGGGCACATCTGCTTGCTGAATAGGGGGAGGCTCGAGCAATGATAGGGTTCTTGACATAGGGAAATAAAATGGTGATCTGCTTTGTCAAAGCCTCCCATAAATATCATGCTACAAGAAAGTAAGTACTGTCTTCATAGGAGAATTAAGAAATGACCCTACACAAATTCTCCCTGATTCCAGACTTTGTGCAAGTATGTAATTGTGGCTGTATCACACAATAAGAATACATAGATTTATGCAAACTTTTACTTTCCAAATCCCAAAACACTTTATGAGATGTGCAACATATACAGAAGCCATTTCACTTCTGACTAAATGGAGTAATCTCTGCAGTGGAGCTCTGCATCTGTTAATTAAGGTACATGGGTAGCCCAGATTTCTTTTTACAACACCCTCGTGTGCCATCTCCATATCTCAGGCTGGGAACTAAGGCAGTGAGGCTGCCGTTAATCTCCACAGGCTCAGGATTTCTCCCAGAGAGATTAAGAAACTAGATTAAAACTATATAGAGATCTCATGGTAGTGCAAATAGTAGACACAGGTCAAAGTCCTGTGTTGAGAAGACTCCCCTTCCCTATCTGGACACCAAAAATGGTGCTGGTGAATGGTATTAAACTTCCAACCTGCAGCAATAATTTTCTTTATGCTGCTAGAAGATGAGTGGCATTTGGCCTCTGAAAATGTTCATTGAGTACTAGGGAGGTAGGTCTTTCCAAGCATCATAATTGATAGATTTGTAATTAAGAACCTATGCAGCAGGAAGAAAATCATTGCATGATGACTAGATTACAAGCCCAGTCCTTTCATTCTGCTGCTTGTGATTTTGCAATGGCTTTGATTGTAGCTTCTCTGCCATTTGCATGTCTTCCTAAGCATTAGAGGTGCATGCTGATTTCATGTTTTATCTCATTTTGATGTGTTGCAGGTGCTTGTCAGTGACTACCAGAATTTCTAATACAGTCAGCTTTAATTTTACTGAAACATTTGAGCAGAAGTATACAGCACCGCAGCATGACATGATTCTGTCTTAATCCTACTATGTGGAAAGACTTACAGAAGGCATTGAGTGCACTGTACAAGTGTGGAGTTTTGGTCTGCTGGTTACAGGTAGATGGGTGGGGAACTTTTTTTGACTGCAGAGAGCGGATGGGAGAGAATTTAAAAGTGGTTTTGTATCCATTTGTATTCAGCAGGCTATCTATGCATATGATTAATGTTGCCTCTCCTTCTCCCTCAGTTGCTGCCTTTGCCTCGTGATTAACACCAGTCTAGTATCTTGTCACCACTGAGACATCAGTGGGACTTCAGTATGACAGATGTCCTCGTGGCAAATGCATTCAAGACTGACTGGAGCTAAAAGCCCAGTCTGCAAAGTCGGGAAGTGTTGACAGCTGTCGGACAGTATCATAGGGTACCATGTGCTAATAGGTTGTTTGATCTTGTACTTTGAGGTGATATTTTGGGCTGATGACTTAGGAATATTACTCCAACTCTTTATTTGTCAGGTTTCTTGACTTGCTGGAACCTGGGTTTCTTCATCAACACTGATGATAAGAACAAAATATCCAACCATTTGACATAAGAAACTGTATTAATTCAGGTGTTTGCAGAAATTCAGGATCTTTACACAGTGATACTTGTAGAAGGTGACTAGCAGGTGTGTAAGAGCATTTTCACATAACTGTAAGTACAGCAAGCATGACACACTATTTTTCTAATGGTCCTTTGAGCTTGTATGCAGACACTCATTTCTATTTCTTATTTTAGGGCTCAGTTCTACAATGACATAAAGACAGGCAAATCGCTCAGACAAAAATTGTACAGAATGACCTATTTAGATCTTCTTTTGGGACAGGAAAACTTGGTATAGAGTGATGGTAAGTGAGTATTGATGTAGTCCAAAAGAATCTGTATAAAAGTAATGTGACACTATGACTGAAAAAAACATTAAGAGATGTGTACTCAAGAATTTGACTGCTCAGCTTATATCATGTTAATAAAAAAAATTGCTAGCATAATCTTCAGTAGGATTCATGAAAGCACTCAAATTCCTTTTTTTCTACCCTTTCGAGTAATAACATGGAACAAAATACATATTATCAACCCTCAGCACTATATTTTGTAGTTTTATTCTGTCCTAGAAGTGTCTTCAGTTAGCAACAGAACTGTGGCTTCAAGTAGGAATGAAGATTATATTCACCTTCAGCCATCTCAAACACTGGTATGTCATTGGTGCTTATGCGGGGACCATAGTAATTAATTAACCGTGGATTATGTTACTTTATGCATTAGTCAATGATGAATGTTGCCACTATTTTTCAGTTTTCACTATGCTTTGAGGCTGGGAAAGGGTTGTACTTATTTTTCTGTGTGTGATGGCTAGCTATAAAGGCTCTAGTTATACACAGATATAGTTCTAGTTTTTTTTTTTAGTAACGATTCAGTTTTGTTACACCAGTGAGGACGCTTGTTTTACAATAACTGACATTATGTGGTTTCTTTGTTGTTGTTTTTAAATAAAAAAAGGTCTTGCAGGGTTTTTAAACATTTTTCTTGTGCATTAGGATGAGGTTACATTCAAATCAGCAGTTCAAATCAGCAATCACTTTAAGGAATATTAGTCTTTTATTATTTTTTCTCTTTTACTGTCTTTCCTGACCATGATCAAAAGTGAATGTAGTGATAATTATGCAATTTTTATTATTAACCACATAGAAGAATTTGAATAACCATATTTCAAATGTAAACCCCACCTCTGGAAATTATAAATAATGCTTAAAACTTTTTTATTTCAGTAATGATAACAAATATATTAGAAACATGGCTTCTTTATAAGAAATGTCCAAATTTGAAAGAACAGAATTATATGTTTTTCCTGAAGAAACTCTCTGTGATATAAAAATAAACTCTTGCTTTTTTATGCTGTGCATTAATAACTGCACCTAGAAATAATACAGACAGCTGTGGTAGAATATACATCATACAAACTCATTTATAAACAAATCTAACTTTATATATGGGAATTATGACAAAAAGGATTTTTTTTGCATGATAACTCATTCTTATAGAGGTAACGGCTCAGATGAAGTTGACAGTTTTTTGAAAACAACAGAATCAGGCTTTGCCCACCAGATCAACAGGGATTTTTGGCCCAGTTTTATAATTTGCCAGGGGCAGCCATTCCCTCTGTCACAAGTACTGCACAAGTAACAGTAAATGACTTAGGGAGGGGTTTTATTTGCAAGGAGCAATGACACTGCCAGGACCACTGAATTTTTAAAAAGAAGAAGAAACAAAGTGTGCTTTCTTTGCCCCTGCTCGAAAGTGCTGATGTGCCAGAGACATTTTAACAGATTAACATAACACTGTTTGCAGACATTGAACCCTCCTTTTACATGCTCAGTGATACGTTTTCAACCACCCACTCCTAACACTCCCCTTCGTTTTCCTGCAGAATTTTATCTCAAACACATACAGTAAATTTGAGGGACAGTTTATGGTGGATTCTCTCCCTGACAGGGTATTGCATCAGCCAATGAGATACAGAGTATTACAATTTTTTGCCCTGCATCTCACAAGGACTTTTTATACCCACAGAAATGATTTCACAGACTGTGCTACCCATAAGGTCTCGGCGCAACGTTTCTGTCCAGCCTCCTCATTTGACTGGCCCATACTCGTAATTTCCTTGATGTTTTCCTTCTGAAATTTTCCATTCCTTTTTGTTTGCCTGTAAGTACTTTCTCTGAAGCTAATATTCCTTTAAAAACATTACTGTCTTTATATTTTTAGTCTAAAATTGTGTGTATGAAGGGGTTCACTGCTATCTTCAAGCGCTTGTTCATAGACTGCCTTACTGTTGACAACAGCAATACATCATTTCTCCACTCCCTATTGTTCTCACTATTTGGCTCTATTTTCCAGGAGACTCATCCTTACCAGATATTCAAAATAGTTTCTATTACTAATAAGGCTTAACTTAGAGATGTTTTCACTCATCTCAGTGCTTTGGGCTCAATCCTCTGAGGCAGAAAAGCGTCATAGTAGCACTGAATGATGAACTTTAGGCACCAAGTTTGAGTGTCTTATTGAACACCACAGAAATGATCCCTGCAGGAACACGGTTAACATTCAGAAGTGTGTGACCTCTGGTTTTGCAGTCAGAAAAAGCTTGACTTCTTTTTTTTCCTGTCTAAGATTACAACGGTAAGGAAATAAGAAGATGAGATAAAATGCATATTTATGCTTCTTTCCATCTCCCACAAGGAATCCGAAAGGTATTTAAAATGCAATTATTTGGTTCAGATATTCTGTCCAGAAAAATGTTTCCACAAGCGTTTTACAGATTTACTGTAAATAATACAATCACACACTTCAATCATAAATAACCAAGGAGGAGCAGGGGAGAGAGAACTGAGGCATAAGGAGATTTGAAGACTGCTACTGAATCTAAGAGACAGCAGAAAGCAAAATAGCTGCTCCAGGTGACAGAGGAGAAACCAGGTCTGCGAGGGATGACAAAGCTGGGTGAAAGAGGGAGTGAAGAAACTGGTGAGACAAAGCCTGTGCAGGAGCCTCTGGAAGCTCTGTGAAATGTTTTGTTTGATTTTGAATTATTTTGAGAGTTTTTGAAGGTGGTGGTGGCGGTGAATTTTACAGGTTGTATCCTACTTTCTAGTGATGTTTTAAAGAAATATGCAAGACAATAAGAGATTTTTTTTTCATTGATGTGAATCAATAATCGTGGTGAAGTGAAGCTGGGTCATTTCATAGCAACAAAAACCCCCTATTTTGAATACACTCTAGTGCCATGAACATGTTTCATGTTATACAGAAAGAAAACAAGGATCTGCAGACCACAGCTGGAGAAAAAGGGGCAAATGGGTATGTTCATGACTGTGTTAGAGTCAGAGGATCCTGAAAGGTGGACTTCAGTGAGCTCCCTCTTATTGTCATCCTAGTGAAGGAGATGGGTGTTCTCTGGAGAACAAGATGGAGAAAATGGGTGGCTGTTCTAGAGTGAGACCTAAGGGAAGCACGAAGAGTTGTTTAGGGAAAGTATAGGTGTGCGTAAATACACAACAGCAACTCCTGATTAAATTTTGTACTTTAAAGAGGAAATAATAACTGTTCCATTATTATAACTTTTGTGCTGACTCAAGCCTAATGGTCATTGCCAAAAAAAAAAAAAAAAAGCCATGGAGATACATGCATTGCCACCATTGGACATCAAGACTCAGAGTCAGGGAATCACAGAATAGTAGGGGTTGGAAGGGACCTCTGTGGGTCATCTAGTCCAACCCTCCTGCCGAAGCATGGTCACCTACAGAAGACTGCACAGGACCTTGTCCAGGCGGGTCTTGAATATCTCCAGAGAAGGAGACTCCACAACCTCCCTGGGACTCATCTAGATCTATCCAAGACTGATCTTTGGTTCAGAAGCCAACTGGAACATAAGAGCTCAAGTTTGTGTCATTCCGTTTTCTCAGCCTCCAGAAGAGAGTATGCAAACTGCCTGTGGTCCCAGAGGCATAATGGATCCTGAACTATGCCCAGAAAGAGTCTGGAGGAACAACAGTATGCTTAAATCCCAGTCTAACTTGTATAATAGAAGAGCTGAAGTCCAGTGCCTGGGAATTTTTCTCTTTTACAGTTTATTAGTGTATGTTTGGTTATTGTGATCAGCCCTAGTGCAAAGCAACTCATGAGCATTACATGAGTTTTGAAAGCATGTACTGCATTAGCTCCAAACCAGCTATCTGCATGGAATTCCATATCCTCACAGGATTTTCTATGCCATATCTGAGCAAGGTATTATCTAGTGATCTCAGACCAAGATACTGAGAATTACAGACTTCAATCCTTTGTGTGACACCAATAGTTTTCCAACCTCCGACAAGTCTCTGACTCAGTTTCTCTGTTTATGGGTGTTTGTAAAGCTTAGGTCATTACAGCCAAGCTCTTTGAAGATAAGAATCCCTTGTAAGGGTTACGTACAGTTTTCCTTTCTTGTTTTAGGTAAAGTCGATGACACCCTGTCTATAACTCTGCTAAACAAATTCGGCTGCATGTCACCCTTTTTCCTGACTGTAAAATATGTGCCAAATTGAATTCTGGTGGCTATTACATGTAATGATTTGAAGACTTCTGTTATATTTAAACCTTCATAAAAATGTGAAATGTTAAGATTTAGGTCTGCTATTTGACTGAACTATTGAAAAGGCTCCAGATAATATATCCTGAACATTTCATGAAAGTATCTTTTAGGTTTTTGGCCACACATGGTTTATATAGGCCATCACTTTTTCACAGATGACACACATTTCTGTATCTTCCTTGACTTACTCTTCTATCCTTCAGTTTCCTATTTATCTGCCTGTCTCGGCTCTGTCATCTTTTGGCTACACCATAACTTTTTCCTGCTGAAACCTTCAAAGCCTGAAGGCAGAACACAGATAAAGAGTTATTGCTGTCCGATGCTCTAGCTCTGTGACTGTCATTCTTCATTCTGCTTTCAGGGATGGAAATTCTAAGATTTGCCCTTGGCTCAGGTTGTTTTTTCCTCTCACAGCTTTTTACCCTGTTTCCATACATAGAGCTTTCTCTGGAGTGCTGCCAGAAGTTATCTTTATCCCATCAGCCTCCTGCTGTTGCCAAAACCCTTACTCATATGCCAGTTGTAATTCAATCATTTATAATCTCCCCTAATTTCTTCTACATGCATTTTACAGGGTGATGTCAAGCTACTGTCAAAGAATGTCCATCTTCAATCCGTAAGTGCCACCAGTGCTACCCCCATAATCTTCTAGCCACCATCTTGCTGTCATATAATAACAAGACTGTCCACTGGCTGGAGGGCAGCTACCAGACACAAGTCTTAAACAGAGGAAATGAAAGGCACTTATTGATCAAAAACTAAACTAGTGGATATCAGACTTCAGATGCCGTGACTGCTTCACAACTATAAGTTTCTATCGTATCCACAAGCCATTTATCTTGGAGATCACCAGGTCTTAACCAGTTTGCCTCCCCAGCTCCTTCGAAATGCCATTTTCAGTTCAAATGTATATACAGCAGTTTAAAAGCACTGCACAAGTCTTCTGCAAGTTGAAAATCTCAGAGTTAAAAATAACAGTGCCTGATGCTGAAATCATCCTGGTGTCTGACACTTCCTGCCACTTGGTGGAAAGGTTTGTTAGCTGCTCTTTTCTCTCGGTTAATTGAAGTGAGGATTTCTGGGAGAATTCACAGTTTTTAATGTGCAGTGCAGTCCAGAAAGGCTAGATATACCCAGACAACGAGCTAAGTTACCTTCAAGACCATAGCAGTGGGACCCAAGGACAAGGGGCAATGGGCACAAACTGAGGCACAGGAATTCTGTGATTCTGTGAAACTGTCTCAAGACAGCTTTAAGCCAATCCAGGCTTCAGGATAGCTGTGGCAGCATGTGAGTAACCAGCAGAATCCCTGGGCCTTGGGCAGATTTCCCAGTCTGTGCTGCCCTTCACAGAATCACAGAATCACAGAATAGTAGGGGTTGGAAGGGACCTCTGTGGGTCATCTAGTCCAACCCACCTGACGAAGCAGCGTCACCTACAGCAAGCTGCACTGGACCTTGTCCAGGCGGGTCTTGAATATCTCCAGAGAAGGAGACTCCACAACCTCCCTGGGCAGCCTGTTCCAGTGCTCC